>Ga0182738_1000534_pt1 | contig 52789 bp, 50 predicted proteins | sample eDN5th30CBELigMG_FD_128876 | JGI IMG/M metagenome (GOLD analysis project Ga0182738, IMG submission 128876) | Enriched Miracle-Growth compost microbial communities from Emeryville, California, USA - eDNA 5th pass 30_C BE-Lig MG (version 2)... ... | reverse complement strand
CATAGGTGAGCTTGGCGCCCACCAGGAACTTCGGTCCGCGCGGGTTGCGGACGAGCACCGTCTCGAACCAACCGAGGAACCGCGGCAGCCGCTCGTCGCGGAACCACTTCGCCCGCCGCTTCGCCTCGCGCTTCTGGTCCTCGTAGTAGAAGGCGGCGCCGATCGGATGATGCACGTCGTGCGCCTCGACCACGAAGTCGGCGACGGTGAGCTGGATCTGGTTGGTCCAGAGGCGCGGCGCCTCCGCCTTCGGCGCGAGCCCGTGGCGCTGGCCGAGATAGAGGAGGATGTTGGCCGTCTGCCCGATCTGCCGCCGCCCGTGGACGAGGATCGGCGGCGCGAAGGACGGCGTCGCGGCCTCCGCGCTCTCCCACAGCGCCATCAGGGCCGCCGTCCCCTTCTCCCGCGCCACGTCGACATAGGCGGCGCCGGCCTCCTCCAGCGCCAGCCGCACGAACTCGCCGCGCCCCTCGATCTCCCCCCAGTAATAGAGCTCGTAGGCCATCGTCCGTTCCTCCGTCCGGGTGACGGGCGAAGCTAGCACAGGATGCGCCCGCTGCCGCTTGCCCTCGGGCGCCCGCCTCGCCTACGAAGGCCGCCGGTTCGACGGGAGGCAGGCATGACGGCGACACCCCACTACGAGATCCTGGCGCTCCGCTACGCCCATCTCGCCGAGCGCACGCAGCGCGATGTCCTGACCTTTCCCGAGGACCACGACGCGCCGATGCCGCTCGACTTCTACATCTGGGCGATCCGCGGCGGCGGGCGGACCATCGTCCTCGACACCGGGTTCGACCGCGACAGCGGCGCGCGGCGGGGGCGGACCTGGCTCCGCTCGCCGGTCGAGGCGCTGCGCGCCGCCGGGATCGAGGCGGACACGATCGAGGACGTGATCCTCAGCCACCTGCACTGGGACCATGCCGGCCACTGGGCCGAGTTCCCGCGCGCCCGCTTCCACCTCCAGGACGCCGAGATGGCCTACTGCACCGGCCGCTGCATGTGCCACCGGGCGATGAACTTCGTCTTCGACGTCGAGCACGTCACCACGGCGGTGGAGCACGTCTTCGCCGGCCGCGTCGCCTTCCACGACGGCAGCGGCGAGGTGGCGCCCGGCGTCACCGTCCACCGCGTCGGCGGCCACTCCGGCGGCATGCAGGTCGTGCGCGTGCCCACCGCGCGGGGCTGGATCGTGCTGGCGAGCGATGCGACCCACTTCTGGTACAACATCCGGAAGCGCAGCCCGTTCTGGATCTACAAGGATCTCGGCGAGGTGCTCGAGGGCTACGCGCTCTGCGAACGGCTCGCGGACGGGCCGGACCACATCATCCCCGGCCACGACCCCGAGGTGCTCCGCCGCTTCCCCGCCCTCCAGGGCCATCCCGACACAGTGCAGCTCCACCTCGAGCCGGTGCCGTAGAGCACCGTCGACGCGGGCGGGACTTTCCCCTCGGGGTCCCGGCGCGCACCGCTCGCGCGCGTCCGGGACGACCCTTCCCCCCGCGCTACGGCTGCGGCGTCTCCGCGTCCTCTGCCGTCATCACCACGAAGTCGCCGTCGGTCCGGGTCTCGGCGCCGATCGAATCGTCGGTGACGACGAGGATCATGCCCGGCGCGAGCCGCTCGGCGATCGCATCGGCGACGTCGTCCGGCCCCTTGATGCGGTCCATGACGTCGCCCTCGACGACCGTGCCGGCCCCGCCCTCGTCGGCGCCGTAGCCGATCGCCTCCCAGCTGAGGTTCTCGCCGCCTTCGCCGGCGCCGTTGAGAACGAACACCTCGGACGGAAACGGCTGCCCGGCATCCTCGATCGTCGCGATGCCCTCGGCGACGACCGCGCCGTTCTCGAGCACGATCACGCGGCCGTCCTTCCGCGACACCAGCACCGAGGTCACCGGCCGCGGCTCGGGGTCGCCGTCGAGATAGGCGCGGGTCCGTCCCGCCATGGCGCCGAGCGCGGCGCGATCGAACCGCCGCCCGGCGAGGCTGGAGCTGACCACCGGCGTCGGATTGCTGAAGCGGTTGGCGATGACCACCGGCGTGCCGAGCTTGGTCGCCCCGAACAGGAGCTCGGCGAACTTGAGCGGCATCCGCACGCAGCCATGCGAGGCCGGATAGCCGGGCAGCGCGCCGGCGTGGAGCGCGATGCCGGTCCAGGTCAGCCGCTGCATGAACGGCATCTCGGCGTCGTAGATGTTGGAGACGTGCTCCTCCCGCTTCTGGAGGATGGTGAACACGCCGAGCGGGGTCTCGTGGCCCTTCTTGCCGGTCGAGACCGTGGCGACGCCGATGCGGACGCCCCGCCGGTGGACGTGGAGGAGCTGCTCCTTGATCGAGACGATGATCGACACCGGCCCGCGCTTCTGGAGCTGGGGCTGCCAGAGATAGTCGCCGGGCTTCAGCTTCCGCGCCTCGGCGCCGAGGTCGGCGAAGGCCGGCCGGGCGAGGATCGCGCCGGCGGCGAGGCCCGCCAGTCCGGCAAGGGCAGAACGGCGGGTCGGGAACAGCGGTCGCTGGGTCATCGGGTTGTCCTTATCCCTCATCTGGGGTCGGGCCACGCAAACGTCGCACGCCATGCCGCCGATCTTCGCCGGAAAGATGGCGTGCGGAGTCACTTCCTCCGGATCGCGCGGAATGCCATATATCGGGCCGAGTTCAGCCACGAAAGGTCCGCATTCGGCTGGTGTTAAGAATGCGGACCATTGGATTCGGGGAAACCGTCGTTGTCGAGAGAGAACCGCCCCCAGCGGAAGTTGCCCGGTGGCTCGCCGCCGGTGGTCACCTACTCGCGTTTGCGCGAGGAGGAGCTGCCGGACGTCTACGACGACGCCCGGGCCGAGCTCTCCTTCGCCGATGACGTGGTCACCGAGTGGGAGGCCGTCGAGGTGCCTCCCGAGCCCCCGCTCCATGCCCGCCGCCGCGCCCGCCCCCTGGTCGAGGAAGTCCGCGCGCCGGTCGACCCGACCCGCTTCGCCGACGAGCCGCCGGCCAAGGACCGTCCCCCCCGGCGCGGGCAGCGCGCCGAGCGCCCCCGGCGCTCCACCGCCATGCGCCTCGTGGCCGTCGTCGCCGCCGCCGCGATCATCCTCGGCGTCGGCATCCTCGTCTACAGCTTCAGCGCCACCACGGTGGTCACCACGAGCGCCCCGACCCTTGGCGGGGACGACGCGGCGCCGGACACCCTGCCCGTCGGCGAGGACCTCGCCGATACCGCGACGGGCGTCCGCGAGATCCCGCTCAACGGGGACGACGGCGAGGCGACGAGCGCCGCTCCGCCGCGCTCCGCCTCCACCGAGCCGGCCGCCGCCGAGCCGGTCAACACCGTGCCGGTGGCGCCCCCGGTGCCGCGCAGCCGGCCGCCCGCGCCGCCGACCGCCACGGTCCAGCCCGACTTCGACCAGGCCGCCCCGCTGCCGCCGGCGAGCGCCGCCGTGCCCGTGGTGCCGGAGGCCTTGACGCCTCCGCCCGCCAGCGGCGGCGACGACGACTTCATCGCCCGCATCGAGCGGACCCTCGAGCAGAGCCGCGGCGCGGAGCCGCCGCCCCTCTCCCCGTCCGCCGACCAGCCGATCCAGCTCGCCCCGCCGCCGCAGCAGCTTCTGCCGCCGCCGCCGCAGGCCGAGTTCGGCGTGCCGCAGGCCTTCCCCGACGCCGGGGCGTTCCCGCCGCAGCAGGGCGCCTTCGTCCCGCCGGCCGACATCCCCATGCTCGACGGCCAGAACCAGCCGATCCTGCTTCCCGGCGACTACCTGATCGACACCGAGTAGCGTCGCGGCGCCCGTCTTTCGCGGCCGGTTGCGGCCGGCCGGGCGGGTGCTATGGTCCCCGCCCCTCCACGCGGGACTCTCTCCATGTCGCTCTCGATGCACGACGTTGCGGTGCCGGTCTTCGACCGGATCCTCGAAAGCCTGAAAGGCGTCCTGCGAAAGGCGCTCGCCCATGCCGCGGCGTCGGGCTACGACGACTCCGTTCTCCTCGAGGCCCGGCTCTTCCCCGACATGTGGCCGCTCCGCCAGCAGGTGGCCGCCGCGACGAGCTTCGCCACGCGCGGCGTCGCCCGCCTCGCCGGCACGGACGTGCCGACGCTGCCCGAGGCGCTCGACACCTTCGCCGACCTCGAGCGGCGGATCGAGGAGGCGCTCGCCTTCATCCGCGCCGTCGACAGGGCGGCCGTCGACGCGAGCGCGGCCCGCGAGCTCACCGTGCCGTGGGGCCGGGAGGAGAAGACGATGACCGGCCTCCGCTATTTCCAGCTCCTCGCGCTGCCCAACGTCATGTTCCACGCCGCCACCGCCTACGACATCCTCCGCCACAACGGCATTCCTCTCGAAAAGCGCGACTTCACCGGCCCGTTCTGAGCCGGCCCTTGCGCTCGGCGGCCGCGAGGGGCAGAAGAACGGGTTGAGACCAAAGCCGAGGCCCGGCGCCGCCCGGGCCAGCCACGCCGGAGATTCCGCCATGCCCGCCTACCGCTCCCGCACCACGACCCACGGCCGCAACATGGCCGGCGCCCGCGGCCTGTGGCGCGCGACGGGCATGAAGGACAGCGACTTCGGCAAGCCGATCATCGCCATCGTCAATTCCTTCACCCAGTTCGTGCCCGGCCACGTCCACCTCAAGGACCTCGGCCAGCTCGTGGCGCGCGAGGTCGAGGCCGCCGGCGGCGTCGCCAAGGAGTTCAACACGATCGCGGTCGACGACGGGATCGCGATGGGCCACGACGGCATGCTCTATTCGCTGCCCTCGCGCGAGCTGATCGCCGACGCCGTCGAGTACATGGTCAATGCGCACTGCGCCGACGCCATGGTCTGCATCTCGAACTGCGACAAGATCACCCCCGGCATGCTGATGGCGTCGCTCCGCCTCAACGTGCCCACGGTGTTCGTCTCCGGCGGCCCGATGGAGGCCGGCAAGGCCACGATCGAGGGCAAGGAAATCGCTCTCGACCTGGTCGATGCCATGGTCGCGGCCGCCGACGACACGATCTCCGACGCCGACATCCAGACCATCGAGCGCGCCGCCTGCCCGACCTGCGGCTCCTGCTCGGGCATGTTCACGGCCAACTCGATGAACTGCCTCACCGAGGCGCTCGGCCTGTCGCTTCCCGGCAACGGCTCGACCCTTGCCACCCATAGCGACCGGCGGCGGCTTTTCGTCGAGGCCGGGCACCTGATCGTCGACCTCGCCCGCCGCTACTACGAGCAGGACGACGCGAGCGTCCTGCCGCGGGCCATCGCGAGCTTCCCGGCCTTCGAGAACGCCATGACCCTCGACATCGCCATGGGCGGCTCGACCAACACCGTGCTCCACCTGCTCGCCGCCGCCCACGAGGCCGGCGTCGACTTCACCATGGCCGACATCGACCGGCTGTCGCGCCGGGTGCCGTGCCTCTGCAAGGTCGCGCCGTCGAAGGCCGACGTCCACATGGAGGACGTCCATCGCGCCGGCGGCATCATGGCGATCCTCGGCGAGCTCGAGCGCGGCGGCCTGATCGACGCCTCGCTCCCCACCGTTCATTCGGAGACCATGGGCCACGCGCTCGGGCAGTGGGACGTCCGCCGCACCGACAGTCCGCGGGTCCGCGAGTTCTTCAAGGCAGCCCCCGGCGGCGTGCCGACGCAGGTCGCCTTCAGCCAGGAGCGCCGCTACAAGGAGCTCGACGTCGACCGCCGCAACGGCGTCATCCGCGACGTCGAGAACGCCTTCTCGAAGGACGGCGGCCTCGCGGTCCTCTACGGCAACCTCGCCGAGGCCGGCGCCATCGTGAAGACCGCCGGCGTCGACGAGTCGATCCTCGTCTTCTCCGGCCCCGCGGTGGTGTTCGAGAGCCAGGATTCGGCCGTGTCGGCCATTCTCACCGGCAAGGTGAAGGCGGGCGACGTCGTCGTCATCCGCTACGAGGGGCCGCGCGGCGGGCCGGGCATGCAGGAGATGCTCTACCCGACCAGCTACCTCAAGTCGAAGGGGCTCGGTAAGGCCTGCGCGCTGATCACCGACGGGCGCTTCTCCGGCGGCACCTCCGGCCTCTCCATCGGCCACGCCTCGCCCGAGGCCGCCGAGGGCGGCCTGATCGGCCTCGTCGAGCCCGGCGACCTGATCGAGATCGACATCCCCAACCGGCGCCTCCACCTCGCCGTCGACGATGCCGAGCTCGCCGCCCGCCGCGAGGCGATGGAGGAGCGCGGCGCCAACGCCTGGAAGCCGACCGAGAAGCGCACGCGCAAGATCACCACCGCGCTCCGCGCCTATGCGGCGATGGCGACGAGCGCCGCCAAGGGCGCCGTCCGCCACGTGCCGGAATAGGCCGGACGGACCACCCGGCCTCGCCAGCGCTCATTGCGGCGCAAGCGGCAATCGCGCCTTCACGAATGCCGGCGCCGCGGATGACGGCGCCGGTTGCCGGCGTGCGCGGGGATGAGCGGCGAGCGGGCTGCAGCGCCCAATCTCACCGCGCGACCCATCGATCCAGGCCACGCCACCGGCGTTTCGCGGGAGAGCGTCGGCCCGGAGGCGGCCGCGCGGTCGCGCTATAGTCGCTCCGGTCCCGAGAATCAGGCTGGAGCTGCCATGCTGACGATCCTTCTGGCGAAGGGCGACGCCGTCGCCCCGCCCCCCGCCGCGACGACGGCGGTGACCGAGACGCTGACCAACCCCGTGGTCGAGCTTCTCCTTGCGACACTGATCCTCGTGCCGGTCATCGTCATCCACGGCTGGTGCCTCGGCCGCGTGTCGAAGTTCTTCTCGGGCCGATTCGCGCTCTTCACCTCGGAGACGGCCGCGTGGCAGGTCTCGCTGCTCACCGGCACGACCATCGCCATCCTCGTCATCATCCACCTGATGGAGACGCTGCTCTGGACGGTCCCGCTCACCGAGCTCGGGATGATCGACAACTTCCGCGACGCCTACTACTACGTGCTCGAAGCATACACGACGCTGGGCGAAGGCAACGTCGCGCTGCCCGACGCATGGCGCCTCGTCGGCCCGATCATCGCCATCTCGGGCCTCTTCACCTTCGGCTGGACCGGATCGGTGCTGGTCTACGTCATGACCGAGGTCGGCAAGTTCCACGCCGCGCGCAGCAAGGACGCCGCCGCCCGCGCCGCAGCGAAGACGTAGCGGGACCGCGGTCAGATCGCGGCGGCGCCGAGCTCCTCGCGCCACGCCGCCGCAAGCTCCCGCATCGCGGCGGCGTCGCCCTTCCCGGGATCGTCCGGATCGATCCGGTGCAGCACCTCGAAGGCGAAGGCGGCCGCGCCATGCTCGTTCCATGCCGCCTGCAGGCTCCGGACCGGGTGCGAACCATGGTCGAGCGTAAACCAGATGCGGTTGCGGATCGTGTCGACATCGGGCGCGTGGCCGACCCATGCCGCCCCGGTCGCCGTGCAGCGCACCACGAAGATGCCGCCCCCGACCTTCCGCTCCTTGTAGGCGGCGATCGCCGCCTTGCGGTCCTGCCTGTCCATGACCCTCTCCCGCTTCCGCCCGCGGCTACTCGACGTAGCAGGTGACGTAGCCTTCCGCCGTCCACATCTCGCGGTCCGCATCCCCGGTCGGCACGGCGTCGAACACGGTCAGCGTGTAGTGGCCCCGATAGGTGCCTTCGTCGACCATCGCGGTGTCGACGATGAAGTCCACCGAGCCGAAGGGCTCCGCCTGCCGCTCGTGATAGAACCGGAGCTTCAGCGCCTCCCCGTCGATCCAGCTATGGGTGAGGGCATCGTCCAGCGTCAGCGTGCGGAGGTCGTCGGAAATCCCCTCGAGCGCGATGGCAAGGCTCGCCCGGAAGTCGAGGAACACCCCGCCCATCCCCCGCGACATCGCCGATTCCGCCTTGAACCGGAGGCTGCCGTCGCCGGCGCTGCAGCCGAAGCCGCCCGTCGCGGCGGCCGGCAGCGCTGCCGCGAGCATGACGGGAACCGCAAGGAGGATGGAACGCATGGGACGGACTCCGGACCGGGGCGCTCTCCTAGTCCCGTCCCGGCCCGGGCGCAACCGCCGCGGTCACATCCCCCGGCTCACGGCGCGTGGACCTCCACGACCTGCATCATGCCGAGCTCCTCGTGGTTCATCATGTGGCAGTGAAGGACGAAGCGACCGGTGAAATCGAGGAACCGGCTGCGGAACGTGATGCTGCCGTTCCGCGGCACGATCACGGTATCGTGCCATTCGAGCGTCACCGGCGCGCCGTTCACCGCCACGAGCTCGAACGGATTGGTGTGGATGTGGAACACGTGGTCGCTCGGGTCGCGGTTCTCCACCACCCATTCCTCCACGGCGCCGAGCGGAATGCGATGGTCGACGCGGGCGGGATCGAAGGCCGTGTCGCAGACGAGGAAGGCGAATTCCTGGTAGTTCGCGGCCTCGGGTCTCTCGGGCTCGATCGTCGAGAACCAGATCCGGCGGCGGTTGGTCACCTCCTCGTCGCGGATCGCCGCGAGCGGCGCCGGCTTGAGCGCGGCGGGCAGCCCCATGGCGAGCGGCTCGCCCTCGACCACGAGGCGGGCGAGCGGCCCGACGGGCGAGGGATAGCCCTGGTCGTTGGCGACCGCCTCGAGCGCATAGGTGCCGGGCGCCCCGGCCCTCACCAGCACGTCGGCCCGCTGGCCGGGCGCCATCACGAGGCTCTCCGCGGCGCGCATCCCGGGCAATGCGATCCCGTCGAGGGCGATGACGTCGAGCTGGTGGCCGGCGAGCGCGAGGCGGAGGTTGTCCTCATGCGCTGCCTGGACGATCCGCCAGCGCTGGACCTCGCCGGGCCGCATGCGGATCACCGGCGCCCGCTGGCCGTTGACGGCGAGGAAGCGCGGCACCGCCTCGGGCCACACCGTGTCGTAGCCCTCGATCGTGCCGCGATGGTCGAACAGGACTTCGCTGACGATCAGCACCCGCTCGCGCGCCGCCGCGATCTCGGGCACGTCGTCGAAGTCGCCCTCGACGATCAGCGCCCCCATCATGCCGCTGGTGATCTGGATGTCGGCGGCCCCGTGCCGGTGCGGGTGGTACCAGTAGGTGCCGGCGGGATGGTCGGAGGGCACGGCGATGGCGATGTCGTAGGCCTTGCCCGGCTCCATCTCGCGAAACACGTTGTCCGAGAGCGCGCCCGGCGAGACGTGCCCGCCGTGGAAGTGGAAGTTGGTGGTGTTGAACTGGTGCGGCAGGGTCATGTCCGCCGGCGCCGGATCGGGGTTCGGCGGCAGGTCGTTGACCAGCCGGATGCGGAGCGTGTCGCCGGGCCTCACCCGAAGCGTCGGCCCCGGGCTGCCGCCCTCGTAGCTCCGCATGTTCAGCCGGTAGCCGCCGATGTCGCGATAGGCGTAGCCGACGCGGAGCCGCGTCTCCAGCACCCCGCCGGACGCCCGCCGGACCTCGGGCTCGACCAGCGCCGCGTCAAGGTCGTAGGGCGCCCGCGGCACGCCGCGCGGCGGGGCGTCGTGGCCCTCCATCGCCCAGCTCCGCGCCGCCGCTCCGACCAGCCCGCCCGTGCCGACCAGCGCGCCGCTGCCCATGGCCGCGCGCAGGAAACGCCGACGCGTGATCCGCGCCGCCCCACCGACCCTCGTCATCGCGATTGCCCTCCCCGGCGCCGTCCTGCCGGACGAGCTGCCCACGGCAACCATAGCGCGTTCATGTGCCGTCGTCGCGACGCGCGCGAAGCGGAGACCCAGGCCCCCGGGAGGAACGAGGCTCCGGAAACACCCGGCACCGCGGGGCGAGGCACCGGCGGGAGATCGTCCCTGCCGGTGCATTCGTGCACCGCGCCGCCTGCGCCAGATCCGTCCCGCTCCCCCTGTGAATAGCGCGGACAAGTCGCGGCCGGGGCATGCCGCCTTGCTGGCGCCCTATACTGGCGAGACAACCGCGTCGACCCGAATCACCCGCCGGCATCCATGCGCTTCCCGCCCGACCTTCTCGAGGAGATCAAGGCGAGGCTTCCGGCCTCGTCGGTGATCGGGCGGCGCGTGAAGCTTCGCCGGCAGGGCCGCGAGTTCCAGGGGCTTTCCCCCTTCAACCAGGAGAAGACGCCGTCGTTCTACGTGAACGACCAGAAGGCGGCCTGGTTCGATTTCTCGGCCGGCAAGAACGGCGACATCTTCACGTTCCTGATCGAGACCGAGGGGCTCAGCTTCCCGGAGGCCGTGGAGCGGCTGGCCCGCGAGGCCGGCGTCGACCTGCCCAAGGCCGACCCGCGCGCCGAGGAGCGGGAGCGCAAGCGCTCGAGCCTTCACGAGGTGATGGAACTCGCCGCCCGCTTCTTCGAGGAGGCGCTCCAGTCGAGGGCCGGCGCGACGGCGCGCGGCTACCTCATGTCCCGCGCCCTCTCGCCGGAGCTGCAGCGCCGCTTCCGCATCGGCTATGCGCCGCCGGACCGCAGCGCGCTCAAGTCGCATCTCGCGGGGAAGAACATCACCAACGAGCAGATGATCGCCACCGGCCTCGTCATCTCGGGCGACGACATCCCCGTCACCTACGACCGCTTCCGCGACCGGGTCATGTTCCCGATCGCCGATTTCCGCGGCGCCATCGTCGGCTTCGGCGGCCGGGCGCTCGCCCCGGACGTGCCCGCCAAGTACCTCAACTCCCCCGAGACCGAACTCTTCCACAAGGGCAATCTCCTCTACAACGGCGCCGAGGCGCGGAAGGCGGCCCGCGACGCGGACACCGTCGTGGTCGTCGAGGGCTATGTCGACGTGGTCCGGATGGTCTCGGCCGGCTTCGCCCATACCGTCGCCCCGCTCGGGACGGCCCTCACCGAGCGCCAGCTCCAGATCCTGTGGCGGATGGCCGACGAGCCGATCCTCTGCTTCGACGGCGACAAGGCCGGCATCCGCGCCGCCGGCCGCGCCGCCGACCTCGCCATGCCGCTCCTCCAGCCCGGCAAGAGCCTCCGCTTCGCCCTCCTGCCCGAGGGCCGGGACCCGGACGACCTCATCCGCGATTCGGGGCGGGAGGCGATGGCCGAGGTGCTCGATGCGGCTCGGCCGATGGTCGACCTGCTCTGGGGGCGGGAGGTCGAGCAGGGGGTCTTCGATACGCCCGAGCGACGCGCCGCGCTCGAAGCCCGGCTCCGCGAGGTGGCGCGGGGCATCGGCGACGAGAGCGTGCGGCGCCACTATCTCCAGGCTTTCGAGGAGCGCGTCGCCGCGTTCTTCCCCAAGCCCGAGCGCCCCTCGCGGGCCCGGCGCGACGTGCCCCGCGGCGGTGCCGGGCGGGGGCGCTACGGCGAGCCCCCCGACCTGCTGCCGCCGGTGTCGGACCGGCTGAGCCACAGCCGGCTCGCGCGCCGGGCGGGCGGCGCCGGCGGCGCGACGCCGCCGCTCCGCGAGACGGCGCTCGTCGCCACGCCGATGAACCACCCTGCGCTGATGGTGCGTCATCTCGACCAGTTCGCCCATGTCGAGATCGACAACCCGGCGCTCGGCGACCTGCGCGGCGCGCTCCTCGACATCATCGCCGACGACGGGGAGGTGGACGCCCGGGCGGTGCGCGAGCGCCTGCCGGCGGCACGCTTCGGCGCCCTCATCCCGCGCCTCGATGCGCAACTCGTCGCGGTGGGGTTGTGGAACGCCCTGCCGGGCGCCGCGCTCGACGATGCCGAAAGGGGCTGGATACAGGCTTTGACCTTGCACCATCGGCAGCGCACGTTACATAAGGAGCTCAAGGATGCGGCGGCTGCGCTGGCGGAGGACACCAGCGAGGCTAATTTTGCGCGTCTCGTCGATATCCAGAAGCAACTCGCCAACGTCGAGGGAATGGAAGCGCTGATCGAGGGCTTCGGTGCGTCGTCCGGCCGTCAGAGCCGGAGTCTGTAGGTGGACGAAGGAAAATGCGCCACCTCCCTTGCCGGGCGGCGGGAGGCGGCAACATAACTGGACCGTAGGCGGTCAAGGGGAAGATGGGGCGGCCCGCGCCCGGGCGGCGCGGCCAGTGTCAAGGCTGATTTTGGACGAGGCTCACGCTCCGGGACCCGACCCCCCGCGGCGCTGAGCCGCTCTCACATCGGAGAATGGTGAATGGCGACCAAGGTCCAGGAAAACGAAGAAGCGGAAGCCCAAGCCCCGGCCGAGACCCCGGACGGCCCGCTCCTGGACCTGTCCGATGCCGCCGTCAAGAAGATGATCAAGGTCGCCAAGAAGCGCGGCTTCGTCACCTATGACGAGCTCAACGCCGTGCTGCCCTCCGAGGAGGTGACGTCGGAGCATATCGAGGACATCCTCGCCATGCTCAGCGACATGGGGATCAACGTCATCGAGGCGGAAGAGGTCGAGGAGGCCGAGGAGGGCGAGGACGAGCCCGAGGGCGGCGACCTGGTCGAGGCGCCGTCGACGGCGGTCGCCACCAAGGCGGCCAAGGAGCCGACCGACCGCACCGACGATCCGGTCCGCATGTACCTCCGCGAGATGGGCTCGGTCGAGCTTCTCTCCCGCGAGGGCGAGATCGCCATCGCCAAGCGCATCGAGGCCGGCCGCGAGACGATGATCGCGGGCCTCTGCGAGAGCCCCCTCACCTTCCAGGCGATCATCATCTGGCACGACGAGCTCGCCGAGGGGAAGATCCTGCTCCGCGACATCATCGACCTCGAGGCGACCTATGCCGGCCCCGACGCCAAGGCCGCGCCGGCGCAGGGCGAGGACGAGGGCGAAGCGTCGACGGCCGCCGCCGGCGGCGGCCGCGGCAAGGCCCCGCCGACCGCCCCGCGCGGCGGCGAGGACGAGGTCGACGAGGTCGAGGCCGAACGCGCCCGCCTCGCCGCCGAGGAGGACGAGGAGGACGACTTCGAGAACGCCATGTCGCTCGCCGCGATGGAGGCGGAGCTGAAGCCGCAGGTGGTCGCCACCTTCCAGACCGTCGCCGACGAGTACAAGAAGCTCCGCCGCCTCCAGGACCAGGACGTCGAGTTCAAGCTGAAGAACGCCTCGCTCTCGCCTTCGCAGGAGCGGCGCTACAAGAAGCTGAAGGACGAGATCGTCGCGGCGGTGAAGTCGCTCAGCCTCAACCAGGCCCGCATCGACAGCCTGGTCGAGCAGCTCTACGACATCAACAAGCGCCTGATCGGTTGGGAGGGGCGGCTGCTCCGCCTCGCCGAGTCCCACCGCGTCTCCCGCGAAGAGTTCCTCAAGGAGTACCCGGGGTCCGAGCTCGACCCGCACTGGCTCCGCCGCATCTCCAATCTTTCCGGCCGCGGCTGGAAGCCGTTCGTCCACGACGAGAAGGACAAGATCAAGGAGATCCGCCGCCAGATCCAGGCGCTCGCCACCGAGACCGGCCTCGAGATCACCGAGTTCCGCCGCATCGTCCACATGGTGCAGAAGGGCGAGCGCGAGGCCCGGCAGGCGAAGAAGGAGATGGTCGAGGCGAACCTCCGCCTCGTCATCTCGATCGCCAAGAAGTACACGAACCGCGGCCTCCAGTTCCTCGACCTGATCCAGGAAGGCAACATCGGCCTCATGAAGGCGGTGGACAAGTTCGAGTACCGCCGCGGCTACAAGTTCTCGACCTACGCCACCTGGTGGATCCGGCAGGCGATCACCCGCTCGATCGCGGACCAGGCGCGGACCATCCGCATCCCGGTGCACATGATCGAGACGATCAACAAGATCGTCCGCACCTCGCGCCAGATGCTCCATGAGATCGGCCGCGAGCCGACGCCGGAGGAGCTGGCCGAGAAGCTCGCCATGCCGCTCGAGAAGGTGCGGAAGGTGCTCAAGATCGCCAAGGAGCCGATCAGCCTCGAAACCCCGATCGGCGACGAGGAGGACAGCCACCTCGGCGATTTCATCGAGGACAAGAACGCGATCCTGCCGATCGACGCGGCGATCCAGTCGAACCTCCGCGAGACGACGACGCGGGTGCTCGCCTCGCTCACCCCGCGCGAGGAGCGGGTGCTGCGCATGCGCTTCGGCATCGGCATGAACACCGACCACACGCTCGAGGAAGTCGGCCAGCAGTTCTCGGTGACGCGCGAGCGCATTCGCCAGATCGAGGCCAAGGCGCTCCGGAAGCTGAAGCACCCGAGCCGGTCGCGGAAGCTCCGCTCGTTCCTGGACAACTAGAGGCTTCACCGCGGGCCGCCGTCCCTCCCCGTTCACGGGGAGGGGAACCTGCGCGCAGCGCCGAGGGGCGGACGTCGCGGGAACCCTGCCGGGACCCCCTCCTCTCCCCGGGGAGAGAAGGACGGCCCGGCCGGCGTTGAGCTACTCGGCGATCTCGAAGACGATGTTGGCATTGGCCTGGACGCGGGTCTCGCCCGGCATCACCGGCACGGCCGGAGCGGCGCCGTCGAACGCCATCCGCTCGGCGCGGGCGAACATCGGCATGCCGCCGCCGCCCGAGACGTCGAGGACGCGGACGATGCGGACGCCCGCGGCGGCCGCCATCAGCTCCGCCTTCCGCCTGGCGTCGGCGATCGCCGCCTTCAGCGCTTCGTCCGCCGCGGCCTGAGGCTCGGCGACGTCGAAGGCGATGCCGGAAATGCGGTTGGCGCCGGCGGTCACCACCTTGTCGAGGAGCGCGCCGGAATCCCCGATCGCACGGACCGTTACGCGGACCGCATTGTCGACCTGGTAGGCGACGATCCGCGGGGCCTGCGGCGCGCCGTCCTCGGCGGGACGCTCGGGGTGCTCCTCGTAGACCGGGGCCACCCCGAAACCGGTGGTGCCGATGTCCTTGTCGGCGATGCCGGCGGCGCGGATCGCCTCGATGACGCGCGCCGTCTCGGCGTTGTTCCGGTCGAGCGCGGCGCGCGCCGTCTCGCCGCGACTGGTGACCCCGATGGTGACGATCGCGATGTCGGGGACGACCATGACGTAGCCCTCGCCGCTCGCGTTCAGCGTCGGGATGCGCTCCTCGGCGAGTGCTGGCGTGGCCACCACCATGAGGGCGGCGACGGCGGCGGCGATGGGCCTGGCGATGGGATTCATGGCGGGTCTCGTCTTCCTCTTGGCGCCCCTCGGGGTTCCAGAGCCGTGCTCCGCCAATCCGGCCGTATTGGGGCGCAGGCGGCCTCGCGATTGCCGCCGCGCCGGTTTCCCCTTATACCGGCCCTCGCCTCGTGGGCCTGTAGCTCAATGGTTAGAGCCGGCCGCTCATAACGGTCTGGTTGCAGGTTCGAGTCCTGCCGGGCCCACCAATGATTTCAATGAGTTGTCTCTCAGCGACCGACCGCTTGGCAACGTTTCCGGCAACGCAACGCTTCCCGGTGATGGCGGCTACCGCCCAGCCCTGATGGTCGGAAACTGCTGGCCGGCACGGACACCTTGCGCGCCGCCGCTTCAGCCCCGCCGCAGCCGGAACATCGCATGGCGCGCGAGATCGGCAGGATTCCTCCGCCAGCACTTGAGCGGGTCGTAGCCGTCGTGGGCGAGGCAGATGTTGCAGGAGACGCAGTCGGGCATGCCCCGCCGCCCGGCCGCCAGCCGGTTGGCGAGGTCCGGCTCGCGGATGAAGGGTCGCGACAGCGCGAGGAAATCCGCGTCGCCCGAAGCTATGAGGTCCTCCATCACGTCGCTCGAGCGGACCCCGCCGACCAGAATGATCGGGCGGTCGACGCGGCGTCGGAGCGCGCGCGCGAAGTCGCGGTAATAGGCCTGCGGCGCCGCCGGCCGCCAGAGGCGGGGCACCACCCAGTCGGCGATCGCGCGGGCGACGCCGAGCGCGACATAGGGCCGGACGTTCTCGAGATAGGAGCCCATGATCCCGAGCGTCACCTCGAAGGCGTCGATGCCTTCCCCGGCCAGCCGCTCGGCGCGGTCGAGGCTTTCGTCCAGCGTAAGGCCGTCGGGGACGGAATCGGCGAGCCCGATCCGCATGGTCACCGGGAAGTCCGGACCGACGGCGTCGCGCACGGCGCGGGCGATCTCGATCGAGAAGCGCGCGCGACCGGCCGCGTCGCCGCCCCAGCGATCCGACCGCCGGTTGGAATGCGGCGAGGAGAACTCCGCGATCAGGTAGCCGTTGCCGCCGTGGATGTGCACGCCGTCGAAGCCGGCGGCCCGGGCCCGGGCGGCGGCCTCGGCAAAGGCGGCGATGGTCTCGGCGATGTCGCTCTCGCTCGCCTCCTCCGGGTGTCGTGCGTAGATCGGATTGGTGACCACCGACGGCGCAAGCGGCGCGCGATCCGCCATCATCGACTGGCTGCCGGCATGGGAGAGCTCGGCGAAGATCCGGCCGCCGCCGGCATGCACCGCGTCGGTCACGCGGCGCAGCCCCGCGATCCGCCCGTCCGTGTCGAGCCCCATCTGGCGGGGCGAACACTGGCCGCGATGGGCGACATAGACGTGCCCGGTGATGATCAGGCCGGCGCCGCCGCGGGCGAGGCGCGCGTAGAACGCGGCCAGTTCCGGCGTGGCGTCGCCGGTCTCCGTCGCCATCGTCTCCGAGGTCGCGGCCCGGACCAGCCGGTTCGGGATGGCGAGGGAGCCGATACGCCCGGGTTGCAGATAGGCCGCGCCCGGGCCGTCATGTCGTCGCGCGGCGTCGGGACCGCTTCCGCCCATCGCGCTCAGACGCCGAGGAAGAGCTCGAGGAAATTGTCGGCCCCGAGCAGCTCCGCTGCCGGGCAGCTCATCCGGACCGTGCCGCCGTCGAGCACGTAGACCCAGTCCGCGAGGCTGAGGATCTCCTGGGGGTCCTCCTCCACGACCCACACCACGGTGGTGCCGGACCTGTTGATCGCGGCGATGCCTTCCGCGACCTCGCTGGTCATGTGCGGCGAAAGGCCGGAAGTCGGCTCGTCGAGCATGATCAGCTTGGGCTCGGAGATGAGCGCCGAGCCGATCGCCAGCATCTGCCGCTCGCCGCCGGAGAGCGAGCTGCCGCGCTGGCGCCGGCGCTGCTTGAGGCGGGGAAAGCGTTCGTAGATCGCCTCGATCGCCGTCGCCGGCCTCACGCCCGGCGCGAGGAGATTGCAGCTCAGCTCGAGGTTCTCCTCGACCGAGAGCGCCCCGAAGACGTTCCGCGTCTGCGGCACGTAGCCGATGCCTTCGGCGGCGATCGCCTGGGTCTCCAGCGTGTCGATGCGGCGGCCGGCGAAGCGCACCTCTCCGGCCATGACCTCGACGAGGCGCATGATCGCCTTGGCGAGGGTCGATTTCCCCGCCCCGTTGGGTCCGATGATGGCGACCATGGCGCCACGCTCGACGCTGATGCCCAGGCCGTGCAGCACCGGCAGCCGGCCGTAGCCGGCGACGAGGTCGCGGACCTCGAGAAGCGGGGTGCTGGCGGGCGGTTCGGTCATGGATCGCGGGGTCGCTGGGACTCGTTGGTGTCCGGACCGGATTTCTCCGGCCCGGATCACGGGGAATGGCGCCCGGGCGGCCCGGAGGCCGCAGGGCGGGCTCGAGGCGGTCAGTTGGCCGGGTATTCGCTGGTGTCGATGGTCTTGGTGGACACCCACTGGCCGTTGTCGTCGACCACCAGGATGCGCGTCGCCGGGATCGTGACGTTGCCTGTGTCGGTGAAGTCCACCGGACCCGAAGCGCCCTCGTAGTCGATGTCCTTGCCTTCGGCCAGCGCCTTGACGCCGTCGGCGAAGCTGTAGACCTTCTCGCCGTCGCGCGAGACCGGCAGGAGCTGGGCGTCGATCGCCTCGCCCTCGGCGACGCCCGCCGCCGCGGCGGCGAGTGCGGCGAGGATCACCGCGTCATAGGTCTCGGCCTGGTAGAAGCCGGACTGCGGCGCCTCGCCGAAGCGCGCCTCGTAGGCCTCGGCGAACCGCTGCCAGCCTTCGGCGCCCTCGACCTGGCTGCTGACCGGGTTGGTCGTGCCCTTGACGATCTCGACCCCGGCGGCGTCGACGAAGTCCTGGTTCTGGAGGTCGGAGGTCACCCAGTACTTCCAGTCGTAGCCGCGCTGGTAGGCCTGCTTGACGAAGTTGACGCCCGCCGTCTGGCCGGTGGCGAGGAAGATGACGCCCTCGGGATTGGCGTCGGCGACCTCGCGGATCTCGTTGAGGTAGCTCGACTGCCCGGGCGCGAGCACCACCTTCTTGACGACCTTGCCGCCCATCTTCTCGTAGTTGCGGATGAAGGTGTTGGCGCCGGAGAGCGTGCCCTCGAGGTTCTCGACGACGAGGACGATCTCCTTCTGCCCGATCTCGTCGAGAAGCAGCTTGGCATGGACCACGCCGAGGAAGCTGTCGGAGGCATTGGTGCGGTAGATGTACTTGCCCGTGCCGCCGGCATCGTCGAGGCCCTCGGTGCCGGCCGAGGTCGAGATCACCGGGGTCTTGCTGTCCTTGGCGAGCGACAGGATCGCCATGATCGGATCGGACTCGGGCCCGATGATCGCGCTGACATTGTCGACGTTGATGAGCTTCTGCGCGCCGCGGACGCCGCCGGCGGCGGTCGAGGCGTTGTCCTCCGGCACCAGCACCACCTTGTTGCCGTTGATGCCGCCCGCGGCGTTGATCTCCTCGACGGCGAGGATCGCGCCGTTGTTGAGGGCGCCGGCCCACGGCGCCATGTCGCCGCTGAAGCCGACCAGGAAGCCGAGCCTGACGTCGTCGGCGGAAGCTGTGCCGGCGAGGCCGGCGGTGGCAAGAACGCTCGCGGCGGCGAGCAGGGTCTTCCGGAAACCGCGCATCATTCAGATCCCCTCTTTCTGGAATTCGCCTTCGTGGACTTTCCCCCGGGCCCCGGCGGCACCCTTGCCGATGTAGAGCTCGAGAACCTTCGGATCGCGGATCACCTCGTCGGGCGATCCCTCGGCGATGATGCGCCCGTCCGCCATCGCGTAGATCGTGTCGCAGACGCTGCAGACGAACTTGAGATTGTGGTCGACGAGCAGGAACGTGACGCCCTGCTCGCGGAGCAGCCGGATGCGGGCCGCGAGGCTCTCGATCAGCGCCGGGTTCACCCCCGCCGCAGGCTCGTCGAGCATCAGCAGCGCCGGCTTCGCCATCATCGCGCGCGCGAATTCGAGCATCTTGAGGTCCGGCGCGCTGAGGTCCTGGACCCAGCTGTCGCGCTTCGCGTGGAGGCCGAAATCGGCGAGGATCGCGCCGGCCGCATCGAGCGTCTCGCGCGGCACCCGGGCGCCGGCGAACAGCGAGCGGCGCCGGTCGCGGTCGTGCGCGGAGAACACCAGCATGTTCTCCATCACGGTCATCCGCGGGAAGCCGGTCGGCGTCTGGAACGTGCGGACGATCCCCCGCCCCGCGATGCGGCTCGGCTCCTCGGCGGTGATGTCGGCGTCGCAGAAGCGGATCGTGCCGGCATGGGGCTTGAGGAACCCGCTGACGATGTTGAACAGCGTCGTCTTGCCGGCCCCGTTCGTTCCGATCAGCCCGGTGATGCTGCCTTCGGCGACGGTCAGCGAGACGTCGTCGATGGCCTTGACGCCACCGAAGGCCAGCCGGCAGGCGCGGACGTCAAGCATTCCTGGACACCATCGCGCGGGACGCCGGCGCGGGTTCGGAATCGGCCCTGAACGCCACCGGCCGCTCGGGGAAGAGCCCGTTCGGCCGCCAGCGGAGGATGGCGATGAGGACGAGGCCGATCAGCGCGGTGCGGAGCGAGGAGACCGTCGCCGCCGCCTCGCCCGAGACCGGGATGAAGCGGAGGATGTCGTGGAGGATCACGAAGATGAAGCCGCCGGCAAGCGCGCCGCGGAGGCTCCCGAGGCCGCCGATGATCAGCGCGGTCCAGACGAAGAAGGTCACGTCGCTGGTGAACTGGCCCGGCGTGACGATGGTGTTGAACCAGATGTAGAACACCCCGGCGAGGCCGCTGATCGCGCCGGCCAGCACGTAGACCATGAGGTTCTGACGCTTCGGCGCGATGCCGGCGGTGATCGCCAGCGGCTCGTTCTCGCGGATCGCCTTGAACGCGCGGCCGAACGGCGCGGCGATGAGATGCCGGGCGATCAGCGTGACGACCGCGAGCCCGACCAGCAGCATGCCGAGCATGACGAAGCCGTAGTTCCCCGGAGCGACGACGTCGCGGAGCGGCGGCCGGAGCCCGTAGATGCCGGCCACCCCGTTGGTGAGCCAGGATTCGTTGGTGAGGAACTGGCGGATGACCTCGGCGAAGGCGAGCGTCGTGATGAGGAAGTACTCGCGCTTGAGACGGAGCGTCGGCGGGCCGATCAGCAGCGCGCAGAGCGCGCCGGCGGCCATGGCGGCGACCGCCCCGACCCATATCGGCAGCTCGAATCCGAAGATGTAGGCCTGATAGTCGGCCGCGGCCGGCGCGGTGAGGAGGACGTAGGTATAGGCCCCGACCCCGAAGAAGGAGACGATCCCGAGGTCCCACAGCCCGCCGACGCCGGATTCGAGGTTCAGCGCCATGCACAGAACCGCGTAGATCGCGCCGAGGCTGAGGATGCTGACCAGGAAGAGGATGAGTCCGCTCGTCATCTGGCGTCCCCCCTCAGTGGCTGCGGAGCTGGCCGCCGCCCCACAGCGACTGGAGGCCGCCGGGCCGGACGAGCAGGACCGCGATGATGAGGGCGAAGGCGAGGCCGGTGCGGTAGTTGGACGAGATCACGGTGAGCCCGATCTCGATGCCGAAGGCGAGCACCACCGAGGCCAGCATCACGCCGTAGATGCTGCCGAGGCCGCCCAGGACCGTGACGGCGAGGATCATGATGATCTGCTGCCAGCCCATCTGGGTGTGCAGCGAGCCGACGATGCCGAGGAAGATGCCGGCGAGGCCGGCGAGCGCCGTCGCGACGAACCACACGATGTCCGACGTGCGGCGCGGATTGAAGCCGCGCGCCCGGGCGAGATCCTCGTTGTCGGCGACGGCGCGGATGCACTTGCCGGCCCACGTATAGGTGAGGAAGACGTGCACCCCGAGGGCCGAGGCGATGGCGAGGGCGACGATGGCGAGCTCGTAGGGCGTCATGAACGGCTCGCCCGCGATCTGCCAGGCGCGCATCGGCGGCAGATCGTAGGCGAGCATCCGCTTGCCGGCGAGCGCGCCGACCACGCCGTAGATGACGTAGGCGACGCCGACCGAGGTGAACAGGAGGACGAGGATTCCCTGCGCCTTGACCGGCCGGAAGAGGAGGCGGTTCATCGCGACCCCGAGGAAGCCGCAGCCGACCGCCGCGACGACGGCGGCGACCCAGAGCGGCAGGCCGAGATGGTTGAGGTAGAGCGCGCCGTAGGCGCCGACCAGCAGCGCCTGGCCGTGGGCAACGTTGATGAAGCCCTCGGTTTTGAGCACCATTGAAAACCCGATGGACGACAGGAGCAGGATGCTCGCCGAGATCGTCCCAAAGATCAGGATGTCCACCGCGCTCTCCGGACCCGAATGAATGGCTCGGCGTACTTCATCATACTTCAAAGCGTAGCGGTATATTTTAATATGGTCAAACTTTTCTGCAAAATTTTCCGACCGTCGGCGGCGCTGGTGAAAATTTGCGCATTGTCCGCGCCGCGGGCGCAACGGGGAGAATCGGCCCGCCGCGACGGCGCGCGCCTGAAACGCCGCATTGATCGTCATCAAAGATCGAGGGTCAGCCGCTCTCCCTTGGCCCGCGAACAGCAGATGACGACGTTGCCGTCGCGCTCCTCCGGAAGGAGGACGAGGTCGCGATGATCCGGCTCGCCGTCGATGAGCCGGGTGATGCACGTCCCGCAGGTGCCTTCGGTGCAGCTGTAGTCGACGTCGAGGCCGGCCTCGAGCAGGACCTCGAGGATCGTCCGGTCGGCCGGTACCGCGATCTCGCGGCCGCTCCGGGCGAGCACCACCGTGAAGGCGCGGTCGCCGCTCCGGGGCGCGGCGTCGTCGTTGGCGAAGTGCTCGAAATGCAGCCGCTCGCCTCTCCCTTCGCCCAGCGCCGCCACCGCCGCCATCAGGCCCGCCGGCCCGCAGCAATAGACGTGGGCGGCCTCGGGCAGGCTCCGGAAGAAGCCGGCGAGGTCGAAGGCGCGCGCCGGATCGCCGCCGTCGTGGTGGATGCGGATCTCAGCGCCCATCGCCGCGAACGTGGAGAACTCCTCGGCGAAGGCCGTCGATTCGGGATCACGGGCGAGATAGAGCATCGAGAACCGCCGCCCCGCGGCCGCGAGCCGGCGTGCCATCGCAAGGATCGGCGTCACGCCGATCCCGCCCGCGATCAGCACCGGCTCCCCGGCATCGTCCTCGTGGAGCGGGAAGTGATTCCGCGGCAGGCCGACGGTGACCGCGTCGCCGACATGGACGTCGCGGAACATCTCCCTCGATCCGCCGCGGCCGTCCTCCTCGCGCTGGACCGCGATGCAGTAGCGGTGGCGTTCGGCCGGATCGTTGCAGAGCGAGTACTGGCGCTCGAGCCCCGAGGGAAGGTGGACGGTGAGGTGCGCCCCGGCGGTGAACCCGGGCAGGGTCTCGCCGCGCGCCGTCGGGACCAGCTCGAAGCTGCGGATGCGGGGAGTCAGCTCCGCGATCGCCCGGACCTTCAGGATGAGATGCTCGCTCATGGCTCTCGGGCCCGATGCACGCGGCAGACGGGACGCGGCCGGTCCCTCGTCCCGATCAGGGGACGAAGGCCTCGGCCTTGTCGAGCTCGCGGAGCAGCCGCCGGTACTGGATCGCGGCCGCGTCCGGGAAGCGGAGGTGCAGTTCCTCGCTGATCGCGACCGGGATCTGCTCGGGGCGCTGCGACTCGACCACCACCCGGTCCTGCTCCATCACCGTGTCGAAGCCGACGGCGAAGTCCGCGTCGGCCTTGTCGAGCGAATGGTTGCGGCCGACGAAGACATAAATGCGGGTCGTGGTGTCGTCGATCGGGGCGGCGAGGAAGGACAGGCAGGTGATGTCGCCCGGCTTCGAATCGCCGCTGTCCGACCAGGTCTTGCCCGTGCCGATCTTCACCACGCTCTTGCGGTCGTGGACGATGAAGGGGAACTCGATCACGTAGTCCCGGAGGAGATGGCCGTCGTCATAGGCGAAGTTGAGGCCCCGCTCGGTGCGCCGCACCTCGTAGGGCTTCACCACCGGCCCGTCGGCGAGCTCGGTGTAGCCGACGTGGACGAAGTTGAAGTGCGAGAAGTCCATGGCGTTCTCGACGACCCGTCCGGCGGAGGCCTTCCACTGGTAGGTGTTGACGAGGAAGACGTGGTGATCGGGCCGGTTCCAGGCGTCGTCCGGCCATTCCGGGAACGGCATCGCCGGCTCGCCGAGGCAGGCCCAGACCATGCCGTAGGCCTCGCGCGCCTGATAGGCGATGGCCCGCGCCTTCTCCGGAATCGGCGCGCCCTCGGCCAGCGAGGGGATGTGAACGCAGGCCCCGGTCCGGTCGTAGGTCCAGCCGTGATAGGGGCAGACCAACCGCCCCTCGCTCACCCGGCCGCCGGCCGAGAAGGCGGCGCCGCGGTGGATGCAGAGGTCCTTGAACACCGAGACGCTGTCGCCCGAGCGGAAAGCGACGAGCTGCTCGCCCAGCATGCGGAATGCGGTGGGCGTGTCGGTGACCTCCGCGGAAAGGGCGATCGGATGCCAGTAATTGCGAAGCGAGAGCTTGGTCATCGGTGGCTTCCCTGGTTCGACGGACGTTGTTCGGCGCCGCCCGACACGGGATGGTCGAGGCCGGCGGCATCGAGGAACAGCGCGAGCAGCGGGTAGTATCCGGCGATCGCCACGACCTCGGTCGCCGCGGCCCGCCCCAGCTCGGCGCTGATCAGCGCGAGCGCGGCGCGGTCGGCGCGGTTGCCGCGCACCGCACCGTGGCAGAACGTCACGATCGCGGCGGCTCTTCGGTCGGCGAGCGCCGCGACATCGCCGGAACGGGCGGCCGCGATCACCGCCCCGTCGACGCCGGCGCGGCGCGCGATCGGCTCGTGATAGTCCCACTCGTAGCCCGAGCCGAAGGCGCCGGCGGCGGCGAGGATCGCGACCTCGCGGAGGTCGTCGGGCAGCGCGCCGGAGAAGCGGAGCGCCGCGCCGATGCCCTGCACCGCGTCGGCCAGGCCGGGATTGTCGAGCATCGCCAGGAACGGGCGCGGCACGCCGCCGCGCGGCCCGGCGGCGATGCGGTCGTGGACCGCCCGCTGCTCCGCGCTCATCCGGTCCGGGTCGACGGCGCCGATCGGCATGGCCGTTGCCGGACCTAGCGCCCGTCGGGGCCGCCGGACATCAGCCCGGAGGCGATCTGGCGGGCCGGGAAGATGGCCTTGGCGACGTCGCCCACGGCCTCGACGTTCTCCTCGATGCCCTGGAAGCAGAGGATGCGGCAGGGGCTCGCCTCGAGGCCTTCGTAGCGCCACGGGAAGGCGCCGATCACGGCTCGCTGGTTGAGCATCAGCTCGATGTCGCCGCCGACGTTCTCGGCGTGGATCAGGTTCTCCTGGAAGGCCTGGGAGTGGAACGGGAAGTAGTCCTCGACCACGTGCCGGCCGGAGCGCTTGTGGGTGTACTCGTTCTTGCCGAAAAACTCGTCGCAGCTCATGCCGACCTTGGCCTCGAACTGCTTGGCGAGATCGGGCCGCATGCGGCGGATGGTGGTGTTCATGGCGTGATCGCCCGATCCGGCGTCGATGCCGAACCACTTGATCTTCTTCTTCAGCATCCAGTCGAGCAGCTCCTGCTTGCCGCCCGGGTGCATGCAGAAATACTTGACGAGGTCCTGCTGCGGCTTGCCCTCCCAGTAGCGGTGCCAGCCGGTGTGGATGATCAGGATGTCGCCGTCCTTCACCTCGACCGGGGCGCTCTCGATCATCTCCGGGGTGATGACCGCCCAGTCCTCCATGTGCTGCGAGACGTCGACCACGGCGCCGGGGCCGACGAGGAAGTCCATCGGATAGGATGCCATGTCGCCCATGCCGTCGGTGCCGTGCATGGCGCCGTCGATGTGGGTGCCGACGTGGAGGGCGGTGTCGATGCGCTGCGCGACGATGTGGATCGTCTGGAGATTCTGCGCGTAGTACATCTTGTTGCCGGCGTAGCCGACCCATCCCGGCGTGTGGACGTTCATCAGGTGGGTCAGGTCGATGATCTTCATGGAAACAGTCTCCGTGGCATGAAAGGGCGCCGCCGCCGGGCGTTCAAAGCGAGGGGGAGCGGGGGCTGAAGAGGTTCCGGAACCAGCCCCGGAGCGCGAGGAAGAAGAGGCGGAAGCCGCCGATCGGCGTCGCGGCCGGGGGCGTGGGCGTGGGCGACGGGGTCCGCGCCGGCGCCGGCGCGTCCGCGGCGGTCGCCTCCGGCGCGGCTGCGGCTACGGACGCCGCCGCATTGAGCCGCGCCTCGACGTTCCGCACGAAGTCGGCGACGAGCACGTTGGCGACCTCGGTGATGAGCCCGGTCCGCCCGAACTGGGCGATCGCCCCCGAGAGCTGCACGTCGGATTCGGCCGCGACCGCCGTGCCGCCCTCGGTCGGCGCCACCTTGCAGACCATCGTCATCTTGCCGCGGCTGTTGCCCTTCCGGTCGACGCCCTTGCCGTCGAGGGAGATGGTGCGCGCCGCCTCGTCATAGGTGACCGCGGCCTCGCCGGCGAAGCTCGCCTGGAACGGGCCGATCTTGCTGGTGAGCTTGCCCGAATGCCGGCCGCCCTCGGCCGGGCCGGCATACTCGGCGCCGGGCAGGCACTCGGCGAGCGCGGGGATGTCGTGGAAGAACGCCCAGACCTCGTCGACGGGGCGGTTGATGAGGAAGTCCTGCTTGAGCTGCATTCCAAGGCTCCCTCGCCGGGCCGGCCGCCGCCTCAGTAGGCGGCGCCCTCGATCTCGATTCGGTAGACGTCGGTGCGGCGGTCCTCGCGCGGGCGGATGAGCGGCGAGCGGACGCGCGCCTCGCGGCTCGCCGCGACCGAGACGTCGGCGAAGGCGACCGCCTCCTCGTCGGGGCCGAGCGGGCCGGCGCACACCGCGCCATAGGGGTCGACGATCAGCGAGGAGCCGAGGAAGCGGGTGCCGCCCGCGGTGCCCGCCTGCGAGGCGCAGCAGAGGAACACCTGGCTGAGATTGGCCTGGACGATCGCGCCGCGCGCCTGGCCGATATAGCCCATGGCGTCGAAGGGGTCGGTGTCGAAGCCGCCGACCCAGGCGGTGGGCACGGCGATCAGGTCGGCGCCGCGGAGCGCGAGCGCGCGCACCACCTCGACGAAGCGAAGATCGTAGCACACGCAGATCCCGACCTTGCCGAACGGCAGGTCGTAGACCGGCAGCCCGAGATCGCCGGGCGAGAAGACATGCTTCTCCGCGTCGAACAGGTGGAGCTTCCTGTAGTGGCCGACGAGGCCGTCGGGGCCCACCATCATCGCCGCGTTGTAGAGATCGTCCCCGGCGCGCTCGCAGAACCCGCCGACGACGTGGACGCCGAGCCGCGCGGCGACGTCCCGCCACGCATCGTGCGTCGCCCCGCGGAGATCCTCGGCGCTCGCCGCGAGCCCCTCGCGCTCGACCCCGTAGCCGGAGATCATCAGCTCGGGCAGGACGACCAGCCTCGCCCCGTCGGCCGCTGCCGCCTCGACCAGCGCCACGCTCCGGGCCCGGTTCTCGTCGGGCCGGTAGAGTGCCGCGCGGGCCTGGACGACGGCGACGCGGAGGCTCATTCCGCCGGGCCCGCGTCCGCCGGAAGCGCCTTCACCGCCTTGAGGAGCGGCACGTCCGCAGGCGCCGGGCCGCCGACGCTGACGATGCCGACGCCGCGGTCGGCCTTGACCGCATGCTTGACGCCGACCGGCACGTGCACGAGGCATCCGGCGTGGAACGGAAGCTCGATGTCGTTGGTGTGGTCGACGATCGTCCCCTCGCCGTCGAGGATGAAAATCGTGTCCTCGGAAAGCGTATGCACGTGGGGGACGTTCTCCTCACCCGGCTCGAGCACGACGTAGTTGAGGTTCGCGTCCCAGGCCCCGACCCCCGGCCAGATGACGAAGCGCGCATCCTTGGAGATCAGCGGCAGGCGCAGCGTGGGACGGTCGCGATGGAAGATCCGTATGGCCATCAGTCGGCGCCTTCCGTGGTGGCGAGGGCTGCATAGAGCTCGGGGTCGGGCGGGCACGGGCCGCCGAGCAGCTTGACGCCGGCGCGCGAGCGGAGCTGGTAGCGGTCGCCGGCGTCGATGTGGATCATCGTGCCCTCGTCGAGCGCCGAGGCCTCGCCGCTGTCGAGATCGACGACCTCGCCCTCGCCGCCGATCACGTAGTACACACAGTCGGATGCGTGGCGGAGCGGCCGAGTTGAGCCGCCTTCAAGGAGTGAGATAATCTGGAAGGTGCGGAATCGCGCCCCGTTCCCGGGCCAGAGCACCGCCCGTGCCTGCCCGTTCTTCTCGATGATCGGAAGGTCCGCGCCGCTCGAGGCCGTGTCGATCACGCGCACCGTGGTCAGGGGAATCGGCATGCCGCAGCTCTTTTGATTTGTATTGAAAGCACTTTAATATAGATAAACGCCGAGATCAACACCGTGATTGCACCACCGGTCCGGAACGGCGAACGCCACCGGCGCGGCGGCCGGCATCGATGAGGAGAACGCGAGCATGGACATGCCGGGCGAGGACGGCCTCGACGCCGTCGCAGAGACGATGGCGAGCACTCTGGCGGCGATCGGCAGCCGCGTCCGCAAGGCACGCACCAGCCGCGGCATGACGCTCCAGGAGATCGCGCAGGTCTCCGGGCTGAGCCCGTCGATGCTGAGCCTGGTCGAACGGGGCCGGGCCTCGCCCTCCATCGGCTCGCTGATCGTCATCGCCAATGCCCTCGGCGTCTCGATGTCCGAGCTGGTCTCGACCCCCGAGGCCCGCGAGGACAGGATCGTGGTCCATGCCGAGGACGCGCCGATCGTGGCGACCGCCGGCCACGTCGTCCGGCGGCTGCTCCGCGAGGACCGCCAGCGCGGCGTCTCGGTGGCGCTCAACGAGTACCAGCCGCACACCGGCAGCAACGAGCGTCCGATCTCGCACGAGGGGTTCGAGTACGGCTTCATCCTCGAGGGGCAGCTGACCGTGGAGGTCGACGGCACCACCCACCAGCTCCGCGCAGGCGACCTCATCGCCTACGATTCCCGGCGCCAGCACAAGATCTGGAACCACGGCGGCCAGAAGGTCCGCACCCTGTGGTTCAACCTCGACCGGCGCTGACCGCGGCGCCCCACCGGTGAGGGCGCTCATCCGCCGCCGTTGATGAGCGCGTGGAGGCGGGCCGGCGACACCGGCAGGCGCGAGACGAGGCCCGGCCGCCCGAGCGCGTCGTCGATCGCCGCCGCGATCGCCGCGCCGACGGCGGTGATGCCGCCCTCCCCCGCGCCCTTGACCCCCAGCGGATTGAGCGGGCTCGGAGCATCCTCGCGCAGGAACGTCTCGACCACCGCCGGCATCTCGTGGCAGGTCGGCATCAGGTAGTCGGCGAAGCTCGCCGCGAGCGGCTGGCCGCCCTCGTCGTAGACGAACTCCTCGAGGAGCGCGCCGCCGATCCCTTGCGCGCAGGCGCCGACGATCTGGCCTTCGACCAGCATCGGGTTGACCGCGCGGCCGACGTCGTAGGCGACGACGTAGCGCTCGACCTTGACGCCCCCCGTCTCGCGGTCGACCCGGACGCGGGCGATATGGATGCCGTAGGGATAGTTCATGTGGTCGGCGGCGAACTCGCCCTCGCCCGAGAGCCCGCCGCCGGACGCCGAGAGATGCGCCGCGACCTCGGCCAGCGAGACGGCGGCGCCGGCCGGCGAGACGAAGACGCCCGCGGCGAAGGACAGCGCCTCGGGACCGGACTGGAGCATGGTGGCGGCAGCGACGCGCGCCCTGGCGAGGAGGTCGTCGCTGGCGATCCGCACGGCCGAGCCGGTCATCACCGTGACCCGCGAGGCGAAGGCGCCGAGGCCGTACGGGATGCGGTCGGTCTGGCCGTGGATCACGCGCATCGTCTCGATCGGAAGCTGCAGCGTCTCGGCGCAGATCTGGGCGAGCGCGGTCTCGACGCCCTGCCCGACCGAGGCGACGCCGGTCACGATCTCGATCCCGCCGTCGGGGTCGAGGGTGATGCGGGCGAGGTCCTTCGGCCCGAGGCCGCTCTTCTCGACGAACCAGCCGAGGCCGACGCCCACCGCCTCGCCCGCGGCGCGGCGCGCGGCGGCGCGGGCCTGCTCGCCGGCATAGTCGACGTGGGCGAGCGTGCGCTCGAGCAGGTCGTGGTAGCGGCCCGAATCGTAGACGACGTGGGTGCCGAGCGTGTCGAGGCCGCGGTGGAACGGCATCGCCTCCTCCGGCACGAGGTTGACGCGCCGCACCGCCACCGGATCGAGGCCGAGCTCGTGCGCGATGCGGTCGACCAGCCGCTCGCGGGCGAAGGTCGATTCGTAGCGGCCGGGGGCGCGGTAGGTGCCGGACGGCGTCTTGTTGGTGAGGCGGACATGGCCCGCGACCCGATAGGCGGGAATGACGTAGGGCCCCGGCAGCAGGCCCGCGGCGAGGTCGGTGACCGTGCCGCCGTGGGTGCGGACATAGGCGCCCTGGTCGGTGAAGAACTCGGCGTCGAGCCCGAGGATGAAGCCGCGCGCGTCGACCGCGGCGCGGAGCGTGTGGGTCTGATCGCGCGAGTGGTTGGCGGCGAGGAGGTGCTCGCGGCGGTCCTCGACCCATTTCACCGGCACCCCGAGCCGGAGCGCGGCGAGGCAGACGAGCACGTCCTCGGGATAGAGCTCGCCGCGGATGCCGAAGCCACCGCCGACATGCCCCTCCGACAGGCGGACGCTGGCGGGCGGGCGGCCGAGCATCCGCGCGATGGCGTCGCGGTTGTAGTGCGGCACCTTGGCGGCGCCGTACATGGTGAGGAGGCCGGCCGCGGCGTCGTGGACGGCGAGCGCGCCGCGCGTCTCCATCGGCACGCCGCTGTGCCGCCCGACGCTGACGGTGAGCTCGACGATGCGCGCCGCCGCGGCGAAGGCGGCGTCGATGTCGCCGTAACCCTTCCGGATCACCGCCGGCTCGCTGAGGAGGCCCGGCTGGGTCTCGGGCATGAACGGCGAGGGCTCGGCCAGCGGATCGAGCGCCGGGTCGAGCTCGTCGATGTCGCAGAACACCAGTTCCGCCCCGTCCTCGGCGGCATAGGGGTCGGCGGCGAAGACCGCGGCCACGGGGTCGCCCACGTAGCGGACGTAGTCGGCGGCGAGCGCCCGCTGGCGATAGGGCGCGAGCCCCTCGATGCGGGTCATGCGGAAATCGATCGGCGGCAGGTCGGCGATGTCGGCGGCGGTCCACACCGCGACCACGCCCGGCGACGCCCGTGCCTCCTCCGCGTCGATGCCGAGGAGCCGGCCGAACGCGACCGGCGAACGCACGATCCGCATGTGGAGCTGGCCGGGCGCGTTGAAGTCGGCGGCGAACCGGCCCTCGCCACGCAGGAGCGGCCCGTCCTCGATCCGGAGCGCCGATGCGCCGATCCGGCTCATGCTCGGCGCGCGCGCATCTCGGCGGCCGCGATCCGCACCGCCTTCACGATGTTCTGGTAGCCGGTGCAGCGGCAGAGGTTGGACGAGAGCACGTCGCGGATGTCCTCGTCGTCCATGTCCGGGTTCTCGCCGAGCGCGCCGGCGGCGAGCATCAGGAAGCCCGGCGTGCAGAACCCGCATTGCAGGCCATGGTTCTCCCAGAACGCCTGCTGGAGCGGGTGGAGCTCGTCGCCGTCGGCGAGGCCCTCGACGGTGCGGATCGCCTTGCCCTCGGCCTGGACGCCGAACATCAGGCAGGCCCGCACCGGCCGGCCGTCGGCGAGCACGGTGCAGGCGCCGCAGACGCCGTGCTCGCAGCCGAGATGGGTCCCGGTCAGGCCGCAGTCCTCGCGGAGCACGTCGGCGAGCGTCCGCCGCGGCTCGACGGTGACCGGGTAGGCCTTGCCGTTGACCTCGAGGGTGATGGCGATCTTGTCAGGCATCGGCAGCGACCTTCGCGTTCCTGAGCGCCGCGCGGATCCTCTCCGGCGTCGCGGGCATGACGTTCATCTCGACCCCGAACGGCGCGAGCGCGTCGGCGACGGCGTTGATCACCGCCGCCGGCGCCCCGATCGTGCCGCCCTCGCCGACCCCCTTGGCCTTGGTGATGCTCTCCGGCGAGATCGTCACCATGTGGATGATCTCGAGGTCCGGGACCTCGACGGCGGTCGGGGGCAGATAGTCGGCGAGCGAGGTGGTGAGGAGGTTGCCGTCCTCGTCGTAGATCAGTTCCTCGAGGAGGGCGTTGCCGATCCCCTGCGCGACGCCGCCGGCGATCTGGCCGTCGACGATCATCGGGTTGATGACGACCCCGGCGTCCTCGACCACCACGAAGCGGGTGATGCGCACCCCGCCGGTCTCGATGTCGACCTCGACCTCGCAGATATGGCAGGCATTCGAGAAGGTGCCGGCCGGATCGTAGAAGCCGGTCTCGCGGATGCCGGCCGGCATGCCGAGCTGGCGGCTCTGGTGATAGGCGGCGCGGGCGAGCTCGGCGATCGGCATCGCCTTGTTGGTGCCTGGCACCCGGGCGAAGCCGTCGGCGAGCGTCACGCTCGCCTCGTCCGCCTCCATCAGCATGGCGGCGATCTTGCGGAGCTTGGTCGCGGTCGCCTCGGCGGCGAGCTTGGTGGCCCCTCCGGAGATGACGATCGAGCGGCTGGCGAAGGTGCCCCAGCCATAGGGCGTGGCGTCGGTGTCGCCGGAGATGACCCGCACCTTGTCCGGCGTCACGCCGATCTCGTCCGAGACGATCTGGGCGAGGCTGGTCTTCAGCCCCTGGCCGTGCGGCGAGGCGCCGATGCGGATCTCGACGTTGCCGGAGGGATCCATCGCGAGGTCGACGGTCTCGTAGCCCGGCACGATGCCCATCATGCGCTGGGCGAAGACCGGGGTGCCGTAGCCGGTGCGCTCGCTGAACACGGAAACGCCGAGGCCGAGATGGCGGCCCTCGCCCCGCGCCCTGGCCTGCCGGGCGCGGAACGCGGGGATGTCGACATGGGCGACCGCCGCCTCCATCGCCTCGAGGTACGAGCCCTCGTCGTAGACGACGCCGGTCGGCGAGCGGTGCGGGAAGCTGGTGATGAGGTTCCGCCGCCGCACGTCGATGGCGTCGAGACCGAGCTGGAGCGCCGCCTTCTCCATCAGCCGTTCCATGGTGAAGGTCAGCATGGGGCGGGCGACGCCGCGGTAGGGCGCCATCATGCAGGTATTGGTGGTGACGCCGCGCGAGCGGGCCTTGTACTGGGCGAACCGGTACGGCCCGGGCAGCTCGCCGAACGCCATCAGCGGCTCGACCCCGCAGGTCACCGGGTAGCAGGAATAGGCCCCGACATTGGAACGGAGGTCGGCCTCGAGCGCGAGCAGCTCGCCATCGGCGGCGAAGGCGCCGCGCACCGTGAAGGCCTGGTCGCGGCTGTGCGCCGAGGCGAGGAAGTTCTCGCGCCGGTCCTCGATCCACGCGACCCTGGTACGGAGCCGGCGGGCGAGCCAGACGAGGACCGCGTATTCGGGGAACAGCGACATCTTCTGGCCGAAGGCGCCGCCGACGTCGGGGGCGACGACGCGGAGATCGGCCTCGGGGATGCCGAGCACGTCGGCGATGCCGGTGCGCAGCATGTGCGGCATCTGCACCGAGGCGACCAGCGTCACCCGTCCGGTCGCGGCGTCGTAGCTCGCGACGCCGCCGCGGGGCTCCATCGGCATCGCCGACTGGCGCCCCGAGCGCAGGTCGAGCTCGACCACGGCGTGGGCGGCGGCCATCGCCTCCGCGAATCCGGGCGTCTCCATCCGGCCCTCGACGAGGACGTTCTCCGGCGCCTCGGGGTGGACGGCCCGGGCGCCGGGGGCAAGGGCGGCGTCGAAGTCGAGGATCGGGTCGACCGGCTCGATGTCGAGGAAGACCTGCTCGGCGAGGTCCTCGGCCGCCGCGGCATCCGCCGCGACCACCACCGCCACCGCCTGGCCCGGGAAGACGACGCGGTCGACCGGCAGGAGCGGCTGGCCGACGGCCCGGTAGTCGGGGCGGTGGAGCACCGCCGTGATCCTGCCGACCCCGTCGAGATCGGCGCCGGTGAACACGAGGCCCTCGTCGGGACGCTCGATGCCCAGGATGTCGCCGGCGGCGACGGTGCTCCGCACGAAGGCGGCATGCATCGCCCCCCGCGCATGGTCGGAGACGTAGTTGCCCAGCCCCTTGAGAAGGCTCGGATCCTCGAGGCGGGGGAGCGCGCGCCCGATCCAGCTCATGCCGCAGCCTCGGCGAGCGCGCGGCGGACGACGGTGCCGAGGAGGTCGCTGCGGAAGGCCTCCGAAGCGTGGATGTCGGCGGTCACCCTGACCGCGCCGCGGGCCATCTCCGCCGCTTCCGCGAAGGTCGCGGCATCGGGAGCCTTGCCCGCCAGGAACGCCTCGACCGCGTCGAGCCGGTGGGGCCGGTCGGAGACTCCGCCGACGCCGAGCCGCGCCTCGCGGATCGCGCCGCCCTCGGTCCGGAGCACGGCGAGCGCCATGGCGAGCGCGAAGTCGCCCTTCCGGCGCGAGAACTCGTAGAACCCGCTCCGCCAGCCCGCGGGCAGCGGCGGGAGGTCGATGCGGACCAGGATCTCGTTCGGCGCCAGCGCGGTGGTGAACGTGCCCTGGAAGAACTCGGCGGCCGGCACCGTTCGCGTTCCGGCGGTGCTCGAGAGGTGCATCGTCGCGCCGAGCGTCGCCGCGACCAGGCACCATTCGGACGCCGGGTCGGCATGGGAGAGGCTGCCGCCGAAGGTGCCGCGCTGGCGGATCGGGTAGTGGGCGATGTTGCGGACGACCTTCGCCATCAGGTCGGCGAGCGGCCCCTCGAATGGCGGCGCATGGAACGCGGCATGGCGGGTGAGCGCGCCGATGCTGATGCCCCGGCTGCTGTCGCCCGTCACCCCGGCGAGCTCGGCGACGCCGTTGAGGTCGACCAGCGCCCCCGGGCGGGCGAGGCGGAAGTTCATGGCCGGCACCAGGCTCTGCCCGCCGGCCAGCACCTTGCCGTCGTCCTGGACGCGATCGAGCATCGCCACGGCATCGGCGAGCGTCTTCGGCGCAAGATAGGCGAAGGCAGCGGGCTTCATGCGACGGTCAGGCTCCGAACTCTTGCGCCGGTCGCCTCCCGCAATGCGCGGAGGAACGAGGGACCGGGCGGCGACATCGGTGCCCCCGCCCGGCCGTCGCGACCTCGCTGGAAGTCGCTCGGGCCGCTCCGTCGAGGGCGTCGATCATTTTAATGACATTAAGATCGATCCGACTTTTTTTATCAACATGAAAACTGAACGCGAGGCGCAAAAGGCGTCCCGGAGCACGTCGTGCCCTCCCGAAAGCCCACCGCGGGGGCGGCGTCCGGCGCTCAGGCGTGGGCGCGGAAGAACGCCGACAGCGCCGTCCGGAACTCCTCCGCGTGCCGGGCGGGATCGACCGACTTCGACGCGATGCGGACGAAGGCGGCCCCGGGAATGGTGGCCGCCAGCTCCTCGGCGAAGGAGAGCGGGTGGATGGTGTCCTCGGTGGTGCCGATGACCAGGGTCGGCACGGCGATGGCCCGCGCCTCCGACGCCGTCACCCCCGGTCCGTCGCGCGCGATCGAGCCGACCAGCGCCGCGCGCGTCGCCGGGTCGTGGCCGGCGAAGGCGCTCCGCAGCGAGGCGAGGTTGCTCGGCGCGTCGCGGGCGAGGCGCCTGGCGACCTCCGACTGCTCGAAGATCTCCCGCGCCATCGGCAGGGCGTAGTTCCGGAGGAGCTCGGAGACCAGCCCGAAGGCCGCCATGTTGTCCGGCGCCGGCGCGAACATCCAGGCGGGCCGCGCCAGCACCAGCGCCTTGACGAGGGCGGGCCGGACGACGGCCATGCGGAGCGCGATCGCCGCGCCCATCGAGATGCCGCCCATCACCGCCCGCGTCACGCCACGCTCGGCCGCGAGCGCCGCGACGTCGTCGGTGAAGGTGGCGATCGAGAGGCTGCCGAGCGCCCCCGCCTCCGAGCCGCCATGCGCCCGGCATTCGAGCGTCAGGCGATGCGTTGCCGGCTCGGCCGGATAGATCTCCGCGATCTGGCTCGCGTCGCCGCCGAGCCCGTGCTGGAAGAGGACGTCCGGTCCCGTCCCGTCCTCGATGTAGCGGAAGGCGACGCCCTCGCGCTCGAACCGGCCCTCGCTCATTCCGTTTCCTCCAGTGCCCGCCTCAGGAATGCCGCGATCCCCCTGGCCTCGGCGGCATCGAGGCCGTGCGTGACCAGCGGACCGTCGAAGCCGGCGCGCCGGAGGGCGCCGAGATAGTGCCGGTAGTCGAGGATGCCCTCCCCGGCCGCGACGAAATCGCCTTCCGCGGTCCGGTCCTTGGCATGCGCCATGACGATGCGGTCGGCGAGCAGGTCGATGGCGCGCGAGACGACGTCGCGCTGCGCCGCAGGCGTCGCGGTCTCGAAGAGGTTCGCGGCGTCGAGGACGATCCTGAGCCGCGAGCTTCCCATCTCGTCGATCAGCCGCCGGGCCGCCTCGGCGGACGACACGACGTTGGCGAGTTCCGGCTCGATGCCGAGATCGATTCCGGCCGCCTCGGCCGCCTCCACCGCCACGGCCATCGACGCGGTCATCTCGCGCCACGCCTCGGGCGTCGCGTTGTCGGGGTGCGCGCGCCACATGTCCGCCGGGTCGCGCGAGCCGGTGCAGAGCGTGACGAGCCGCGTCCCCATCGCCGGGGCCGCCGCGACCAGGACGCCGAGCCGGCGCAGTCCCTCGGCCCGGACCGCGGCATCGGGATGGATCATGTTGAAGGTGCCGGAGACCGCGACGAGGCCGACGCCGGACGCCTCCGATCCGCTCCGGACGGCGGCGAGCGCCTCGGGCGGGATCGCCGCCGGCAGCGGCTCCATGCCCGAGCAGGCCATGTTGTACTGCGCCACCGCATAGCCCGCGCCGGCGACGGCGCCGAGCACCGTCGCGGGATCGGTGCCGGGGAAGGTCTTGGCGAAGATGCCGAGCTGCATCAGAGCGGCCCCGCCGCCTCGGCGACGGCGACGGGCCGCTTCTCCCGCACCGACTGCGCGATGGCGACCATCGCCCGCACCGAGGCGAGGCCGTCCTCCGCGGTCGCGCCCCGCGCCGCCTTGCCGGAGAGGACCGCGTCGGCGAAGCCTTCGACCTGCCGTCGGTAGAAATGGCCGTCGGCGGCGAGCGGCCGGCGATACGTCGCGTCGCGCTCGTGGAAGATCTCGACCTCGCTCGACTTGAAGTACCAGGGGTTATAGGTCCTGGCGACCACGCCGCCGCGCTCGCCCTGGACCTCGAAGCCCTCGTGCCAGTCCATCCGTACCGCGACCGTGAGGTCGAGGTGGCCGATGGCACCGCTCGCGAAGCCGACGTCGATGAACCAGCAGCGTGCGCCATAGGCCTCGCGGAACCGGGCCTCGACCGTCGCGATGTCGCCGGCGAGGAACCGCGCGAGGTCGACCAGGTGGCTGCCATGGGCGAGCATCAGGTAGCGCTGCCGATCGGCCTTGGGATCGCCCGGCGGCTTCCGCGCCGCGCTGCTCGCCGCGATCGCCGGCTGCACCGCGTCGGTCACCACGTAGCGGTGGGTCGAGTCGCAGTACCAGGCCTTGAGCGAGAGCATCTCGCCCATCTCGGCGTCGATGAAGTCCTTGGCCGCCTCGATGCCGCCGTCGTAGCGCTTCATGTGCCCGATGTGGACGACCTTGCCCGACGCCGCCGCCGCGTCGCGGAGCCGGATCGCATCCTCGACCGAGGTCGCCATCGGCTTCTCGCAGAGGACGTGCTTGCCCGCCGCGAGCGCCCGCACCGAAGCCTCGACGTGGAAGGCGTCGGCCGTGGCGATGATCACCGCCTCGACCTCGGGGTCGGCGAGCATGGCATCGTAGTCGGCGAAGGTCTTCCTCGCGCCATGGGCCACCGCCATCCGCTGGCGGAGGTCGTCCGCCACGTCGCAGATCGCGAACAGCTCGGCGTTCCGCGCCTTGACGCACGATTCGAAATGCGCCGCCTGCGCGATCTGGCCCGCGCCCAGCACCCCGATCCGGAGCAGCCGCTCGTCCTTCATGCCCTGTCCCCACCCTGTTCCGATATCAGCGCGTCGATCTCCTCGCCGCGCGGCATCCGCGTCATCGCCCCGGCGCGGGTCGCGACGATCGCGCCCGCCGCCGAGGCCCGCCGGCCGATCGCCCGCAGCGTCGCCGCATCGAGAGCGCCGAGGTCGCCGCCGAGCAAGCCGGCGAGGAGCGAGGCGGTGAAGGCGTCGCCGCAGCCGACGGTGTCGACCACCGCCACCGCATAGCCCGGCACGACCACCGCATGGGCGGTGGTGTGAAGCACCGCCCCGGCGGCACCGTCGGTCACCGCCATGACCTCGAGCCGCGGATGCCAAAGGCGCCGGATGCCCTCGTCCTCGTCGTCCGTGCCCGAGAGCACCGCCAGCTCCTCCCGGCTGAGCTTGACGATGTCGGCCGACGCCACCGCCTCGCGTCCCGCCGCGGCCATCGCCGCGGGATCGTCCCATACCGCGGGCCGGAGGTTGGGATCGGCCGAGACGAGGACGCCGGCTGCGCGCGCCTCGGCCACGGCATGGCGCTGGGCCGCCGCCGAGACCGGCGTCTTGAGCGACAGCGAGCCGACATGAAGCACCCGCGCGCCGCGGACCAGGCCGGCCTCGACCTCCTCGGCAGCATAGACCGAGTCGGCGCAGCTCTCGCGATAGAGGGCGAAGCCGCGGTCGCCGCCCGCGTCGAGCGTGACGCAGGCGAGCGCCGTGGTCTCGGTGCCGGCGCGGCGGATCGCCGAGACGTCGACGCCGGTCGAAGCGAGCGCGTTCACCGCCAGCGTGCCGAAGCCGTCGCTGCCGACCTTGGTGAGCATCGCCGCCCTGAGGCCGAGCCGGGCGATGCCGGCGGCGACGTTGCCCGGCGCCCCGCCGGGACGGGCGGCATAGAGAGGCTCGTCACCGTCGCGGCCGGCCGGGATCAGGTCGATGACGAGCTCGCCGAAGGCGACGACGTCGACGCCGCGGCCCGACGGCGCGGTCACGCGTGGCCGGGATTGTCGACGAGCACCGGCCTGCCGTCGCGCTCGACGACGAGCTTGCGCATGCCGCGGTCCTTGATCGTGCCGTAGTCGTGGCCGGCGTCGGTGGCGCAGAACCAGACGAAGACGAGCTTGTCCCGGCCCGTGTTGACCGAGCGGTGGCCCCAGCCGGGCGGGATGAAGGCGACCACGCCGGGCTTCATCTCCACCGTCCTGACCTCGCCCTCCGGCGTCTCGAGGAGCAGCAGCCCCTCGCCGGACTGGGTGTAGTAGCCCTCGGCGCATTCGGTGCGCGTGTGGTAGTGGCCGCGGGTCAGGTAGAACTCCTCGCCGACCTTGCCGGGCATCATGATCGTGGTGCCGAAGGCGATGTCGCAATCGTCCGGCCGGTAGTCGATCACCTCGTAGGCGATCGGATCGCCGCCCTCGGCGATCGCCCGCTCGAGCGCGGCGCCGTCGCGGAAGAAGCCGCGGAGGTCGGAAAGGCGCTTCTCGTAGCGCCCGGTGGACGGCGTGACGGCGCCGGTCTCGGGATCGATGGCGACGCCTGCAGGCAACAGCATGATGGTCCTCCTCGCGGAACTCGGAGGTGGAGCTACGGCCCGGCAGTCATCTTGTCAATCCGCCGGAGACCGCTGCGCCGAGGCCGTCAGGGCTGCGCGCGCTCCAGGATGCCGCAGGTCCCCATGATCGACCCCGAGCCGTTGTCGGTGAAGCAGCTCTCCATGCGGGTCGGCGAGATGATCGTGACGCGGTGGAAGCCCTCGGTGTCGGAACCGACCAGCGTGCCGTTGTTGAAGGAGAAGGCGAGGACCAGCGGGCGCTTGCCGCTCGTCTTGTCGGACGACACGACGCCCCACAGCAGCCGCCCTTCCTGCCTCGTGATCTCGTAGGTGATCGTCGCCTGCTCGGCCTCCGGCGACGCCTCCGCGCTCCGCCCCATCAGCGCCACGTCGAACGTGCCGGACCAGGTGCCGAGGAAGTCCGGCACCGCATCCTGGGCACCCGCCCCCGCCGTCGCGCCGAGGACCAGCGCCGCCGCCAGCATCGTCTTCCGCATCGCGATTCTCCCCGCGTTCCCGAGTCCGCGGAAGCCTACCACAGGGGTCGGCGGCCTCGCATGTGCGTGCTCCCCGACCATGCAGAAAGATGCGCGCGCGGAACCGCGTGCATGCCGCAAACGAAAGACGCGGGGGACGTCGCCGCCCCCCGCGCCGAAGACGCGTCGCCCCGGTCCGCCTACTTCGCGGCGGCCTCGACGTTGTCCTTGTTGTAGACCGAGAACGGCCCCATCAGGATGCGCAGCCCGTTGTCCCGGGTGGGATCCTTGGTGATGGTGTAGTCGCCCATCCGGCCGGCGGTGAACTGGGCGCCTTCCTCGGCCTTGAGGGCGTCGGTGGCGAGCAGGTAGGCCGTGTAGTACGACAGGTAGCCGAGATCGACGAAGCTCCACAGCGCGAACTCGGGCGCGCAGCCGTTCATGGTGTAGGCCACCATCTCGGCCGGCAGGCCGAGGCCGGAGATCTTCACCTTGTCGCAGAGCCCCTCGTCCTGCATCGCCTTGGCCGCGGCGGCGATGCCGACGGTGGTCGGCGACATGATCAGCTCGAGGCCGGGGTGCTTGTCGACCAGCGCCAGCGCCTGGTTGTAGCTCTCCTCGGACTGGTCGTTGCCGTAGACCAGGTCGACCTGCTTGAGGTTGGCGTATTTGGGATCCTTGAGCGCCGCCTCCATCGCCGCGATCCAGGAGTTCTGGTTGGCGGCATCCGGCGAGGCCGAGAGGATCGCGAATTCGCCGCCGTCCTCGCCGAGGATCGACAGCGCCATGTCGGCCATGACCTTGCCGGTCTCGGTGAAGTCGACCTGGGCGACGAACACGTCCTCGCCCTCGCCCGAGGGAATCGGCGAATCCCACGTCACCACCTTGATGCCCTTCTCCTGGGCGGCCTTGGCGGCGGGCGCGATCTGGTCGCCCGAATTGTTCGACAGCATGATCGCGGCGACGCCCTGGGTGGTGGCGTTGGTGACGATCTCGATCTGCCCGGCGACGCTGTTCTCCGGCGTCGGGCCGAGGAACTGGACCTCGCTCGGGTTCTGGAGCTCCTTCTGGGCCTCCTGCGCGCCGGTATGGGCCTGGTCGAACACCGCGATGCCGAGGAACTTCGGCAGCAGCACCATCTTGAGGTCCTTGCCCGGCGTCGCCGTGACCGGCTCGGCCGAGGCCGCGCCGGTGAGCCCGAGCAGGGCCACCGCCGCCGAAGCCAACAGATACTTCCTCATGCTTCCCTCCCTTTCCACTTGTTGCCGATCATCTGCGCGATGTTCGGAGCGAGCACCGACAGGATGAGCAGCGCTCCGATGACGCTCGTCTGGGTGTTGCCCGTGATGTTGGCGAGCCCCATGCCGTTGCGGAGGCTGAGGATGAGCAGGATCGACAGGCCGACCCCCGCGATGTTCCCCGCGCCGCCGAAAATGCTGACCCCTCCGAGGAGGACGATGGTGATGATGTCGAGCTCGAACCCTTCCGCCGTATCGCCGCGCACCGAGCCGAGCCGGGCCGCGTAGAGGATGCCGGCGAAGGCGGCGACGAGGCCCGAAGCGACGAACAGCGCCATCTTCTTGCGCGCCACCCGCACGCCGGAGAACCGCGCCGCCTGGAGATTGTTGCCGATGACGTAGACGAGGCGCCCGAAGGCCGAGCGGTGCAGGATGACCGCCACCACCGCGAACATCAGCACGAAGACGATGATCGACAGCGTCAGCGGCCCGACAAGCGGCTGCTGGCCGAGGTCGTTGAACCAGCGCGGGAAGCCGCCGACCGCACGGTCCTCGATCAGGATGCGCGCCACGCCGCGGAAGCCGATCAGGCCGGCGAGGGTGACCGCCAGCGACGGCAGCCCGACATAGGCGACCCAGAAGCCGTTGATCGCCCCGGCGACGCCGCCCGCCGCAAGCCCCGCGAGGATCGCCGCCGGCATCGGCGCGCCGGCCTGGAACAGGAACGCCATGGTGCAGGCGCCGAGCCCCATCACCGAGGCGACGGACAGGTCGATCTCGGCGTTGATGATGATGAGCGCCATCATCAGGGCGACGATGATCTTCTCGATCGAAAGCTGGAACAGGTTGACGATGTTGCCGACGCCGAGGAAGTACGGCGAATAGGATACGTTGAGCGCGATCACCACGATCAGGAGGGCGAGGAGCAGGCCCTCCCAGCCCTTGAGGCGCGCCAGGCCGCTCATGCCCCGGCGGCACCCGCGCGGCATCGCCGGACGGCGCGAATCCGCCGTGGTTCACGGATGATCAGGGCCGTTCCTCCCGTCTCGGCCAAAGTGGACAGACCATTTTTTTTCGATAATTCAGCCAAGTGTCGGGTGAAGTTAAGCGAGCCTGCCGCGGCCATTGTCACCCCGTCGGACGAGCGGGGAGAGGCCCGCGCCGCCGCTCCCTCCCCGGCCCGGAACGCGAGAGACCGGACCGATCCGGCGGGACGCGGGGGGAGACGGGAGGAGACGTGGTTGGAACCGGGGCTGGCCGGGACTGAGCCATCGCGGGGCATGACCGTCCCGGTGCTGGAGATGCGCCACATCGCCAAGCGCTTCGCTGGCACGCAGGCGCTCGACGACGTGTCCCTGTCGCTGATGCCCGGCGAGATCCACGCGCTCCTCGGCGAGAACGGCGCCGGCAAGTCGACCCTCATCAAGATCATGACCGGCGTCTACCAGCCGGACCGCGGCGAGATCCTGCTCAACGGCCGGCCGGTGACCGTCGGCAGCGCCGCCGAGGCGCAGCGCCGGGGCATCGCCGCGATCTACCAGGAGCCGCTGCTCTTCCCCGACCTCAACGTCGCCGAGAACATCTTCATCAGCCACCAGGACCGCGGCGCATTCGCCGGCTGGCGCGAGATGTACCGCCGGGCCGAGGAGATCCTCGGCGAACTCGGCGTCTCGCTCGACGTGCGGAGCCCGGCCCGCGGCCTCACGCTCGCCGCCCAGCAGTCGGTCGAGATCGCCAAGGCCATCTCGCTCAACGTCCGCGTCCTCATCATGGACGAGCCGACCGCCTCGCTCTCGGCGCACGAGGTCGAGAAGCTGTTCCGGCTGGTCACCGACCTCAAGGCCAAGGGCGTCGCCATCCTCTTCGTCAGCCACCGTCTCGAGGAGGTGTTCGAGGTCGCCGACCGTATCACCGTGTTCCGGGACGGGCGCCTGATCTCCACCGCGCCCGCCGCCGACACCTCGCCCCAGAAGGCGATCGCCGACATGGTCGGTCGCGACATGGGCCTGCTGGAGGCGCGGCCGCCGGTGCCGCGGGGCGAGACGCTGCTCTCGGTCGAGGGGCTCGGGCGCGAAGGCGTCTTCGCCGACGTGAGCTTCACCGTGAAGCGCGGCGAGGTGCTCGGCTTCGCCGGCCTGATCGGGGCCGGCCGCACCGACATCGCCCTCGCCCTCTTCGGCATCGAGCCGGCGACCGCGGGCACCATCGCCTTCAAGGGCCGGGAGGTGGCGATCCGCCGGCCGGACGAGGCGATGGCGATCGGCATCGCCTACGTCTCGGAGGACCGGCGCCAGCTCGGCCTCTCCCTGCCCATGTCGATCGCGGCCAACATCTCGCTGCCCTCGCTCCGGCGCTACCTCGACGGCCTCGGCCTGATCCGCACCGCGGCGGAGCGCGCGACCGCCGAGGAGTACCGCAAGCGTCTCTCGATCCGCACCCCGGACGTCGACCTCGCGGTCGGCAAGCTGTCGGGCGGCAACCAGCAGAAGGTGATGCTGAGCAAGTGGCTCAACACGCATCCCGATCTGCTCATCCTCGACGAGCCGACCCGCGGCATCGACATCGGCGCCAAGGTCGAGGTCCATGCCTTGATCGCCGAACTCGCCCGCGAGGGCATCGGCATCATCCTCATCTCCTCCGACCTGCCCGAGGTGCTGGCGATGAGCGACCGCATCCTGGTCATGCGCGAGGGGCGCCAGATGGCGATCCTCGAGCGGAGCCAGGCCAATGCCGAGACGGTGATGACCGCCGCCATGGGCCAGGCGGCAGCCCCCTTCCCCGCCGGAGCGACGCCGTGACCTTCATCCAGCGCAGCATCCGGCCGGAGCAGGTCCGCGAGCTCAGCCTCCTCCTCCTCATCATCGTCGCCGTCCTGATCTTCGGGGCGATGATCGACGGCTACTACTCGTCCCGCACCTTCAACCGCGTCGCCTCGTCGGTGGCGATCATCACCGTGGTCGCCGTCGGCCAGACCCTCGTCGTCCTGACCCGCAACATCGACCTCTCGGTCGGCTCGATCGTCGGCTGCACCGCATGGGTCACCGGCATGCTCCTCTCCGTCCACGGCGAGCTCAACCCGGTGCTCGCCATCCTCTTCGCGGTGGCCATGGGCGGGGTGATGGGCGTCATCAACGGCGTCATCGTCTCCTTCGGCCGGGTGCCGTCGATCATCGTCACCCTCGGCACCCTCGCCATCTATCGCGGCATGCTCATCCAGTTCTCGGGCGCCAAGACGGTCACCACCGCGATGCTGCCGCAGTGGGTCGTGACCCTGCCGCAGCTCACGCTGTTCGAGATCGGCGGGCTCCAGATCCGCGCCACGGTGGCGCTCGCCCTCGCCATCGTGATCGTCTTCCAGCTCGGCCTCGCCTACCTCACCGTCGGCCGCCGCTTCTACGCCATCGGCTCGAACCCGGAAGCCGCGGAGCTGATCGGCCTGCCCGCGAGGCGTCTCGTCTTCATCGCCTTCGTGCTGTCCGGCGCGCTCGCCGGGCTCGCCGGGTTCATGACCCTCGCCCGCTTCGGCACCATCACCGTCGAGAACGGCCGCGGGCTCGAATTGCAGGTGGTGGCGGCCGTGGTGGTCGGCGGCGTCAATATCTTCGGCGGCTCGGGCACGGTCATCGGCGCGATGCTCGGCGCGGTTCTGATCGGTACGCTCGAGCAGAGCCTTTTCCGGCTTCAGATCAGCCAGTTCTGGCTCGACGCCATGCTCGGCCTCCTGATCCTCCTCGCGGTGGCGAGCGACGCCATCATCCTCAACCGCCTCCGCAACCTGTGGAGCCGGGCGGAGCTGAAATTCGTCGCCCCGCCCGGCCCCACCGACAAGCTCCAGGCCCCGCCCCCTGGATAGCGCCTCAGGGCCCGCGGGTGCGCCGCGCGGCCCCCTCGAGCCCCATCGCCCTCCGGCTCGACTGCTCGATGTGGTCTAGATGCGCGCCGATCGCCGCGCCCGCCGCATCGACGTCACCGGCCCGTATGGCGGCGACGATCCGGGCGTGGTCGGCCGCGCTCTCGCGGATCATCGCCCGGTCCTCGGTGGCGCGGCGCCGGATATCGAGGCCCATGTTGTAGAGGCCGTAGGCGATCCGCTCGAGGACCGCGTTGCCTCCCGCCTCGGACAGCTTGAGGTGGAAGCGCGCGTCGAGGATGCGGAAGCCGACCGGGTCGCCGAAGACCGCCTCGTGGGCGGCGATCATGTCGTCGAGGTCGGCGATGTCCTGCGGGCTCGCCTTTTCCGCCGCCCGGCGGACGATCTCGACCTCGACGATGCGGCGGCTCTCGAAGGCATCGGCGAGGTTCGCGGGCGACAGCGACAGGAAGAAGTCGAGCGGGGCGAGCAGGGTCCGCGCCTCGAGCGAGGTGACGAAGGCGCCGCCGCCGTGGCGGGTCTCGATCACCCCGAGCATCGCCAGCGCCCGCAGCGCCTCGCGGAGCGAGGGCCGGCTGATCCCGAGGATCTCGATCAGGTCGCGTTCGGAGGGCAGCCGGTCGCCGGCGCGGAGGTTGCCGGTCCGCACCATGTCGAGGATGCGGTTGACCACCGACTTCGCCACGCCCTCGCGCTCCCCGGCGCGGAGACTGCTCGCCAGCGTCAGCAGCGTCTTGCCGGCCTTCCCCGCCACGGCGCGTCCTCCTCCCCTTCCCGCGCGATGGCAGCACGGGTCGGCATGCCGGCGCAACGGTCGCGGGCTCAGCGACGATGCGGTCCTTGCTTTTTTGCGGCGCCAGCGCAAAGAAAGCCCGCTTCCTTTCAGACGCGAGGGCCCGATGGCCGACCTTTTCGACAAGTGTGACGTGTTCATGAACCGCATGCGCCGCGGCACCGGCGCGGACTTCGACAAGCTCGCCGACGTCTTCTCGCGTGTCTTTCCCGTCAACAATTCCGAGGCGCATATCCAGATGCGCGGCCGCGACCTGATCCAGGTCTCGACCAACGACTATCTCGGCTTCGCGACCCACCCCGAGGCGATCGCCGCCGCCAAGGCCGTGACCGACGAGCACGGCGCCGGCACGCCGCTCGGCGCCCGGCCGCTCACCGGCACCACCGCGCTCCACCTCGAGCTCGAGAAGAAGCTCGCCGCATTCCGCCTCACCGAGGACTGCGCGGTCCACAATCTCGGCCTCGGCGCGATGTCGGGCACCATCGCCTGCCTCGTCGGCCGCAACGAATACGTCTTCGTCGATTCCTACGCTCATGGCTGCGTGCATGACGGCGCCCGCCTCACCCGCGGCCAGCCATCGTGGTTCAAGCACAACGACCTCGACGACCTCGAGCGCCAGCTCAAGGAAGTGCCGATCGACGCGCCGAAGCTGATCGCCGTCGACGGCGTCTACGGCATGTCGGGCGAGCTCGCGCCGCTTCCGGAGATCGTCGCGCTGAAGAAGAAGTACAAGGCGCGGCTCCTGGTCGACGACGCCCACGGCACCGGCGTGCTCGGCGAGAACGGCCGCGGCACGCCGGAACATTACGGCGTCGAGCACGAGGTCGACCTCCACGGCGGCACCTTCGCCAAGTCCTTCGGCACCTTCGGCGGCTACATGTGCGGCCCGAAGAACGTCATCGACTTCATCCGCTTCCAGTCGCAGGGCTACGTGCTGACCAAGGCGCTGCCGGCCTCGATCACCGCGGCCACCATCAAGACCCTCGAGCTCATCCAGCGGATGCCGGAGCGCCGCACGAAGCTGTGGGAGAACCTCGACATGCTGCGCGCCGGGCTCCGCGCCGCCGGTCTCAACATCGGCAACCCCAAGGGCGCGGTGACCGCCGTCTGGGCCAAGGGCATGCGGGCGCTGCCCACCGTCTACGAGCTGGAGCACACCTACGGCATCATCGCCAACCTCGTCCTCTACCCGGCGGTGCCGATCAACACCTCGATCGTGCGCGTGACCGTCTCGGCCATGCACTCGAAGGAGGACATCCAGCGCGTGATCGACGCCTTCGCCGAGATCCATGCCCGCGACCCGCTGCAGGATGGCGAGCCCGTCGACATCTCGACGGTGCCCGCCGACAACCTCGCTTGAGCGCATCGGCCCTCGAGGTCCGTCCGGTCGCCTCCAAGGCCGACTGGAAGGCGTTCCACGCGCTCCGGCCGGCGCTCTACCGCGACGATCCGGCGTTCGTGCGCCCGCTGTCCGGCGAGGCGCGGCTCCATATCGACGCCGGGCGGCATCCGTTCTGGCTGCACGCCGAGCGCCAGCCCTTCCTCGCCCGGCGCGGCCGTCGCGTGGTCGGGCGGATCGCGGCGATCGTCGACCGGCTCCACAACGAGCACTACGGCGACAAGGTCGGGTTCTTCGGCTTCTTCGAATGCGAGGACGATCCCGAGGCTGCCCGGGCGCTCCTCCGCGCCGCCGCGGAGTGGCTGGCGGCGCGGGGACGGGACGCGATCCGCGGCCCGGTCAGCCCCTCGCTCAAGGGCGAGTTCGGCGTCCTCGTGCTCGGCAACGACGATCCGCCCGCGATCATGATGGCGCACACGCCGCGCTACTACGGGCCGTTGCTCGAATCCCTCGGCCTCGGCCTCGCCAAGGTCCACGACTTCCATGCCTTCGTGCTCGACAAGGCGGGCGTGATGGAGCGCAACGGCAACTGGGCGAAGCTCGGCGTCCTCACCGGCCGCATTCTCGCCCGCAACCCCGAGCTCCGCATCCTGAGGGCGACGAAGGACGACCTCGCCGCGACGCTGAAGGACGTCAACGAGTTCGGCAACCGCATCCGCGAGACGGTGTGGGGCTTCACGCCGATCACCCCGCCCGAGCTCACCCTCCTCGCCGAGCGCATCAAGCGGGTGATGATCCCCGAGCTGGTGCTGACCATGCGCCGCCGCGACGAGCTGGTCGGCTACGTGATGGCCGTGCCGGACGTGAACCAGGCGCTGGCGCGGAGCCGCGGCGCATCCGACCTCGTCCGGCTGGCCCAGATGCCGTTCCTCATGCCGCGGATCCGCCGCGCCCGGCTGTTCGGCATCGGCACCGATCCGAGGTTCCGCTCCCTCGGCATCCTGCCGGCCCTCTTCCACGCCATGATCGAGGGCGCGCTGCACCGCTTCGACAGCTTCGAGTTCGGCTGGATCTCGGAGGCCAACCTCCAGTCGCTCCGCGCGGTGCAGCACATCCTGCCGATGGAGCCGAGGAAGACCTACCGCCTCTACGAGGCGCCGCTGCCGCTGCCATGAACCCGGTTCCGCCGGTTCCGATGGACTTGCGGCGGGCGATACAATAACTGTCGCTGGCTGGGAGCGGCTATCGAAGGGTCAACTGCCTGTTCCGCTATACACAGAGCACCGTGCTCGACCTCGATGCGCTGTTCAACGCATCGCCGAACGCCTACGTGCTTTTCGATCCCGACCTGGTCATCGTCGGCTGCAACGACGCGTATCTCGAGACGGTCGGACGAAGCAGCCGCGACGAGATCATCGGCCGCCACGTCTTCGAGGCCTTCCCGGCCGATCCGGACTCGGCGAGCTATCAGCTCCTGAAGGCGTCGCTGGAGCGCGTCGTCGCGACGCACAAATACGACACCATCGCCCTCATCCCCTACGACACCGCCGGCCCCGGCGAGCGCCCGGCCCTGCGCTACTGGAGCGCCACGCACACGCCGGTCTTCGATGCCGACGGCACGTTCCGCTTCATCCTGCAGCACACGGTCGACGTCACCGAGCTGCAGCGGCTCCGCGACGGCTCGGCGGGCGCCGGCATGTCCGCCGCCGGCGTGCTGCAGCGCGCCGCCGAGGTCCAGGCGGCCAACGAGCTGCTGTCCTCCGAGGTCGAGCTGATCCGTTCGCTGTTCCGGCAGGCGCCGGGCTTCATGGCGGTCCTCTCCGGCCCGGGCCACGTCTTCCAGCTCGCCAACACCGCCTATGAGGACCTGGTCGGCCGGCGCGACCTCATCGGACGGCCGGTGGGCGAGGCATTGCCGGAGGTCGTCGACCAGGGCTTCGTCCGGCTGCTCGACCAGGTGGTGAAGACCGGCGAGCCCTATATCGGGCGGGGGACCCACGTCCGGCTCGCGGCCGGCGCCGATGCCGCGCCGAGGGATTTCTACCTCGACTTCATCTACCAGCCGTTCCGCGACGCGGACGGGACGATCGCCGGCGTCTTCGTCCAGGGCCACGACATCACCGAGCAGAAGCGGGCCGAGCAGGAGCTGACCCGCCAGGCAGCGCTCCTCCGCCTCGCCCAGGACGCCGGCGGCTTCGGCACCTTCGAGTGGGACGTGGTGACCGGGACGCTCTCGGCGTCGAAGACGTTCCGCGAACTCTACGGCTTCACCGCCGCGGACGAACCCATCGCCGTCGCCCGGTTCCGGGACCGCGTCCATCCCGACGACCGCGACAAGCTCGCGACCGCACCTGACCGGCCGCTCGAGGAGGCGCTGCGCTACACCGAGTACCGCATCATGGTCGGCTCGGGCCACCGCTGGGTGGGCCGGCAGGGGATCGTGCTCTACGATGCCGAGGGACGGCCCGCCAAGGTCGTCGGCGCGGTCCAGGACATCACCCAGCGCAAGCAGTTCGAGCACCGCCTCCAGACCGTGGCGCAGGAGAGCGCGCACCGGGTCAAGAACCTCCTCGCCATCGTCCAGGCGATCGTCAGCCAGACGTTGCGCCGGGCCGACGACGTCGCCGGCGCCGCCGACCTCATCCGCCAGCGCCTCATGGCGATCGGCGCCACCCAGACCGCGCTGGTCAGCGGCAGCCCGGCCTCGAGCGACCTCGACACGCTGGTCCGGAGCGCCATGGACCTGCACGCCGTCGCCGCCGACCGCATCGCGATCTCGGGTCCGTCGCTGCAGCTCGACAGCAAGACCGCGCTCGGCCTCACCCTGGTCCTCCACGAGCTCGGCACCAACGCGGTCAAGTACGGCGCGTTGTCCAGCGAGCGCGGCCGCGTCGAGATCGGCTGGACGCTCGACCCCGGCGCGGCGAGCGCCGCCTTCGTCTGGCGTGAGTGCGACGGCCCGCCGGTGGCGCCGCCCTCGCGACAGGGCTTCGGCACCGCCCTCATCCAGAAGAGCCTGCCGCCGGTCGAGGGCGAAGCGGCGACGATCGACTACGTCCCGACCGGCGTCGTGTTCCGCGCCCGGCTCGGCGTCGACGTCGACGGGTGAGCCCCGCCGGCGCTAGGATGTCGCGTGCCGCATCCCGATCCACCGCGGGGGTTCCAGCCATGCGCCCGACCACGATCCTCTTCGCCGTCGCCATGCTCGCCGCCGTCGAGGCGCGGGCCGAGACCCTGCCCCTCCCCGACACGCTCGTCGCCTTCGACAGCGCGGCGGGGCACGCGCTCCTCATCGGCGCCGAGGCGCGCAACGACTTCTTCCCGCTCAGCAGCCATTTCGCGAACCAGGTCAATCCGGCCTTCTGCGGTCCGGCATCGATCGCGATGGTGCTGAATGCGCTGGGCGTGCCCCGGCCGCCGTCCCCCCTCACCCTCGGGCTCGGCCTGTTCGACCAGGAGAACATCTTCACGCCGGCCGCCGAGGCGGTGAAGCCGAAGGCCGCGATCCTCGAGGGCGGCATGACGCTCGACCAGCTCGGCGGCTTCCTCGCCGCCCATGGGCTCGCGGTCGACGTCCGCCATGCCGCGGATTCGGGCCTCGATGCCTTCCGCGACACCGCCGTCGCCGCGATCGGGGACGCCGACCGCTTCGTCCTCGTGAACTACCTGCGGAAGGCGATCGGCCAGGAATCGGGCGGCCACATCTCGCCGCTCGCCGCCTACGATGCCGATACCGACCGCTTCCTCATTCTCGACGTGTCGCAGTACAAGTATCCCCCCGTCTGGGTCGAGGCCGGGGCGCTCTTCGGCGCCATGGACACGATCGACGGCGACGGCGGACGCACCCGGGGCTACGTCGTCGTCGGCCGCTAGGGACGAATGGGAGACACGAAGGCGGCGTTCGTGTGGGCATAGGCCGCGAGCCGCGGCCCCGGCTCGATCGCGACCGGGGCGCCGTCGCCGGTATCTATGGCAAGGAGGAGCCGCCCCATCCGTTCGCGCGCGAGCGCCAGCGTCGCGTCGCGGGTCGAGGACGGCATCGGCCGCACCCGGTAGACCCACGGATTGGTGTTGATCTCGTAGATGACCTCGCGGCCGCCCACCGTGGCGTGGTCGGCCCGCCCCCACGCGATCGCCGACAGCTCGAACGCGCGGCGCACCGCTTCCGGCACGGCGTTGGACGCGACCGCCTCCGCCTCCTCCGCGCGCATCGCCTCGGTGGCGAGGCCCTGGGTGCCCTGCTTGGCGACCCAGTTGTCCTCGATCACCGCGTTCTGCACGTGATAGGCGTCGCCGATGCGGAACGTCCCCATCTTCCGCCACACGCCCGGCGCCACCGGTTCGCCGGCGAACTCCACCACCAGCACGCCGCGGAGAGGCTCGCCGGCGGCCCGGAGCGCGGCGAGCGCCGCCTCGAGCGCCGGCTGGTCGTCGATGAGACCGGTCAGCGGGCCCTTGTGGTCGAATTCGCGCCGCAGGAACACCGGAAAGCGCCGCGGCCGCGGCCGCCCGTCGGCGCGGTGGACGTCGAAGGGATTGATGCCCTCCTCGTGGAGCGCATGAAGCAGCTCGTAGCGGCTCATCACCCGCGCCGGATCGTTGAGGACCCTCTGGCCTGCCACCGCCAGCGCGCGATGAAGGTCCGAGGCGACCTTCAGCTCCCAGTCGTAGAGCTGGTCGAGGCCGGCGAAGACGTAGGTCGCGGCCGGCACCGTCCGCGCCTTGAACATCTCGTCGTAGCTCGCCGTCCGTATCACCGGCGCCGGCGCGCCGAGCTTGCCGTTCGCGAGCGTGTGGACCGTGAAGGCGTGGCCGTTGGCGGTGAGGAACACGATCATGGCGGAACCGCTCGCACGGGGACGATGGCGCAGGAACCTGATTCGTGTATCATGACTGACAGCCTTTCGAAGGAGCGACCGACCATGAACGGTATCGATTTCGCGAAAATGCAGGCGAGGCTCGCCGACAAGCCCCTCGTCGGCTTCGAGGCTTCCGCGCCGGCCGCAAGCGCCGGTTCCGGGACGGACCAGCGCGGACTGGCCAAGGAGAGCAACTCCAAGCGCGGCATCCTCAAGGTCGGCGACTCCAAGCGCGGCATCCTCAAGCTGCGCTAGACCGGCGGCATCGCCCCGCGCGGGGGGCGCCTTGAGCCCGTTTCTGCCCGATCCGGCCGGTGCCCGGCGGATCGACGCGGATGTGCGCCGCCGCGTCGGCGAGAGCCTTGAATCCGTCGCCGGGGCCCTCGCGCCGGACGTCCCCGAATCCCGCCATCTCGCCCGGCTCGTGGCCGCCCTCCGTGCCGGCCCCGTGCGTCCCGGGGTGATCGCGATCTACAGCGACGTCGTCTCCGCGATCGCCGAGGGCGACGAGACGGCGCTCCGTGGCGCCCTCGCCTCCGCCGCCGCCTTCGACCGCCTCTCCGACCCCGGCTCGTGCCGGCCGGCCACGCTCCGCGACGGCGATCTCGGCCCGGGCATGGCGGCGAGCTACCGTCGCCATGCGGACGACGACCCCGCTGTTCCCCTCGACATCTCCGCGATCGACGCGGCCACGCTCGCCGCCGCCGCCGATGCTCTCCGCGCCGCGACGCGGCTGGTCGAGGCGGCCGCCCCCGACCTCGCCGCCGAGGTCGCGGCGCTGGTGCGCGAGGTGGTGTTCGCCGCCAACGGCGAGGGCGGCCCCGCGTTCGGCGGCGCCACCACCTTCTACCTCTGGGGCGCGACGCTCCTCAACGTCGAGGCGATCGGGGACGTGCCGCGCCTTGCGGAGAACCTCGTGCACGAGGCCGCCCATGCCCGGCTGCTCGGCGCCACGCACGGCCGGCCGCTGGTGCTCAACCCGCCGCAGGATCGCTTCGCCTCGCCGCTCCGGCCCGACGCCCGGCCGATGGACGGCATCGTCCATGCCAACTACGTCATCGCGCGCCTCCACTACCTCGCCCGCCGCGCGATGGAGGGCGAGGAGCGCGCCACGCGGCTCGCGGAGTACGGGCGCCTCTTCGACGCCGGCGACCTGATCGTTGCGGAGGAAGCGCGCTTCACCGCGGAGGGCGCCGCCCTCTACGGCGCGGCCCGCGACTACATGCGCTCGGGCGGCTGAACGTCCTCGCCGAGGCGCTATTCGCCGCCGAAGTCCGGATCGTCCAGGTCGTCCTCGGACGGGTAGCCGACGATGATCTCGGCCACCTTCGGCGCCGCGGCGCGGAGCTGGGCGTCGTCGGAGCGGAGCTGCTGGTCGCCCATGATCGGATCGAATTCCGGGCCGTATTCCTTCGTCCAGTCGAGATCGAAGGAGAGGCTGAGAACGCAGGCGCCGGGGATGTCGGCGAGCGTGCCGGCCGGAAAGCTCGCGGCGCCGCCATAATCCCAGCCGAAGCCGAGCACGTCGAACGGTGCGCCGTTGATCGCCTCGACCTCGCCGAGTTCGTCGCCGAGGCGCACGCCCCCGGGCCCGACCCACTCCGAATCGTCGCGCACGATCACCGCGGCCGGCTTCTCGCGCCGCGTCTCGTCCTGCCACAGCACCACCAGCCGCCGCGTCGGATCGTCGGGAAAGAGGAGCGTCGCATCGAGCGTCGAGCCTTCCGGCCCGTCGATGGTCTCGGCCAT
>Ga0182738_1000533_pt1 | contig 52794 bp, 39 predicted proteins | sample eDN5th30CBELigMG_FD_128876 | JGI IMG/M metagenome (GOLD analysis project Ga0182738, IMG submission 128876) | Enriched Miracle-Growth compost microbial communities from Emeryville, California, USA - eDNA 5th pass 30_C BE-Lig MG (version 2)... ... | reverse complement strand
TCGGGCGGCCGCGGGCTGGGCAGCGCCGAGAACTTCAAGATCCTGGATCCGCTGGCCGACAAGCTGGGCGCGGCGCTGGGCGCTTCGCGCGCCGCGGTGGACGCGGGCTACGCGCCTAACGACTGGCAGGTCGGTCAGACCGGCAAGATCGTCGCGCCGCAGCTGTACGTGGCGGTCGGCATCTCGGGCGCCATCCAGCACCTGGCTGGCATGAAGGACTCCAAGGTCATCGTCGCGATCAACAAGGATCCGGAAGCGCCGATCTTCGGCGTGGCCGATTATGGCCTGGTCGGCGATCTGTTCCAGGTCGTGCCGGAACTGGCCGGGACTCTGTAATTCCCCGCCCGCTCCCACGAGAAACCGGCCTTCGGGCCGGTTTTTTCATTGGGGCGGGATTCCATTTTCACTATGTGGACCGGGTCCCGCACGCGCTGCGTCCGCAAAGACCCGCAACTTGCGTAGAGTGTCGACGACACCGATAGCCAGTGCCGTGGGACGATCGGACCACGCAAACATCTCTTGGGGCCAACGCGATGCACACTCCGGAAAGCTTGCCGTTCGTTATGATGCGCGGTGGAACGAGCAAAGGAATTTTCCTCCGGGAATCCGACGTTCCCGCTGACCGCGAATCGCTGACGGCCCTGTTGCTGGACATCTTTGGCAGCCCTGACCGCCGCCAAATCGATGGTTTGGGCGGAGCCGACAAACTGACCAGCAAGGCTGCCATCATGGGCCCGCCACGCCGCGAAGACAGCGACGTCAGCTACCTGTTCGGCCAGGTCGGAATCCTGGCCCCGGAAGTCGATTACAACCTGAACTGCGGCAACCTGACGGCTGCCGCCGGCGTATACGCGATTGAAAGCGGCCTGGTCGCTCCCCGGGACGGCCATACGCTGGTACGCGTCCACAACCTCAATACAGACCGGATTGTCCACGTCAGCGTACCGACAACGTCGACGCAGGTCATCACCCAGGGCGATCTGCAGATCGGCGGGGTTCCCGGACAGGGCGCGCCCATAGCGTTGGATTTCTCGCGAGCGGTCGGCGCGATCACCGGCCGGCTGCTGCCCTTCGGAGAAGCGCGGACGGAAATTGCCGTTCCAGACAAGGGAAACGTGACGGTATCCGTCGTGGATGGCGCGAACCTCGTCATTTACGCCCACGCCGAGTCCTTCGGGCTATCCGGCACGGAAGATCCACAGGCTATCGATAGCGATCTTGCGCTGCGCGCCCACATGGACGCATTGCGTCGCGAGGTCGCCATCCGCCTGGGATTGAGCGAATACTGGCACCAACGCAGCGCCCCATCCACGCCGATGCTGGTAATGCTGCAAAAGCCTCGCGATTACCATACGTGCACGACGGGCGAACTGATCAGCGCCGATCGCCTGGACCTCGTGTGCAGACAGTACGCCTCCGGCTCCGCCAGCAAGACGCTAGCCGGTACGGTCACCGTCACGACCGGCATGGCTTGCGGAATCGCCGGCAGCCTTCCCGCCCAACTCTGCGGCGAGCCCGGCCCGAGACGCTATACCTTCGGGCATCCAAGTGGCGTCATTCACGTAGATGCCAGCGTGACGCGGCGCGGCGACAGCTGGCATGTCGAACAGGCGGCCATACAACGAACCGCGAGGCGCATCGCGGAAGGACGTGTTTTCCTGCGCGGAACGCTCCCGTAATCGAGGGGAGGCGGGCGCATCAATGCGCTGCGCGGCGCATTGCTGGATACGGCAGCCACCGGGGCCCTGGCGCGGCGCATTGCGCCCTTGGGCTGGCACTTGCAGCGGCATGTCGAGGGCGCGCCGGGCTATCGCGCGCTTGCCCTCTTGGCGGAATTCCTGCTGGGAACCGCGCCGCAGCGCCTGCTCTGGGGCTCCGACTGGCCCCATCCCGGCTGGCGCGCGCGAGGCGCGGGTCGACAACCCCGCGCGTCTATATGGCTTTACCGACGCGCCGGCAAAAAAATAGCGATCGACAAGGCGAATCGCGCCCGCCCTACCCTTGCCCCGCGCCCATCATCGAGCGCGACAGGCGGCTGGCCGCGGCCAGGATCGACTCTTTATGTTCGAGCAGCACCGATTCCGTAAGACGAGAGAGCGGGCCTGAAATGCAGATCGCGCCCTGCAAGGTCCAGTTGATGCCATAGACCGGGGCGGAGATGCTCGACACCTCGGCGTCGCGTTCGCCCAGAGAAAGCATGTAGCCGGCGCGGCGTATCGATTCATAGGGCTCACCCTCCGCTCCGGAGAACGCGAGCAGGACCCGGCCCGGGCTGCCCAATTCCAGCGGCAGCGCGGCGCCGACGCGCACGTGGTGACGGATGGACTTGGGACCTTCGACACGCGCCATGCAGATGCGCTGCTTGCCCTCGCGCACGTAGAACGTCGCGCTTTCGCCGGTGGCGACCGACAGTTCGCGCAGCACCGGCTGCACCACCTCCACGATATTGAACGTGGCCTGGTAACAGGCGCCCAGCCAGCCAGCGGCGCGCGCCAGACGCCACGTGCCGTCCGGCCGTTGCGCCAGGTAGTCGTCCATCGCCAGCGTGCGCGCCAGCCTCAATACGGTGGAGCGGTGGCACCCGGTGCGCCGGCTCAGCTCCGCCAGGGTCAGGTGCGCGTCGTCCACGCCGAAAGCCTCGAGGATTTTCATCGCGCGGCGCACCGCCACCACGCCTTCTTCCGCAGGGGATTCGTCTGAATCCAGCGTCACATCATCGCTCATTGTACGGAACACGTTTCGTTGTACGAACTCGCATTGTATTCCTCGGAACACGCATCCACAATGCTCCCACCAAAAACAAAGATCGGAGACTAACCATGAAGCAGATCGCGCGCGTGCTGTCCGGCCTGGCCCTGATGTGCATGACCGCCCTGAGCGCGGCTCAGGATTACCCCAACAAGCCCATCCGCCTGATCGTTCCGTTCCCGCCTGGCGGCGGCACCGACGTACTGGCGCGGGAAGCCGCGATCAAGGTGGCGGCCAACACGGGCTGGAACATCGTCACGGAAAACCGGCCTGGATCGGGCGGCAATATCGGCGTGGACGCGGTGGCCAAGTCGGCGCCGGACGGCTATTCGCTGGTGCTGGGCCAGACCAGCAACCTCGCGATCAATCCCACCCTCTATGCCAAGCTGCCCTACGACCCCGAGAAAGACCTGACCGCCATCGGCCTGGTCGCCGATGCGCCGCTGGTGATCGTGGTGCCGGCCAACTCGCCGCTGAAGTCCTTCGACGACATGATCGCCGCAGCGAAGGCCAAGCCGGGCGTGCTGAACTTCGCCAGTTCGGGCAATGGCACGGTGGCGCACCTGGCCGCGGTGCAATTGCAGAACGCCGCGGGCATCAAGCTCACCCATATTCCCTACAAGGGCGCGGCACAAGCCTCCAACGACCTGATCGGCGGCCAGATCGACATGTACCTGTCGTCCGTGCCCACCCTCATCGGCCACGTGCGCAACGGCAAGATGCGGGCGCTGGCCGTGACCTCGGCGCAGCGCGTGCCGGACATGCCGGACGTGCCTACCGTCGCCGAACGCGGCTTTCCCGGCTTCGAAGCGGTGACGTGGTTCGGCCTGGCCGCGCCCGCGGGCACCCCGAAAGACATCGTGCAGCGCCTGAATGCCGAATTCAACAAGGCGCTGCAGACGAAGGACCTGAGCGTGAAGTACCAGGAGCAGGGCGCGCGCGTGCTCACCGGCACGCCGGAAGGATTCGCCAGGCTGATCCATGACGACCGCATCCGCTGGGGCAAGATCGTCAAGGATTCGGGCGCGAAGGTGGAGTGATCCGCCATGCGGGCCCGCTATCCCTATTCCAGCGGCGACGCGCGGCCGGCCGTCGCCGTCCCGGCCGGCGCGTGCGATTGCCACATCCACGCCTATGACGCCCGCTACCCGGCCGCCGCCGGCGCGAAGCTGCTGCCGCCGGACGCCTCGATGCCGCAGTACCGCGATATCCAGGCCCGGCTGGGGACGCAGCGCGCCGTACTGGTCACGCCATCGACCTATGGCGCCGACAACCGCGCCATGCTCGACGGCCTGGCGCAATTGGGCGAACAGGGGCGCGGCGTGGCGGTGATCGACGGCACCGAAAGCGATGCGCGGCTCCAGGCGCTGAGCGACGCCGGCGTGCGCGGCATCCGGCTCAATCTTTCGCTGGGCGTGACGAGCTCCGCCGATCAGATCCTGCCCTTGGCGGCGCGCATCGCCCCGCTGGGCTGGCACATGCAATTGCTGATGGCGCCGGATCACCTGGCCGCCATGGCGCCGGTGCTGTCCGGCCTGCCCGTACCGATCGTGTTCGACCACATGGCGCGCATCGCCCCGCATCAAGCCGGCGCGCATCCGGCCCATGCGCTCGCGCTGCGCCTGCTCGAACGCGGCCGCGCGTGGGTCAAGCTGTCCGGCGGCTACATCGTCAGCGCCCGGCGCTCCATTGAAGACGCCGCGCTCGACGCGCTGGCGCGCAGCTATCTCGACGCCAATCCCGAACGCGTCGTGTGGGGCAGCGACTGGCCCCACGCCTCCGCGTCGTCGGGCATGCAGCCCATGCCCGACGACGCGCGCCAGCTCGACCGGCTGGCCGACTGGACCGGCAGCGCCCGGCTGCGCCAGGTCCTCGTCCACAACCCGGCTGCCCTCTATGGCTTTCCGGCATGAACCGCACACCACGGAGACACCCCATGCAAGCCCCGCCCGCCTTCTCCCGCCGCAGCTTCCTCGCCGCAACCGCGGCACTGACCGCAAGCGCCGCCTTCGGCGTGCGCGCCGCGCAGGCGTGGCCCGCGGGCAAGACCATCACCTGGGTGGTGCCCTACCCGGCCGGCGGCAGCACCGATGTGCTGGGCCGCGCCATTGCGCAGCAACTCGACGCCTTGCTGTCGACTCGCGTGATCGTCGACAACCGCCCCGGCGCCACCGGCACCATCGGCGCGGCCCGCGTGGCCCGCGCGGACGCTGACGGCCTGACCCTGCTGGGCACGTCCATCGGGCCGCAGGCGATCGCGCCGCACGTCCTGGGCAAGCTGCCCTACGACCCCGTGGCCGATTTTGCGCCCGTGATCATGATCGGCACCATCCCGCATCTGCTGGTCGTGGGCAAGGCCCAGCCTTTCAGGACGGCGGCCGAACTGGTCGGGGCGGCGAGGCAAGCGCCAGGGAGCCTTGCCTACGCCTCGGGCGGCACCGGCACCATCCTGCACATGCAGGGCGAGCTCCTGCAGCAGAAGACCGGCGCGCGCTTCCTGCACGTTCCCTACAAGGGCGACACGCCAGCGCTGCAGGACACGCTGGCAGGCCAGGTCCAGTTCGCGTTCATTCCCGCCGCGGCAGCGCTGCCGCACGTACAGACCGGCGCGTTGCGCGCCCTCGCCGCCACGTCCGCGCAACGCCTGCCGGCGCTCCCCGACGTGCCGACCATGGCCGAAGCCGGCTTCGACGATTTCGTGGTCGAGCAATGGCAGGCCGTGTTCGCGCCGGCCGCGACGCCCCCTTCCGTAATCGGCAGGCTCAACGCGGATATCGGCCGAGCGCTGCAACGCCCCGCGCTCGTCGGGCTGGCCCGGCAGCTTGGCATCACGCTGGCCGGCGGCACGCCGCAAGCGCTGGACCAGACGCGCAAGGCGGATTTCGACAAGTGGGGCAAGGTCATCCGCGAGGCCGGCATCAAGCCGGCTTGAGCTCATCGTTTTTCCACTCCGAACAGGAAACATTCATGGCCAATCAGGACATCATCAAGGAATTTCCCCGCGTGGACGCCGGCATCGTGCGCCGTGCCGCGGAACTGCAACCCGCCATCCTGGCCGACGTGGCCGGGCGGCGCGGCGCGCTCAGCGGCCGCATCCGGCCCCTGCATCCCGGCATGAAAGTGGCCGGCACCGCGCTGACGGTCGAAGTGCGCCCGGGCGACAACCTCATGATCCACGCCGCGATTTCGCTAGCCAGGCCTGGCGACGTGCTGGTCATCGACGGCAAGGGTGATCTCAGCTCGGCACTGATGGGCACCATCATGATGAACGCCTGCCGCAAGCTGGGCATCGCCGGCGTCGTGATGGACGGCGCGGCGCGCGACACGGCCGAGATCATCGAGATGGACTATCCGGTATTTGCCGCCGGCGCCAACCCCAATGGCCCGACCAAGAATGTGCCCGGGCGCATCGGCCATCCGGTATCGGTGGGCGGCGTAACCGTCCATCCCGGCGACTTCGTCATCGGCGATGCCGACGGCGTGGTGGTGGTCGAACGCGAAAAAATCGCAGGGCTGTTGCCTGCCGCCGAGAAGAAAGTGCGCGACGAAGCCGCCCGCATCGCCGCCATCCAGGCCGGCGACACCGCGGCCAAGTGGCTCGACGCGGCCCTGCGCGCGGCGGGCGTTCTGAAGGAAGGAGAATCGCTGTGAACGCTGCCGCCACGGGCAAGCCCGTCATTGTCGTGACCGCGGCGGACCTGGCGCCGGAGGCGCTGGCGCTGTTGCAGGACTTCGAGCTGGTCTTCGCGGGCAAGACCCCCGCCGAGGAAGGCATCGTCGCGCTGTGCCGCGAGCGCAACCCGGTCGCCATCATCGTGCGGTACAGCAAGGTGGGCGCCGCCGCGATGGACGCCGCCCCCGCATTGCGCGTGATTTCCAAGCACGGCAGCGGCACCGACACCATCGACAAGGCGGCGGCCGCCGAACGCGGCATCCAGGTCGTCGCCGCGGTGGGCGTGAACGCTGCCGCCGTCGCGGAACAGGCCCTGGCGCTGCTCCTGGCCTGCGCCAAATCGGTGGTGGGGCTGGACGAGCGCATGCGCGCGGGCCACTGGGACAAGTCCACCCACAAGAGCCTGGAGCTGGACGGCAAGACCATCGGCCTGATCGGCCTGGGGGCCATCGGCCAGCGCATGGCCGCCATGGCCCGCGGGCTGAACATGCGGGTGATCGGCTTCGACCCGTATGCCGGGAACCTGCCCGATTACATCGAAAGCGTGCCGCTGGACGCCCTCTGGCGCGAAGCCGACGTGGTGTCTCTGCACTGCCCGCTTACCGACGACAATCGCGGCATGGTCAACGCGGCGACGCTGGCGCAATGCAAGCCCGGCGTGATCCTGGTGAACACGGCGCGCGGCGGACTGGTCGACGAAGAAGCGCTGTTGCAGGCGGTGCGCTCGGGCCACGTACGGGCCGCGGGCCTGGATAGTTTCGCCGTCGAACCCATGACCGCCGGCCATCCGTTCCAGCAGGAGCCGCGCATCATCCTGAGCCCCCACATCGGCGGCGTGACCGGCGCGGCCTACGTCAACATGGGCGTGGCCGCGGCGCGCAACGTGCTGGACGCGCTGACCCGCGCCAAGGCGCAGGCCTGAAGGAGCTCAGCCATGCCGCAACGATGGAAACACGCGCCGGCCGGCAGCAACTGGGGCGAGTTCGGCCCCGACGATCAACGCGGCCGCATGAACCTGGTGGATCGCGCCAAGGTGCTGCAAGGCATCGCCGAGGTCCGCGAGGGGCTGACGTTCTGCCTTTCGCTGCCGCTGGACGTGCCGGGCGGCATGGCGCTGAATCCGCGGCGCCTGCCCCCGCAGCGCTACGCCACGCTGCGCGACGGCAAGAGCGCCGGCGCTCAGGGCTTCTGCTGGTCGTATGCGTCCGAAGACCCGCTGCTGACCGACGTGGTGTGCGACGACGTGCTGCTGATGAATACGCAGTACTCGACCCAATGGGACAGTCTCGCGCACATGGGCAGCCGCTTCGACGCCGACGGCGACGGTGAAGCCGAAGCGGTGTTCTACAACGGCTTTCGCGCCGGCGCCGAGATTCGCGCGGCAGGCGAAGACACACAAGCGCCGGCGGGCTGGGCCCGCTTCCCCGGTCCTGTCGCCGGCGCGCTGGGCATCGAACAGCTGGCCGAGCACGGCGTGCAGGGCCGAGCGGTGCTGATCGACCTGGAGGCCCACGTCGGCCGCACCCGGACCGCGGTCGGCTACGACGCCTTGATGCGGATCCTGGATGCGGACGGCGTGCGCATCGAGGCCGGCGACATGGTATGCCTGCACACCGGCTTCGGCGACACGCTGATGGCGATGAACCGCCAGCCCGATGTCGCGCGGCTGCATGCCACGGGCAGCGGCCTGGACGGCCATGACGAACGCCTGTTGCAGTGGATCGTGGATTCGCGCCTTGCCTGCCTCATCGCCGACAACCCCGCGGTGGAGCTGGTGCAGCCGGTCAGCCTGAGCGGCGCCGCCACCCCGCTGCGCCGCCCGCGCCTGCCGTTGCACGAGCACTGCCTCTTCAAGAACGGCATCCACCTGGGCGAGCTCTGGTGGCTGACGCCCCTGGCGCGCTGGCTGCGCGCGCGCGGGCGCCACCGCTTCCTGCTGACCGCGCCGCCGCTGCGGCTGCCCGGCGCGGCGGGCTCGCCCGCCACCCCCATTGCCACCGTCTGACCCTAACCCTAGCCCATCGGGCGCAGCGGCCGGCACAGGCTGCGCGCCCTCCCGACGAGGAGACACTTCGTGAAACGCATCCGCATCCTGCCCGCCGTCCTGGCATTCTGCGCCGGCGCAGCCGCCGCCCAATACCCCGACCGCCCTCTCAAGCTGGTCGTTCCCTATTCCGCTGGCGGCGCCGCCGACGCCCAGGCCCGCCTGGTGGCGCAGAAGCTGGGCACGCGGCTGGGCCAGTCCGTCGTGGTCGAGAACAAGCCCGGCGCCAGCGGCTCCATCGGCGCGGCCAGCGTGGCGCATGCCGCGGCCGATGGCTACACGCTGCTTTACGACGCGACCGCGTTCGCCATCAATCCGTCGCTCTACAAGAAGCTCAGCTACGACAGCCGCCGAGACTTCCAGCCGGTGTCGCTGGTCAGCCTGACGCCGAATCTGCTGGTGGTGCGGGCCCAGTCCCCCTACCAGCGCATCGAAGACCTGACCGACGCCGCGCGCAAGGGCCACCTGACCTTCGGCACGCCGGGCCAAGGCACGGCGCAGCACATCGCCGCGGCCTGGTACGCGCAGGGCAACAAGCTCGCGCTTACGCACGTGCCCTACAAGGGCGGCGCGCCGGCGCTGACCGACCTGATGGGCGGCCAGATCGACATGATGTTCAGCAACATGGCGGCGTCCTACCCGCTGGTCAAGAGCGGCAAGCTGCGCGCGCTGGCCGTGACCTCTCCCAAGCGCGTGGACGCCCTGCCCGATCTGCCCACCGTGGCCGAGAGTGGCGTGGCGCAGTACTCGGTGTACGAGTGGAACGGCGTATTGGCGCCCGCCGGCTTGCCGGCCGATGTGGCGGCGCGCATCGAACAGGAATTGCGCGCCACGCTGCAGGATCCCGCGCTGCGCCACAGTCTGCAGGAGCTCGGGGCCCAGCCAGTCGGTTCGACGGCCGCCGAATTCCGAGCCTTCCTGGACGAACAGATGGAACGCTCGGCCCACATTCTTGCCGCCGCCGGCATCCAAAAGGAATGACGGGGCGTCCAGCCCGCGCCCCCTGGCTTACGGAGACCCGCCATGAAATCCAAGCTGTCCATCCTGGCTGCCCTGCTGCTTGCAGCCGGCGCCGTCCACGCCGCCTATCCCGAGCATCCCGTGCGCGTGGTCGTCGGCTTCTCGCCCGGCGGCCCCACCGATGTGGTCGCGCGCGCCTTCGCCTCGTACGCGTCGCAGGCGCTGGGCCAGACCTTCGTGGTGGAGAATCGGCCTGGCGCCAACACCATCCTCGCAGCCGAAGCCGTGGCCAAAGCGGCGCCCGACGGCTACACGCTGTTGTTCGGCGCCACCAATCACACCATGATCCCGGCGCTCTATGCCGACCGGGTCAAGTTCGACGCGCTCAAGTCCTTCACGCCGCTATGCGCCATCGCGGTCAGCCCCACCGTGCTCGTCACCGGCCCCGCCCTGAAGGTGAGCTCGCTGGACGCCTTTCTTGCTCGCGCGCGCGCCGCGCCGGGCCGGCTTACCTATGCAACGCCCGGCACCGGCAGCTCCGGCCATTTCGCCACGGAGCAGTTCCTGCGCCAGACCGGCGTCAGCATGAACCACATCCCGTACAAGGGCGCGGCCCAGGCCGTCTCGGACCTGATGGGCGGCCAGGTCGACAGCTCGCTGGCGACGCTGGGCTCGGTGCTGCCGCAAGTGCAATCCGGCAAGCTCACGGCCCTGGCCGTGGCCGCGCCCAAGCGCCTGCCGCAACTGCCCCGGGTGCCGACGTTCGATGAGGCCGGCGTGCCCGGCTACACCGCCGACGCGTGGTATGGCGTGCTGGCGCCGGCCGGCCTGCCGCCGGACGTGCGGGCCCGCCTGGAGGAAACGGCGCGCGGTTTTTCGCAGGCCGACGCCACGGCCAAGAGCCTGGACGCCCTGGGCATGCAGCCGCGCGAGACCTGCGGCGATGCATACGCCGCCCAGCTTTCCCACGAAATCGATACCTATCGCAAACTGGCCCAGGAACTGGGCCTCAAGGCGGAATAATCCTTGCACGACAACAGAGGAAGACAAATGACCAACCGTGTTCGAACCTTGCCCGCCGTCCGATGCGCCGCGCTGGCGCTTGCCGCCGCCCTGCCCCTGCTTGCCTGCGGCGCTGCCCGGGCCGCGGACGCCTGGCCCAGCCGTCCTGTGCGCGTGGTGGTGCCCTATGGTCCCGGCGGCGCGGTCGACGTAGCGACGCGCAAGATGGCGCAGATGCTGTCGACGCAGACCGGCCAGAGCTTCATCGTCGAGAACAAGCCCGGCGCCACCGGGACGATCGGCGTGAGCCAGGTCGCCCGCGCCGCGCCCGACGGCTACACCCTGATGGCGAACGACACGACCTATCCGCTGCTGCCGCATATCTTCAAGCAGTTGCCCTTCGATCCCGCAAAGGACCTGCAGCCCATCTCCGCCTTCGTGTTCGCGCCGATGGCGCTGGCCGTATCGAACGACAGCCCCTATCGCAAGCTGGACGATCTGATCGCCCGGGCGCGAGCCAAGCCCGACACGATCACCTATGGTTCCGGCGGCCCCGGCACCACGCCTCATTTCGCGGCCGAAGGCCTGGCCCTGGCAACGAACGTGAAATTCATGCACGTGCCGTTCAAGGGCGCGGCCGAAGCCACCCAGGCCGTGCTGGGCAAGGTGATCGATTTCCAGTTCGCCTCCACCACGGGCGTCATGGGTCCGGTGCAGGGCGGGCAGTTGCGCCTGCTGGCGGTGAGCGGCGACAAGCGCCTGGCGGTGCTGCCGGACGTGCCGACCTTCACCGAGGCTGGCGTGAAGGATTTCGGCGTGGTCAACTGGACGGGCTTGTGGGCGCCCGCGGGCACGCCGCCGGACGTCACGGAACGCCTGCAACGCGAGGTCGCCAAGGCCATGGGCTCGGAAGACATGCAATCCTTCGCCACCAAGATGGGCGCCGAGCCGCGGGCGGCCGACGCCGCCGAGTTCGGCCGCATCCTGGCCGACAGCAGCGTGATGTGGGGCAATGTGGCCCGCAGCATCGGTTACGACGCCAAGTAGGCTTCGAGGAAACGACATGTTCTTTCTGCAGGCGCCCGACGTGGCGCAATTCGATGTCTGGTCGCCCATGCCCGACCGCTTCCGCCGTCCCGAGCGCAGCGATTGGGCGGACGCCAACCGCGGCGGCGTGCCCGTCGATTCGTTTCTGGAAGGCCCCGTGTTCGACCGGGAGGGCAACCTCTACGTGGCCGACATCCCCTGGGGCCGGGTGTTCCGCATCGGCCCGGACCGCGAATGGTCGCTCGTGGCCGAATACGACGGCGAGCCCAACGGCATGAAATTCCTGGACGACGGCCGGCTTCTCATTACCGATTACAAGAATGGCCTGATGGCGCTGGACGTCGCGAGCGGCCGGATCGCCCCTTACCTGGCGCGCCGCAACAGCGAGCGCTTCAAGGGCGTGAACGACCTGATCTTCGACGCCCAGGGCAATCTGTACTTCACCGACCAGGGCCAGAGCGGCCTGCACGACCCCACCGGCCGGCTGTATCGCCTGCGGCCCGATGGCCGGCTCGACTGCCTGCTCCACAACGTGCCCAGCCCCAACGGCGTGGCCCTGTCGCCCGACGGCAAGGTGCTGTACCTGGCGGTAACGCGCGGCAATTGCGTGTGGCGCGTGCCGCTGATGTCAGACGGCAGCGTCAGCAAGGTAAGCCAGTTCTTCACGTCGTACGGCCCCAGCGGGCCGGACGGCCTGGCCGTGGACCGCGAAGGCAATCTGCTGGTCTGCAATCCGGGCCTGGGATATGTGTGGCTGCTCAACCACCGTGCCGAACCCCTGCGTGTCTGGCGCAGCCCCCTGGGCCTGTCCACCACCAATCTTGCCTTCGGCGGCGACGACGGCCGCACGGTGTTCTGCACCGAGTCGGTGTCGGGCGCCATCCTGTGCGCGCGAGCGCCGTATCCTGGACTCGCTCTGATCCGATCTGAATTGCGCGAGGGCCCGTCACCCTGAAAAGCACCTTGATAGCCCCCCAATGATGAAACACCTTCATCCTCGGCACCGAAAATCTCTTCAGCCGCGATTACTACCCGTTGCACAGCCAACTGTTGCGCAGCAACACCCATACCCGCCGGCTCCCGGCCGCGGGAGGCGTGTTGTCGGCGCTCAGGAGAGCTTGGTCGGGAACAACGCGGGCGCCGCGAATCTGCAGCAGCGGGACAAGATGTGAAGCGTCGTCGCTCGGCATGCTACGAAAGGTTCGCCTGAATCTCGGAATTTGGCGGCCTTGGCCGCGTTCTGGATGCGACTAATGGGTGGGCATGTGGGGAGGGCATGCGGGGAGGGCATGTAACGACCACCCGGCGGTTGCGGGCTATGGTTCCGAAGCCTGGGAATGGCTCAACCAATCGCTGCCGGCCGTGAGCGCCGACTCGACAGCGCCAAGCACCCCCAAAAAAGGATGTCCCTCTCCCTCTTTAATCTCGCACAGGGACAGATCGGAATGCGTGCAGTTCAGCAGAAACTGCGGAGCGCCTGTCATGGTAGGCACGCGCAGCAGCAAGGGACCTTGCTCCAGCCACTTGCGACCAAAGGCGCGGGTGACGCCGAGGTCGTGCTGCCAGAAACGCGGCGGCTCGGGGGTGGCGATGCAGCGCGCCGGGACCTGCACTTCAAGCAGGCGATAGCCTTGCGGAAGCCCGTCGGGACGTCGAACCTCGACCAGGGCCAGGCGCGCGAGCAACGCGGCGACCGGAGACGCGTCCAGCACGATGACCGGCGCGCCGGCGTGGGTCCAACGGCTCGCCAGGGGCGCCGTGCCGATCAGCGCGTCGCGGTTGCTCAAGCGCCAGAGTGTCGTCATATCAAGTTGCCTTCGTCGATCATGATCAGCCAACGCTCGAGCAAATCCGCTTCTCTCGCGGTGCGCGCCGTATCCAGCGGCGCGCGGCCCTGCAGACGGACCTTGGGATGGTCCAGCCAGGCGCGGGCCGCGTCCCGATCACCAAAGACCAACTCGGCCAGCCAGACGATGCGCAAGCCCCGGTACAGCGCGACGACATACTCGCGGCTCATGGCGACGGGCCCGGGTTGGGGCAACAGCCGCGCCAGGCGTTCCGGCGTGAGGCTGTCCTGGAGGGCGTCGAGCAGCGCCGGCCCGATGGCGACGGACCGGGGCGAGCTGGCATAGCCCAGCGACGCCCGGATGCGCTGGTTGAGCCGGACCCGCGCGCCCTGCCCGACGTCGTCCTTATTGAACGGCCACCGGGGATGGAGGGGGGCTCGTCGCGCCGACTGCTGGATGAGATGCCGCCTCGAAAGCGGCGCTGACTTCCCCGCCGTCGATACTGACTGTTCCGCCATTGATCAGACCCTCCAGATAGGCGCGCGCGGCTTGCTGCTGGCGCTGGGTGCGCAATGCGGCGCGCAGTTGATCTTCGACTTGCGCCAGCGGTTGCGCCTGCGCTTCGTGAACGTCCACGACTTTGACGATGTGGACGCCGCCGGGCAACTGGATCGGATCGCTGACCTCGCCCTTGGCCATTTTCTGCACGACTTCGCGCAGGCCCGGGATCAGCTGCTGCAGCGCCATTTCGCCGCTGTCGCCGCCTTTTTCCGCGCTGGTCTTGTCTTGCGAGTACTCGCGCGCCAGGGCGGCGAAATCCGCTTTCTCGGCGCGGACGCGCTTGACCAGATCGACGGCCTGCTTGCTGGCGCGAGCCACGGCCTGCCCGTCGGTATACGGCGCGGCCAGGTAGATCTGGCTGATGCGATAGCGCGCCGGCACGGTCAGTCGCGCCTTGTTCTGATCGTAGGCGGCCTGCAGTTCCTGCCGAGAGGGATAGTCCGCGGGCGGTTCGCTGACGGACTCCAGATAGGTGCGCAGTACGACCTGGTCGCGGGTCAGTTCCAGCGCGCGGCGAATCTCCGGGCGGCTGGCCCACCCCTGGTTGCCGGCTTGCGCGATCAGGGCTTTTTCGGCCAGGCGCGCGCGCAGCCACTGGTCCAGCGAGGCCCGGTCCGCCTGCAGCTGCATCCGTTGCTCGATGGTCAGGCCGCGCAGGACGTCCTCGATGTCGGCTCGCGAGATCGAGACATCTCCCAGGGTGGCCACAGGCTTGTCAGCAGGCGTCACGGTCTGCGTGGCCGCCGGTGCCCCATCGGCGCTGGCCTGCGCGGGCGCCGCGGCCTGGTCCGACGCCTTGGCCTGGGCTTCGCTCTTGTCGCCGCAGGCGCCCAGCAAGACCACGCTCAAACCCGCCGCCGCGACCGCGCGCAAGATATTGCATTCGTTCATAAACGCTCTCGAAAAGGACTGATCACGATCACGCGACGGTTTCTTGCGCCGCGTGGCGGGTCGCACCATCTTCTTCCTGCGCCGCAGTCTCGACCGCCTCCGGCTGCTGCCCGCCCTCCTGCCGAACATACTGGCGCAGGAACATCAAAAACTCCTGCAACAGGCGGTCCCACAGTTCGATCTTGGCGCGCACATGGTCCTGGCTGACGCCGCCGGCGACGACCACGTCCATTTCCAGCACCAGGAAGGAGCCGCCCTGCACCGTCAGGCACGCAAAACGCTTGCCCACGTTCCATGAGCCCACCAGGTCGTCGGGCAGTTCGCCCTGCACGCGCAGTGCACACCTGAACGTGTAGTCGACGAACTCGCCCTCCTTCGGCCCGGGGTTGCCGAAACGCACGGAGAATCCCGCCCCTTGGCTGGCGCTCAGCAATTGCAGCGAACCGTTCTGATCGGAACGGCTCACTCGCAGGCCGGCGTCGTGCAGCAGCGCGGTCAGGCTGTCGGCCGTAACGATCTGGATGAGAGTAGTGCTGTCGGTCATTGTGTATTGCTTCCATGTAAGAAAAATGAAAACTCAATCCGCGGGGCTGGATTCCGCGGCGGCCGGCGGCTGACGCGCGTCTCTATTGAACTGTGCGTCGTACAGCTTGTCGCCATAGCCCTGGGCCTGCTCGTCGAACATGACTCGCGCCTTGCCGGCAAAGGGCTGCCGGATCTTGAGCATGTCGCCCGTGCCGAACGACTCGTAGGCCGCCAGCAGTTCTTTGCCGGCGGCATACATATCGGCGTTCTTGCTTTCGCACATCGTCAGCAACCCCTCGCGTTCCTTGAGCGCGGTTTCGAGACTGTTGCGCCTGGCTTCGCTGGCGCGCGCCATGCCCAGCAGTTCGTCGTAAGCGCCGCGCACCTGGGCGGCATGCGCCTGGCTGGCTGCGACCTGTTCCCGGGCGGCTTCGCGCACCTGGTCCAGCTTGCCGGCTTCGGTTTGCGCCGCCTCCAGCTTTTGCTGCAGTTGCCTGCCTTGGCCGCGCAGTTGCTCGACCTCTTTCTGCGCGGCATCGCGTTGCGCTTCGGCCGTGCTTTTGGCGGCGTTGAGCTGGGCGCGTTCGCTTTGCAGCTGTTGCAGTTGTTGCGTGACGCTGCGCAGCTCGGTGCGTAGACGCTCTTCCATGCTTTGCGCCTGGGCCGTCACGGGCGCGCCCAAGACCGCCGCCAGCGCGAGCCCCAATGCCGCCAGGCCGCCCGGCGCTTGCTTGCGAGTACGAACTGAAGTTCTCATGTCTGCCTTTTCCATCAGAAGCGCGCGTTGATTTCCGCTTGCACGATGTCGACCGCGTATGGCGCGCCATAGACTTCCTTGGAACTGGTCCAGCGCAGCAGGCCGTAGACGTTGTCGTCAAAGGCGTAACCGCCGCCCAGGAAGTAGCCGCGCGCATTGGTGCCGCCCAGATGGAACGTGGAATCGTTGTAGCCGTCCGGCATGGCGTCGGGTTCGATGTACTTGTAGCCGGCGAACACCATCCAGTCGCCCTTGTTGCGCAAGTCCAGGCCGCGGCCCAACGCCGCCTGCAGCATCCAGGCATTGGGGCCGCTTTCTATCGACGCGCCGTTCGCGCCCGCGCGATTGTTGACGACGTTTCCGACACCGCCGGCGCGGCTGCGCATCTCGCCTTCGTCGTAGGCCAGGTTGCGCACGTAGTTGCCATGCAGACGCAGGCCCAGACCGTCGAAGGCCTCGGTGTCCCAGATGAGGTTCACGTCCAGCAGGTTGAACTTCGAGGCCAGGCCGACGTATTGGTATTGGTCGTTGGCGGCGTTGGTCGGGTCCCCGGGGATGGCGGGAACCAGGTTGCGCAGCAGGAAGGCGGTGTTGCCTTGCTGCATGAAGGCCGGGCGGGACCAATCGGTATCGCAGACCGCGTAATCGGTGCGACACGGCGACGACCGCTGGCCGGAGATATTGTCAAAGCGGTAATACGCCAGGGAGCCGGTCAGCGCGTTGCGTTTGTTGATTTCCCACTTGGCGCCGACCTGCGCGCCAAACAGCCACTTGTTCTCGGTCTCGCCTTCGCTCCAGCTGCTGTCCGACCACTTGCCGAAGGTCTGCTCCAGGGCAAAGGCGCCCAGGGTGCCGAACATCGTGACCGGACGATCGGCCAAGGCCTGCTTGAACACGGCCGAAACGCCGTCGAAGTTCAAGTCGTTCGAATACAGCATGTCGGTCGACAGGAAGGGGTTGGCGGCGCGGCCTGCCGTTATGTTGACCCACTCCCTGGGGCGGTATCCGATGTACATCTGGTCCAGCCACACGTCTTTCTTGCTCATGCCGCCGCCCAGCGTCTGGGTGGTGGACACCGGGCTGTCGTCGCTGCCCGAAGCCAGGCGCACGCCGGCCAGCCATTGATCCGAGATCTGGGCCTTGACGCCGAGGCGCGCGCGGACGCGCAGCATGTTGCGGCGATCCTGGCGGGTGTTGGTGTACGGGAAATCCAGCGAGTAATCCTGGCCGTTGGCGGTGATGCGGATGGGGCCGTTGTTGTTCCACGCATTGAAGTTGATGATGTTGTCGGCGTTGTACGAGTCGTACAGGCGCGACTCGTAGCGCGCGCGCACATCGCCTTCGACCGTGATGCGAGAGACCCAGTCGGGAAAGGTATTGGGCTGGGCCCAGTTCTCGGCCTTGGCCTGGACCATGACCTCTTGCTTGACCTCGTCGCGGATGCTGGCGCGCACGGACTCGGGAATGTAGGGCACGCGCACATCGCCCGGCTGGGCGATAGCGGCGCCCGCCGCGCCGATCTGGGCCGTCTGGGTCTTTTGGGCCTGGGCGGCTTCGGCCTCGGCCTGCTTGACCAGGGCGTCGGCCTGCTCCTGCTTGAGCACGCCCTGTTCGACCAGCATGCGGATCAGGTTGATCGTGGCGTTGGAGGAGGTCTGTGCCTGCGCGGCGGTAGGGCCCGCGCCCATCACCATGGCGACGGCCAATGCAACGGCCAATCGTGTGGGTTCAAGTTTCATCTTCAAACTCCGAATCTAGGAATCACGTTCAAGACAATGCGGTCAGGATGGGCGACGGCCCGACAAGGAGGCGCGGATGGGCATGCTGACCGAGGCTGGCGGACGTTCGCCCACGGCGGGCACGGCGCGCAGCGCGGTTATCACTTTTTCGTCGATCTCGGCATCGCCGCTGGAACGGGTCAGCTCGACGCGCAGGATCTGCCCGGCCTGGTTCAGCCAGATGTCGACGTTCATGCGAAAAATCAGATTGCGGGTCCGATCGTCCTCGCGCAGGATCTTCTGCAGGGCGTAGGCCATGTACTGGCTGTATGTGGCGTTGCCGGCGCGGCCGCCGCCAGAGCCTGACATGCCGCGCCCTTGGCCCGCGCCGATGTTGAAGGCGTCAGTGCCCGCCTGCGAATCGGCATCCATCTGCATGGGGTCGGCCAGATCGTCCGACGGCGAAGGCGGCGCGTTGTCCTCGGGCTTGGGCGCTTCTTCCACCGGCTCGGGCTCGGGCTCGGGCTGCGGCTCCGGCTCGACCACTTCTTCCGGCTTCGTCTCGGGCTCGGGCGGAGGCTGTTCGGGTTCCGGTGGCGGCGGCGGAGGCGGCGGCAGCGGAATGATCGCGGGCACCTGTGGCGCCTGTCGCTTCACGCCCGCCATATCGTTGGCCCATTGCCAGGCGAAATAGCCCAGCACGGCCAGCACCGCCACGATCCCCACGCCCTTGGCGATGCGGACCGCCCGGCGCTTGCCCTTGCGTTCGGCTGGATCAGGAAAGTTCGACGACATGTTGCGCGCTCTAAGGGGTCGGCTTGCCGGTTACCAGGCCAACCTGGGAGAGTTCGAGACGGCGCAGCAGATCCAGCACCTCGACCACTTTCTGGTACTGCACGACGGCGTCGCCGCGCAGGATGATCGGAAAGTCCGGATTCAGCGCCTTCTCGGTGCGCAGACGGTCTTCCAGCTCCTGCAAGGTCACCGGATAGGCGTCCAGGAACACCTGGCCGGCCTCGTTGATGGAAATGGCCTTGGTCTTGGGCTGGGCCAGCGACACCGTGCTGCTGGCCTTGGGTAGCTTGACCTGGATGCCGGAGATCTGGGCGGTGGCGGTCAGGATGAACATGACCAGCACCACCATAAGCACGTCGACCAGCGGCGTGATGTTGATGCCATCGACGGGCGCGCCGTCATCGTCATCGCTCGTGGACACGGATGCCATGTCGAATCTCCTTAAGCAGCGCGAGCGATTTCGGCGACCTGGCTTTCGCCATGTACCTCGGCCAGGCGGGTCACGAACTCATCGACGAAGACGCGCATGTCGGCGCCCACGTCCTTGTTGCGGCCCTGCAGCCGGTTGTAGCCAAACAGCGCCGGGATCGCGACGAACAGCCCCATGGCGGTGGCCAGCAGCGCGGCCGCCATGCCCGGCGCGATGGCGTTGATGTTCACGTCGCCCGCCATGGCGGTGCCCAGGAACACCACCATGATCCCCAGCACCGTGCCCAGCAGGCCGATGTACGGGCCGCCGGCGATGGCGTTGGACAGCACCCCCATGCGGCGACCCAGCGTCTGCGCTTCTCTGGTGCGAACAGCGTCCATGGAAGCGCGGATGGCTTCTATGGTGGCGCCGGAGATCGACGAGGTGTCGGCGCCCTGCGCACGGCGTACGCGCAGTTCGTTGACGGCGACTTCGTACAGACGCCACAGCGGAGCCTCGCCCAAGGCGCCCTTCAGCGCAGCGTCGTCCATCAGCATCTCAAGGCGATTGCCGATCTTGGAGAAAGCCTGGCGGAACCGGGCATTGCCTTCTTCCACGCGCGACACCTTGCGGTTCTTGGAGATCATGACCACCCACGACTGGATCATCATGAAGACCAGCACGGCGATCACGACCCAGGCGTCCAGGGGAACGGCATTGAGCAGATAGCCCAGCCCGCCAAAGCCGAAGCCCGACTGCTCTTCGTCGGCGCCGTAGACCACCAGCCGCGACTCGGCGCCCTGGGCCATCGCGTCGGCCCTGATGACCGCCGCCGGACGCGCGATCTTGGAGATGCGGATTTCGTCGATGGCGCCGATGAACGGCGTGTAAACCACGGCGGGCGTCACAGGCATGGAGGCTTGCGCGTCAGCGCCGGGGGCTGTCGTCGCCGCGGCGCCTTCGGCGGGCGCGGTCTCAGGAGCCGCCGCCACGGCCCCGGGCACGTCGCCGCCGATCGCGGCGACCGTGTTCAGCGCGGGCAGGCTGACGCCCAGGGTGGCGGCGGGCTGCCCGTTGACATACAGCACGGCCTGCCTGCCGTCGGCGGTCACGGCCAGGTGTTGCCAGGCGGCCGGCGATAGCGGTTGGCCGGGTTGCGTGCGCTGGCCGTTGACCTCGACGAACGGCACGCCATTGTTCACGCCGATCAGCAGCGAATTGCCGCTATCGCGACGGGCATAGACGAGCTGCGTGCCGGCCGGCTGGTCGGCGCGCACCCAGGCGCTGAAAGTGAAGGCGCCGGCGGAAGGCAGCGCCATCGAGGGGCTGGCGGGCAGCATCAGCGGCGCGCCGCCGGCAAACTGCGCGGCGCGACCGATCACGCCGTCCACCATACCGGCCGACGCGGTCTGCGCGTGGTTGCTGTAAGCCGTGGAATCGCGCGGCGGCGCGTCGGGCGCGCCGTTGAAGTGGTACACCAGCGTGTAGTTGGGGTCGAAAGCCAACTGGCCGTTGGAAGTAGCCGGCGCCTGCTGGTTGCCGTAGTACATCCAGATATCCTGGCGCTGCGCACCCACGACGTCGGGGATGTCGACCCAGACCAGCGCCATGCCCAACAGCGGATCGAAGCTTTCGATCTGATGGTTCAGCACGGTCTTGTCGTCGCTGGCGACAAAGCGCAGGTCCGAGCCGTTTTCATTGACGCCGTCGAAGGCGAAGTTGGCGGTGTGCAGGCGCACCAGCAACGGCACGCGGCCCACGTTGTCATTGATGGCGCCGGCCTGCGCCGTCGTATCCACCGAGATCTGCTTGCGAAAGTTCCAATCTGCCTGCCACCAAGCCTTGGCGGTCAGCGGGAACGCGCTGACGACCAGGGTCAGCATCAGAAAGAGTAAGCGTTGCATGGTAGTCGTGCTCCGGAAGGCCTTCATCCGTATGGGTTAATAGGTGGCGCGCAGATTGAAGTTGAGGCGCGAATCGTTTTTCTTGGTGACGTCGCCGTCGCGCAGGGCATAACCCCAGCTCAGGCCGCCGTACAGCCAATCGAAAACCTGTATGCGGGTACCCAGGCCGACGCTGGCCAGGCCAAAAGAATGCTGCTGCTCGGGCAGCGGATCGCGCAGGCGCAGGTATGCCCAGTCGGCGAAAGCGAAGAAGCGCCATTCATTCACGAGCGGACCGGCCCAGCGGGACAGCGATGGGGTGCGAAATTCGAGCGACGCCATCAGGCCTTCATCGGCCGCGCGTTCCGCGGCCAGGTAGCCCCGCACGCTGGTCGCGCCGCCGGCCGAGAACTGCTCGTTGGACACCAACGCGCCCGACGCCAGCTGGAAGCCGCCACGCGCAAACAGCTGCCAATCACGTCCGACGTCCTGGGTGTGGGTCAGATCGCCGCGCAATAGCGCGAAGCTGGGGCTGGCCATGTAGCGCTTGTAGTCGAAGTCTTCCGCGCTGCTACCCAGGCCGAACATGCTGCGCGAGGCCGCGACCACGCTCAGGCTGACCGAGCTCTGCGCAAGCTCCGTATAGCGATAGCCGTCGTACGACAGCGTGAACGGCAGATACTTGAGCGGCACGCGATCGCGGTCATCGCCGAAACGGATCTGCTCGTCGAAATCCTTGTAGTCCAGGCCGAAGGAAAAACTGTTGTACCAATTGCCCAGCGGCTCCATGCTGTAGGTCGCCATCGCGCCAAACGAGTGGCCACGGCCCAGCACATTGGTGCCGCCGATGGTGGCCACGTCGCTGTCGGACTTGTAGCCCGAGAACTGCAGACTCCAACGGTCGGACAGGGGCATGGAGTAAGAGCCTGACCACACACGGGCGTTGGACGGTTCCTGGGGCGCAGTGAAAAAGGTCAGCGAGAAAGCATGGCCGCGCTGCCACAGGTTGTCATGGCCGAGCGTGAACATGGCGCGCAACTTTTCGGTGTCGGCGCTGTAATCGTTGTTCAGGCCCGCGCTGGCGCTCCAGGGACTTTTATCTTCGACCTTGAGGTCGACGTCCATGGTGCCGGGGAACTTTCCCTCCCGCACCAGCGGCATGACCTGGCGGCTGGACGTGCGGTTGAGCGCCGTCAGCTCGACTTGCGCCTTGTTGAAATTGGGCACCCCGCCTTCCTGCAGCGCAGGCACCTCTTCGCGGATCTCCAGCGGCGAGTAGTGCTGCGCGCCCACCACGCGCAAACGCCCCACCTTGGTCTCGGTCACCTGCAGAATCACGACCCCGCCCGTCACCTGCTGTTCGGGCAGGTCGACGTACACGGATTGATAACCCTTCTGGTGATAGCTGTCTTGCAGAGCATTACGGGCCGACTCGATGTCGGACATCGTGCGTTCAGGCCCGAGGAACGGGTAGACGGCTTTTTCGATATCGCTCGCGTCGAGCACTGAGTTGCCGCGCACGATGTATTCGCTGATGTTGACGCGGCGCTCGTCCGATTGCCCGGAAGGCGGCGCGGCAGCCTCGCCTGCGCCAGCCTGGGCGTAGGCGCCGGGCTGCACGCCCAGCGCCAGTACTGCCGCGCCCAAGACCTTGAACCACACGCCCTGTCCTGCGTTTTTCAACTGATGCATGGAACCGCACTCAATACCGGTTGGTTTAGGAATGGAGACGGCCGTGGCTGGGGCAGATACGCCAGCAAACCGGCTGTCATGCTCATTTACACATTCCTAGACGAACGGCGATCGTGCGGAGTGCTCGATGTCACAAAAACTTCATGCAGAAATCCGCGGAAGCGGGGCACGCGCCCCGCATCGGGCTTACAGTCCCAGACTCCGCAACTCGTCTGGCGTCAGACTCGAAACGTCGCCTTGCGGATGGGACCCACGGGCCAGCACCTGGACCATGTGGTTGGGCGTATAGCGCTGTGCCTGCTGCCCGGCCGGAGGCACCGCGCTGGTGGGCCCGGGCGCCGGGGCGCCGCCTGGAAGCGGTTCATCGCCAAAGCCCAGGATCTGCACGCTGATGATCGACGGCAGGGCCTTCTGCGCGGCGGCGCGCGCGCCCTGGGCCGCATCGGAGGCGGCCGAGGCCGCGTTCGAGGCCGCCGTGCTCGCGCTGGTGAGCGCGCCGACGTTGACCGCGGCGATCACCGGGATGCCGGTGGCCTCGCCCTGCGCCTGGATATTTTCCGCGTTGACCACGCGCAAGGCGGCCACATTGACATCGCCCGAGACGCGAATACCCGCTTCGCCCGCGTCGACGGTGCCCAGCGGCGCGATCAGATCGATATCGCCCGGCGGAACCTCCGGGATCGGATTCAGCGTCGCGATACCTGCGCCGGTGCTGGGCGCCGTCGGCGACAACGCGATGTTGCCGACGCTGTCGTACACGCGGCGCTGCGGGGTGTAGACCATGCTGGTCTTGCTGCCGCGACCGGCGTTGATGTCGCCCTGCGCCGACCAGGCCAGGATGCTGCCGCCAAAGGTCGTGAAGACGCGGCTCTGGCCCATCAGGATGCTGTCCATCGCATAGATGTTGATATTGCCGTCGCCCTGCGTGATCACGCCCGAACCGGGCCCCGGATTGAAGCCGCCGTCGATGCCGACCAGCGTGCGCCCGCCCGGCGTCATGAGGTTGATGTCGCCGCCGAAGTTAGTGTGGATGCCCGCGTCCAACACGTCATAGAACGACACGTTGTAGCCGGGGCTGCCCATGGCCTCCCACTGCGCCTTGGTGATGTATTTGGCGCCCGCGCGCGGACGTGACTGCCCGATGGGGTTGTTCACGTAGTCAGCGTTGAAATAGATCGCGCTGCTGAACATGGTGAGATCGCCTTCACGACTCAACGCCTTGCCCTGCGCGTCCTGCGCGGGGAACAGCGTGGCGATGGCTTCGCGGCCGCGCAGATAGCTGCCGGCGCGCTTGCCCCCGGCCTCGTTGTATTCGCGGCCGGATTCACGCAACTCGGCGTAGTAGATATTGCGCAGATAGGCGCGCTGCTGCTCCGCCGGCAGCGCGTCGAAGAAGGTCCGCGCGTCCATGGTCGCCGCATCGTAATGCAGGGCGAGACCGTTGGCGCCGCCAAAGCGCTCGCTCAACCAGTTCACCAGATGCAGCTGGCTCTCCCGCTGGAACTCGCGCGCCAGCGAACGGCTGCTGGCGGTACGCCCCTCGGCAAGCGCGGCCGCGCGCGCCGCATCCAGCTCGGCCTGCTTCTGCGCAAGGAAAGCCTCGGCGCCCGACGCGTCGCCGGTATAGCCGAACTCGTCTTGCAGCCATTGCGCCAGCTTCAGCGAGCCGCCATAGACCGTCACGACTTTGCCCGGCTGGTCGGCCAGCGGCAGATCCAGCGCTGCCTGATTGGCCGGATTCAGATAGCGCTCGGCAAAGGCATTCCAATACACGCCCTCGCCCATGCCGGCCGACACCGCAATACCGGCGCCGCCGCTGCGATCCCCCGACGCGGCGTCGCCGCCGATCGGCCCCAGGCTCTTGATTTCGCCCTTGTTGCCCAGGTAGACGTGACGGCCCGCCGACACATCGAGCAGGCCGGTCCCCATGATGTAGAAGCTGCTGTCACGGATATCGCGGCCCGCCTCCACCACCGATATCTCGTCGGCATAGGCGTGCGCGATCAGGTTGCCGCGCGTCGAGGCGTTACCCACCTTGGCGGCGCCCACCGTGGCGTCTTTCCCGCCCAGCGTGGTGCCGGACCCGACAATGTCCCGGCCGGCGCGGATCGACACCGGGATCGACGCCTCATAACGGCCTTGCTCGAAATCCGCCTGGAAACTGGGCAGCACCGCCTGGCCGACGCGCAAGCCGACGATATCGCCCTGCACCGCGTAATAACGCGCCGGCGCACGCCCCGCGACCGCATCCGCGATGGTCGCGGGACTGCCAAAGGTGAACAGCGCGGCCGTATTCCGTCGTCCGCCATCGGGGTTCGGGGAGCCGTTATACCCGATCGTGATCCAGTCGTTGTAGGGCTGCGATTCGGCGGCGGCGTTGGTGATCAACAGGGCGTTCCCGCCCCAGGGGCCGCCGCCGGTCTCGGCCAGCTTGCCGACAAACCCCGGACGGAAGGGGCTGGCCATGGCCAGCGGATCGGCCGTGGAGGCCGAGAGCACATAGCCGGCGCCCAGGATCGAGTCCCGCGCCAGCAATTGCAGTTCGCCCTTGCCTGTGGCGTTGACAAACTGTCTGCCCACGGGCGACGGCGCCAGCACGGTGCCGTAGCGATAGCGCAGGACCGGGCCCTGGACGGCGGCGGTCGCGCCGCTTGCGCTGGCGCCGTAGTACAGGCTGCCGTTGGGCGCAACCGCGCGCAGGATCGACGGATAGAAATAGCCGTCGCCGTTGGCCGACTGATTATGTCCCTCGCTGCCCCAACGCGTGTCTTCACTGCCCGCGATGTCATCCCAGGCCGCGGTCGGCGTAAGGTTGCCGCCCGCGCTCAACAGATCGATCGCGGTGGCCGGCGTCCAAAGGGAGAACCAGCTCCAGCCGTCGCCGTCATGCGCCGCGCCCTGGTAGGTGAATGGCGTCGCGCTGAGCTGCATCGTGCGGCCCGGATCGGCCGCGCCGCCCAGCACCAGGTCGCCGCGCGTATCGATACGGACGGCCGAGTCGCCCAGCACCAGGATGGGGCCGCCGCTGGCCGCGCCGCCCGCGGCCGTATACACATTGCCCAGGCGCGAGTCCATCTGGTCCCGTCCGCCGCCGTAATTCACCTTCACGCCCCCGACAGCCCCGGCATGGATCGCCGTGGCGCCGCGCAGGTTGACGAAAGTGCCGTTGAGGTCGTATTCGTTGCGCCGCAATTGCGGGTTGGGGTTGAGCGCGCCGCCCAGGCGCAGGGTGAGATCGCCGCCGCCGGTCTGCACCAGCTCGCCGGCCGGCGTGATGCGGCCGGTGCCGGCCACGGCCAGGTGCAGGCCCTGGCTGCGCGGCGTATGCGCCCGCAGGTTCCAGCTCGAAGGAATGCCGCGCGCATCGATGATGCCGGCGTCGCCGCCCGCTTCCACGGTCAGATTGCCGCCACCCAGCGTGCCGATGCCGGTAAAGCCCACGAGGAACGGATCGTTGTTGAACAGGCGTGAGCCAAACGCATCGTATGTGCCTTTGGCATCGCCCGCGACATAGGTGCCGAAATTGATCCACCACGAAGCCGGCGTGGCTTCGGACCCGGTTCCGATGCTGCCCGTGCCCTGACGCCATAACCAGCTGCCCACCGTGACCGTGGGAATCTGCTCGCGCGAGTTCCAGAACTTGTAACCCTCAGGATCGCCGTAGTTCTCGTTGCCGCCGATCAGGTCGCCCTTGATATCGCCTTGCGCGCGCAGAAGCACGTTGCCGCCGTGCTCCGGATACCAGGCCGCGTACAGGCTTTGGGCGCCGCCATCGACCAGCGACTCGAAGCCCGCGCCTTCGGCGCGCAGTATCGTGCCGTCGCTCAAGCGCCCCCGCGCCCGGTGATAGGCGTCGCCCATCGAGGCCGACGGCGTGCCCGCCGTATAGACGCCGTAAAGCGAGGTCATATTGAAATCGCCGCCGGACACCAGGTCCAGATCGCCCGCGCCGGTGCGCAGCACGCTGAACAGCTGCTGGCGCGCGGGATGATAGGACGTGACCGTCTCTGGCGGACCGCCGGCCGACCCGCTGACCATCTCTCCCATGCCGTAGACATTCAATTCATCGGGACTCGAACCGATCAGCCCGAACGCGATCAGCTCGTCGATCTGCGCCTGCGTGACAGGCTGGCCCGATACCGGCGGCGTGCTGAGCGAGACTCCCATCATGTCCATGAAGGCCTGGAACTGGCTCAGGTCGGCCCAGGCAAAACCCGGAGCCTTCACATTGACCATCTCTCCCATGCCGTAGACGTTCAGTTCGTCCGGAGTCGAACCGATGAGGCCGAACGCCACCAGCTCGTCGATCTGCGCCTGCGTGACGGGCTCGCCCGATACCGGCGACGAGCTGAGCGCGACTCCCATCATGTCCATGAAGGCCTGGAACTGGCTCAGGTCGCCCCATACATAAGAGGGCTTGCCGCCGGTGCCCGGGACTTCGGTCACCATGGCGCCCAGACCGAAGTGCGGATCCGCCAGGCGGAGCTGGGCCGTCGTGTTCGCCAGGGTCAGGCGCGTGTCCGCGGCCTGCAGATCGGCGCCCGCCACCAGGCGCAAGTCCCAGGACTGCGAGCCGGCCGGCAGCATCGGCGCCAGCGCAAGATTGCGGCCCTGCGTGCCGTCGGCGCCGGTGGGCCGCAAGTTGACCATCTCGACGCCGCCTGGCAGCACGACATCGGTCTCGGAGGGCACGAGCGCGCCCTTGGCCAGCGTCAGCGGCCGTGACAGCTTCATCGCCACCGGCAGCACGACGCCCTTGGGCCAGATCGTGGCGCCGATCTGCGCCTGCGCGGGCAGGCGGAAGCCGGCGGCCAGCTGCATGCCGGCGTCCAGCGTCAGCGGCGTTTGCACCACCGAGCCCGCGGGGTGAACGACATTGCCCGACGCATCCAGCACCGCCGAGGCCAGCACCGTGCCGGCGGGCAGCGTCAAGCTCTGCGCCAGCGGCATGGTGACGGGCAGACGCGTTCCCGCAGGCAGCGTCAGGCCATCGACCGGCAAGTCATAGTTCAGCGTGCGGCCGCTGGCGAATTGCGTGCCCGCATCCAGCGTCGCCATGCCGCCGTGCGGGATGACGAGATCGCCGCCAAAGGGCATGCGGCCAGCGGGCAGGACCCAGCCGTTGTCGTCGTTCGTCACCCCCAGCCTGGTCGTATCGAAACCGTCGGTAATGCTGCCGAACAGCGTCAGATCGCCCTGGGCGCGCAGCACCAGAGCGCCAGCCTCGCCCGAACCGTAGACGCCGGTGCGCTGCGTGCCCGGGTTGACACCGGCATAGCGATAGCTCGAGAGATCGATATCGCCATCCACGTGCAGATCCCCATGGGGATTGACCGCCGCGTTGCTGACGATCTCCACGCCGGGGCGCAGGTGGAACTGTTCGGTATAGCCGCGCAGCCCCGCGAGCTTGCCCTGCATCAGCGTGCCGTTGGCCAGGGCGTTGTTGATGAAGGCAACGCTGTCGGCGTGTTTCGCGTCCAGGTAGGCCTGGTCTATGCGTTGATAGCTGCGGCCGTCGACGGAGGCGTCCGTGCCAACCGGTGCATCGTCATAGGAATGGAAGGCGTTGACGGCGATGGACCTGGCTCCGGTAATAACTACCGCGCCCCGGGCGTCGATGTCGACGTCGTTGCCGCTGGCGCCGCCCAGGCGCGGGGCATTCAAGGTCACCGTACCGTAGTTCGCGCTCGCGCCGTCCACGGCAAGGTCCATGCGCACACCGTCGGCCAATGTCAGACGGCCATAGCCCGAGTCGATCTCGACGATGGCGCGGTTGGGCGCCTCGATGACCTGGCCGTAACTGTCGCGGCGCAATACGCTGGCGCTGGCGTCGAGCACGGCGCCGCCGGCAAGCGTCACGCCCTGGTTGGCGGCGAGACGGATACTGCCGGCGCGTTCGCCACCGGCGTCGATCGTGCCGTTGACCGTCAGGCTGCCGTTATCGACCGAGATATTGATCTCGCGGGCCTTGAGCTCGCTACCGATGACAAGATCGCCTTGCTTGAGCTGGAAACTGCGGCCACCGAAGACTTCGCCTTCGGTCAGGCGCAAGTTCAGGCCGGAGAAATCCGCGATTCGCCCGGCTCGTACGTCGATGTAGCCTGCCGCGTATGGCACGGACGTGCCGCCCGCATCGTAATGGCCGGTGCTGCCGCCGTGCATCGTGCCGTTCAGGTCGGCCGTGCCCGCCAGGGCGAGCACGGTCAGCCTGCCCGCGCGGTTCTGCTTCGCCGACAGGTCAATGGTCGACGCGGCACGTTGCATGACACTGCCCTGACGGCTGTCGAGAATGACGTCGCCGCCCCAGCTGTACTTGCTGACGTCGAAGAAATGCAGTTCACGCCCGGCCAGGTCCAGCTGCGCGCCGTCTTCCAGCACCACATCCTGCTGCGCCGATGCCGTGAATTTGCCGCTGGGCAGCAGCACGGCGGTATTCAGCGTCAGGCGCGTGCCGGCATCCAGGCCCAGCGTCGCGCCCAGCGCATTCGCCAGGGTCGCGTTGTCGGCCAAGGGAGATGCCGAACCGGCCGGCGCGGTCACCACGATCGCGCCGCCCGCCTTGATATTGTTGACCGATCCCGCCTGACCCGTGAGCAGCGGCGTGTTCAGACGCAGATCACCGCCGCTGTAAGTCCAGGCCTTGGCCGCCTCATCCCAGGCCCCCTGCGATTGATAGACCGACAGCGCGCCCTTATGGTTGGCGGTGATGCGCTCGCTGGCGTTGAGGTCCACGCCGGCAAAGCCCAATGCCAGACGCTCATGCGTACCCACGGTGTCGGGCTGGCTCAACGGGCCGTAGCCGAACTCGATGGTCCGGGCATCGACCACAAAGCGGCCGCGGCCCGTGCCCGCGCCGCCCGCGATGACATTGCCGGCAGGCGTGGTCGCGCCGTTCCAGACCAGCGTGCCGGTCTCGATGCGGGCCACGTCGCCCGCGCCGCCATGCCCGTAGAAGGCCGGCGCGCCCAGCACCAGGCGCTCGAGCGATGATTTGCCCGTCGCCTTGTCGATGGTGCTGAGGTCCACGCTGCCGTAGAAATTGACCGAGTCGCTTGCGGTAAGAACCAGGTTCTCCAGCGCCGGCGCTCCGGTGCGGGTGTCGCCCCGCAACAGGCGCGAGAGCACGTCCTGGTTCAGCGTAAGACCGGCAGGCAGGACGCCCGCGGCCTTGGCCTGCGCGAGCGTCGCGGTCGTGCCGATGTTGATGCCGCCCACGGCCAGCGTCAGGTTGCGCGTTCCGTAGCGTACCGACTCGCCCAGTTCCAGCGATTTATTGGTCGCGGCGGTAATGCTGCCTTCCGAGTACAGCATGGTATCGCCCGCGCAGCTTGCGCCCGCCGCGCAAGTGCCGATGTGCAGGTATCCCGCCCCGTTCATGCCGTAATCGTCAGCCGTCGGCGAGGTCAGGTTCAGCCAACCGTTGGTGACGGCCAGCACGCCGGCCTGTCCTGGTCGCAGCACATAACCGTCGTTCGAATCCCAGGCCGCCCGGCCCTGTCCCAGCGTATTGATGCCTGCGCCCTGCTCGATGGTGAGGCCTTGTTCCTTGTTGCTCACCACCAGGAAGACGGAGCCGGCTTCCAGCATCGCGCCCCGGCGCAGGATGAGCTCGCCGGTCGTACCGCCGCCGAGGCCGACCTGCCAGGAATTTTCAGTGGAGAATCCGCTGGCGGTCTGCGTGACGAAGGTGGATGTCGGCGCGCCGCCGATGCTGATGGTGGCCGCCTTCAAGTTGTTGAGCGTGCTGGCATGAACCGACGTGCCCGCAAAGCCTTCGGTGGGCGCGGCGCCGTCGGCCAGAATCTCGATGCGGCTGCCGTTCAGGACCGCGGTGCCGCCTCGCCCGTCCTTGGCGGGGGTGAAGTCCACCGTGTCGGCGGCGACATCCAGCCGGCTTCCCGGCGTGAGGTGCAGCTGCCGCGCATCGCGCTCGAGCTGCGGGCGCGGCGCGCCGTCGCGCAGCGCCCAATTCAGGCCGAACTGCGCGTAACCCGTCTCGTTGAAGTTCGAGTAGGTGCGCAGCGTGTCGGCCGGCGTCAACACCACCGAGGTGGTCTGCACGTCGGCAATGCCGGTGTTGGCGAAACCCAGGCGGGCGGCCGTGGTGTAGGACGCATTGCGCATGCGCCCGCCACTGCCGAACGCGGCGTTGCCAACCGCCCGGCCATTCAACTCGACGCGGAAAGCGCCCGGCAGCAATGCATAAGTGGACGGCAACAAGGTATAGGTTCCGGCCGCCAGGCCCGGTACGCCGTCGCCGACGGTGATCTGCCGACCGATCATCGGATCGCCCGCGCCCTTCTCCGCCGCGATGGGCGCGGCGGCGGGCTGCGCGCCAGGCACGATGGCGTAGACCGGGTTGCTGAACAGCGACGGCAGCGTAAAGCCGCTGCCATCCCACTTCACCTGCATCAACGGATTCAGGCGCGCGTCGGTCGAACCGCCGCGCCCCGTCAAAAAGCCCGCGCCGGTCAGCTCGCCGCCGCCGGACAGATCGATCCGCGCGCCGGACTGGACCTCGATGCTGTCGCCTGTCAGGCTCACATTGCCCAGGGCGCCGCCCAGGCCGGCATAGCCGGCATCCGCGCCCGCGTAGTTATAGGTCAGGCCATCGACGGTGCCGCCATAAGGCATGAGCAGGCCCGCCGCGCTCACCGAGGTGGTGCTGCCCGGACGCAGGGTGATCGTGCCCGGCGGTTGTTCGCCGCTCGCGGCGATGCCCAGTTCCAGGATACCCAGCGGCGCGCGCAGCACGCCGCCCTGATCGATATTGGCCGAATACAGGCGCAACGTGCCGAAGGCCGAGTACGGCGTGGGCGGCGCGGCGCCGTCTCCGCTACGTTCGATACGCAGGCTGCGCGCGGCGTCGTAGCGGGTTTCATAAGAGCCCCATTGGTTGAACGCGCCGCTACGCCCGGCGATCACCTCGCCCAGGGCGCCGGTGGCCGGATAGATCTGGCTGGCCGCCAGCAGCAGATCGCCTTCTGTCGTCAGGGATGTACGGTCGCCGACCACATGCTTCAGGAACCGCAGATCGTTCCGGCTGCGCAGTTCCACCTGTTCGAATCCCTGGCGCGACACCAGGGCCTTGTCGCCCTGCATCGAATAGCCATAGGCGCCGAATGCAACCCTGTTGATGACATCCAGCACGCCGGCTTCCACGCGCAGCCGCGTGGCGTCGCCCAGCTCGACCATGCCGCCTTGGGTCGAGGTGGGTGCGTTCAGGGCCGGCATGACGTGCTGGTCCTTGCCCAGACGCGAGGCGCCCGCCAGGCGCACATAGGGCGCGGCCAGCGTGACGCGGCTGCCGGCGGGCGCGCCGTCGGCCAACGCGAAGGCCGTGCCGACCAGGTTCAGTCCCTGGCCGAGCGTCAGATCGACGCCGCCTTCCAGCGACAGGACGCCGTTGACCAGCAAGGACAGATTGTCGAAACCGCCTGCCTTGATGCGGTCGGCGCCGATGCGGCCACGGCCATAGACCAGCCCGGCATCGGATTGGCCCGGCCTCAGATCGGCCGCCAGGCCCGTTGGCGTCTGTTCCCGCAGCAATTGAAGTTCGCGCGGCGCCAGCACGCGATCTGCCGGTCTGCCCGCGATGCGGTAATTGGGCGACTCCAGCGCCAGCGACAGCGTGCCGCCAGCCGCGCCCGCGCCGCCCGAGACGGCCGTCATTTCCCCGTCCAGGTACAGGCCATTGAAGCTGGCCAGGTGGATCGCCCCGCCGCCGGAGGCCACCAGCATCGCCCCCTTGCCGTTCATATCCAGTATCGTCGCCGCGCCCGAGGCATCCAGGCGCGCGCCCTCGCGGATGACGATGAAATTGTCGATGGCATCGGCCTCGGTGGCGTACGCCCGGTACGCGCCGCCGATCTCGATGCGCCCGCCATCGAGCACCGTGCCGTAACGACGGCCCTGGCTATCCAGCGCGCTTTGAGCCAGGCCCGCGACATCCAGCACCGCCTCGCGCCCGATCCACACCGAGCCGTCATGCCCCTTGAGACGCGTGACGTCCTGCGCGCCGGCGCCCAGGCCGTAGACGCCGATGCGTCCGCCCGCCGCGCGCAGCGTACCGTCGATGGTTATCTGGCCGTTGTTCCGCAAGATGATGCTTTTGCCCGGATCGACCTCGATGCGCGCGCCCTCGGCGATGACGAGCGGCGGCGCATCGGCATTCTCCAACGTGCTGCGCGCGTTGCCGGCGGTCAGGGTCAGGCTTGCGCCGCCTCGCTGCGTCAGCGCGCCTCGCGCCGGGCCTTCGGTGAACAAAGGCGGCAGCCACATCGTCAGCGCCGCGTGCGGATCGGCGCCGGTGGCCACGCCGCGCGCGATGGAGAAATCGGCCTGCAAGACCGGCATGGTCACGCGCAGATCGGCGCCTTTGGCCACGGCCAGGCCATCGCCGCCCGTCACCGCGTAATGCGAGAACCCCTGCTGGAAAAGGCCGGCGTCCAGCAGCAGCAGGGGCTCGACCGCTACCGCGCGCGGCAGGCTTGCGCCCGCGCGGATCAAGGTTCCGGCCGAGAAGGTGACATCCGTGGGCGCGAGATTACCCGCCGGGATCACGACGGGAGTGGGCGCAAGCGGTATGCCATTGGCATGTATCGCGGCGTCCACGACATAGTTGGTCGGGAAGTTCGCCGGATTGACGATTCCCGTGATGACCGTTCCCGCCGGCAACGTCGGCGGCACGTACCAGCTGGCGGTATAGCCCGCGACCCTCAGGGACTGGCCGTTCGACAGGTTGACGCTGTAGAAGGCGTTTTCGCTGCTGGCCTTGGGCAGGGTCCAATCGGCTCCCACCGTCAGCCAGGTCGACGAATCGCTCGCGATCACTCTTGGCGCGCCGCCGACCGCCTCGCCAGGATTGGCGTGCGTGCGGATGGAGTGGTAGTCCAGGGGCAACACCGCGCCTTCGGCAATGGTGAAGTCTTCGCTCGTGACCAGGTCCACCGGCGCGCTCTGGCCTGCCTGCAAGGCGCCGTCGGCGCCAGCCACCCGTCCGCCGATCACGACGGCGCGGCCATTTTGCAGGGTCAGCGTGCCACCGCCTTCGACGCCGTAACCGCGCAATTCGCCTTGCAGCGTCAACCCTCCCTTGGCGGCGGTGGCCGCCGCGTACGCATCGGCGGCCAGCGTGATGTCGCCGCCCTTGCCTCCCAGCAGACTGTCATCGCCCAGCAGCGCCGCGCCCGAGGACACATCCAACAGCGCGCGCTTGCCGACGGTGACGTCGCCGCTGCTACGCGCGACGATGCGACCGCCGTCGATGTACGGCAAACCGCTAAGATTGCCGTCGCCTTGCTGCAGATTGCTCCAGACGCCGCGCGCCTCCAGGGTCACGCCTTCGCCGATCGACACACGCGCCGTATAGCCCGCCGGCGCCGTCGTCGCCAACGGCAGGTCCTGCCAACCCGAGCTGACGTTGGGGTATTGCTCGACCATGTCGCCCAAGGCGATGGCCCCGCCGCGCGCGGTCAGGTCTGCATTGACGTCGACTTGCGTCGCATGCAGCGCGATCTCGCCTCCCGCCGCCACCTTGACCGCGCCGTCGACCTGCACGGCGCCGTTCGCGTAGGCGCGCAACTCGCCCAGTTCCAGGCCATTGAGCCAGTCTGCGCTCAGGGTGATGCGCGAAGGTTCGGTTTGCGTCGATGCCGCCTCGGCCTCCTCCGAATCCCGCGGCATGCCCAGCACGATCTCGTCAACCACCGCCCCCGGCGTATAACGCAGATTGCCCGAGGCCTCGTCATACACCGGCTGCCAGGTACCCAGGATCAGGCCCGCGCGACGCGGCGCGGCCGTCTGGCTCTGCTGATAGCCGTCCAGGCGCGACTGCGGCGCGTTGATCTGCCGCACGCCCTGAAAAGCCTTGGCTTCCACATCGCCGTCCAGCGTGGCCTGGCGCGTGCCGATGATCAGGCGGCCCGCGTCGCGGCCCACCGTGTAGCCTTCTTCCCAGCGCTGCGCCTTGGCGATCAAGGGATTGAGGAAGGTGTCCGTGCGCCCCCAGCGCACGCTCTTGCGTTCATAGCCCGTGTACGAGGCGTCCTCGGGAAAGAGCAGATCGCCCGGCGCGCGATCCACGGTATAGAGACGGCCGTCGCCGCCGCGCAGCCAACTCTGGTTGAGATAGCCGCTTTGCACGTCCAGCGAACCGCCCGAGAGGTTGATGCTCGAGCCCGCTCGCGTCGTCACCCCGCCGCCGGCAAAGTTGACCGTGCCGCCCTGCGCCATCCACTCGCCGATGGTATGGCCGGTGGTGCCCAGGTACCCGCCCACTTCCAGCAGGCCGCCTTGGGTATACCATCGGTCGGTTTCATAGCCGCCCGTACCGGCCGGCACCAGCACCAGGTAGCGGCGGTCCACCCACACATTGGTGTTGTTCAGATTGCCGGACTCGCGATTGCCCGAGGCGTCGCGCTGCTCGTTGCCCTGGATGTTGATCTGGACGTTGTTCGAGGCCATCGCAACTTGCACGCCCACGGCGCCCGAGACGTCCACGGCCGCGCCGGCGTGGATCGTGGCGCTGCCTTCGGCGCTCACCGCCACTTGGCCGCCGGTCGCCAGCGTCAGACTGCCGTCGGTGAAATCCACGTTCTGGCCCGAGACGATCTCGATGCGGGACTGGTCCCGGCGGTCGGACTGTTTGGACAGATTATCGAAGGTGCCGCTGATGCCCCGCCGCTGCTGGTCCAGCGTGGCGGACGCTTCGATCAAGGCATTGCGCTGGCCATCGAAGGCGGACTGGCCATCGTCTTCGAGCAGGATGGCGGTGACGGAATCCTTGCCGAGCGTGACCTGGCCTTGCGCGTCGCCCGCGCTGTTGAGCAAATGGATGGTGCCGCGCGCGTTGACCGAGGTCGTGGTCAGCGCCACGCCGTTCTGGCGCACGTCGTGGCCGGCAAGGGTGATGTCGCCTTCGCGGGCCTGGATGAGGCCGGTGTTCTGCACCAGGCCACGCTCAATCGCCGGGTCGACGCGCGCAAGATCGAGATTGGCGTCGGCCTTGGGCGCGATTTCATTGCCGCGCGTGGTCGAGTAGGTCGTGCCGCCATCGGTGCTGTTGGTGACCAGTCCTTTGCGGATCACGAAGCTGTCGCCCGCCGCCAACTGCGTCTGGCCCTTGCGGGTGCGGATGTCGCCGTCATTACGCACGTCCTGGCCCATCAGCAGCACATAGCCACCACCCTGCGTCACGCTGGCGGGCTCATGGGTCTGAATCAATGCGCCCGCCTGCACCGAGACATTGCCCAGGGCTTCGGTGAACGAGGCCGTGTTGGCGTCGGCGCCGTAGATGCCGCGGCTGAGGAACTGGTCGTTGCTGATCCTGGCCGCCGCCGCCACCAGATTGCGCGCGTTGACCTGGCTGCTGCCGGTGAAGATCACGCCGTTCTGATTGACCACCATGACCGAGCCATCGGCGCGGATCGAACCCTGGATCTGGCTGGGCTTGGCCGAGGCCCCGACCACGCGGTTGAGCACCGCCCACTCCGACTGTGCGGTTCGCGCGCCGCTGCGGGCGGCCGCGTTGGCGTAAGTCGCCTGATCGAACACCACCTCGGTGTTGCGGCCGATGTTGAAGGTGTCCCAGTCCAGGATCGCCTTGGCCTGGGTCTGCTCGATGGTCACCGTGGTCTTGCCCTGGGCATTGCTGGCCACGGCGCGTTTGTCGGACACCCCGATCCAGGGCAGCGCCTGACCGTTGGCGTCCTTGTCCCACAAGCCGCCCTGCGTCAGACCGTCGGGGGAGTCGCCGGCCTGCGCCGGGCGATTGCGCTCCTTCTGCCAGGCGGCTGTCTGGCGCGCCTGGGCCTGGGCGATGGCGCCCGCTTCGCCGGCCACGCGATTGAGGTTGTCGACCGAACGGCGCAGTTGCTGCGTCGCCTGGCGGCGCTGTTCGGCCGCCGTCTGCGCGCCCAGGCCCGGCGAGTTCTGGCGCAGGGTGCGCGTCTGCTTGGCGACGTCCGCGCCGACCCACCACGCGCCGGAAGCGTGCGCAACGGATGCGCCGTCCAGCGACAATGCGCTCAGCATGGCCAAGGCCGACAGCGACGCGGCCAGAGGGGTCAAGCGATAGCGAGCGGAAACAGCGGGGTGAGTCATGTGCGACGGTTCCAGGATCTAGCGTGAAAATGGCAGCATCGGGGCGGACGCTTTTCCACTAGACGTTCGACGCGCGAAACGCGGAAATGCCAAGCCATGAATCTTTCATGACAGGCGTTTGTGACACTCAGCCGATCAGCACCAACTCACCCACGCGGCGCAAACGGATGTGATGCGCCGTGCGCAGCAGCTCCAGGGCCTGGTCCAAGTCGCTTACCCGCACGCGCGCCGAGAACCGTCGATCGGCCAAGGCGTCGTCGACCAGCACCACCCTGCCCGGCCGATAGCGGTTGATCTCCTGCACCGCCTGATCCAGCGGCAGGTCATCGAACACCACCACCCCCTCGCGCCAGGCGGACGCCAACGCTGCCTTGGCCAGCGGCGTCGCGGGGCCGACGCGTCTTTCGTCGTAAAAGGCTTCCTGTTGCGCCGCCAACGCCACCCTGCCGGCCGGATGCCGCAACTCGGCCGCGCCGCGCTGGCAGCGCACGCGCACGCGGCCGTCTTCCAGCTGGCGCATTTCGATATCGGCGTGGTCGAGCCTGACGCTGGCCGCGCCCGCCACGATGTCGCAAGCGGGCGCGGACACCGCGGCCTCGCCGCTGATCAAGTCGATGCGCGGCCTGGCGGCGGCGTCGTTCACGGTGATGCTGGTGCGAGTATTCAGGGTGACGCGCACCTGGCCCGGCAGCTCCAGCGAGCGTTGTTCCCCCGCGCCTGTACGGTAGTCGGCCCTGAACTCCGACCAGGATGGCCACAGCCCCCAGGGCGGGCTCACGGCCAGATACGCCGCGCCGGCGGCCACGGCGCCGCCCAGAAAGGCGCGGCGCCCGACGCGCGCCCCCGCGAAACCATGGACCTTACGCGCGGGCTGGGCCTGCGGAACGCGCTGCGCAGCGGTCTCGACGGCCTGCCATTCATGCGCGGCCTGCGACCAGGCGCGGGCGTGCCCGGCGCTTTGCGCGCACCAGGCCTTCAGGGCTTCCAGATCGCGCGTGGTCGGCTGCCCGGTCTTGAGCAATACCACCCACGCGCGCGCCTGACGCAGGACGTCATCGCCTGGAGCGTTGGGTTCGGTCGCCATGAAGGCCTTGTTCATTGTTCAAAAATAAGTGCTATCAACAGACCAGACGATTGACGGCGCAAAACCGGAACCGGTCATCGGGTTTTCTTCGGAACATCGCGAGCCTCCATGGCGGCCATGCAGGTTTGAGCGGCGGTCTGGATCTCGCGGCGCACCATGCGCGCCGAGATGCCCCAGCGGCGCGCCAGGCTTTCGGTATCTTCGCCGTGGACGCGATGTGCGATCAGCAAGGCGCTCTGGCGCGGCGGCATGTCCTGCAGCGCCCGCATCGCCGTGTCCAGGCGCTGGCGCGCAGCCAGGTCGCTATCCAGCCCCGGCTGCGCGCCGCGCGCCTGCTCGAACACGGCCTCGATCTCATCGTCGCCCAACAGGCGGGCGTCGCTGCGGATGCGGTCGATCGCCACATTGACGGCGGTATTGACCAGATAGGTGTGCGGGTGGCGTACCTCGTCGAGATTGTCCTGCGACACCAGGCGCACATAGGCTTCGTGCAACGCGTCCGAAGCCATGTCCGACGAGCTCCCGAGGCGGTAGGCCACTTGCCGGCGCAAAGCGTCGTAACCCTGCGTGATCAGCTGCTGCAGGCGCTCCACTCCCTTCCTGCTCATCGCTGGCAGCCTCCCCATCGGGCGGCGGCCTGCGGCGACACCAGCAGGACCATGGGTTGCGCCAGGCCGGCCGGCGGCGGACGTAAGCGCGCCTGCGACAGGGCCTGGCGCACGACAGGCTCCATCTCGGGCCGCGCCTGGACACGCACGCGCAGGTCTTCGACGCGACGATCCTTATTGATGGAGAAGCGCAACGCGATGCGTTGACGGTCGGCCTGCAAGCCAGGCTGCGCGCACAACACATGCATGATGCTTTGCTGCAGGTATCCGTCGTAGGACAGCGCCAGCACATTGCCTCGATCCGGCGTGGGCGCCTCGGCCTCCAAAGGCACGACCGTGACCACGTCCGAAGAAACGGACTGCGCGCGCATCTGCGTGCCTTTCAACAAACGGCTCAAACCCTCGGCCCGGGTATAACGACCCCGAACGGACGGACTGCGTTTGCCGCGCACCTGCTCGGTGTCAAAGAAAATAGACAGCCTCGTGATTTCTCCATAGCGCCGCAAGGCTTGCTCCAACGGCAGGGCCGGCAGATCGAACACGTGCGTCTCGGCCGACGCTTGCGCCCATGCCGACGCCCCAGCCGCCCACAGCATGACCGTCATCGTCAACAACCAGACCACGCGCATGGATGGCGGGAGCAGAGGAAAAAGGGGGATTGCCCAAGTGCTGACATCGACAAAACAGGGGCGCGGTAAAAGGATGCAACATCTTGCAGCCGGCGCATGACATGAATCTTTCACGGCACGCCGCAGCAGGTAACACTACACTGTGTTCGCGCTCGGTAGCACTGAAGGAGCCGTCTCATGTCCGTTGCCCTTAGGCCCAAATGGTTACTGCTGCTTGGCCTGGCCCTGCCCGTGGCGGCCGCCGCGCAGCAAGCCGCCTCGCCCCGAAAGCCTGCCGATTCCGCCTGCGTCGATGTCGAAGTCAACGGCCATCGCGCCCTGTCGTACGAGTGCCTCAACGCCCAGATGGCGCCAGCGCCGAGCGCACCGCGCGACAACCCCGCCCTGGCGTCCGAAGAAATCTTCTCGCGTCCCGGCAACCAGATCGGCCAGGTCAATCGCGCGGCGACGTCCAATCGCATGGGCAATACCTTCGGCGCGTCGGCCCAGCCGCAGCGTCCGCCCCGCCCCTGACATCCCAGGAAGCCGCACCTCAGGAGGGGTATTCCAGGTTCAAACGCAGTGCCATCGGCTGGCGCATATCGCGCGGCGGCGGCTCTGACAACGGCTGTGCCGTCAATACCCCGTGCAGGTCGGCATCGGCCTGCGCATCGCCCAGGCTCGCGAACTCCACGCGATGCACCTTGCCGTTCGCCGCCACCCATACTCGCACCACCAGCGGCTCCGGCGGCGTCGATGAGGTACTGTTCAACAGGCGGCCCTGCATTTTTTCGTGCAGGCGCACCACGGCTTCGTTGTTGGGATCGCTCAGCCATGCCTGGAATTGGCTACTGGCCAACTGCGCATAACTCGCCCAATGTTGCGGCACGGTCTGGGCTTGGACCGGCGGCGCCTGCGCCGCGATCAGCCCCAGCCCCAGCAGCCCCCGCAACATCGCGCGCAAGCGGCACCACCAGGCGGCCATGCTCGGTCGGCGGGACACGTCATGGGATGTGGCACGGGTGCTGCGCATCGTGGATCCTTATATTTCACGCACACGGCGCACCGACCGACAAGATGGCGGCGCCTGGCGCGCGGGCGTGCACAGGCCCGGACTGGGCCGGGTTGCTTTCGTTGAACGGTGCGTCGCCATTTCGCTGAAGACGACTGATAAGAATGGGCGATTGTGACCGGCTGTTCCAACCGCGTGATGACGGCTCGAAGGGCCAAAGTGTTGCATCGTCTCGACGATCGCCCGTGGCGTGTCCGCAGCCCGCCTTGCCTACAAGTTGTCACGCCATGTAGACAGGGAGCCCCGCGACATAGACATCACGTCACGTAGACAAATGGATTGACGGCAATCCAACCAGCGGAAAAAAAGCGAAGATGGCGGCCCTATATGCCGAGCGTTTGCCTGCTCGGGAGCCTGAATTGAACACCAAAGAACTCACGTAGATTCGCGCGCTTTGGGCCCAAAAGTGGCCCCGGAAAAACGTAAGTCCTTGATTTGATGGCGCGCCCGACAGGAATCGAACCTGTATCAAGAGCTTCGGAAACTCTCATTCTATCCATTGAACTACGGGCGCAGTGCAAGGAGGCGGTATTGTACCTAGTTTTCAGGGAACTGCATGAAGCGGAGCGAATCTTCCGCGAAACTCAGCGAAAACCCCGTCGGTTGCAATGACCCCCTGTCTATGACACCGTTATATAATCCAGCGTTTGCTTGCAAGGCGGGCCCTCATCGCCGCCTACTTGTGCAGTACTGATTTTCTGTTGCCGCCGCCAGGCGCCCCCGGTACCCGTTAGCAGGATTTGGTCATGAGCAACGAGCAGGAACACATAGAAGAGCACTCCTCCCCCATCAAGACCCCGAAGCAACTGATCGTCACGGTCGTACTGGCTTTCGTGGTTCCCATCGCCATCATCATCCTCCTGGTGAACATGGTGGCCACGGGATCCAAGGTAGGGGCCGGTTCAGACACGCTCTCCAACGAAGCCGTCGCCAAGCGCATCGCCCCGGTCGCGGGTTTCGAGCTTGTCGACGCCAACGCCCCCAAGGTCTTCAAGACCGGTGAACAGGTGTTCGCCGCCGTCTGTACGGCCTGTCACACCGCCGGCGTGGCGGGCGCCCCCAAGGTCGGCGACAGCGGCGCATGGGCGCCCTTCATCAAGGCCGGCTACGACGCCATGCTGAACGTGGCGCTGCACGGCAAGGGCGGCATGCCGGCCAAGGGCGGCAACCCCGCCCTGTCCGACTATGAAGTCGCGCGCGCCGTGGTCTACATGGCCAACAAGTCGGGCGGCTCGCTGCCCGAACCCGCCGCCCCGGCCGCTGAAGGCGACAAGAAGGAAGCCGAAGCCGCACCGGCTGCGGCTCCCGCGGCTGCCGCCGCGCCGGCCCCGGCGCCCGCGGCCGCACCGGCTCCGGCGGCGCAAGCCCCGGCTCCTGCCGCCGCCGCTCCGCAAGCCGCTGCCGCCGTCAACCCGGCTGGTGAAAAGCTGTACAAGAGCGTCTGCTTCGCCTGCCATGCCACCGGCGTGGCCAATGCCCCCAAGTTCGGCGACAAAGCCGCCTGGGAGCCCTACATCAAGACCGGTATGGACGCCATGGTGAAGGTTGCGATGCAAGGCAAGCCGCCCATGCCGCCCAAGGGCGGCGCGGCCGATGCCTCCGAAGACGACATCCGCGCAGCCGTGCAATACATGGTGAACGCCGCCAAGTAAGCCGGCGCCGCTCAAGCAAAAAGCCCCTCGAATGCAAATTCGAGGGGCTTTTTGCTTTTGGACGGCCGCAGCCGCGCGGTGTGGGCGCGAGACCCTCGGCGACGCAATGCCGGAGGTCTGCGCGCGCAAGTCCTCCTATGCGCCGGCCTTCGTCAGCGGCATGCCCAGCTGCACGCGGCGCTGCAGCCACAGGCTGGGGCGGTAGCGCGGGTCGCCCGTCACGCGCTGCATGCTCTTCAGGATTTCCAGGATGCGGTCGGCGCCCAGCTTGTCGCCCAGCGCCAGCGGACCGACCGGGTAGCCCAGGCCCAGCGTCACGGCCAGGTCGATGTCTTCGGGCGTGGCGATCTGCTGCTGCGCGATGTCGCTGGCGATGTTGACGATGGTGGCCACGATGCGCTGCGCGATGAAACCCGGCGAATCCTGGATCACCGTCACCGGCACGCCATCGGCGGCCAGCAGCGCGTGGGCGGCGTCGCGCCACTTCGTTTCAGTGGCGGGCGACACCATGACGGTGCGGCGCTTGGCGGCATCGAAGGCATACAGCGTGTCCAGGCCGACGGTGCGCGCCGCGTTCAGTCCCTGGGCGGAAACCGCCGTGGAGACGTCGTCGCCGAACGGCGTGACGACGATCAGGGCGTCGGCATCGGGCACGGATCCGGTCACCAGCGTGGCGCCCAGCTTCTCCAGCAGCGCCGTGGCGCGCGAATAACCCTCGGCATGCTTGGGACTGACCCAGACCTTCAGGTTGGCGGGCAGCGCCGGCACGGGCGGTTCGGCCGGCACCTGCTTCTGGCCGTCCGCGTAGACGTAGAAGCCTTCGCCCGCCTTGCGGCCGATCAGTCCGCCGGCCAGGCGCACGGTCGTGATGGGCGACGGGCGGAAGCGCGGCTCGTCGAAGAACTGGCGGTAGATGGATTCCATGACGGGGTGGGACACGTCCAGCGCCGTCAGGTCCAGCAGTTCGAACGGGCCCATGCGGAAGCCGGCCTGCTCGCGCATGACGGCGTCCACCTGGGCGAAGGTGGCCACGGCCTCCTGCGCCACGCGCAGGCCTTCGGTATTCATGCCGCGGCCGGCGTGGTTCACGATGAAGCCAGGCATGTCCTTGGCGCGCACGGGCGTGTGGCCCATGCGGCGGGCCAGCGCGGCCAGCGCGTCGCCCACCTCGGGCGCGCTGCGCAGGCCATCGATGACTTCCACCACTTTCATCAGCGCGACCGGATTGAAGAAGTGGTAGCCCGCCACGCGCTGCGGGCGCTTGCAGGCGGCCGCGATGGCGGTGATGGACAGCGACGACGTATTCGACGCCAGGATGCAGTCCTCGGACACCACGCCTTCCAGCGCGGCGAACAGGTCGCGCTTGACGTCCAGCCGCTCGACGATGGCCTCGACCACCAGTTGGCAGCCGGACATGTCCGTCAGGGCGGTGGCCGACTCCACGCGTTCCAGCGCGGCCTGCGCGTCGGCGGCGCTCAGCTTGCCCTTCTGGGCCAGCTTCTCCCAGGTCTGGCGCAGCGACTCGCGCGCGGCGGCGATGGCCTCGGCGCTGGTGTCGTACAGGCGCACGCGCAGCCCGGCTTGCGCCGCGATCTGCGCGATACCGCGCCCCATGGCCCCGGCGCCCACGACGCCGATGGTTTGAATCTCCGTCATCAACACTCTCCTGCCTATTGCCTATATTTGGATCGGACTCAGGGACGGCTTTGCGCCAGCGCCTGTATTTCTTCGGCCGACAGCCCCAGCCGCTCGGACAGGACCTGCCCGGTGTGCTCGCCCAGCATGGGCGGCGGACGGCGGTATTCGACCGGGCTGCCGGAGAACTTCAGCGGGCTGGCCGCCATCGGCACCTTGCCCGCGGCCGGATGGGGCAGCTCGCGTTTCATGCCGCGCGCGAGGACGTGGGGGTCCTCATAGACCTGGTCCAGCGTATTGATCGGCCCCGCGGGAACGCCCACGCCCTCGAGGGCGGCCAGCCAATGGTCGCGTTCGCCGGTGGCCATGCGCTCGGCCAGGAGCGGCACCAGCTCCGCGCGGTTCTTCACGCGCTGCGGGTTGGTCGAGAAGCGCGGATCCGCCGACAGCTCCGGCAGGCCGATCGCGCCGCAGTAATTGCGGAACTGGCTGTCGTTGCCCACGGCCACGATCAGGTGGCCGTCGCTGGCCGCGAACACCTGGTAGGGCACCAGGTTCTGGTGGGCGTTGCCGGCGCGCTTGGGCGCCACGCCCGAGGTCATGTAGTTGAGGTTCTGGTTGGCCAGCATGGCCACCTGGCAATCCAGCAGCGCCATGTCGATGTGCTGGCCCTGGCCGCTGCGGGAGCGTTCGTGCAGCGCGGCCAGGATGCCCACGGTGGAATACATGCCGGTCATCAGGTCGGCCACGGCGACGCCGGCCTTCTGCGGGCCGCCGCCGGGCAGGTCGTCGCGTTCGCCGGTGATGCTCATCAGGCCGCCCATTCCCTGGATCATGAAGTCATAGCCGGGGCGGCTGGCGTAGGGGCCGGTCTGGCCGAAGCCGGTGATGGAGCAGTAGATCAGGCGAGGGTTGATTTCCTTCAGGCTCTCGTAGTCCAGCCCGTACTTGGACAGGCCGCCCACCTTGAAGTTTTCCACCAGGATGTCGCTCTGCAGGGCCAGTTCGCGCACGAGCTCGGCGCCCCGGGGCGAAGCGATGTCCAGCGCCACGGACAGCTTGTTGCGGTTGGCCGACAGGTAGTAGGCGGCCTCGCTGGTGTCGTTGCCCTCCTCGTCCTTCAGGTACGGAGGCCCCCAGGCCCGCGTGTCGTCGCCCGAGCCGGGCCGTTCGATCTTGATCACCTCGGCGCCGAGATCGGCGAGGTTCTGGGTGCACCAGGGGCCGGCCAGGACGCGGGTCAGGTCGAGCACACGTATGCCGGTTAGGGGAGCGGGACGTTGCGACATCTGTAATCTTTTCGCTGGAAGTGAAATGAGAACGTCCGGCCCGCGGTTGCGCGCAAGCCGGACCGGATCGGCGTAGGTCAAGCTGGATATTAGCCCGGACGCGCGCTCAGGAATGCGCCTTGATCGTTTCGCGGGCGATCACGAGCTGCTGGATCTGCGAGGTGCCCTCGAAAATGCGGAACAGTCGCACGTCGCGGTAGAAGCGTTCCACGGCGTATTCGGACATATAGCCCGAACCGCCGTGGATCTGCACCGCGCGGTCGGCGACGCGGCCCACCATCTCGGTGGCGTACAGCTTGCAGCAGGCGGCCTGCATGGTGGTGTTCTCGCCGCGGTCGCGCATGCGGGCGGCATCCAGCACCATGCAGCGGGCAGCATAGAGCTCGGCCTGGCTGTCGGCGATCATGGCCTGGACCAGCTGGAATTCGGCGATGGGCTGGCCGAATTGCTTGCGCTCCAGGGCGTATTTCACGGCGTCGCGCAGCAGGCGGTCGGCAATGCCGACGCACAGCGCGGAGATGTGCAGGCGGCCCTTGTCCAGCACGCGCATCGACGTCCGGAAGCCATTGCCTTCCTCGCCGCCCAGCAGCGCGCTGGCCGGCACGCGGCAGTTGTCGAACACCACGTCGCTGGTCAAGGCGCCGGCCTGGCCCATTTTCTTGTCGGGCTTGCCGATGATCAGGCCCGGCGTGCCGGCTTCGACCAGGAAACACGAAATGGAGCCGGCGCGGCGTTCGGGCGCGGTGCGCGCCATGACGGAGAACAATCCCGCGATCGGCGCATTGGTGATGAAACGCTTGGTGCCATTGAGCACGTAGCTGTCGCCGTCGCGCACGGCGGACAGGCGCAGCGCCATCGCGTCCGAACCCGCATCCGGCTCGGTCAGCGCGAAGGAGCCGATCAGCTCGCCGCTGGCGAGCCTGGGCAGGTAGCGGCTGCGCTGCTCGTCCGTGCCGGCCAGCACGATGGCTTGCGAGCCGATGCCGATGTTGGTGCCCGCCAGCGAGCGGAACGCGGGCGACGTCTGCCCCAGCTCGAAGACGACGCGCACTTCCTCTTCCATGGTCAGGCCCAGGCCGCCGTAGTCCGGCGAAATGGACAGGCCGAAGAGCCCCAGGTCGCGCATTTCAGCGACGATGTCGGGGGGCACCTGGCCCTTCTCGGCCAGTTCGTCTTCGGCGGGAATCAGGCGCTCGTGCACGAAGCGGCGCACGGCGTCCAGCAGCAGGTTCAGGGTTTCGGTGTCGAGGGCCATGATGGAAGTCTCACAGGAAGAAGGCCGGGCGGGGCGGCGCGTTCAGGCGCGCATGCCGCCCACCAGTAAATCGAAATAGCCGGCGGCGATGCTTTCGGCGCTGTCGCCCTGGCCGGGCTTGTACCAGCGCACCATCCAATTCAGCATGGACAGCACGGCGCGGCCGGTGGCGGGCACGTCCAGCGGCCGGAATGCGCCCTCGGCGACGCCCTGGGCGATCAGTTCGCGCAGGCGCTGTTCGTAGCCGTCGCGCAGCCGGGCGGCGTCTTCGCGCTCGGGCAGCGCCATGCCGGAATAGCCGATCAGCATGGTGACGAACTCGGCATGGTGCTGTTCGAAGTAGCGCGCATGCCCCACCATGAAGGCGCGCAGCCGGGCCGCGCCGCCCTCGGCCCGGGCCACCTCCTGGCCCACCGTCTGCGTCAGGCCGCTGAGCACGCCCAGGATGATCGCGTCGTAGATATCCTGCTTAGTGGTGTAGTAGTGGTAGATGGCTGCCTTGGACACCCCGATGGCCGCGGCCAGGTCCGACACGGAACTGCCGTCGTAGCCGCTGCGGGCGAAGAGCTTGGCGGCCTCTTCCAGGATGCGTTCGCGCGGCGCCGCCAACGAGGGCGGCCGGCCGGCGCGGGCGCGTTTCTGGACGGGAGGGGCGGAGGTCGCCATGACAGCCTTTTTGAAGGGAGGCGCCCACGTTGCCGGAGGCTCGAACGAACCTCCATTGACAGCGCTTCGGCGCATGCCGTTTAATAAAGATTAATTAATTACCGGACGGTCGGTAGGTAATTATAGGCACACCCGCCGACGATGCTCAAGCCCTTCCTGGACCTTTTTCGCGACGACGCCCATGCCCCACTCTCTCGTGACTGATTTGTATGGCCAGATGTCCCTCCCGGTCATCTGCGCCCCCATGTTCATCGTGTCCAACCCGAAGCTCGTGGTCGCACAGTGCACGAGCGGCATCGTGGGCTCGTTTCCGGCGCTGAACGCGCGCCCGCAGAGCCTGCTTTCCGATTGGCTGGACGAGGTCCAGGCCGGCCTGGCCTCGTACCGCGAAGCCCACCCCGGCGCGACCGTGGCGCCGTTCGCGGTCAACCAGATCATCCACAAGTCCAACGACCGCCTGGAACAGGACCTGGCCGTGTGCGCCAGCCACCGCGTGCCGCTGATCATCACCAGCCTGCGCGCGCCTGGCGACCTGGTCAAGGGCGTGCACGATTGGGGCGGCAAGGTCTTCCACGACGTAACCACCCTGCGCCACGCCGAAAAGGCGCTGGAGGCCGGCGTGGACGGCCTGATCCTGGTGTGCGCCGGCGCGGGCGGGCACGCGGGCACGCTCAGCCCCTTCGCCCTGGTGGCGGAGGTGCGCCGCTTCTATGACGGCCCGCTGATCCTGTCCGGCGCCATCACGTCCGGCGCGCACGTCCTGGCGGCGCTGGCCATGGGCGCGGACTTCGCCTATATGGGCACGCGCTTCATCGCCAGCGAAGAGGCCAACGCCAGCGAAGGCTACAAATCCGCCATCGTGGACGCCAGCGCCTCGGACATTCTCTATACGCCGTTCTTCACCGGCATCCCGGGCAACTACCTCAAGGCCAGCATCGCCGCCGCCGGCCTGGATCCGGCCAACCTGCCGCAGCCGGAGAGCGGCGCGTCGAATTTCGGTTCCACCCGGGTCAAGCCCTGGAAGGACATCTGGGGCGCCGGGCAGGGGGTGGGCGGCATCGCCAGCGTGCTGCCCACCCGTCAGATCGTCGATGCGCTGCGCACGGAATACGCGGACGCCAAGGCCCGCCTGGACGGCAGGTCCTTCGCATGAGCGGCGGGCTGAAAGTCGGCCGCGACGGCGCGGTCCTGACGCTGACCCTGGACCGCCCGGACCGCCGCAACGCGCTGGACATCGCCACGTATGCCGCGCTGACCGAGCAGCTGGCCCTGGCCAGCGCCGACCAGACGCTGGCCGCAGTGATCCTGACGGGCGCGGGCGCCCATTTCACGGCCGGCAACGACCTGCGCGATTTCCAGGCCGAGCGCGGCGCCGGCGACAGCGCGGGCATGCGCTTCCTGCGCGCGCTGACGACGACGGACGTGCCGGTCGTCGCCGCGGTCGAAGGCTATGCCATCGGCATCGGCGTGACCCTGCTGCAGCATTGCGATTTCGTCCACGTCGGGGAAGGCGCCACGCTGCGCATGCCGTTCGTGGCGCTGGGGCTCTGCCCCGAAGGCGCGTCCAGCCTGCTGATGCCTCGGCTGGCCGGCGCCCGCCGCGCCGCCGAATGGCTGTTGCAGGGCAAGGCGTTCTCGGCCCGGGAAGCCGTTGACGCCGGACTGGCCACGTCGGTCACGCCCGCCGGCCAGGCGCTGGCGGCCGCTCAGGCCACCGCCGCCGACCTGGCGCGGCAACCGCCCGCCGCGCTGCGCCTGACCAAGGCGATGCTGCGCCGCCCTGACCGCCAGGCGATCCAGGAAACGCTCGACTACGAAGCCCAGCAGTTCCGCGCCCGCCTGCAGACCGAAGAAGCGCAGGCGGCGTTCGCGAAGTTCTTCAAGAAGTAGCCGGCTCAGAACGGCGAATCCGGCCGGAAGTTCGGCGCCCGACGCTCGCGCAGGGACTGGATCCCTTCACGCACGTCCGGGCCGCCGAAGCCCAGGAACTCCAGGGCGAGCGAGGTATCGAAGCTGGGCCCCGCCATGCGCAGCCAGTTGTTCAGCGAGTACTTCGTCCAGCGGATGGCGGTCTGCGATCCGGCGGCCAGCTTGTTGGCCACGTCGAAAGCCCGGCCGATGAGTTCTGCCTCGTCCACGCAAAGGGACACCAGCCCGATGCGCTCGGCTTCCTCGCCCGTGACGGTTTCGCAAAGCATCAGGTAATACTTGGCCTTGGCCATGCCGCACAGCAGCGGCCAGACGATGGCGGCGTGATCGCCCGCCGTCACGCCCAGGCGCGTGTGGCCGTCGATGATGCGGGCATCGCGGGCGGCGATCGAGATGTCGGCCAGCAGGCCGGCCACCAACCCCGCGCCCACCGCCGCGCCGTGCATGGCCGAAACGATGGGCTTGTTGCAATTGACGATGTTGTAGACCAGGTCGCGGGCCTCGCGCCAGACGCGGGCGCGCACGTCGAAATCGTCCGCCATCTGCTGTACCAGGTCCAGGTCGCCCCCGCCCGAGAAGCCCTTGCCCTCGCCGCGGATCACCACCACCCGGGTATCCGGATCGGTATCGATGTCGCGCCAGATGTCGGCCAGCTCGCGGTGCATGCGGTCGTCTGCCGTGGACAGCTTGCCCGGCAGGCCGCCCTTGGCGCCCATGATCAGTTCCAGCACGCCGCCCGGATGCCGGCGCAGCTTCAGGGCCTCGTAGGCCGAATAGTGTTCCAGCGTAATGTCGCTCATTGTCTTCTCCGTTGTCTTCTCGATGTGGCGGGCCGAAAGCCGCTCCTTCCGGGCTGGCCCATCTCGGCGCACTATAGTGGATACCGCCCACCGAACCCCCCGATTCCTCCCGGAGCCTCAGCCCATGAACACCCTCGCCCCGCCCGCCGACGGCCAGATCGACCGAGCCGCCCTGCCCGCCCTGTTCGCCCGCCGCGGAACGGACACGCACAAGGGCAGTTTCGGCACTGTCGGCGTGGTGGGCGGCGGCCCCGGCATGACCGGGGCGCCGCTGCTGGCCGCCCGGGCGGCACTGAAGACCGGCGCGGGCAAGGTGCTGGTCGGCTTCGCCCAGGAAACCGCGCCCATGGCCTGCGACCCGCTGCAGCCCGAACTCATGCTGCGCGACGCCCGTTCCTTGCTGGAGGACGACTGGGGCGTCACGGCCTGGGTGGCGGGCTGCGGCATAGGCACGGGCATCCTGGCCGCCAATGTGCTTTCCGAATTGTTCGTGCTGCGCCGCGGAGCCCCGCTGGTGCTGGACGCCGACGGCCTGAACCTGCTGGCGCGCGGAGAGATCCAGCCCAGCTGGGGCGCGGGGCCGGTCGTGCTGACCCCGCATCCGGCCGAGGCCGGGCGCCTGCTGGGCTCCGGCGCGGCGGACGTCCAGGCGGACCGGATGGGAGCCGCCCGGGAACTGGCCCGGCGTTACCGGGCCTGGGTCGTGCTGAAGGGCGCCGGCACCGTAGTCTGCTCCCCGGAGGAGGAGCTGCGTGTCAACACCAGCGGCAACCCGGGGCTGGCCACCGCCGGGACGGGCGACGTCCTGGCCGGCATGCTCGGCGCTCTGATCGCGCAGAAGCTGCCCCTGGACCAGGCCGTGGCCGGCGCGGTGTGGCTGCACGGGGCGGCGGCGGACGCGCTGGTAGCCCGGGGCATCGGGCCCATCGGGCTGACAGCGGGGGAACTTGCCGATGCCGCACGCGGGCTACGCAACGGCGCCCCGGAGAGCGGTCGCCACAGGGAAAACGGCCCGGCACGCCCCTAAGTGCCTGTCAAATAAACATTTTTACAACATACTAGGGTTTACCCTAGAAAAGACATTGCTTTTATCCTAGGGTTATCCCTATAATGGTTTACCCCATGACGAAACGGACTGGAGAAAGCCATGAGCGAACTGACCCTGAACCACACTGCCCGCCTGACCGACGCGCTGGAGCGTGACCTGCTCCGCGGCGCCCTCGAGAACCAACCGAATGCCCACCCGCTGACCAGCCTGAAGAAGGCCGGCCACGCCGTGATCGCAGCCGTTGCCGCCGTCTTTTCCTTCATCGACGAAGTGAACGATTCGATGAACAAGGCTCGCGCCGCCAGCTCGCGCTTCTCCGGCTCGCAGTGGTAAGCCCTGCCGCGCTGGACTGAATCGCGACCGATCTCCCGCGATCCCGCCTGGCGCGCCGCCGCCGCAACGCCCGCCGGTTTTGCCGGCGCCCTTGCGGCGGATCTCCGGCGTATCCGACCCTCACCGGAACGCCATCGCGCCGCGCCGGCCCCCTGCCCGGGGCCCCCGCGACGCCCTCTTTCCCTCCCCCCTTCTCGGCGTTTTCCCTAGCGCCCCATTCGCCGTTCTGCATTGACAGCGCGCGAAGCCCCTACCGATAATCGGCCCCTTGCCGTCGTGCCTGGCGCCAAAACTCCCTGAGCCCTTTCCGAGCGGCCCCCGCCTGTCCGGCCGGCGCAGGCGGTTCACACGCAAGCACGATCCGGTTCGTTCCCCATCCGGAGTTGTCACCATGAAGTTGCGCACCACCCTGGCCCTTGCGGCCGCCGCCATTCCCTTGGCCGCCGCCCAGGCCCAGACGCTGAAGATCGGCCTGTCGGCCGAACCCACCTCGGCGGACCCCCACTATCACAAGATGACGCAGAACGACGCGTTCTCCGCGCACGTCTATAGCTCGCTGGTGGGCCGCAGCGCCGATATGAAGCTGGTGCCGGCGCTGGCCACCTCCTGGAAGACCCTGGACGACACGACCTGGGAATTCAAGCTGCGCGACGACGTCAAGTTCTCCAACGGCAAGCCGTTCACGTCCGAAGACGTGCTGTTCACGATCTGCCGCACGCTGAACAACGAAACCAACGTTTCGCAGTCCTACATGGACATGACCAAGCGCATCACCGACGTGCAGACGCCGGACGCGCATACCGTCATCATCAAGACCGGCGAACCCTTCCCGCTGATGCCCGCCGAACTGGCCCGCTCCCTGCCCATCATCTGGAACGGCATCGTCGAGCACGGCAAGCTCACCTTCGATCCCAAGAAGGGTTGCGGCGTTACCGGCGCCTGGCCCACCGTCGCCGACTTCAACAACGGCAAGGACGCCATCGGCACCGGTCCGTACACCCTGAAGTCCTACGTCAAGGGCACCGGCATCGAACTCGTCCGCAACGAGAACTACTGGGGTCCCAAACCGTACTGGAAGGAAGTGAAGTTCGTGCCGGTGCCCGCGGCCGGTCCGCGCCTGACCGGCCTCCTGTCCGGCGACTTCGACATGATCGAGAATCCCGCCGCCCGCGACCTGCCGCGCCTGAAGGACAACCCCAAGTTCGGTTTCGTGGCCACGCCGTCGACCCGCCTGGTGTTCTTCCAGCCGGACGTGGGCCGCAACCCGAGCCCCTTCGTCAAGAGCGCCGACGGCAAGAATCCGCTGCAGGACCTGCGCGTGCGCAAGGCGATTTCCATGGCGATCGACCGCAAGGCCATCACCGCCCGCATCATGGATGGCATGGCCACCCCGGCCTACCAGTACATGCCCGACGGCATGTTCGGCGCGCTGCCCAAGGCGCCGGAAATCAAGTACGACCCCGAAGGCGCCAAGAAGCTGCTGGCCGAGGCCGGCTACCCGAACGGCTTTGAGCTGACGCTGTCGTCCACCAACGACCGCTACGTCAACGACGGCCAGGTGGCGCAAGCCGTGGCCCAGTACCTGGCCCGCGTCGGCATCAAGACCAACGTGGACGCCATGACGGCTTCGATCTACTTCCCCAAGCGCGCCAAGCGCGAGTTCAGCTTCTCGATGGGCGGCTGGCCGGCGGAAACGGGCGAAGCCTCGGCGCTGTTCCAGCTGTGGGTGGCTTCCCTGGATTCGCCCAAGAGCCTGGGCACCAGCAACTACGGCGGCTTCAGCAACGCAGACTTCGACAAGGTCTACAAGCAGGCCATCGTGACGGTGGACGCCCCCAAGCGCGAGAAGCTGCTGCAGGAATCCACCCAGATCGCGCTGGACAACGTGCCGCTGATCCCGCTGCACTTCGAAAGCAGCATCTGGGCTTTCCGCAAGGGCATCACCTACGAAGGCCGCCGCGACCAGTACACGCTGGCCAGCTCGGTCACGCCCGACCAGAAGTGATCAGGTCCGCCTGAACAAAAAACGGCTGCCTCACGCAGCCGTTTTTTCTTGGGCGGCAGCAAGCGCACGCAGTGCGCGCAGCGTGGGGGTTCCCCCCCCCCCCCCCCCCCCCCCCCCCCCCCCCCCCCCCCCCCCCCCCCCCCCCCCCCCCCCCCCCCCCCCCCCCCCCCCCGCGCCCCCCCCCCCCCCCCCCGCCCCCCCCCCCCCCCCCCCCC
>Ga0182738_1000532_pt1 | contig 52844 bp, 35 predicted proteins | sample eDN5th30CBELigMG_FD_128876 | JGI IMG/M metagenome (GOLD analysis project Ga0182738, IMG submission 128876) | Enriched Miracle-Growth compost microbial communities from Emeryville, California, USA - eDNA 5th pass 30_C BE-Lig MG (version 2)... ... | reverse complement strand
CTCAATCTCGCGGAACAGTGTCCCCCATTCCGGGCACCCTTTCTCGCCATACATCATCTGCCGCAATTCAGCAGCCATGCCCCGCAACCGTTCCTGCACCTGCGGATCGACTTTCGGCCGCCGGCTCCACATGGCCCGGCGGACTTGCCTTGTTTCGCCTGTTTGTTCGCCATCCCTGGACTCCCGCTTGAGTTACGACGCTCAGCGTCGACGATTTCACAAACACACTCCTAACACATCGCCGCCACCCACGCAAACCCCGTCTCGCACCCCCAGATTGGCTTGCTTGAGGATTGATCTTGTGAGAATGCCTGAATTTCCATAGGTTTCCGGCTGTCATGCCTGTCATATTCGAAGAAGTAGCGAGCTTTCAGCGCAAGCTGCCTCCTCGACCTGTCGCAATTCTGCACATTTTCCGCCGATTTTGTTTCCCCATTTCCCACCGGATGGTTCCGGTAAAGTCATCATCATGGCCCATTGGGCACGACATTCCGTTGTGCTACTGCTGACGCTCAGCATGGGGTGCGTCACAGTCAAATCGCCATGGAATTTCTCCAGCTCACGTTCTCCAGTCCCCCCAAGTCGTCCAAAGATGGACGCTGCAAACGAGGCAGATGAAGGGGACGAACATGCCCCCATCACGGCATCGACAGCAACGTCCTCACCCACCGAAACAGACGTCGTAGCGGTAAGCGGTCTGAAACATGATCCTGCCACCCGCATGCTGATTGAAGAAGAATTACGTGACGCCTCCCCTGCGGAAAAGGCGGAGTGGAACGCGTTTCTGCAGACTGTGGAAACGTCCGAGGTCCCGGAGTTGCTCAAAGAACGTCGTATGGCATCACGGCGAGAGTCCGAACAGTTGGCGCCTGGAGCAAGGAAGAACTTTCCGGAAGAAATGGAAAATGTTTTTCCCATCGCACATTCCCTCGCCGCCAATGCCAAGGAACTGGAACCGGAAGCAGAGGCTGCCCGTGCTCACGATGAAGCAGAAGACGGGGATCATGTGGCAGCCAGCGAGTTCTCAGCCGGGTCGGCCTGGCAAAAGAAGTTTCGAACTCTGGCCGATCCAAATCGCCTCTGGCCGCATGCTGGCAATGAGCCCGCATCTCAGGCTGAGCATTCGCTGGCCCCCGGCAAACCGGAACGAGGATCGTTTGGACGTCCCGCCGCCCGCAATCGTCGCGATGAAATCGTGACCGCTTCGGCCAACACCTCGCCTGCCACACCATCTCCGCAACAGACGGCAGCCCTGGAAACGCGGATCACTCCAGGATCGGCGTTCTGGGAAGATGATATGTCCAAGTTGATTTCGCTTCTCGAAGCAGAAGCCTCCAGCGTCTCCCCTGCTGAGGACGCCAACAGTCGCATCGATATTCGGAAACAGGTCGGTTTACGGATGCTGTATCTGGTGGCGAATGAACCACAAAAGGCATTCCAGGCGATTCCCGGACTCCCTCCGGAAGATCAGGAATTCTGGACTTCAATCTTTCAGGGACTGGCGGAGCATCTGAACCAGGTTGGAGCGAATGATCCAGCCGAACGGGCCACACAAACGCTGGCCCATCTGCGCACCGCCGCATATCACCTGCAACAGACAGCCAACCTGAGATTGAGAAACCTGACGTTCTGCCAGCAGATCAACGGGTTTGGGAATTATGAAACCTTCCCGGCCAATGAATTTGACGCAGGTCAGACCGTGCTGATCTATTCCGAGATCCGCAACTTTAAAAGTGTCCCGACCGATGACGGGCACTACCTGACTCGTATCCGGTCGACCATCGAAATCTATACCACGCACGACGGCCAGCGACTTGTCGACCGTAACGCATACGATCCAACGGAAGATCGAAGCCGATCCCTGCGGACCGATTATTACCACAGCTATCGTCTGGATCTGCCAGCCAACCTGACCCCCGGACCCCACCTGGTCAAGGTGATTCTCCAGGACGAACTGACCGGCAAGCAGGCCACAGAGTCCATTCCCTTCACCATCAAATAGAGGTGTAGAGCAAATAGGGGTAAAGAGCGCATTATTCCCGCATCGACCCCGTTCCGCCACGCGGCAAGTCGTCCTTCATCAGTCGAAATCGCACTCCGGGGGCACAGGCGAGAGCAACTCGCTCTCGCAGAGAATCAAACAAGGGGTGTCACAAACAGGGGGGGACAGGTCATTCAAGTTGTCCTTGGTGAGCTGATCTCTGGCAGATCGATTGTGGGTTCTGTTCAACTACTCGCTGGCCGCTCCTTGAAGTGCCGCATCCAATGCAGGATTGGCCCATCTCTTTGGAACCCGCCTGGGGGTCTTCTGATGATCTCGGCCATGCCATTTTTAATGGACAGGTTTCGTTTCATTTGACGAAGCCAGAAAAGACTTGGTTCCAGTCCTTCTTCATGTCAACGACCGTCCAGCCTCGTTGAGCGGCTTCGTCCAGTGCTTGATCCAGCCGCCCGATATGCGATTGACGGTCATAGGCGTATTCCCGTTCCGCATCGGTATGATGGACAATCAGTCCAAACCGTGGTCCATGGTCCAGAGTCGTCCACTGCAGCATCTGCAGGTCTCCGTCTGAATTTCCGAAGGCCATGACCGGACGGTGTCCGATGTGCAGCTCGATGTTCTCGGGCTTCCCGGGGCCGTCGTCGATCGAGTTGATTTCCGACAGTCGGATGAGGACTGGTTTGTTCTCCCGTAACTCAAACTTCGTTTTGATGCTGCTGCCGACCACCTGTTCGGGAGGGATTCCATAAGTCTGCTCGGCAAAGATACGCATAAATTCCACACCGCCGCCGGAGACGATAAAGGTCTTGTATCCGTTTGCTCGGAGATAAGCGAGAACTTCCAGCATCGGCTGATAGGTCATTTCCGTATAGAATTTTTTGGTCTTGGGATGCCGGGCCGTGGTGATCCAGTTCCGGACGATCGTGTTGAATTCGGTGGTGGTCATGCCCGCATGGGTCACTGCCACGATTTTTGCAATCCCTTGTTCTCCCTGAGCTGCCATGCCTTTCAAATCTCCCGCCAGAACACTTTTGAATGGCTCGGTCTCTTTCCACTCGGGATGTTGTGGAGCCAGTTCCCTGATCCGGTCCAGTGCAAACATCAATTGAAAATAAGCAGGCTGTTCGCACCACAGAGTGCCGTCATTGTCAAAGACGGCAATGCGCTCTTTCTCCGGGATGAAATCGCTTCCTCTTTCCGTGGTGGTCCGTTTGACGAACTCCAGGATCGCTGATTTCGACGGGCCTGCGTTCCAGGATGGCAATGGATCAGCGGCTCGGGCAGGGCTGACCAGAAACAGTGATGCGATGACCACGATGGCAGCCAAAGAGAGATGTCGCATGAACGTCTTCCTGAATCGTGATGGAACCTGTTCCAGAAACAACGGTTTAAAAAATCACGGACCGCCTCCAGCGAAACGGTCCGTGATTGTTCAATTCAGCCGGAAGAAATCAGTTTCCTGATGGCAGCGGGATGCTGAACCCCTCTTTTTTCAGGTGTTCCCGGACATTCTGGACGCGTTGATACTGCTGAATGGTGATCGGTCCCGTATAGACTTCGCTCTGCATCTTGCGGGGCGGATAGTCGATATAAGTCTTCATCAGCTTGGCGATTTCCGCATTGAACGTCACCAGGGTCCAGGTTCGCTCCGTGTAGTTATTCATGAAGATATCATAGCGTTCCTGCGGGTCCTGCCAGAGATCGAAGATCTGGGGGACGGTGGCGACATATTGATCAGGCCCCTTCCAGCCGAGATTGGAATCGACGGCCAAGCCCCCCGTCGTCTGCCCGTTGTCTCCCCGCAGATTGAAGACGGCTTTGTAGTTTCCGACTCGAATCGCTCCGGGGCTGAGTTCATTCTCCGTGAAGTATGCCCAGATTTTTCGAGCCGATTTCCCCGCTCCAGTCAGAACGGGGGTCATGTCAAAACTGTCAAAGATGATCGGTTCGCCTTCCCGGTCTTTCTCCGGAAGTTTCACATCCGCTACGGAGGCGAACGTCGCCATCAGATCCAGGCCACCAACCACATCATGATTGCGCACACCGGGTTTGATTTTCCCCGGCCAGATGGCAATCGCGGGCACGCGGTTGCCCCCTTCACGAACGGTCCCCTTGGTCCCACGAAACGGCGTATATCCTGCATCCGGATAAACATCCTGCCAGGCTCCATTGTCGGTGGTATAGAACACCAGGGTGTTCTTGTCCAATCCCAGCTCGCGGAGTTTGTCCATGATTCGCCCGATGCGCGTATCCAGTTCGACAACGGAATCCGCATACTTGGACTTCGAAAGGGACTTGTGCTCAAACTCTGGTGCGGGCAGGTTCGGCTGATGCACCTTCATGAAGTTGATGTTGATGAAGAATGGCTGTTCTTTGTTCTTGGCGGCTTCGTCCAGAAACTTGAGCCCGGCCGCTTCTACATACTTGTCCATGTAGGGGATTCCGACGACTCCTTTGTCAGGCGTATCGACATACTGTCCGTTGACCTTCCAGTCCTCGTTGGCAGGTTGACCGGCCACTCCGGAAAGAGACCCTTTCGTGACATCGTTGAACATCTTGCGAAGTTCCGGGTCCATGTCTGGAAACCAGGTGGGATCTCCGTAGGTATAGGCATTGCAGTGATACAGGAAGCAATGCTGCATTACGTCGTAACCGTGAGCAATCGGAAGGGCATAATCTGCTTCGCCGAGATGCCATTTCCCGGTGAAGTAGGTTTTGTAACCAGCTGTTTTCAGCACGGAACCCAAAGTCCATTCCGCTTTGGGCAATCCGCCTCCCTGTCCCTGGAAAGCCACCGTCGTCATTCCACTGCGATTCGGAATGCGGCCGGTAATCATGGCTGCTCGCCCAGGAGTACAACTGGGCTGGGCATAGAACGAGAAGAACGTCATTCCCTCCGCCGCCATCCGGTCGATGTTTGGCGTCGGCATTCCCCGCCCTTCGCCCCCACCATATGGCCCCAGGTCCCCATACCCGGTGTCGTCCGAGACGATGAAGAGGATGTTGGGTTTCTGGGTTTGGGCCTGTGCCAGACCACCAGATACCGCCACGATCAACCCCGCCAGCAACGGGACACCGCATTTTATCATCATTGGAAGCCTCTTCATGGAAAGTTCCTTTCAGATGAGAGCAAGTTGTTCTGGCCTGGGCCCGCGCAGCGCGCGTTTTGACCAATGAAACGCAACTCGCCGCGTGGCGGAATGCGGCCTATACGGAAGTTATGCGCTCGAGGCTGCCAGACAGGCCAGTGGCAGATTCGAAGAGTAATGAATGCGATTGTACCGCCAAACTTGCCGCAATATCATGCGCCGGACGCGCTCATTTCAGCTCATTTTCCTATCTCAGAAAATTGTTGCGATGCAGCTTGAATTCTTCGAGGCCCAGTGCTGGCTCCGCTTGTCCAGTCTCTGAATCGCAGTGGTGCACGCTACGAAGCATTCCTGGATCAGGTACGTACCCGGAAGAGTTCTAACAGGCCATGAAGTAGGACCGTAATGCCCAGAGCATCCGTCTGGACTCCTCGGTAAATTCAGCTTGCGACCAGCGACCGGTGGCGGGAATCAGTGAAGCTTCAATCACGCAATACCTGCTGGCTGGTCGTCCGGAGTATGCTTCGGACTGGCGCTGGTCTTCATTCAGACGCTGAATCTGTAATGAAATCTCTATCCCCTTTTTGCGCTGTCCCCCCGGCAGGATGGTTTCATACCACTGGCCTCCGGTCCGCAATCGCAGCGATGTTTCGGAGACATCGAGAATGCGGGCCTGATGATCTTCGATGAATCCACAGGCTTTCAGCACCAGTGTACTCCCCACGCTCAGAGAGACAAAATGGTCTCTTAAGACCAGCGAATTCTGTGTTGTCTTTTTGTTTCTGCCAGGGGAATATCTTTGACAGCATGAAAGGTAGACTCTGATCATCGATGCCATGTGTGACGGAAACTTGAAAAGTGCCACATTGAACTCCGAATCGAATTGGGATTGGCTACCGGCCAGAGTGCGGAAGTCGTGCCATCTCGCGGACAGGCTGCACTTCGGTTCTGTTTCATCAATCCTTTCTTATTCTCCTTTCAGCAGTTGCGTCTGCCGGAAAGTCAATCTGTCTGGGGATGACTTCCGTCCTGTGTGGCAGAATGCCAACATGTCCTGTTGCATGAAGACAACACAACAGGAAATGTTTCACCATGACAACCGCCACTGCTCTGAAAGATCTCCGTCGACGAATTCTGGCGGGTTATTCCCTGCTGTTGCTGCAGACTTATGAAGAGGAGCGCTGGGAAAACGAACTGGCGGATCTGGCGTTGGAAATGGAACAGGGGCTGGTGACCTGGTCGGCCACCGCTGGAGCGCAGCCGATGCTGGAGCAATCTTCCGTCCCCACCTCTCCGGAAGCGTTCCTCTCGCAGATTGAACGGTATCCCCGGGAACACCTGTTTCTGCTGAAAGATCTGCATCTGCATTTTGATCGTCCGGAGGTCATCCGCAAACTGCGCGATCTGCTGCCGCATCTGGCTGCCGAGCGGAAAACATTATTGATGATGTCCCCTGTTGAAACTCTGCCGCTGGAATTGCTCAAGGATGTCACGATCATCGAGCTTCCAATGCCTGGAGTGGATGAAATGCGTCGTCAACTTCAGCAGGCGCGAAGCCTGAACCAGACAGAGGCGCCGGAGCCACTCGACAAAGAGCTGGAAGAACGGCTGGCCAAAGCAGTTTTAGGGTTAACGCTCAAAGAAGCGAGCCGGGCATTCTCCAACGTGATTCAAGATGTTGAAGAGATCAACGAGGAAATTTTCCCGCGTCTGGTGGCAGAAAAACGCCACTTGATTCAAGGCTCCAACCTGCTGGAGTTCTTCGATCTGGAAGAAGGTCTGGCCGACATTGGAGGTCTGGACGGGCTCAAGGAGTGGATGCAGCAACGGGCCAATGCCTTCACTTCGGATGCACAAACCCGTGGAATCACCAATCCTCGCGGAGTTCTGCTGGCCGGGGTACAGGGTTGCGGGAAGAGCTTGAGCGCCAGGGCCATTGCCCGGATTCTGGGGTTTCCGCTGGTCCGCATGGATATCGGCGCGCTGCTGGAATCGGCTCGCGGCAGCTCCGAACAGAATCTGCGCGATGTCCTGAACCTGATGGAAACCATTGCACCGGCGGTACTTTGGCTGGAAGAAATCGACAAGGCATTTGGCGGTTACGATTCCGGAGATGGAGGCGATGCCACGATGTCGAGGATTGTCGCCCGGTTTCTGACCTGGCTGCAGGAACATTCCGCACCTGTGTTTGTGGTGGCTACAGCGAACAAGGTGAATGCACTGCCGCCGGAACTGCTGCGTCGCGGACGCTTTGATGAAATGTTTTTTGTCGACCTGCCCAACTTCGAAGAGCGCAAGGAGATTTTTCAGATCCATCTCTCCCGGCGGGGCTGGAAGCCGGAGAAGTTCGATCTGGTTCATCTGGCGGAACAGGCAGACGGCTTCAGCGGTGCAGAAATCGAAGAGGTCGTCAATTCGGCCATTATCGAATCCTTTGCGGATCAACGGATCCTCTCTCAAAAAGATCTTGAAGAGGCCCGCGAACGAACCGTCCCGCTCTCTGTCACCATGGAAGATGAGATCTTTCAACTCCGTGAATGGGCCCGGACACGGTGTCGGGCGGCCACCATGGAATATCGCGTCATGGAAGTTCTGGAAGAAGAACACCGGCGGGGCGAAGTCACGCAGTTTGAAGAACCGGCACTTCCCAAATGGATGGAACTGGCGGAACATGGTCAACTGGCTGCAGCCATTGTCGAACATGTCCGACTCCATGACAGCGTTTCCTGGGCGAAGTTGCTGCACGACTTCGCTGCCTATGGCGAACAGCGAGGTGAGTACGGACTCGTCCTCAAAGCCGATCCCAAAGTGGTCATTTGCGTGCGTATCAGCCGTGAACTGGCCGACATTTTCTGTGACTACATCGATGGCCGTCGCCTTTATCTCAATCCACTTCCGGCGAGTGACGTGAAGCCGGCGGATCGGCCTCAACTCCCCGTGGTCGAATCACTGGGGGAGGAACGAGCCAGTAAAGCGGTCTGGTTTCCCACGACAATTCGCCTGCTCCCGCCTGCGACCGGGAGCGGCCGCCTGGCACAGGTCACTCGCATCAGAATGGGGAAATAGAGCAAGTTGCTCTGGTCTGGGCCCGTGCAGTGCGAGTTTTGACTGATCAAAGATGGCTTGCCGCGTGTCGAAACGCGGTCCATGCGGGGTGAATGCGCTCAAGCACAACTTGCTTCAGATCATCAGGCTGTTGGTCCGCGCAGCATCTCCCGCGTTGCCCGTTCCACTCTTTCAAGTGATTCCTTCAGTGGCGGCAGCAGTTCGTCACAGCGATCCCAGAGTGATTTCGAGGTCATCGATTCCATCTCCGCAGCGATTTGCTGCGCGGAGGCTCCGAGCGTTTTCAGGTTCCCCTTGATGGTGTGAGCCGCCAGGCGCGCCCGTCCCGATTCGCGGGTACTCACCGCGGCAGACAATTGCTGAATCAGCCGTGGCAATTCCTGCAGGAATGCCTGGGCCACGTCGCGAGCCAGGGCGTCATCGTGCTGTACATAATCCAATAACGTCTGCCAGTTGATCGGCATCTCTGCTTCCATCGGCAGAGGGGACGAACGGGTTTGACTTGTGACCTCCAGGGGAGCTTCAGCAACCATCTCCGTGGAGGCCACCATCTCCGCAGAGGCAACCGGCGGCGTTGTCGTTTGAGGTGATGACTCGGTATCTGGTTGAGATTCGGAAAAAGTGGAGTTGTAATCGCCCGGCGAGCGGTCTTCGGGTTGACCATAATGCGAGAGGACGCTGGCCAGATCAAACGGGCGAAGCGGCTTGGAAACGTAGTCATCCATGCCGGCTTCCAGGCACCGTTCGCGGTCTCCCTTCATGGCGTGTGCGGTCATCGCAATGATCGGCACCCGGGGGATCTGTTGCTGATGTTCTTTGAGTCGAATCTGCCGGGTGGCTGAGAGACCATCCATCTCGGGCATCTGGACGTCCATCAGGACGACATCGAATGTGGCCTGGGCCATGGCGTCCAGCGCTTCCCGGCCGGTGGTCGCCATGGTGACCTTGTGTCCCCATCGGGAGAGCAATCCCAGGGCCAGTTTGCGATTGGCCAGACTGTCTTCGGCCAGCAGGATGCGGAGCGGTTGAATTTGTGGAAAACGCTGGGTGGCACTGGAGATATTGTCTTCGTGCGTCACCGACAGGTCCAGCACCGATGCAATGGCATCAAACAGATCCGACTGTTTGATCGGCTTTGTCAGATAGGATCTGATCCCCAGTTTCTCGCACTGAGCGATTCCCATCTGACGATCGACAGAACTCAGCATCATGACAATCGTGCTGGTAATCAGATCGCTGTTGCTGATGTGCTCTGCCAATGTAAAGCCGTCTATTTCCGGCATACTGGCATCAGTAATCACCAGATCGAACGAATCGCCCCGGGCGGGGGCCTGCTGGAGTTCGTGCAGGGCTTCCATGGCTCCGGAAACACAGACGGGAGTCATGCGCCAGTTGAGACACATCTCTTCGAGGATTTTACGATTTGTGGCATTGTCATCCACGATCAGAATTTTCAGTCCGTTCAGTGCGCTCATGTCCTGACGGGTACGGGGAATTTCATTATCCGGGACTCGTTCGAATCGGGCGGTGAAGTGAAACGTGCTCCCTTCACCCGGTTGGCTTTCCACCCAGATGCGCCCCCCCATCAGTTGCACCAGCCGGGACGAAATTGCCAGCCCCAGTCCTGTTCCGCCGTAGTTCCGGGTGGTGGACATATCCGCCTGCTCAAAGGCGTCAAAAATGCGACTTTGCTGCTCCGGGGCAATCCCGATCCCGGTATCCGATACCTGAAAATGCAGCATGAGATGATCGGTCGTTTCGGACTCGCACTGCACGTCCAGGACCACCTCTCCGACCGGCGTAAACTTGATGGCATTCCCCAATAGATTGAGAACGATTTGCCGTAACCGCAGTCCGTCCCCACGCAGATAGCGCGGGATACGGGGAGCAATATGGCAGGCCAGCTCCAGATATTTGCTGTGTGCCCGAACCGCCAGCGGTTTGATCGAATCTCCCAGCCATTCGCGAATTTCAATGGCGTAGTTGTCGAGTTCAAGTCGCCCGGATTCGATTTTGGAGAAGTCCAGAATGTCGTTGATGATGCCCATCAGCGATTCCGCGGAACTGAGCACGGTTTCCAGGTAATCCCGTTGCTGAGGAGAAAGAGCCGTATCCAGAACGAGTTCGGACATGCCGATGATGGCATTCATGGGGGTGCGGATTTCGTGGCTCATATTGGCCAGAAACTCGCTTTTTGCCCGATTCGCCACTTCCGCAGCTTCTTTTGCTGCTTTGAGTTCCTGTTCTGCCCGTTTGCGTTTGGTGATATCCCGGGCAATGCCGACCAGCCCGATGATGTCACCCCGTGGCCCTCGCAAGGGGACTTTCGTCGTCAGCACCCAGTGCATCTCGCCCAGAGCGGTCAGCAATTCTTCCTCATGATTACTCAAGATTCGTCCGTGACGAATCACCTCCAGGTCATTACGTCGATACCGTTCTGCCAGTTCCGGTGGGGAGAAATCGAAATCGGTTTTCCCGATCAACTCTTCTTCGGACTGGCAACCATACATCAGGACATGAGCACGATTCACTGTGACAAACCGGCACTCTGCATCTTTGATAAAAACATAGTCCGGAAGGTGATCGATCAGTGTTCGCAACCTGTCCCGTTCCAGTTGCAAGGCCTGGGACATTTCATACTGCAACGTGATATCCCGGGAAATACCGAGCGTGCCGATGATTTTTCCATCGCTCTTCTGGAGACGAACTTTTGTGGCAGAGGCTCGGGAAACGTGTCCGTCCGGCCAGATCAACTTCTCTTCATGATCGACCACCGGCTGGCCAGTGCGGACAATTTCCCGTTCCATCTCGAACGCGGCTCGAGCATGTTCCAGCTGAAAGTAGTCGAAATCGGTCTTGCCGATCGCCTCATGAGGATCGCTCAGGCCGGATCGCACCGCTTTGGCACGGTTAATTCTGAGATAATGTCCTTCGGGATCTTTGAAATAGATGTTGTCAGGCACGGCATCCATCAGGCCATCCAGCAGCATGTTCTGGAATTCCAGGTCGGACTGGGCCTGTTTTCGACTGGCCACTTCCTGCTGCAATCGGGCAATCGCTTCCTGCAGATCCTGCGTGCTCTGACGCACCCGTTCATCCAGCGATTCGTTGGCAGCCAGGATTTCTTCCCGTTTGGCACGACCTCGCGACCCCAGATAGGCGGTGGTCCAGATCGCAAAAAACGCGAGACCCAGGTTCATCAACTCGACAGAACGGACTTCCCCTTCAGAAGGACTTCGCAGCAGATAGCCCAGTACCAGCAGGACCATCACCATTTGAGCCATGCGCCAAATGAAGGAACGCGTCAACAACTGGATCGCCAGGAGGAGCACTCCCAGATACAGCAACCCATATGAAATCCCTCGAGGTAGAAAAAAACTCACCGCAAAGAGACACAGGGCCAGACCAACGGTCAGGGAGACCCTGGGAACGGTGTTCAAGTTCGACAATCGGGTCATAGTCCGTCAGGCACCACCATTGGAAGGGTTGACCAATCTGTTGGATTATAGCATTCGCAACAACACGTTGCGTCCAGGCAACGCTCTTTTTTCCCAGACGGGCATAATCCGGCTCCACAAGGGTCGGGGAATTCAGTAACTCTTTTATTAGGGGATTTCTGCAGGCAAACTGCAGTCCCCCCGCGTCGGGCAGGGCGGAGACAGATCAGAACACAGGCAGGCCTCCGAAGGTCGTTCCAGGTCTGATCGGATTGAGACAAGGAGAAAGAGGAACGGGAGCAGAGGAAAGCATCAAGAACAGCTTTTCTCCTGTTCTCTTTTCCCGCTTCTCTGGATGTCACTTTGGATTAAGCCTCCAGACCTGGAAGTCTGGAAGTACTGTCTGAGGATGTGCCCGGATTTTACAGTCACAAAGCGGCTTTATGATGTTGGATCTTTTTCTTCATGGTGGCTATCTGGCCTGCACCACGTTACTGGCAGCCAGTGCACTCCAACTGAGATTGGGGCGACGGCGAGTTCACAACCGTCTCAAAGAGCTGGAAGAACTCCGCACCACGGAGCTTCTCAGACAGTCTCGCATCGTCGAACTTTCCCGTTTAAATGCAGCACATCAGTTTGAAGTCAGCTGGCTCACCAATACTGCAGAACCAGTGGGCCTGCCTGAGCGCCTTTTTGAAACGCTCGCCACTGCCGAAAATGGTCATGAACCACATTTTGCCTGGATACTTGATGGCCAGGGGCACGTTCTGGCGGCAAACCCGGCAGCCAATCGCCTGTCGGCCACGCTCGCCTTCACCCACCGGGGACTGCAACAGTTGCAGGGCTCAACGCCCCCCCGCAAGATCTCCTGGCAACAGGAGTTTCAATGGGTTCCCGGACGCCTGGCGACAGAGCCGAAAACCCTGTTCCTTTTCCGGTGTGGTTCCAGTACCACTCCCGCCACGTTCTTATGTCTGTCCCATCTGCCTGATATCACCGGTCATGAAGCCTTCAATCAGGAACTGCTGGCAAGACTTTGCCGAACTTTGCAGATCTGCTTTGCGGAGTCCACTTCGGAAGAACCGGCGCCCAGTGCGGAAGAACTTGATCTGATCCGGGACATGCTCACCTTAAGATCGCTGACCGATGATGAATTCGATTCTCCCTGGCTGATGCTGGAAGAATTTTTATCGCGTCTGGCGATGTTGACAGGCTTCGAACGTGCCAGCGTTTATCTCACACCCAGCACACATCCGGCGCCAGCGGACCTGCAGCATCTGGCTTCCGGAGGTGTCTCGGTCTCCAGTGCGGAAAACGACAACTGGATGAATCGTGAAAAGCAATTGCTGAGCCTGGAGACCTCGCATGGTGCAGAGACCTCCTGGCTGATTCCCTCTTCCGCAGATGTTTCACCAAATACCAATTCCACAGAGATTGATTCAACAAAGACCGCAGAGCACCCGGAACTGCGTGCTGTTCTTATGGCCCGAGAGAGCTCTGCATCTCATGCTGTGACCACCCTGATTTTGAGCAGCCGTCACGACGTCGTACAAAGCCGGTTCAAGTCTGAGTTGGCAACATGGTCGGCCCAGTTCCTTCCACAATCTTTCCGAAAAGCAATGTTGCGAGTCCAGACGGAAGAACGCGCTCGCCGCGACGGTCTGACACATGTGGCCAATCGGCAGACATTCGACCTGGAATTGCAGAAAGCCATCACCGCCTGTACAGCCAATCAACTTCCCTGCAGCCTGCTGATTCTGGACCTGGATCATTTCAAATCCATCAACGACCGGTATGGGCATCTTGCCGGAGACACTGTCCTGAAAAGGGTGGCGTCCACAATTTCAGACGCAGTCCAGCAAACCCGATTTGCGGATCGCTCACTCGTGGCGCGATATGGAGGAGAAGAATTTGCCGTGCTTCTGCCAGAGATTTCTCTGGCGGGAGCAAGACGGATTGCGGAGCAGATTCGCACCACAATTGAGAAGTTGGAGCATTCCGTAGAACAGAGTGTGGTGCACACAACAGCTTCCATCGGTGTGGCGACATCCCCGTTGCATGGGAGTCGCCCGCTGGAACTGATTCACTCTGCGGACAGTGCCATGTATGCCGCCAAGCATGCGGGTCGAAATCGGGTCAACATTGCCCGGATGAGCGCCGCGCATCATTCGCATATGTGTCACGTCTGATTCGATGGAACCACTGGGGCCGCAGGGGCCGTCGGGAGCACGCCGTCTTCGCCTTCCACGACATCCGCCACGGCTGCCATCTTTTCCAGTGCGACATCCGTGCTTTCCGGGTCAATCTCACGACAACTGTTAATCAGGATCTCCGAAATCCAGCTCAATTCGCTTTTCCATTCCGCAGAAGTCATGCCGATCGGGCAATGCTGAGCGAACTCTTCGCAAAGTAAAATCATCCTTAAACAGTGACGAAAGATAATTCCTTCCTGCTTCGCCAGATCGCGGGTCGTCACATAATTATGAAAATGTCCTCCAGCTGAAATCAGATCGCCCACAATCCAGACAGAACGGGTCCGCAGATCCTGCACGCTGGGATATTCCGAATCGAACAGGCGCCGCATGCGGTCTCCCAGCGGAACGGGAAAGACGCGGATCGGTTTTCCAAAAGCATCCAGTTCTGGTTCTACGGAACTGGGGTCCAGTTCCCGTTGCGTGATCAGGCCGCGACGCATCAATTCCGGATCAAGCCGATACCGCGCCAGAGGACCGGGAGGAAGTTCCGACGGCCAGGGAACTCGCACCTGCGATAAAAGAGATCCGGGAACTTCCAGCACGCTTTCCAGCAACTGAATTTTTTCCGCACGATCCGCCAGCCCCAGATGATCCAGCAGAAACATCCCGTACAGGGGATGGCAACTCCGAAAGAGCATCATGTCTGCCAGTCGAGTTGTGGGATGTGCCAGTCGGGGGACGTAAACTTCACGCTCGGGGGCTTCATTGTGCCCATTTTTGCCTGCGCAGGATGAACCAGCGAGAGATGAAATGGACTTCTCTGGAGTGTCCGATTTCTCAGAGATGGCGGCCTGCAACAACGCACCAAATGACCCCATGGTCTGCGTTGCAGGTGCTGACTCAACTTCTTCAACTTCTTCAACCTGCACTTCGGGATTCTGCTCTTCAGGAATTTGTTCTTCAATCAGATCTTCCAGCAGATCGCCGCCGAAGTCTTCCTCGGCGTGTGGTGAGAGAGATTGTGATTCCGCATCAGGGGTGGTTTGCAGGCCGACGTCAGCCTCGTCAGCCTCATTGATCATGTCCGGCCAGGGCCAGTCACGAGTGGCTTTGATGATGGGCGTTTCCGGAAGTGGTTCCAGTTCGACGAAATCGCCGGCGGCCAGTGTCAGCAGCATTTGTGTTAACCGTTCATCTGCGTTTTCCTGCATTTTGACCGGCAAAAGTCGTTTGCGGACAAACTGCAGCAGGCGATGAACTTCCGGGGAAAGCTGGAGCAGATAGGCCAGCAACCGCCACGGAAGTTGTCCTTTGCTCCCGAGATGTCCCGGGGGAGCAGTGATCAGCTTCTGAAACTGTTGTTCGTTCCAGTAGGTTTCATTTTCCCGCCGCTTGGGCATCTTTTTCTTGAGTCGTTTTTTGGCAGCACGCAGACTGGGATCTTTGGTATCTTCCGGGATTTGATCATACTGCGCTTTCCAGCGGGCCAGCTTGACGTCATCTTCGTGAGCCAGTGCATACACATACCCATTGGTGTCGAACTGTGGTCGTCCTGCACGTCCGAAGATCTGATGCGCGGTACTGGGGTCAATGACGGTCTTTTTCCCCGGCGGACCTTTGACCAGTGTCGTCAGCACGACCGAACGGGCGGGGAGATTGATTCCGGCTGCCAGCGTTTCCGTACAGATACAGACCGAGAGCAGTTTGTCCTGAAACAATGTTTCCACACGGCGACGGTATTTGGGAAGCAGTCCCGCGTGATGAACCCCCACGCCGCGCATGAGGATCTGTTTCAATTTGGGACCGGCTCCTTGTTTCCAGTCCCATTGTTCCAATCGTGCTGCAAGTTGTTTTTGCTGGCCATCCCGCAAGAGATTCCGCCCCTTCAATTGTTCTGCCACGCTCCAGCATTCTTCGCGATTGAAGCTGAACACCAGGGCAGGGGTCCGTCGGCTTTCCTCCGTTCCATCCTGCATCTGCTCCAGATGATCGGGCAGAAGTTCTTCTCCCACCCAGATGAATTCCAACGGCACTTTCCGTTCGGTCCCCTGAATCAACTGCACTTTGCGGCCATGCTCTTTTCTGAGCCAGATGAGAAAATCGACAGCGTTACCCACCGTTGCGGACAATAACATCAACCGCACATGACGAGGCAGAAGTGCCAATGAGAGTTCCCAGACGACGCCTCGTTCCGGGTCGTTGAAGTTATGAAATTCATCCATCACCACCGCGGAGACATTTTCAAAATCGAACCCCTCCGGATGCAGCAGCCGATTCAAAAGAATCTCCGCGACAACCACCAGCACGGGAGCCCGGGTGTTCACTTTTCGATTGCCGGTGATCAGTCCCACATCGTCTGCAGAAAACCCCCAGCGGACCGCAGCCGCCTGCAATTCCTGAAATTTCTGTTCGGAGAGTGCGATCAGCGGTGTGGTGTAATACGCTGTTTTGCGTGTCTGGAGGGCCTCGAACATGGCCGCTTCCGCGATCAATGTTTTCCCGGTTCCCGTGGGAGCACAGACAAGAATTCCTTCATTGTCATCGAACCAGGCGAGCAGCGCATCTTCCTGAACGCGATAGGGGGCGTACAAAAGCTGGTCGAGATAGAGTGCCGCCAGGTCATCACGGCGCAGAGCAGGGGACTCTTGGGGATTTGATGCAGACACTGTCTCTCCTGATCGGATTGGAAAAGCTGCAGTCTACTGCATTGTCCACAATGAGAGCGAACCACACCTGGAGCAAGTGACTCGCGCATGTGCCCGCGCGTTTCGACTGATGAAAGGGGACTCGTCTTTTGGCGGAACGCGGCCGATGCGGGATGGAGCACTCTCATGGAGCACCCTAATTGGAATGGAGCACTCTACTGGAGTCGGGCGATCACCATTTCGCGAACCTGCTTCGGGTCCGCCCCTTTCACTTGCTTCATCACCTTGCCGATGATGGCCCCCAGCGCCTGTTGCTTTCCAGATTTGAAGTCTTCAATCGCACGTGCATTCTCCTGCAGGGCCAGAGTAATGGCAGCCTCCAGGGCCCCGGGATCGTGGACGATGGCCAGGCCACGTTCCGTCACGATCCGGTCAATATCAGAGATGGTGGGAATGGCGTGTGAGGTCTGTTGCTGCTGCTCATCATCTTCATCCCCCTCTGCAGGGGGCAGCAACAGTAAAAAGACTTCACGGGCACTCTTGACGGTCAGGGTTTTCTCGGTCACCCGCTTTAAAAGAGTGCCGAGAACGTCGGAGTGGATCGGGAATTCTTCAATGGAAAGCTGGCGCTCTTTCAACTCCCGCAACACATCCTGCGTCACCCAGTTGGCGGCCTGCTTGGCATCCTTACAAATGGCAAAGACCCGTTCAAAGTAGTCCGCAACTGCTCCCCCCTGATTGACAAGCACATTGGCATCGTAAGGGGTCAGGCCCAGTTCCTGCTGAAAACGCTGACGACGACGGGCAGGGGGCTCTTGCAGAGAGGCTCGAATCTCTTCCACGCGTTCGCGTGAAACGGTCACCGGCAAGAGATCCGGGTCCGGGAAATACCGGTAATCGGCAGCAGCTTCCTTGCCACGCTGGGCGAATGTCAGGTTGCGATGCGCATCCCAGCCCCGCGTCTCCTTTTCGACGCCCGGGTCTCCCAGCTTGCGACCGGTGGCAGCGAACTCCTGCAGTTGCCGGGCAACTTCATATTCAATCGCCGCTTCGACCCCTCGAAAGGTGTTCAGATTTTTGACTTCCACAATGGGCGTCGCCACTGTGTTACCCGGATTGGCGTCACCCGGATTGGCGTCACCCGGATTGAGATGCAGGTTCACATTCGCATCACACCGCAAACTCCCCTCCTGCATATTGCAGTCGGAAACACCCAGAAATGTCAGCAGCAGGTGCATCTCTTCCAGAAACGATTTGGCCTCGGCAGCAGAACGAATGTCGGGCTGTGTGACGATTTCCAGCAGTGGAGTCCCCGCGCGATTGAGATCGACCTGACTGTCCGCACCGCGACCGGATTCATCATGGATATTCTTGCCGGCATCCTCTTCCAGATGGGCACGCAAAATTCTCACCCGACTGGTCGAACCGTCCGGGCATTGTGCTTCCAGAAACCCGTCATGGCTGAAGGGGAGGTCATACTGACTGATCTGATACCCCTTGGGGAGATCTGGATAGTAATACTGCTTCCGGTCCCATTTGGTGAAGGGGGCAATCTCACAGTTGAGCGCCAGAGCCGTGGTGAGTGCCAGTTGAAACGCCTCCGCATTCATCACCGGCAATGCCCCCGGCAGACCCAGACAGACCGGGCAGGTCTGCGTATTGGGAGCGTCCGGATTGAATCGGTTCAGACAGCCACAAAAGATTTTCGTCCGAGTCTGAAGCTGAACATGGACTTCCAGACCGATGACGGTTGTGTATTGCATAGGGAGCACAGCGACCGGGACCAGAGAAACAAAAATGTGCACGCATCTTCGAAGAAGTCCGGCCTGCGAACAAGTCCACGCCGCGCGAAGAATTTTACATGTGCGAAGATTTATGAGAAATTCGAGCGAAATAGAATCGTCATAAATTATTCAAAAATATTGTCTTACACGATTTTTTGTCTGCGAGGATTTTAGCCCATCCTCGCATTTCCCCGGCAAACGACAACCTTGCCCGAAGCGAGATTCGATCAAAAACCAAATTGAGATGGACAAAATCTTGACTCATCATTTCGGTCTTACTAGACTTCGTGAGTTATTACTTGCTGGTTTCTGTATTCGAAATCACTTATCAAGACCATGAACCTGCGGAACACTGAAATTTTCTGCGACATCGCGACGCATCGCAGCTTTTCCAAGGCGGCGGCGCATCGTCAGATCTCGCAGCCTGCGGTCAGTCAGGCTCTGCAGCAACTCGAAGATGACATCGGTGTGATGCTGATTGACCGTTCCAAACGGCCCATCGAATTGACCGCGGCAGGGACCTTTTATTTTGAACGCTGTCAGAAATGGTTGCTCGATTATCGGGCCATTGAAGATGCCGTTCATGAATACAGCGGTCGCGTGGTTGGCAAGGTTCGAGTCTCGGCGATTTATTCGGTCGGTCTGTTACAGATGTCGTCCTATGTGAACCGTTTGCATGAGGAATATCCCGATGTGGAGTTGCATCTGGATTATGGTCATCCGGATGCGATTTATCGGAGGCTGCAACGGGACGAAGTGGACTTGGGAATCGTGTCGTTTCCCCGGGATGGAGGAGAGATTGGCTGCATCCGCTGGCTGGATCAGGAAATGGTCGTCGTGGTGGCGGCCGGACACGAGTGGGCACAACGGGAGCAGATCAGTATTCATGAACTGGACGGAATCGACTTTGTCGCGTTCACTGCCGAACTCACGATTCGACGAAAAGTCGAAAAACTGCTGAAGAATGCCAATGTAACGGTCAATGTGACGCATCAGTTCGACAACGTGGAAACGATTAAACGGGCTGTGGAAATTGACCTGGGTGTTTCCATTCTGCCGCTGCCAACCTTGCGTCGGGAGATTGAAATTGGGGCCTTGCACGCCCTGCCATTTTCGGATGCGAAATTTGTCCGTCCACTGGGAATTGTCCATAAGCGGCATAAACATCTGTCGCGAGCGGCCGAGAAATTTGTGGAATTGCTGCATGAAGACCTCGGTGGCGAGGTCATCGTGGCTGCCGGATCTCCCGAATCATTCCCTGTCGAGATAGGCTGACATCACAATGTCGACACGTTTCACTACCATCGACGAATACACCCAGGATCTCGATAAGAGTCGGCCAGCCGAATTGCTTCGGGGAGAGATTGTCCAAGTGCATCGACCATACCCCAGACACGGTCAGATTTGTGCCCGCACCATTCGCATTGTCGGGGACTATGCGGAAGCGCATCAACTGGGACATGTCATCGGAAACGATTCCGGAATTGTAACCAGCCATCATCCCGATACCGTTCGGGGTGGGGATGTCTGGTTTGTTTCGTACCGTCATGTTGCTCCGGGAGCGTTGCCGCACGGTTATCTGGATGCGGTGCCAGACCTGGTTTTTGAAGTCAAAGCTCCTACAGAACGATGGAGTCAGATTCTGGCAAAGATTGCGGAATATCTGAGTATCGGGATCGATGTTGTCTGTGTGCTCGATCCTGAAGAAGAAATGGTCCGTCTGTATTACGCCGATCAACCGGAAGTGATTCTGGCGGGAGAAGATCCCGTCACTTTTCCTGATCAGCTTCCCGGTTTTAAAGTCAGTGCCCATAAGTTTTTCACCTGAAAACCGTGAACCCCGACTGACTGTCCGGAATCCTGCTGGAGACACTGGTTTCGGCAGATCGATGTCGGGCATGGTGTGAATCATCACACCTGAGTGATTCCCGGTTTCAATATCAATCACTGAATGCAAATCATCTGGAAGTGCGCCCTTCTGGATCTCAGCGATCAGCGCTGAACTGTAATGGAAATCGATGAACTGATTGGAAGCAATCCGTAACGGGTTGTCTTTTCTGCCACTGCGCAGAGAGGTTCATGATCACGTTTTCCCTTCGAAGAAGCCGACGGCAATCACGCGAACTGTCTTTCTGCATTGGAAAGACAGGTCCTGCTGATCGTGGATTCCAGACTTCATTGTTCCGGGCCACAGAGCCCCCAGGGTCATGCGCACTTCGCGAACACGAGAGAAGGCCGAAGGTCTCTGGAGTGTTTGCCTTAACGACCGCAGAGAATGCTATGCAAGAGTCACTGATCCCATTATCACGATCCGGTTTCCCCGAAGACCATGGACTGTATTCCAGTGCCCAGGAACACGATGCCTGCGGGGTCGGGTTTGTCGCGCATATCAAAGGGAAAGCCTCTCACCAGATCGTGCTGGACGCAGACCGGATCAACCGGAATATGAACCATCGGGGGGCCTGCGGATGTGAAGAAAACACGGGAGATGGGGCAGGAATGCTGACGGCGCTGCCTCACAAATTCCTGGCCCGCGTCGCGCGCACGGAACTGGGAATCGAGTTGCCGGCGGCTGGTCTGTATGGAGCGGGAATTGTCTTTCTGCCCCGGGATTCCGCAGCTCGTGAAGAGTTCAAACAGCGCACCAATGACATCATCACCCGGCAGGGGCGGACACTGCTCGGCTGGCGGAAAGTGCCTCAATGTGCTGAGGCGGCGAACGTCGGGCCATCGGCACGCGCCGTCGAACCGGTCATGGAAATGCTGCTGGTCGGTGCCGGCACACACGTCGATCAGGGCACAAAACCGGATCAGAGCACACAACAAGTAGATCCGGATCTAGATCAGGATCGTTTCGAACGTGATCTGTTCGTGATTCGCAAGATCGCCAGTCACGAAATCCGCGATTCCAGTCATCCTCACAGTCATGAATTTTATCTCTGTACGCTTTCCACCCGGGTGATTGTCTATAAAGGCATGCTCACTCCGGACCAGCTGTTTCCGTATTTTCCTGACCTGCAGGCTGAGGATTATGAATCTCACCTGGCGATGGTCCACAGCCGTTTCAGCACGAATACCTTTCCCTCATGGGATCGTGCCCAGCCGCTGCGTTGCATCGCGCACAACGGAGAAATCAATACGGTGAAAGGGAACAGCAACTGGATGCTGGCCCGGCAGAGCGCCTTGAAATCCAATCTCTTTGGAACGGATCTGCCGGCACTCTTCCCCATTGTGGAAAAAGACTGCTCGGATTCCGGTAACTTCGATAATGTGATGGAAATGCTCTATCACAGCGGCCGCCGATTACGTGATGTCGCCATGATGATGATTCCGGAAGCCTGGCAGAATCATCATGCCATGTCTGAAGAGAAACGGGCATTCTACGAATATCATTCGGCTCTCATGGAACCCTGGGATGGCCCTGCCAGCGTTTCCTTCACGGATGGTCGTTCAATCGGCGCCTGCCTGGATCGCAATGGTCTGAGACCCAGCCGGTACTACGTCACGCATGATGATCACGTGGTCATGGCCAGTGAAGTGGGGGTGCTGGGGATCGAACCGCAGAACGTCAAACTGAAAGGCCGATTGCAACCGGGTAAGATGTTCCTGGTGGACTTCGAACAGGGACGGCTGATTCCCGATGAAGAACTGAAGCACGAAGTCGCCAGCCAGCAACCTTATCGCCAGTGGCTGCAGCGGCAACGTGTCGAACTCTCCGATCTGACACAAACCTGGGCGAAGCAGGGGGGCACACTTTCCCCCATTCGCGGAGATGAACTGCTCCGCCAGATGCAGGCATTCGGATATACATCGGAAACCATGCAGTTCATGCTGCTGCCGTTGATCAACGCCAAGAAAGATCCGATCTATTCCATGGGGGATGATGCCTCGCTGGCCTGTCTCTCCGATCAACCCCGGTTGCTGTACGATTACTTCAAGCAACTCTTCGCACAGGTGACCAATCCGCCGATTGATTCCATCCGCGAAGAAGTGATCATGTCTCTGGAGTGCTATATCGGCCCGGAAGGAAATCTGCTGGAGACGACGGAACGCCAGTGCCATCGCCTGCGGGTGCCGCATCCGATTCTCACCGATGAAGAAACCGCAGCACTCAAAGCTTTGGATGGCAGCAACGGCTGGAAAACGAAAACGCTCGATGCCACCTGGCCGAAAAAGGAAGGGACACATGGATTGCAGCCCGCCCTGGAACGCATCTGCCGCGCAGCCGAGCAGGCAATTGCCGATGGACATGCGCTGATTGTGCTGAGTGATCGGGCCACGGGGCCGGATCGTGTCGGCATCAGTGCCTTGCTGGCCTGCGGGGCTGTGCATCATCACCTGGTGCAGAAGAAGTTGCGAACGCGCATCGGCCTGATTCTGGAAACGGCGGAGGCCCGCGAAGTGCATCATTTCTGCCTGCTCAGCGGTTATGGAGCAGATGCCGTCAATCCCTATCTGGCGTTCGACACCATGCGGGATGCCCGTCAGCATGGACATCTGCACGATGATTATTCCGAAGAGAAAATTGTCCAGACCTATCGTGAAGGGGTGAGCAAAGGGATGCTCAAGGTTATGGGCAAAATGGGAATTTCGACTCTTCAATCCTACAAGGGAGCGCAGATTTTCGAAGCCCTGGGACTTTCTCCAGAGGTCATCGACCTGTGTTTTCGCGGGACTGCCAGCCGCATCCGGGGAATCGGTTTTGAAATTCTCGCGGAGGAAACGTTGCGTCGTCATGAAACGGGATTCCCTTCACACAACGAGACCCGGTCGTTGCCGGTCCTCAGCAATCTGGGGTTGGTCCACTGGCGTCATGGCGGAGAAAAACATGGCTGGAATCCACTCACCATCGCCGAAATTCAGCAGGCGGCTCGGGCCGGGGACAAAGAGGCCTATCAGCGTTTCGCACATCTGGTGAATGACAGTCAACAGCGTCAGGGAACGTTGCGGGGGCTGATGCGATTTAAACCCGGCACTCCTGTTCCACTGGAAGAAGTCGAACCCGCAAAGGAAATCGTCAAGCGATTTTGCAGCGGCGCCATGAGTTATGGTTCCATCTCCGCCGAGGCCCATGAAGCTGTCGCGATTGCCATGAATCGACTGGGGGGCAAGAGCAATACGGGAGAAGGGGGAGAAGACTACGAGCGTTTCAATCCGCTGGCAAATGGAGATTCCAAGCGGTCCGCGATTAAGCAGGTGGCTTCCGGACGGTTCGGTGTCACCAGCTTCTACCTGACCAATGCCGACGAATTACAAATCAAGATTGCCCAGGGGGCCAAGCCGGGAGAAGGGGGCGAACTACCGGGGCATAAAGTTGACAAAGTGATCGCGGCCACTCGGCATGCCACTCCCGGCGTGGGACTGATCAGTCCTCCTCCGCATCATGACATCTATTCCATTGAGGACTTGTCGCAACTCATCTTCGACCTGAAGAATTCCAACCCGTCCGCAAAGATCAGCGTCAAACTGGTCTCGGAAGTGGGGGTGGGAACCATTGCTGCGGGAGTCTCCAAAGGACATGCCGACAAGATTCTGATTTCCGGCGATGGCGGTGGAACCGGAGCGTCCCCACTCACGTCGATCAAACATGCCGGTCTACCCTGGGAACTGGGAATTGCGGAAGCACATCAGACGCTGGTGATGAACAATCTCCGGGGACGTGTGCGTCTGGAAACGGATGGACAACTGCGCACGGGGCGCGACGTCGCCATCGCCTGCATGCTGGGCGCCGAGGAGTTTGGTTTCGCGACCGCTCCACTGATCACACTGGGGTGCATCATGATGCGAAAATGTCATCTGAACACCTGCCCCGTGGGAGTGGCGACACAAGACCCGGAGCTGCGGGCGCGTTTTACCGGTCAGCCGGAACATGTCGTCAACTATCTGTTCATGGTCGCGGAAGATCTGCGGCAGATCATGGCCCAACTCGGATTTCGCACGATCGACGAACTGGTCGGACGGGCCGACATGCTGGAATGGAACAGCAACGTGGATCACTGGAAGGCGAAACATCTGGACCTGTCACTGGTCCTCAAGGTCGCCCGCAGCGTCTATCCCGATGCCGGTCGCTATTGTGTCGAATCACAGAACCATGGACTGGAAAAAACACTTGACCAGACGTTGTTGATTCCCCGTTGTCAGGCCGCCATCGACAAGGCCCAGCCAGTCATGCTGGATGTCGAGATTCAAAATACCGATCGTGCATTCGGTACGACGTTGAGTCATCGCATTTCGCAGAAATGGGGCCCTGGCGGCTTGCCGGAAGACACGATCCGTCTGCGTTGCCACGGTTCCGCAGGCCAGTCGCTGGGCGCCTGGGCCACGCGCGGGGTGACGATTGAAGTTGTCGGCGATGCCAACGATTACGTCGGCAAAGGGCTTTCAGGAGGCAAGATCATTGTCTATCCCCCTGCTGAGACCACATTCGTATCGCACCAGAACATCATCGTCGGAAACGTCGCCCTGTATGGGGCCACCAGCGGCGAAGCCTATTTTCGGGGGATTGCTGCAGAACGATTCTGTGTGCGGAACTCCGGAGCCCGCGCCGTGGTGGAAGGGGTGGGCGATCACGGGCTGGAATACATGACCGGAGGACGAGTCGTGGTCCTCGGTCCGACGGGACGCAACTTTGCCGCCGGCATGTCCGGAGGAACGGCATTCGTCTATGCCCCGGATCTGGATCAGTTGCGAATGAACACCAATCTGGAACTGGTCGAATTCGAAAAGATCGAAGACATCGACGACCTGGAGGACTTGAAAGATCTGGTCACCCGGCACCATTTGTATACCGCTTCACCACTGGCGAGAAGACTGCTGGATGACTGGGAACATTCACTGGCAAACTTCGTGATGATCATGCCTCGCGACTACAAGCGTGCTTTGGCCGAACGCAAAGCACAGGCCGCTGCCGAAGCCGCCGGCGAAGAGAGCCCGGCACTGGCCTGAGTGATCGGGCCTGAGTCATCGGGCCTGCGCTTCACTGAATACGAACGAATGCTTTGTCAACGTTAAACATTGGAGTAGGTCTTCACGCAAAGTCCAACAACGGAGGACGTTTCGCGATGACGCATCTCAAAACCAAGCCCTGACAGGGCACTGCGTTGAAATCTGATTCCCCTTTTGAAACGAAATCATTCTTCCGGCTCCGCCCGCGGAATAATTTCAATGACACAGCCAAACTTGTCGCGGCTGAAGAGAGTTGATGATGGGTAAACCAACAGGATTTCTGGAATACTCCCGGCAGACGGCTGTGGAACTTCCCCCCCGCGAACGCGTTCAGCACTGGAATGAGTTTGCACGGAAAGTCGAACTGACAGTGCTGCAGTCTCAGGGAGCCCGCTGCATGGATTGCGGGATTCCTTTCTGCCATACCGGGGATCTGATCGGGGGCATGGCTTCCGGATGCCCCGTCCATAATTTGATTCCGGAATGGAACGATCTTGTCTATCACAATGACTGGCAGGAAGCGCTGGACCGGTTACATGCCACAAACAACTTCCCGGAATTTACCGGACGGGTCTGCCCGGCTCCCTGTGAAGGCTCCTGCACGCTGGGTATCACCGACCCTCCTGTGGCCATCAAAACGATCGAGAAAAATATTGTCGATCGTGGTTGGGAAGAAGGCTGGATTGTCCCCCGCCCGCCCCGGCAACGGACAGGAAAAAACATTGCCATTGTCGGGTCCGGTCCGGCAGGACTGGCGGCAGCTGCTCAACTCAACAGCGCCGGTCATACCTGCACCGTGTACGAACGCTCCGATCGCGCCGGGGGCCTGCTGATGTATGGCATCCCCAATATGAAGCTGGAAAAATGGATTGTCGAACGCCGAATTCATCTGCTGGAACAGGAAGGGGTGAAGTTCGTCCTGAACACCTCCATTGGGAAAGACATTCCAGCCGGCCAGTTGCAGCGGGATTTTGATGCTGTGATCTTTGCCACCGGCGCCACCGTTCCCAACGATTTTTTCGTGAACACTCCAGGCAGGTCACTGCGGGGGATTCATTTTGCCATGGAGTTCCTGCACGCCAACACGAAAAGTCTCCTCGATTCTCAACTGGCCGATGGTCAATACATCAGTGCGAAAGACAAACATGTGATCGTGATTGGCGGGGGAGATACCGGGAACGATTGTCTGGGAACAAGCCTGCGACACGGCTGCCGGAGCCTGGTCAATTTTGAAGTGGTTCCCCAGTCCCCCGGTCAGCGGGCTGCCAACAACCCCTGGCCCCAATGGCCCCGGATTCATCGAGTCGACTACGGGCATGCCGAAGCCGCCAGCCTGTTCGATTATGCTCGCGATCCGAATAAGGCGATCAAAAATGATCCCCGGGAATACAGTATTCAAACCGTGGAGTTTCTGGGAGATGAACAGGGAAATCTGCGGGCTCTGAAAACCGTGCGACTCGACTGGTCCAGACCGGTCCCCGGAGGGGCGCCCTTCAGCCCGGTCCCCGGTTCCGAACAGGAATGGCCAGCAGATTTGTGCTTCCTCGCACTCGGATTCAAGGGGCCCGAGCAATTGATCGGCGAGCAACTGGGGATCACCACGGACAAACGGAGCAACTTTCAGGCGGAATACGGAAAGTATGCCACCAATGTTCCGGGAGTCTTCGCAGCGGGAGACTGCCGCCGTGGCCAGTCGCTTATTGTCTGGGCGATCAACGAAGGTCGGGAAGTTGCCCGAGAATGCGACCGCTACCTGATGGGGCAGACGCGATTGCCATAGTTTCCTGTCAGGGCTTGGTTGCGGGGTGCGTCATCGCGAAACATCCTCCGTTGTCGGACTTTGCGTGAAGACCTGCGCCAATTTTCAACTTTGAAAAAGCCATAGCGATGTGACAGTACTTTCAAGACTTCCAAGTTTGATCGAATGCAGAGAAAGGGACAGAGGTTGGGGGGACAGAAGTCAGAAAAAGCGTTGCAAAGCAGGCAATATGATTTATGAGAAGCAGCTTTTGTTGATCGTTGGAACGGGCTATACTGCCATTGGTGAGGGCAAGGTGCTTTCGCGATGTTCGACCAGCCTGCTTTTTGAACGTTGACCAGCAGTTCTGTTTGCTTTGAATGATTTTGCCATGAATTTGACGAAATTCACCCGTATTTCGCTGTTGTTTGTGATGATTGTGGCGGCTGCCCTCACTCGTTTGCTTCCACATCCTCCAAATCTGACCGCAATTGGAGCCATTGCCTTGTTCGGTGGTGCCTGCATCAGTAATCGCTGGATTGCCATTGGCATGACGCTGGCAGCCTTGGCAATCGGTGATCTGTTCCTGGGTGTCTATGAGTTGCTGCCGATTGTTTACCTGAGTTTCGGCATCAGCTTTCTGTTGGGCCGCTGGCTGCGTTCGCGCCGCACAATCGCAAATACAACGTATGCCACGCTGGCGGGAGCCGCTCAGTTCTTTCTGATCACAAACATCGCCTGCTGGTGGTATTATTATCCACATACCTCTGCAGGGCTCGCCAGTTGCTTCACATTGGCGATTCCGTTCTTCCAGTACACGCTGCTGGGAGACACCCTGTTTGTGACCGTCCTGTTTGGCAGTCTGGCACTGATCGAACGTTATTTGCCTGCCATTCGTGAAGAAACCTCCGCGGCGTCCATCACGGCCTGAAACGTTGCCATGGGCTGAAACGCTGCCATGGGCTGAAACGCTGCCATGGGCTGAAACGCTGCCATGGGCTGAAACGCGTCCATGGGTGGATCGTTTTTTTGCATCTGCATGATGGTGACCGCGCCTGGGAAGGGGGACAACTCCTCTTGACCCTGTCTTGGAAGCTGGCGTATGTTCCCGTTCCCCATTCAGACCAGTCGTCTGCTCCGCCCGTGTCCAATAGCGACTTCCTGCAAATTTCATGCTTTGTCAACTTTAAAATCTGGACAGGTCTCATCACAAAGTCCAACAAAGAGGACATTGAACGGTGATGCCCCAAAGCTCAGCAACGACAGTCTTTCCTCGATTCTCTATCCCTTCTTCCCTTGACGTCACTTTGGATCAAGCTTTCAAACTGGGAAGCACTCCCTGACACCAAGAGAATTTTTTACCGTTTGCCATACTGAGTCCCGTCCGAAACAGGATGTTTCACCGGGAATCGAATTTGATCTCCAAACCAAATCGATAAGTCTCCTCCAGCCATTCATCGTTCAACAGGATCACAGGGATGTGGTGTGAACAGTGCCAATCCGATGTCGCCACGGAAATTTCCGCTGATGGACAGCAATTGCTCTGCACGACGTGCCATCAGCCGGTCCGAAAAGTCGTCGCTCCCAGCCTTCATCCGGAGACTCGTTCCGCCCGTGAATTTCTGGAACGCTGGGCTCGTGAACAACAAAATATGCGTCCCGCAGCCGAGAAACCTGCATCGGGACCACCTTCGGTTGCTCCACCCGATGTCGCTGCCGAGCAACCGGCTTCTCCACCAGGACCCGTGACTCCGGATCTTCCATCTCCAGCGATTCCTCCAGCCCCACAAATCCAGCAGACCGAACCGCAGACGTCGCCGAATGAAGGTACGGAACCGGAAGAAGCTCCTGCGGAAAGCAAAAAGAAGTATCGGCTCGATACACAGCACACCGCTCCGACTGGTCCTGTTCCCACCCATCGAGGGCGACCGCGTCGTCCCCATCATCTGGAAGAAAAGCCGGTCTCAGCCGCGAAGGAGATGCCCGATGCGCTTTCATCTCCTCTCCCAGTCACTCCTCCAACCAACGAAAAACGCGAGCCGCAATACCGAGTGGATGACGCTCAGACTGGTCTGCAGAGTCCTCATTTCGACGTCCGTTCCATGGAGCCGCAAAGAACCGTTTTTCCCGGTCGAAGTGAAGCGATGTGGGGCCAGGTTCTGGCCTATGCCGGCGTGGGCCTGTTAACCGTGGGGACGATCTTTGTCCTATGGGGGTATTTTGGCGAGATCGAACGCTATGCCTCAACAGGTTGGCTGGTCGCGACAGCCGGTCAAATGTTATTATTGCTGGGAATTGTCACGCTGGTGGGAGGGGGCATGCAACAAACCACGCACGAAGTCACCCAGCGTATCGAACATCTCGGTGGACGTATCATCCGTATTGAAGAATCCACAGACAAGATCCTCCAGACTCCTTACTTCCATCGTACACGTCGCCGGACACGCAAGAATCGTGACGGAGGACAAGAGGCTGCCTGACGTCCATGTCCGTGCGAGTCTTGTCTGGCGAGAGCAAGTTGCTCTGGTCAGGGACCGCTCAGCGAGGTTTTGATAGATGAAAGGGGACTCACCCGCGTGGCGGAACGCGGCCGATACGGGGTGAATGCGATCTGGACGAGTGACTTCAACCCGGAATTGACGCGGGTGAGAGATTGGATCAGGGGCCGGAGATCAGGGGGCCGGAGAGGACTCAAAGATTCATCGTTTTGCTGAATCAACAAAAATTGTTTAAAACTGAGATTGAATGAGCAGGCTATGACAGGTTACACAGTCCATACGGGCTCGAATGACAAATTCCGAGATGGCTGGGACAAGATTTTCAAAACGAAAAAGTCCTCCTCTCAAGGAAAACAGTCCGGCAAAGCTGCCGGTCAAAAGAAGCAAGGTAAAACACGCTGAGCCCTGGATCGGGCTGGTATTCTCATCGACATCGGAGGTCGTTACATATGTCTCTCAATCACCAAAATGCAGATCAGCCCACTCTTCCATTAGGAAGCACGGATGATGATTATGAAATCATCACCAGTGAAGAAGTGGATAGCGTTCTGGACTCGCTGGAAACCCTGATCGCGTCGACAGCCAGTGAAAATATTCGCTCTTTGCTCGAAGAAGCTGCGGACAATATTTTCTCACTGGTCTATTCAGACGAGGAACACGCTGCCAGCGAAGCAGAACGGGATGAAGCTGCCTGATTCACCCGGAAAGATCGATTTTCCAATCGTGATCGTGATCAACAGTGATTGCGAGACTGTTGAAAATCGCTGCGAACAATTCCGAATTGATGACAGAGACCGGAAGCGCTGCCCAGCTGCTTTCGGTCTTCGTCATTCAGTCGTGCCAAATCTGATCGGCAAGAGGCGAGGGAAAACATCATCCCCCGTCTTTCCTCGATTCTCTTTTTGCTCTTCTCTGCATGTGACATTGAATCAAGGTTGCAAGCTTGGAAGTCCTGTCATTCCTGGTCTCTTTGATTCTATGACATTCCTGAATCAGCATGACCGTGCTTCATCATATCTTCTTGCGACCTGACACGCTGGCTGACCAGTTACGGACAGCCTGTATTCTGGAATGTACCGCTCCCAAGCCGGGCAACGTGACACCAGAATTTGCTTTTGCCGATACCTCTTATCAGGACTTCATCAGGTCGGCAGAGGTGATCGCACCAATTCTGGCCCGCAGCGCAGAAGCTGGGGTTGGACGATCTCTGTGCGATGCAGTCATGGCCACCCGAACTGCAGTGGGAACAAATACAAATCTGGGAATGTTGCTGCTGCTGGCGCCGCTGGCAGCGATTCCACTGGATCAGACTTGCTCTACCGGCATCGCAGCGATCCTGGACGATCTGGATATGGAGCAGACCCGGTTCATTTTTGAAGCGATTCGCCTGGCTCAGCCAGGAGGACTGGGCCGCTCGCAATCCAACGATGTGGCTGACGAGCCGCAAGTTTCCATTGTGGCTGCCATGGCGCTGGCACCTCACGATCGGATTGCCTTTCAATATACACATGCCTTTGCGGATGTCCTGCAATTTGGCAAACCCCGGTTTCTGGCAAACCTGAACGCGGGCCTGAATTGGGATACGGCTGTGGTGCGCGTGCATCTGGAACTCCTGGCCCGACAGTCCGACTCCCTGATTCTTCGAAAATGCGGTCCGGAGATCGCCGCCCGCGCCCAGGCCATGGCGAAGCAGGTCATCGGCACCTGGCCTTTCGGAACAACACCTCCCGAGGAATTGCACCAATTTGATGCGTGGTTGCGAGCGGATGGGCATCGTCGGAACCCCGGCACGACCGCCGACTTGCTGGCAGCCATCCTGTTTGCAGCCATCCGTGACGGTGACTGGTCTCCCCCGGAATCGGTGCAGGTTCCCCTGACGCACCCGCAGTAATGGTGGGGTCCGCGCAAGATGGATGGCTGGAAGATTCTTCCGGGACCACCTGTGCCTCCGGCAAAAATTGCTGTGAAATGGAGCAGGTTACTCTGGTCTGAGCCCGCGCAGCTCGCTTTTCGGCTGATGAAACGCAATTCGCCGCGTGACGGAATGCGGCCGATGCGGGAGTCATGCGCTGTACGCAGTGTGCGCTGGCGGGGTGTTACGATCGGGATAAACGATAGATAAGGAAAAAGCCGCATAAGTGTCATAATCGGTACAGTTTCCCCAATCCGTATACCGATAACAGAATCAGGTCCGTGCGTGCGTGTCCACATTACCCATTGTGAACACGCCGGAAAGGATCGGTAGGAATTTTGGATTCCTGTCTCGTCGCCGGGCCAACCGTGAGTTGCGGTCTGGCCAACCAGTCAAGGACGTACTGATGCGGATTCAGCCCTGGATGAAAGCGGTCACCTGTGCAGCAATGCTCATGGCGGCCCAGACTCCCTGTTCGGGACAGACTCCTTTCTCTGGCGGGGCCCAGATATATGGATCGCCGGATATGAATTACCAGGGGACTCCTGGTGATTATGGAGCTGTACAAGGGGGGTATGCACCGCCTTATGCAGCCGGGGGGCCTGCCGACCCCAATGTTCTTTTTCCAGCGGGGACGCCGGAGGACTTCCAGCCCTGGCCGGAAATCAGTCCGTTCAATCCGGCCAACGTCAGCCAGACCCAGACCTACAATCAACAAGGATTGTGGTTCAAGCAGATGCTGCATCGGCGACGCGACTTCTCATTCACCATCAGTGGTGCGATGGTCCAGTTTCGCGATGCCGGACATGCACTGATTGGATCTCCATATGCCCCACGCAGCAATTATGGTGGCAATGGACTTCCAGTAGGGGTTCCGGCCGATGGAACATATGCCGGCATGCCGCTCCTGGTGAATTTCCAGCCAAACGTGGCCGGCTTCTATATCATTAATGATAAGGTCTTTCCTTATCCGTTGCTCACCACCACGGCGGGGACTTATGTTCAAACCCCCAGCGATAACTATTATCCGATCTTCACTGCCCGTGCGATGGGATCTCCAGAAATGGCTTCGGGCCTTCAACTGGAAACGGGCTACTTTAATGAAGATGAGACCGGCGTTCGGCTGACCGGCTGGGGAGCTCAGGAAGTGACCGCTACGTTTCGGCGCGGCCTGGACTCTGTGAATGGAATTCCTCTCAACCAGACGCTGATACAAGCCCTGGGAGGCGGCTTGCTGACTCCTCTGAACGGTAACATTCCACTCGATAACGGCGAGCCGCTTCCGGGGCTTCCAGATTTTGGTAATGGTTCGACAGCCAAATATGACATGCTCTATCAGATCAAGAACAGCACCTCGGCGGCTGGAGCAAATTTAAGCATCTACCAGCAGCCTCTTTACAAGAACAACGGCATTATGATTCGTCCTTTATGGGGGGCCCGCTACCTTTATATCAATGAAGGCTTCGCGTTCCGCGGTGTAGACAGTGGATTTAACTATGACATCACCGCCACCACGACAGGTTCGGGAACCGGCGGGACGGGCACGGGGACCGGAACGGGTACTGGATCCAGCTCCACTTCCAATGGTGGAATTCATGCCGAGACTTCGTCCATGGTGGTCGCCTATGACCAGTATACTGCCACCTTGTCAAACACAGTCCAGTCGAACCTGGCAGGCCCGGAAGCGGGGATCCGGTTTGACCTGGGGAATCCTCGCAAAGGATTTACCATCTGGGGAGAATCCATCTTCGGCATGATGGCGAACAATCAGAAGACCCACATGAGCGGAAATCAGATTGGAGATCCGCTGGCCGATGTCCGTTTCAGAGGATATACCACCCCGCGTATGCTGGAAAACGATTCCAGCTTCAACCAGACCCGCCACAGCACACATATTTCGCCCACATTTCAGCAATCCATCTTTGCGGACTTCGACTTTATCGATGTGATTCCTGTATTGCGACAAATGTCCATTCTGGACAATTCCTCATTCCGTATCGGCTATACCGTTCTCTGGGTGGGAAGCGTATCACGTCCAGCGGATAACATTAAGTGGCAAGGCTATCCACTCTATCCACAAATTGACCGCAGCTATAACAGCTGGTGGGCTCAACAGGTTACAGCCTCTCTGAACTTTAATTTCTAAAGAGAAGAAAAGGGGAGAGCGAAAAGAGGAAAGACTATCTTTGATACTTTTCTCTTTCCTCTGTCTGGTCAAGCCGGGAACTGCTGTCACTGGAACTGCTGCCATAGGTTGAATCGATGGCGATCACGATGCATCTCTACAATTCCCTTCGCGTTTGCCGTCTGTTGAAAAACGCAAACACCGAGAATTTCAACGTTCAGGCGCGGAGTTTCTCTTTTCTGATGATGCCTGGAATGGGGTTGCTGGGTGCACTCTGCCTGGCGGGATGTGGCCAAAAGCCTGCCGCTGCTCCTCAGGCCGAAATCCCCGTGACCGCCCCTTCCGTGAGGAGCATCTCTCAGACTCCTCTGACTCAAAAAGAGATTTCGAAATTCTTCAGTGTGATTCAGCAGCTTCCGGACCAGCAACCGCCCGAGTTTGTGGAATCGGACCTTCCGCGACTGGCATCTGCACAGCAGATCGACCGGGCTGTCGAGCAAATGCGAGCTTCCATTCGCCGGGCGGTGACGCCAGAGCGGCAGGCCGCCGAATGGGACCAGTTGCCGCCGCTCAAGCATGCCTTCGCGAAAATGAATGTCGAGCCTGTGGAATTCGCCAACCTGATGTTGAAAATCAGCTGCGCCTGGAGTGCCTGGCAAATCGGACAGGAAACGACACTATCGGAAGCCAGAGAGCAACTCGATTTGCGAACCAGCCAGTTGATTGAACAAGCCCAGCAACTTCCGGATGAAGTGAGCGCACTGGAGCGCCGGGAATTACTGGATACGCTGGAAGAACTGGTCGTTCTCACCGAATTTTTACAACTTCTGGAACAAGTTCCGGCAGAAAGCCTGCCAGCCGTGGCTGCAGCCCAGGTGGAGCTGCGTCGCGTTTTGCCGGCGTCTTCATTGCGTGAGGAATTCTCACGATATCTGGATCGACAATCTCGGATCTTGCGCACGGGGTATGCCGCCCCCTGAGGTCACCAGCACCAGCAGCCCGTTCTATTTCCCGGAGGGGGTTCGCCAGGCTCGACCCGCATTTTTAAGCAGGTCGGCGGAGTCCTTTGGTCCCCAGCTGCCCGCAGGATAGAGAATAGGTCGATGATCCGGTTCTGCCCAGCGTTTCAGGACCGGGTCCAGAAATTCCCAGGCGGCTTCGAGTTCATCACTGCGGGTGAAGAGCGTGGAATCTCCGCGAATGACATCCAGCAACAGGCGTTCGTAGGCTTCCGGCAGGTTCAATTGAAAAGCCTTCTGGAAGTCGAAATCCATGTCCACAGGCTGCAATTGATATTGCATCCCGGGATGCTTGGCGGAGAAGTGCAGAGCAATCGACTCACGCGGTTGAATCCGGAAGATCAATGAATTCGGCCGGCTTTCGACCATTTCACAAATATTCCCTTCACATTCCACGGTATGAAACAGATTGAGTGGAGGGAGCTTGAACTGGATGGCAATTTCACTGACGCGCACAGGCATCCGCTTGCCGGTGCGAAGGTAAAACGGCACGCCGGCCCATCGCCAGTTGTCGATTCGGCATTCGAGGGCCACATAGGTTTCCGTGCGTGAATCGGGGGCGATCCGGTCTTCATCGACATACGCTTTGACTTTTTCACCATTGACTGAAGCGGCCGCATACTGCCCGGCAACGGCCCAGTTGTCGACCCCTTTTTCACTGCCGGCGTGCAAGGTATTGAGTACCTTCAATTTTTCATCACGCAATCGTTCCGCATCGAAGAGTGCAGGGGGTTCCATGGCCACCAGACACAGGAGTTGCAAAACGTGATTCTGGAGAACATCCCGAAGGGCACCGGACTCGTCATAATAGCCTCCTCGACCCCCTTCAATGCCCTGGGACTCGGCCACCGTAATCTGCACGTGGTCCACATGGTTTCTGTTAAACAGCGGTTCAAAAATCGTATTCCCAAACCGAAACAGCAAAATGTTCTGGACCGTTTCTTTGCCGAGATAGTGATCGATCCGGTAAATCTGATCTTCATGTAGAAACGTGGACAGTTCGTGCGCCAGTTCCTTGGCGGACTGCAGATCGTGACCAAACGGTTTTTCCACAACCACTCGCAATTTATGCGAGTCCAGCGGCGCCATGCCGGCGGCAGCCAGCCCTCGCACAGAGGGCAGAAAGAGTTCCGGCGTCAGGGCCAGGTAGACGATCCGTTCGCCGGGAAGGCCGAGTTGTTGTTCGATTTCTTCAATCTGCTCTTTCAACGCGACAAAATGTTCGGTCTCCATCAGATTCGCCTGAAGATAACGCAGGCGTCTGGCGAACTTGTCCCAGCCTTGCGAGATTTCTGCCGGCGGTACGAATTCAGACAGGGTCGCTTTGAGTTCGTCTCGAAACTCATCGTCCGTTTTCCCTCTGCGGGCTACTCCCAGAATGGGGGTTTTCTCAGGCAGATATCCATTGCGGCAAAGTGAAAACAGTGCGGGAATCAGCTTGCGGCTGGTCAAATCTCCAGAAGCCCCAAAGATGACCAGCGTGGGGTTCTGCATGGCGATGCTGCGACCGGTATTACCCAAGACTTGCATATCTTCTATCCTTCAACGAACCGTCATGTCCGTTCCATTTGATTCTGGCGCTCGTGAAATTGCCACGCCCAGGCATTAAGGGGAGGCAATTTTCTGATACCATCGACCGGAAACCAGAGAGATCGGCCTGCCGTCTGGAATCCGAGCCCCGGTTCCGAGTATCTTGTCTATTCGATGGCCGCTTGTCAGCCCCGGGCTGGCAAGACTCCTGTGGATTTCTGAACTTGCGTGCCACATATGATCCGAACAAACCGGTATTTCCTGCGTCATCTGCTTCAGGCAGCCCTGATGGTTGTGTTGATCTTGCAGGCAGGATGCGGACAAAAAGATTACGAGGAACGGTTACAACGAAGCCGTGTGTTCTATGAATACCTGCAGACAGTACAGGAGGCACTGGCACCGGGAGAATGGAGCCGGGTTGATGTGGGAATGTCGATGCGTCTCCCGAAGCCGTTTCTGGCTCCGCTGGCTGGGCCGAAGACACACAAAGATAAAGATGGCAAAGTTGTCAGCGAACCCGATCCACGGCAAAAAAACGTCCTGAGAACTCCGTTGCCGGGACTGGTGGACGCCTGGGAAGCAGCCCTTGATTCTCCGGACGGAGAGCCCAATGCCTGGATTTACGTTCTTTCAAATCATGAACGGATTCTCGATGTCGACACCAAAGGTGCCCTGAAGCCGGAAGAGTTTCTGATTGATCTGGAAAATGAATTGATGCGGTTTTTCCAGGTGACCGTCCCCGAAGGGGAAACCAGCCGCATGGGGGACAATGTGCGGTTTCGACAGGCAATCCCTGCACAAAATTCCAATCGGGCTCAATTTACCACTCCCAAGGATTATACGGTCATCCGCTTTGTCCCGGACGGTGAGTCCAACAAAATTGATTTGCAGGGCGTTGTTTATGAGCGGAAAGCGGGCCGGGTCCAGGTTGCACTCCTGATCCTCACACCTAAATCCACGAGTGCCGCATTCCGGCAGCGCATGGATATCGCATTGGAAACATTTGAACTGAATGAAGTCATTCCTAAAAAGAGTCGCCCGGCCACACCAGGTGGAACTCCTTCAACGGGAACTCAAGCTCCTGCAACTTCCGGTTTCTAGAGCAAGTTGCTCTGGCCTGGGCTCGCGCAGCGCGCGTTTCGACTGATGAAAGTCTCTCGCCACGTGGCGGAACGCGGTCGATGCGGGAGGAACGTGCTCTCAACCTGGCCAGAAGTGATCCACAGTTCTTCAGTAACAGCAACAAAAAGAAAACGGCAACGAAAATATGGAAGCAGGCATCGTCGGTCTCCCCAATGTGGGCAAGAGCACCCTTTTTAATGCACTCACCTCCTCCAAAGCGGCTCAGAGTGCCAACTATCCGTTCTGTACAATCGACCCCAACGAAGGCATTGTGAGCGTTCCGGACGCTCGCTTGAACGTTATTGCCCGATTTTTCAATCCGCAGAAGATCATGCCAGCCGCCCTGAAACTGGTGGATATCGCTGGAATTGTGAAAGGGGCCAGCGAAGGGGAAGGGTTGGGAAACAAATTCCTCAGCCATATTCGTGAAGTCGATGCCATCATGCAGGTGGTCCGTTGTTTTGAAGATCCGGATGTCACCCATGTTTCCGGAAAAGTCAACCCGTTGACCGATATCGAGATTATCGAAACGGAACTGATGCTGGCAGATATGCAAACCCTGGAAAATACAAAAGGAAAAGCAGAACGGGCTGCCCGCACCGGAGACAAAGAAGCCAAAGAACGCGTCGCAGTCATCGAAAAATGTCTGGTCGCTCTGGATCAGGCCACCCCTCTGCGCAAGCTGGACTGGGAACCATCTGAACGCAAAGTGCTGGCCAGCTTTGGTATGATGACGGCCAAGCCCGTTCTCTATATCGCCAACGTGGATGAAAACGATCTGGATGGGCAGGGGCCGCTGGTTCAACAGGTACGGGAATATGCCAGAACCAGCGGGGCTGATGTGGTTCCCATTTGTGCGAAGCTCGAGGCGGAAATCGCCGAGCTGGACGAAGCGGATCGAACGGAGATGCTGGAATCTGTCGGCCTCTCCGAAGCCTCTCTGGGAGTCTTGGCCCGGGCCATTTATCACACGCTGGGACTGCAAAGTTATTTCACCGCCGGTCCCAAGGAAGTTCGTGCCTGGACCATCCCGATAGGAGCCACCGGCCCACAGGCCGCCGGAGTGATTCACTCCGACTTCGAACGCGGATTCATCCGGGCAGAAGTCTATTCTGTTGCAGATCTGGAGACCTATCAGACCGAAGCCGCCATTCGACAGGCCGGAAAATTGCGGGTGGAAGGCAAAGCCTACGTGGTGAAAGACGGGGACATTTGCCACTTCCTGTTCAATGTTTAGAGCGAGTGACCCTCGCCGGTGCCCACGGTAAAAGCGTTCCGATCGATGGAATATTGAACTCCGCGAGGCAGGGAACGGACAATATGGGGGAAATGTACTCTCCTGTTACGCCATCATCAGATGGAGAAACAGGGAGAAACACGGTCGAAAGTTTTGGAAAATTTCGAATCATTCGGTGTCGCAAGCGCTTCCTGCAGCCGCTACAGTACGCATCCGCAATGATTGCGTTCAATTCGGCTTTGGTTTAAACTTTGTCCTCACCAAAACTGGACGATCTCTCGATATTAAGCTGTAAGGTACGGCTGTTTAGGCGGTTAAGATGGGAATTGACAAGAGTTTGAAACGCAGCGGACGCTTGGGGCGCTCGCGAAATGTGCTGAAACGCGATGAACGCGTTGAAAAATTGAAGGCGGATGATCGCTGGGTGGAGGGCCAGAGTCCTCTGGGATTGCCCAAGGTGCGGGTCATGAAACTCGTCATCGGCAAGAAAAAGAAGAAGGAAGAAGACGAAGGCGATGCCAAACCAGCCAAGGGTGGCAAGAAGAAATAGTCGTCATCGGTCGAATTCCTTTGCAAGAACCGCGGCTGGATGAGTTGTCATCCAGCCGTTTTCGTTGACTTGGACCGGGATAGACACCGATTGTGCTTCGAGCTGTCAGAGACTTGCTGGCTTCCGGATTCCGAAAGAAGCTGCGTTGCCATCTCCAGCAGATGCTCGCTGCTGCCCAGAACTGTCGTGAAACCCAGGCGGCCACACTGGTCCGCCTGCTGCATCTCAACCGCGGCAGCCAGTTTCAACGCGATTTCGGCTTAACACAGGTCCACGGTATTCGGTCCTATCAGCGCACCTTGCCGGTTGCCGGTTATGAACGTGCTGCTCCTTATGTGGAACTCTTGAAACAGGGCCGAACAGACGCCCTGCTGGGACCGCAAAATCGCCTGTTGATGTTCGCACTCACCAGCGGCACCACCAGCGAGACCAAGTTCATTCCCATTACCCGGCGATTTGTGAGAGATTATCGTCGTGGCTGGCAAATCTGGGGCATCCGGGCTTTCGATGCCCACCCTGCATTGCACGAGAGCGAAATCTTTCAGCTCACCAGCCCCTGGAATCTGTTCCATTCTCCCGGTGGTGTTCCTTGCGGGCACATCAGCGGACTGGTGCAGAGAATGCAAAATCCGGTGTTACGCTGCATGTTCGCGGTCCCCACCGCAGCCAGCCTCATTTCAGATTCATTCGAAAAGCTGTATTTCGGACTGAAGCACGGATTGTGCTATCCCCGACTGGGCATGATCTCGACCGCCAATCCCAGTACGTTGTGCCAGATGTTCCACATTCTTCAGGAGCAGGCCGAGACGCTGGTTCGTGATCTTTTTCACGGCACCGATTCCGCAGGGAATCAAACATCCCTGCCAGTCCGCTGGCGGCGGGTGAAAAATGTCGTTCGAGCCAGAGCACTGGACCGGATTCTACAATCGACCGGCAAGCTGTCTCCCTGGGAGATCTGGCCGGAATTAAGCCTGGTTTCCGTCTGGACCGCAGGCAGTGCAGCTGCGTATCTCCCGTTGCTGCGGGAACAGATTGGTGAAATTCCTATTCGGGATCATGGACTGCATGCCAGTGAAGGCCGCATGACGATTCCGCTGGAAGATGAATCCGCCGAAGGTCTGCTGGATATCGGCACTCATTTTTTTGAATTCATTCCAGAACACGAAATGGGGTCTCCAGATCCGCAGGTGTTGCTGGCCCATGAACTTGTGGAAGATGAAACCTACTATATCGTGCTGACGACCTCTTCCGGGTTGTATCGCTACGATATTCATGACGTGGTGCAATGCACCGGATTTCTGGGAACAACCCCCTTACTCCGGTTTCTGCATAAAGGCTCGCATATCAGCAACCTGACCGGAGAAAAGCTGACAGAATCCCAGGTCGTCCAGGCCGTGACCACCGTCGCACGCCGACTGAATCTGCAGCTGGACTATTTCACAATGATTCCTCAATGGGGAAATCCGCCGCGCTATCTGCTGCTGGTTGATGAACGCCGTCTCTCCGGAATTCCGAACGATCTTCCAATCGCAGAACAGATTGAAGTTGAGCTACTGCACACGAACTCGGAATACCATGAAAAACGCCGCACCATGCGGCTGGGACCGGTGGGACTGTTGAGCGTGCCCTCGCATGAATGGCAACAATTCATCAACAGCCGACAGACTCATCCGGGCAGCAGCGTGGAACAATACAAACACCCATACCTCATTCCGAAACTGGATTTTCTGGAGCAGCTCCAGAAGCGGCATCCATTGCCCGTTGTGCCGAAATCAGATCCGCCGTCGCCGACAACTCGCTGACCAGTCCCTCCGACAGAGTGGCTGGTTTTTCACCCGGCATCACTCCCCAGGTGTATGTTTCCACTTCCAGATGAGGGGCATAATCCAGCATCGCCGCCGCTGCGATCCCCTGTTTCAACTCAGATCGCGTTGTCTCCAACTCGCCCAGTTGTTCACAATGCACTGGAACATGAAAATGAATGCGCCAGGCATCGGCACTGCGAAACGGTTCATCGGGATGAGCACACAACTCATGCGTGAGATCCAGGCGATGGGCCAGTCGCCCCTGTGCATTTCGGGCGAAGACCTGATGCAGATAACGTGGTTCGACAAAATTCGATAACTGCTGCCGAGCCGATTCCCGAGCCCCTGGATCACGGAGTTGAATCGCACAGGTCAGATGCATTTTATTGATGCGAATTCCAGCCTGATTGATCTGCTGAATCGATTCACCAATCGCCTCGAATTCCACGGCCTGATGACAGACGTCATAACACAGCCCGAGATGACGCTGCGCCACATCCAGCTTCTGTTGCTCCTCAGCAACGGCAAACAACTGGTCGAAAAATGACAGTGCCTCCGGCGTCGTTTCCAGCACACAGCACGGTTCCGGTTCAATCGCCAGACGGATCACCTGACCGGTTTCATCGTGCAGTTGATCCAGATCGTCTGCGAGTTCGAGCAGTTGTCGAACACATTGAGATCGAAAATCTGCAGGCTGTTCAAATCCCTTGAAACCGAGCGGGACCGTGGACAGACTTCCTTCCACACCCACCGGCATCAACTGGGCCAGAGTGCGGGCACAGGCTTTTGTATAGCGAGTCCGTTCCGGATTGGACCAGTCAGGCAGATACACATTCTCCTTGACCCGTTCGCGATGAAAATCGCCATATGGAAACGCGTTGAGCGTGTAACAGACCAGATCCCCATCCGCCAGCACCTGTTGAATCTCTGCCATCATGGCCGGTGTCTGCTGCAATTCTTCGATCACGGAAGCTGCCAGCCAGAGACCAGCGGCGATCTTCTGTCCCAGTTTCTGACGGGCAGGAACAGTATGCTCCCAAAGTTTGGCTGTCACTTCGGCAACAGTTTTTCCCGGATGAACGTTCGTACAATAACTTAAGGGAAGAGTGCTGAGAGACATGGTGATGCACAAGGGTTGAAGGGGGGGGATGAAAGAGTTCCAAGTCAGTTTAGATGGAGACCAGCGAAAAGAAGGGAGAAAAAAGCATCAAGTACGGTTTTTTCTGTCCTCTCTTCCCTTTAGAGCAAGCTGCTCTGGCGGGACTGCGGAACGCGCTGGCAGAGCAGCGCCCGGGTCCGACCATCAATTCTGGCAATCATCAGCGTGACCCGTCCGGTTCCGGTCAGTGTCATTTTTTTTCGCAGGGCCTCAGCATTTGTCGGCACATGCCGGGACTTGATCTCAAGGTCCCCATAACTTCCAGTTCGAACGGCTTTACGGATGATCGTTTCATTATTCGGCAAATTCTGAAGCACCTCAAATGCAATCAGGGCAGGGGAGTCAATCAATTGATCGCTGGTGAGATATTCTTCCGCTGCATCCAGGCGTTGCACTGGAAGTTCTGACACCAGCAGATCCAGCAGCCCAGAGCGGACAACTGCGGGATCGGGATCATAGACATAGCGTTGAAGCGGGCCGACGTGGGGCCTCAATTCCCAGGGGTTTCCGGCGATGGAATAGCCCGCTGGCAGAATGGTGGCCCGCATGGCCTGAGTGCCGGTCAGCGTCCCAAACCAGACAGTGGCTTCTTTACATTCTCCGTGCAACGAAATGAGCTCAATTTCATTGTGTCCAAACTTACCGCCAAAGTTGCTGGCAGGGGAAAGCTTGATGCCTCCTCCTGTCGATTTTTGTGTGAGTTCCTGCAGGAACTCGAGCGGTGGTGCATAGTCTTCGAGTTTGACAGCCCGCTGTCGTCCCATTCGTCGATCCGGATCGATGTGCACCAGACGATTTGTGATGTCGAGATCAACAACATCGCTGACCCGCGTTTGAATTCGATCCGCCACATCATAGACCTGTGCATTCAACTCAGTTCGCCGGCAGGCTGATGCGGAGTGATCAACACTTTCGACATGATTCCCCGCTCCAGCCAGGGCCAGGGAATCGGAGCCGATGCCGCAACACAGGTCCAGCACCGGTGCTTCAACGGGTGTGAATCGTCGGGCTTTATGTCTTGCAATCAGTTCGGCAGTGGCCTGTTCCAGACCGATACGATCAAACCACATCTGAGCGGCCCGGGAAAATTTCCCCCGAGCCCGTTCCCTCAGTTCGACCAGCAACATGGCGGCCCGCACCAGCGCGGGCTCGTAACGTTCCCGTAGCGCCGCCTGTCTTTGCAGGCTGGTTCCGGTCGAGAGCCGTACCTCTTCAAAAAGCTCCGGCATGTGGAGCAATTGCTGTAAAACTTTGTAGTCATCGTCCATAAAAAAGAACCGCACAGACCAGCTGTGCGGCTTTGGTCGTTTAGAGCAAGTTGCTCTCGCCTGCGCCCGTGGCGAGCGGGCCTGGGACTGTTCAATTGCCGCTTTCCGCAGGTAAGGCGCGGACAATACGGGGCGAATGTACACTCAACTGCGTTACCGCATCAGTGAGCGCTTCCAAGTCTGATCGGGTGGAGAGATGGGTTCAGGTCAGGGGGCAGAGATGAGGGGAAAAACCTGCAATTCGTTGAATTTTCCGACCTCTGGCCTCTTGCGTTGCTGCACTTCAAACTTGGAAGTCTTAGAAGCTCTAACAAAACATGCAACGAACTTGCTCGCGGAAAGGAGATTTCCTTTGTCCGAGAGGTTTTGTTCGCGGCTCTAAGAAGTCTTGTCAGTTGATCGACTGTCGCCAGGGGAATGCGCCGATGCGGACAAGTTCCTGGGTGGGAAGCGCGACATTGGACTGCGGATAGTAGAAGCCGTACATATTCACCAGACCGGATGTCAGTTCTCCAACATAGATCACCCCGCTGGCCGGCTGAGCCCCCGCCCCGCCTCCGGCCTGCTGCAGGTTGGCCTGTCCAGAGACCATCACATACTGAGCCTTGGTGCCTGTCTTGAAATCCAGAGCCAGATTGCGTGCCCAGCTATGTACCATTCCGCCCGCGGTTGTGCTGTACCCCGCGCCGATCAGTCGCCCCGTGACCATATCCAGCACGAAGACAGCTTCGCTATTCAGGGCGATGGTGTTACAGGTACACATGGCAAATTTGTCGCCCGCGGATGCGGTTTCAGCATAGGCCGGTTCGCTGGGGCAGTAATAGGCGATGGCCATCCCGAGCAGAACGCCCGCAGTCAGCCAGGTCATACGTCGATCGATCATTGTCGTTTGCATCTGAGGGTGATCCTTCGATTCAATCCTGTGATGGCGAAATTCGAGACGTTTCCCGGCAATAGAGCACGTCACGTCGCAGAACCTTATTTTTCATGATCCTACGAAATTTTCCAGAATCGAACCAGTGTCATTGAACCTCTCCTGAACCTCCCGCAGCCTTCCCCGTTGAACTACTCTTCATCAGTCGAGACAGGACAGGCAGCATGTTCGCATCGTACCAGCAAGACGATTCACAGACTTGGAACGACTAGAGCAAGTTGCTCTGGCCTGGGCTCGCGCAGCGCGCGTTTCGACTGGTGAAAGGCAACTCGCCGCGTGGCGGGACGCGGTCTATGCGGAGTTCATGCGATCTAATTGAGGAGATACGGGATGAAATGCTTATTGGCCTGTCTGCTGTTGTGTGTCGTCGTTTCTCCAGGATCGGCAGCAGAGCCGGCATTGCAGCTCCACTGGGATCAGAACTATTTAACGATCTCGGGGCCGCATCTGCCTGGTGGTGAAATCGTCGTTCATTATCTCGAAGCGTATTGTCGAGCGGGGTCGACAGATGCGGACTGGGTCCAGCACACTCGCATGCAGCACGTGACGTCACTGGTTGATCTCAATCCCGATCACACCCAACTCAAGCTGCGCTGCGTGGTGCAGGATGGATTGACTGTCGATCACACGATTCAATCGACCCATGACGAAGTGAGTTTCTCCCTGACCGCACACAATCCAACAAAGAAACCGTCCGCAGCGGTCTGGGCTCAACCGTGTATTCGCCTGGGGAGGTTTACCGGTCGAAATCAACAGACGTACCTGGAGAAGTGTTTCCTCTTTCTGGATGGAAAGCTGGAACGGATGCCGACCCGTGAATGGGCCACAACAGCCCGATATACCCCCGGACAGGTATGGGTTCCCCGGGGAGTGGACCGGAACGACGTGAACCCTCGCCCGTTAAGCAGCCTGGTCCCGAGCAATGGGTTGATCGGTTGCTTTTCAGAAGATGAAAAGTGGATCTTCGCCACCGCGTTCGAGCCGTATCAGGAACTCTTTCAAGGGGTGGCTGTCTGTTTACATTCCGATTTCCGTTTGGGAGGTCTCCAGCCGGGGGAGACGAAACAGGTTCGCGGAAAGATTTATCTCGTTCCCAATGATGTTTCAGCGTTGTTAAAGCGATACGAAGCCGATTTCCCGGAGCAGGTCGCGTCTGCGGCAAAAGAATAACCATACTTCCAAGTTTGGAAGCTTGATCCAAAGTGACGTCAAGGGGAGTGCGGAAAGACTGTCATTGGTGCGGAAAGACTGCCATTGGTGCTTGCTGCTTGCCATCTCCAGATGCCATGTTCATGTCACGTCCACAGCCGGAGTACGCCGCCTGAGCACGCCGGAGGTCGTCCCGTCAATGCTGTGCCCTGCCATGATGCGGGGGGCGTATCCACAACGCAAATCCAGAATGATGTATGGATGAGGGGAGAGTCTACTACTGAGCCGAATGAGTGATGGTCGGACCCGATTTGTATACGACTCACCAGGAGGCTCGCCCCTCAAGACATTTTTCGGAATTCTGTTCAGTGCATCAATGCAGCGAAGCGATGAATCGCATTGAGAAACTGATGTCAACTGCAACTCAGGTACGTTGCAATGCACCCGATAAAATCTGATCATCCCATTCGCGTGGAATTTCGACTCTGCAACATCAGGACACGCGTCTGGTCTGGGAAGTCCGTGAAAACTCCATCGACTTCCAGGGCAGCACTCGCTTCATGGAGTTCACCAAAGCTGGGAAAGCCGGCGGCAACGGCATCTGCCCGATACGTCCACGGATGCACAACCAGCCCCATTTCGTGAGCTGAGCTGACCAACCGGGTGGGAGACCGGTTCTGAAAAACTCCACTCAGGGAGGGACCAATTCCATGGGCATATTTCGCAATGATGGACAGGTCACAATGCAACGTCTCGGCATCCACCAGGGATTTCTGGCATTGCTGTTCGTCCAGCAGTTGAATCAGCCGAAGTCGACTTCCCAATTCTTCGCGAATCCGGCGCAATTCCTCCATATCGAAGCATTGCAGAAAACAAGGATCATCTCCGCTGACATAGGCAAACTTCGTCAATACCTCCAGAACTATCCGACTGATGTCCTGCCCCGCCGCCCGATGAAAGGCGGGTTGCTTGATCTCCGGATAAATTCCCGCATCACGACGGGTGCTTCTGTTCAGCCCCTGAATGAAGGCCAGTTCTTCTTCCAGCGTGGAAATCCGAAACTGCCCCACACCCGCGGGAAAACGGTTGGGAAACACAGCCTGTCCGGTCTCAGGGCGAAAACGCTCGGTGACCCGTAACTGACGGATTTCTTCCAGCGTGAAATCAATGGCATAAAAACGGCCATCATCACGAGCCCGCTGGGGGAAGAGCCGGGCGACATCCGTAACGGTGTCCAGATAGAGATCGTGGAGAACAATGGGGACGCTGTCTTTAGTTAAGACAAGATCCTGCTCCAGAAAATCAGCGCGCAAAGCGTGCGCCATGGCTTTCGCTTCGAGCGTGTGCTCGGGGAGATAGCCGGAGGCGCCGCGATGGGCGATGATCAGGGGAATTGTTCTGGTATGCGGCATATTCGCGATAAATTCTGGAACTGTCACGAACAGCCTGTTGAAAAACTCGCAGACGGAAATGTCTGTACCACCGGAAACTTCTGGATCATTGAAAAAGGTGGGCCGGCCATTTCTGTCTGGCCGAGATTCCATGGCTTTTCAACAGGCTGCTAACGTCGTGTTACGGCTTAGACTTAAGATGCGTGATTGCGTCACAGAAACAAAGCCTCTGTGCTGGCATTGTCTTATGACTTACTTTGGGATGCGTGATTACGACTAGGGCCTTATCTACTCTAAAAATTGGGGTTCGCCTAAACGCAAAGTCCGACAACGGAGGACGTTTCGTGAGGACGCGCCCCAAATCCAAGCCCTGACAGGGCACTCGAGCACATTCACCCCGTATGGACCGATTGATCGCTTCGCGATCGTCTGCAGCGAAACGATCAATCGTTGGATTCTCTCTGCGAGTCTCCACACGTACGACGGACGATGCGGAAGTCATGCGCTCTCGTTAATACGTAGGACTCCATAACAAAATGCACCGGCGATATTGGGGATTGGGAGGCGGGGCATTCTTTAAAGGTGATAGGTTGCCGAATGTCCCGCGCCCGGTTTCTCTGCTTCAACATTCGCGAAGCCGAGATCCAATATCGCTGGTGCGGCAACGCGTCTGGCGCGTTGCTGAATCGATACTTGTTACTTGTTCGTCGGGGCGAGTGGGGCCGTCGTCACGGACACCGCACTCGCCCCGCTTCCCACTCCACTTTCTCCAACTTTTCGCAAGTCTGCGAAATGATGAATGACAACTGCTTGCGAAATCGCGGCGGCATCAGGCCGGAAACTTGGCCAGTTCCATGTCGCTGCGTGCAACCAGCGCATCATTGACCTGTTCCATTATTTCACGAACAGGCGCGTCGACAAGATGTTTTCGTAACGTCAAGGCGACAGTCTTCCCCAACGGGGCTGGAATTCGCACTCTCAGAACTCCCAGCATCAGTGCCGGTGCGACAATGATCAACCGTCCGAATTCGTTATTCATACGGCCTTGCTGGAGACGTTCGATAATCGAAATCGCAAATTCCTGTGCGGAACGATGCCGATAATCGGTTGGCGGTTCGCCCGGTTGCCGAGTGGCGCCGGGGCCTGCCAGGCGTCCGGGACGAGACCGTGAATCTTCATCGCGCCGTGTGGTTCCCTCTGGATGTTCCAACCGGTGGATTTTCCGAAAGTATTCAAGTTCCGGCCAGATGGACTGGTAGATCGTCGCTTTGGAACGATCTGCCACAAGAATCCAAGTGTTTTCTGAAACTCTCGCTTGTCGACGATAGCTCATCTTCTCTCCTTGGAAAGGGACTTCTCGAACTCTATTCACTATACGCAGCAATCCATCGCTCGGATCAAATGATTTTGGCCTCACAGTCCATTTTGTGCTGAATCGTCCAACGGGGCTGGACAGGCGGAATTCCGGTTGTTTCAAAAAAGAAACCCGACCAGTTCCCCGGCCGGGTTTTTTCACTTCGAAGTCGTTGTGAGCAAAGCAAGGCGCCCTGTCTCCACAGATCTCTGGACCTGTTTCAACTGGTCTTTACCTTATTTTAACAGATCTTTGACCGTATCCCGTTCCGTACGCAGTTCGTCCAGCGTGATCTGGATCTGGGACTGAGCAAATTCGTTGTGTTCCTGCCCCTGAATGATCTGAACGGTCTGGCCGTCGGTGGTGAGAGGCAGTCCGAAGATCAGACCTTCATCAATGCCATAGCTGCCGTCGCTGCATATGGCTGCGCTGAAGCAGTCATCCGCGGCAGTGGGACGTACAATGCTCGTCAGGGTGTCTACAATTCCGTTGGCGGCGCTGGCAGCACTGCTGGCTCCGCGGGCAGCAATCACCGCTGCTCCCCGTTTCTGGATAATCGGGATGAATTCGTTGTGCAGCCACGCGTCATCCTGAATGACTTCCGTTGCGGGTTCGCCGCCAATCGTGGCATGGTAGAAATCGGGATACTGGGTGGCGGAATGATTTCCCCAGATGGCCATATGTTTCACTGCTTTCACCGGTTGACCTGCTTTTTGAGCCAGCTGGGACTTGGCCCGATTTTCATCCAGCATGGTCATTGCGAACCAGCGTTCCCGGGGAATGCTGGGAGCATTGTGCATGGCGATCAGGCAGTTTGTGTTGCAGGGGTTCCCCACCACCAGAATGCGCACGTCGGGAGCGGCACTGGCTGCAATGGCTTTGCCGGTGTTGGTGAAAATAGGACCGTTAATGCGAATCAGATCGCCTCGTTCCATGCCTGCTTTGCGGGGAATACTGCCCACACACAGGACCCAGTTGCAATCTGCAAACGCCTCTTCCAGATGATCGCTGTCACACCGGGTCACTCCCGCCAGAGTGGGAAACGCACAATCGTCCATTTCCATTTCTACGCCGGTCAGAGATTTCATGACGGGGGGAACTTCGACGAGATTCAGGTGAACAGGCTGATCCGGGCCGAAGACCTCTCCGCTGGCAATGCGAAACGCCAGTGCGTATCCAATATTTCCTGCTGCTCCTGTGATGGCCACTCGAATCGGCTTCGTCATTACTTCACCCTGCTGGAATTCTGGGAAATGTCACCAGTGCTTTGTCACTTTGAAAATAAGGACCAGCCGAATCATCAATTCCCCCACGAAGGACACTGTCACACTGGCGAGAGCGACTTGCTCTCGCCAGTGCCCGCGCAGCGCGCGTTTCGACTGGTGAAACGCAACTCGCCGCGTGGCGGAACGCGGTCCATGCGGGGTGAATGTGCTCAAGCCCAATATTCAGCAATGACACAGCACCAGTTGATTTTTTAGCAGAGTTTCCCAAGGACTTCGAGAGTGACCAGAATGATTGCCAAGAGTGAAGATTGCCCCTGGCTCCTGGATCTTCGATCCTTATTGCTTCATCACAATTTAAAATTGGGAGAGACCTTAACGCAAAGTCCCACAACGGAGGACGTTTCGCGATCACACACCCCGGAACGAAGCTGTGACAGGGGACTATTCCCGCAGCCCCGGTTGTCCGACCAACTGGAAACCTGCCCGCCAGTGCCACAGCGTACTGGCGTGATCCCCCAGCAGGAATGTGCTGACCAGTTGCGGGTATCCCATCCGTTTCAACGCAGAAGCGGATTCTCGTAAAAGGAGTGACCCCAGCCGGCGACGTTGTTTTTGTGGCGAGACAAATAACCAGGTCAGGTGCGGCTGACCCCAACCGGTTGTTAACGCATCCGGCGGAGCCACATTGGCCCAGTTGTGATGAGTGAAATCCTGAAGGTCGCCAGCAGGAATCAGCGTGACCAGAATCGCGGCCAGCAACTCGCCGGTATCACGGTCCCCAAAGGCGAATGAAGCGGATGGAACGACAGGACCATCGCCACCTGTACGAGTTCGATCAAGCAATGCCTGCGAAGCTGCCAGACGCTGGACGTCTGTCAGCTGCAAGAGTGGAGGAGGGCGTTGAAAGGCTGCTGCAAACAGGGGTGGAAGATCTTTCCAGTCTGAATCGTGGAGTCTTCGCAGTTCGAATTCGGAGTAGAAACAGGAGACCGCTTTGCCCGCCGGTTCGGGAATGGAAAGTGCTTCATCGGTCAGCGGCAGGACACACTGAAGATATCTCGGGTTTCCGGAAATGCGGGCCTGTCCGTCCCGATACTGGTAACGATAGGCGGGATGCCGGGGCAGGGTGACAAAACGCTCCCAGGGAAATTCAAAATTCAGTGATTGAAAAAAATCGTTCAACATCGATACCGACAGCCTTCATGAGAGCACATTCATACGTGGTCGGAAAGAAGAAGGAAAAGGGGAAAGTGCGGTCTTTCCTGTTTTACGTCACTTTTGGTTTTCATGTCACTTTTGATCGGGCATGTTGGCAGGGCTCCTGAAATAGAAGACGGATGGCCGGGGTCGTCCCAACGGTCCGACCTGGCCATCCGAAATCTCTCGCTCTCAACACGCTCCTCAACGAGATCGCCGCTTCGATCATATTCTCCCCGTAGTGGTTACGGGCCCGGATGAGAGCAATTTGCCCTCATCCGGAGGATGGAAGCGGCAACCTGGCTTCAACGTTTCGGGTTCGAATCGCGACCGGCAATGGCCAAGTCGGATGCAAGCACGAAGATTTCGACTCGCCGATTCTTCTGTTTATTGGCATCACTGGCGTTGGGCATTAATGGTTGAAACTTATTATAGCCCGCCACTCCCATTCGTGGTTCGGAGAGTCCATATTTTGCCAGTTGCCGGACCACGGCAGTGGCCCGGTGGGCAGAGAGTTCCCAGTTGGTCTCATGTTTGGCACGTGTTGCAGGACGAACAACCGCTTCATCATCGGTATGGCCGACAACCAGCACATTGAACTGGCTGGAGTCCCCTTCATTCATGATTCCCGCAAATTTCTGCAGGACGCGCAGACTCTCGGGACTGAGTTCATTACTGCCGGAATTGAATTCCAGGTTTGTATTGAACCGGGCAATTCCACTCAGTGGATCATATTCAAATTCCGGATGTCTCCGGCACAAGTCTTCGAAGAGCTGACTGGTCCCGAATCCGCTGCCTGCCCCGGGAGCCGGTAACGAGGTCAACAGGTTCCGGTACTCGTCGTTCAACTTCGACCGTTCATCTGCCAGATTGGCCAGGCGGCTGTTGGCAATCCGCAACTCGCTATCGAGCTGAGCCGCTCGCGATTCCGCCTGTTGTTTCTCCATGGCCAGTTGTGAGGCCATGCTTTCACTCTGGGCCAATTGCCCGGAAAGCGCTTTACTCTGCTGATAGAACTGGTAGCTGCGAAGTTGAGTCTGCCGCATCTGCCATTTGGGCACGAAACAGTGGCAGCAGCCGGTTAAACTTCCCAACATGAGAATAGCAAACAGCTTTCGCATGTCCTTAGACATCGAAGAGCTCCTGATAAAGGTGAGTCAAAAGGGTGGGATTGAAGACACGGTTCCAGGCATGGATTGTTCAATGCAGGGAACGGTCAACTTGGGCAGGTTCCACTTTGATTTTGAAGCTTCCGAGGAAACATGGTCCAGATGGGAGATCTGTTCAAAAGGATAAAAATGGAGATTCCTGAATGGGCCTGAATTAGGATTGTGTGAAAGGTGGGAACCAGCAACCGGCGAATGCGGCCGTTGGCTGAGCCTGTTTCTATTCAGAATTTTCTGGGGTGGATAGATCTTTTACTCAAGTTCGGGGCCTGCGCTGTTGCAAAACTCAACTTGAATCATTTTTTCAGTTCCAGAGAAATTTTCGTAAGTGATTTCTCTACGGTAATTTATACACTTGAAACGGTGGCTGTTGTATGTTTGACGGAGTCGCGAGTGGATTCGGCAATATTAGCCGGATTGCCGGGGTGTTTCGGCCAAATTTGCTTCCGAAAGAGGAGCGAAGAACCGGGGAAGGACGAGATCTGAAAAAGCCTGGTCAGGAAAATTTGATGTGTCGTTTGTTCCTGTGGCTGGGAGCCTTGACGCTGTCGCGGGCACTCGTCATGATCACGCGTTCCCCTTCAAGGTAGGGGAGTTTGCGCATTGTGTGCAACCAATTTCTGGACGTCATCAGGAAGCATTGTCGATGGGTCGTTATACCGGACCGAAAGCGCGGATCAATCGCCGACTCGGGTTTCAGATTTTTGAAAACGCGGGAGCGATTCGCGCGCTGGATAAGAAGGCCTATCCACCTGGAATGGCACAGAAACGCCGTAAGACAAGTATCTACGGCGAAGCTCTGAACGAAAAACAGAAAATCAAGTATTATTACGGACTGCGTGAAAAGCACCTGCGTAAGTACTTTGACAAATCCAAGCGGATCAAAGGGAACACCGGGGAAAACCTGATGGTGCTCTGCGAACGCCGGCTGGACAATGTCGTGCGTCGTGCCGGTTTCACCCTCACCCGCCCGCAGGCTCGGCAGGGAATTGTGCATGGACACTTTCTCGTCAACGGTCGACGTGTCGACCGGCCCTCGTTTCAGTGCAGCGCGGGTGATGTCATCACCGTGAAAAACCGCGTCAACCTGAAGAAGCTCTATGCCGAAATGGGCAATGGAGCGGATCAGAGCGCCAGCTGGATCAACTTTGATAAAGAAGACCTGAAAGCGATTGTCACCTCCTTGCCCACCGCTGACGATTGCAGCCTGCCGGTGGATGTGGGAGCAGTTGTCGCCTTCCTGTCTCGCTAGAGCGCCTCACTTCCGCATGGGCCGCGTCCCGCCACGCGGCGAGTTGCAT
>Ga0182738_1000529_pt1 | contig 52957 bp, 48 predicted proteins | sample eDN5th30CBELigMG_FD_128876 | JGI IMG/M metagenome (GOLD analysis project Ga0182738, IMG submission 128876) | Enriched Miracle-Growth compost microbial communities from Emeryville, California, USA - eDNA 5th pass 30_C BE-Lig MG (version 2)... ... | reverse complement strand
GGCCGCGCAGCCGCAGCGCGGTATCTGTCGCATTGGTCGCGATGGGGCTCGGCGCCGTCGGTGCCAGCGCCAGCGGAGTTTCTGCCGCCTGCGCGGGCGTGTGTTCGCCGCTGCGGTACGAAACTTCGCTGCGGTTGGAGCGGCTGGTGACGAATTCGTCCGACCGCTCGCCGGTGGTGGCCTCCCGATATTGCGTGCCGTTGCCGTCCGCCATGCCTTCCTGCTGCAGGGGCAGCATGGAGGAGGCGGGGTTGGCGGGCCGCACAGCATCGTCGGTCGTGCCGGTGCCCTGCTGATTGCGCTGAGCCAGGTACTGCGCGGTGGGGTTGTCGGCGGCGCGGGTGTCCGATCCCGTCAGCAACAACACTTCGAGCGTCGGCGTAGGCGCGCTTGGCGCCTGCGGCGTTGCGAAAGTCACGCCGAGAATCACGATGCCGTGGAACAGCGCGGCCAGGAACAGCGTGGTCGTCAGGCGATCCCTGATCGGCGCTGCTCCTTCCTGGGAGTCATCGGGAAGCGCTGCGGTCGGGTCGGCGGCCATCGGCGTAGTGTGTATCGATCCGCTAGCCGCGAACCGCTATGCGTTTCACTTTCCTGGCGATCGCGTCCATCAGGGTGCCAGCGATCTCGGTCTTGAACTGCTTGTCGAGCTCGCGCACCCCGGTGGGGCTGGTGACGTTGATCTCGGTGACGAAGCCGCCGATCACGTCCAGCCCGACGAACATCATGCCCCGCTCGCGTAAGCTGGGGCCGATCTCGCCGACCAGCCAGCGATCGCGATCGGTCAGCTCCCGGCCCTGGCCGCGCGCGCCCGCTGCGAGGTTGCCGCGATTGTCGCTGTCGGTCGGGATGCGGGCGAGCGCATACGGGGCGGCCTCGCCATCGATGACCAGGATGCGCGAGTCGCCGGTGCTGACGATATCGGGGATGTATTTCTGCACGATGGCGTAGCGCGAGCCGTACTCGGTCTGGTTCTCGAAAATCACGTTGGCGTTCTTGTCGCCCTGCTCGATCACGAAGATGGAGCGGCCGCCCATGCCGTGCAGCGGCTTGCAGACGGCCCGGCCGTGTTCTTTCAGGAAGGCGTGCATGTCCGCCATGTCGCGCGTGATCAGTGTTGGTGCGCAGCATTGCGGGAACCACGCCGTGTATACCTTCTCGTTCATGTCCCGCAGGCCCTGCGGGCGGTTCACCACCAGCACGCCTTCCTGCTCGGCGCGTTCCAGGATGTAGGTGGTGTAGATGTATTCCATGTCGAAGGGCGGGTCCTTGCGCATCAACACCACGTCGAAGGCCGACAGCCGCTCGCGCCGCGCCTCGCCCAGCTCGAACCAGTCCTTCAGGTCGTCGCGCACCCGCACCGGGCGCAGGCGGCCGAACGCCACGCCGTCGCGCAGCCACAGGTCCTGCTGTTCGGCGTACCACAATTCCCAGCCGCGCTTCTGCGCGGCCAGCAGCATCGCCAGTGTGGTGTCCTTGGCGGGCTTGATGGCGTCGATCGGATCCATGACGACGACGAGGCGGATCGGTGCGGGGGACGCGGACATGAGTGGAACCTTGCAGTGGACCTTCGATTGCGACGCCGATCACGCTCCCGGCGTCGCCTGTGACGGGCTTCATACTATAGGAACGCGGCCAATGGCAGCGCCCCAACCAATATGTTAAAAGTTCACGCCGTCGCGCAAGTCCTTCGATTGCCGCTTAAATTTTCGGTGCTTCGTGACACCGACCCGACGGCAAGACTGCGCGTCCAAGAGGAAAGTGCGATGGAGAACTTAGCAACGACCGAGCCGCGGCTCGCCGGCCTGAAGGTGCTGGTCATCGACGACAGCAAGACCATCCGCCGCACCGCCGAGACGCTCCTCACCAAGGAAGGCTGCGAGGTGTTCACCGCCGTCGACGGCTTCGATGCGTTGTCCAAGATCGCCGATCACCAGCCCGACATCGTGTTCGTGGACATCATGATGCCGCGCCTGGACGGCTATCAGACCTGCTCCCTGATCAAGCACAACAAGGTGTTCCGTTCCATCCCCGTGATCATGCTGTCGAGCAAGGACGGCCTGTTCGATCGCGCGCGCGGCCGCATCGTCGGCTCCGAGCACTATCTGACCAAGCCCTTCACCAAGGACGAGCTGTTGAGCGCCATCGAGACCCACGTGGGCCAGGGCGCCAGGTGATGAAGTCGCAACCGCACCAAAGCCATGCGCTGGCGGCGGCCAGGCCCGGGAGCCAAGGTATGTCCCTGATCCTCATCGTCGACGACTCGCCCACCGAAGTGCACGTGATGCAGAAGGCGCTGGAAAGTCGCGGCTACCAGACGGCCTCGGCCGGCGACGGCGCCGAAGCCATCCGCAAGGCCAAGGCCATGAAGCCGGACCTGATCTTCATGGACGTGGTGATGCCCGGCGTGAACGGCTTCCAGGCCACGCGCAAGCTGGCGTCCGACCCGGACACCAAGGCGATCCCGGTCATCATGGTGACCTCCAAGGACCAGGAGACCGACCGCATCTGGGGCATGCGCCAGGGTGCGGTGGATTACCTGGTGAAGCCGGTGTCGATGGACAAGCTGATCGAGAAAGCGCAGGCCGCCCTGGCAGGCTGATCCCAAGATGAGCGCAGCCGCAATCCCCGCCCTGAGATCGCTGCGCGACAAGCCCTTCGAGCTGCTGCGCGAGCTGGAGCGGCTGGCCCGTCTGGCCGCCGCGGCCCAGGGGCGCGATTCCGCCAACGAGCGCGAATGGGTCGGCATCGCGTTTCGCATGAGCTCTGAAAGTTTCCTGGTCGCCCGCGACGAGACGCGCGAGGTGCTCAGCTTCCCCGCAGTCGTGACCCGCGTGCCGGGGGCGAAGCCCTGGATCCGTGGCCTCGCCAACGTGCGCGGCCAGCTGTTGCCCATCGTCGATCTGCGGGCCTTCCTCGGCGGCGGCGTTACCAACGTCGGTCGCGGCTCGCGCGTGCTGGTGGCCAACCACCGCGAAGTGCCGGCGGGGCTGCTGGTGGATGAGGTACAAGGTTTCCGGCGCTTTGCCGATAACGAGTTCGCAGCCACTTTGCCGCCGACGATTGTGCGCTGCGAACGTTATCTGGCGGGCGCGTTCCGGCGCGGCGCGGACAGCTGGCCGGTGTTCAGCCTGCGCACCCTGCTGGAAAGTGCGGAATTCCTGCAAGCCGCCGCCTCGTGATGAATCCAGGACAGCGACATGGCCCTGAGCGATCCTCTTAAAAAAATGTACGGCGTGCGGTTCCTGCCGCTGCTGCTGGCGCTGGCTCTGATCGCGATCGTCGCTGCCGTGGCGTTGCTCGCTTTCGGCGGCGGCAATGCCGGACAGGATTCGGCGCACAGCCGGCAGCTCAACGAGCTGGTGGCGCTGTCGCAGAAGATCCCGGCGCAGGCCAGCGGCGCACTGGCCGGCAAGGCCGAGGCTTTCGATGGCCTGGGCAAGAGCGTCGAACGCTATTCGCAGCTGTCCGAGTCGCTCGGTTCCGAGGTCCAGGGGTTTGCGCCGGCGGCGGAGCTGCTCAAGCAGTCGCAGACGATCGTGGGATCGCGCGAAGCCACGCTGGCAGTCCAGAAGGCAGCGACCGAAGTGCGCGCGCTGGTGCCGCAGCTGTTGCAGGGACTGGGCAACGTGGTGAGCGCGCTGGGCTCCAATGGCGTCAGTGGCATGACGCGTCACCTGGAACGTTTCGAGCTTACGGGCCTGCGCGTACAGCAGGACATGGAAGCCCTGTCGGGCGGCGTGGGCGATGCCTCGCTGATCGCGCGACGCCTGGCCGACGGCATCGACTATATCGGGCAGGTCGTTGGCGGCCTCGGCGGTCAAGATGCCGGACTCGGCCTGACCAAGGTGACTGGTGCCGAAGCCGAAGCGCGCCTGAAGACCCTGAACGCGTTGTATTCGCAGACGAGCGAGCAGGTGCGCACCGCGATCACTTCCGCCGAGCGGGTGCGGCTGGCGCGTGAGGCCAGCATGGCGCTCGTGTCGGATGCCGACAAGATCTACAGCCATTTCGAAGACCGGATCGGTGTGACCGGCAGCGCCGGCGGCGCGCTCGGCAGCAGGATCCTGCCCTTGTCGCTGCTCGGTATCGCGGCCGCGGCGCTGATTGTGTTGGCGGTACTGTTCGCTACCGGCGGCAACATCCGCAAGGCGGTGGAACTGCAGGCCAGCCGCAACGAGCGCAACCAGGAGGCGATCCTGCGGCTGCTGGACGAGCTGTCGAGCCTGGCGGACGGCGACTTGACAGTGCAGGCCACCGTGACTGAAGACATCACCGGCGCCATCGCCGATTCGATCAACTACGCCATCGAGGCGCTGCGCGAGCTGGTCGCCACCATCAACGACTCGGCGATCACGCTCGATGCCGCCGCCAAGCAGACCCAAAGCTCGGCCGGCCACCTAGCCAAGGCCTCGGTGGCACAGTCCAAGCAGATTGCGCTGGCCTCGGAATCGGTCGCCGCCATGGCCGGTTCGACCGAAGAGGTGTCGGGCAATGCCGAGCGTTCTGCCGACGTCGCGCGGCACTCGGTGGACGTGGCCCACAAGGGCGGCGACGCGGTGCGCCGCACGATCGACGGCATGAACGCCATCCGCGAGACCATCCAGGAGACCTCCAAGCGCATCAAGCGCCTGGGCGAGAGCTCGCAGGAAATCGGCAACATCGTCGAGCTCATCAACGACATCGCCGAGCAGACCAATATCCTGGCCCTGAACGCGTCGATCCAGGCGTCGATGGCGGGCGAGGCCGGCCGCGGCTTCGCGGTGGTTGCTGACGAAGTGCAGCGGCTCGCCGAGCGCGCTGCCAACGCGACCAAGCAGATCGAAGTGCTGGTGCGCACCATCCAGGCCGACACCAACGAAGCAGTGGTGTCGATGGAGCGCAGCACCACGGACGTGGTCGGCGGCGCCCTGCTGGCGGAGAACGCCGGTGCGGCGCTGGAGGAAATCGAGCAGGTATCCAACCAGATCGCCAGCCTGGTGCAGAACATTTCCGCCAGTTCGCGTCAGCAGGCCACGGCGGCGCAGAACATCGCGCGCAACATGAATGCGCTGCGCGAGATCAGCTCGCATACGGCGGAGAACTCGGCGGCGACCTCCAACTCGGTCGGCAAGCTGGCCGAGCTGTCGGCGCAGCTGCGCAAGTCGGTGTCAGGCTTCCGTCTGCCCGACGCGGCTTCCGGTGGCACGGAAGTGCTGCGAGATCCGGCACGTGACGTCGTGCCTGCGCATGCGGTCACCGCGGCGGCGCCGACGCCGAAGAAAGTCAGTGGCCTGAACGCGTGAAGCCGGGTTGGGTGAAGCAAGGCGCGCGGCTTGAGGATTGCCGATACCACTATGGCTGAATTGTCTTCGCAAACCCTGCACATCGTGGCGCGTGAGCTCAACAACGAGCTCAACGAAGCGCGTGCTGCGCTGGAGACGTTCGGCGATCAGCAGGACAACGTCGCGCTGTTGCGCCGTTGCGGCGAGCATCTGCATTCGGTGCATGGCGCGCTGCGCGTTTCCGAGGTTTATGGAGCAGCGCTGCTGGCCGAGGAGATGGGCCAGGTCACGCGCTACCTGATCGACAATTTCACCGAGAAGCGTCACCTGGCGGAAGGTCTCGATGCGCTGATGCGCGCGATGGTTCAGCTGCCGACCTATCTCGAGCGCGTACTGAGCGGCGGCCGTGATATGGCTCTGGTGCTGCTGCCGTTGTTGAACGATCTGCGCGCGGTGCGTGGCCATGCATTGCTGTCCGAAGGAACGCTGCTGCTGCTGAACCTCAGCTCGGACCAGCAGGCCAGTCCGGTGCCGACGACGCCGGGCGAAGGTGTGGTGACCGTCTCCCAGTGGGCTCGCAAGCTGCGCACGCGCTTCCAGCTCGGACTGCTCGGCTGGATCAAGGGCGAGCGCATCGACCAGAACCTGGAGATTTTGTCGCGCGCGGCCGAGAAGCTCGAACAAGTGGCGACGACCCAGACCGTGTTCCAGCTCTGGTGGGTCGTCGGCGCGGTGCTCGAAGCGCTGCGTGATGGCGGGCTCGAAGGCAGTGCTTCGATCAAGCGTCTGCTCGGCCAGGCCGACCGCGACATGCGGCGGCTGTACGAGCAAGGTGAAACGCGTTACTCGGATTCGCCTTCGCTCGAGCTGCTCAACAACCTGCTGTACTACGTGGCTCGCGCACGCACGCACGGTCCGCGCGTTTCCGCCGTGCGCGCATCGTTCAGGCTCGACGAGCTGCTGCCGGTCGACGATAGCGTCGAGCAGGCGCGCGAAAGCCTCTCGGCACCGTCGGTCAAGCTGATGAAGACGGTCGCGGCCGCGATCAAGGAAGACCTGAGTCGCGTCAAGGATGCGCTGGATATTTTCGTGCGCCGCGGCGGCACCCAGGTCGAAGAGCTGGCGCCGCAGCTGGAATTGCTGAAGAAGATCGGCGACACGCTCGGCGTGCTGGGGCTGGGCGAGCTGCGCGACAAGGTGCAGACCGAAACCACCGACCTGCAGGCCATCGTCGGCCAGCAGGCACCGGTAGACGAAAGCGCGCTGCTGCGTATGGCGGCGACGCTGATCAAGGTCGAAGACAGTCTCGACGAGCAGCTGATCGGCATGATCGTGCCGACGGCCGAGCCGCAGGGCGCTCCGGCCAAGCCCGCCGGCCCGGACGATATCGAGTTCCGCCAGGTGACGGAGGCGGTACTGCGCGAGTGCATCGTCAACATGGCGCGCATCAAGGAAGCGGTCGCCCAGTCGATGGACAAGACGCGCGACGGGCAGGCCATCGATCAGATTCCTTCGCTGGTGCGGGGCATCACCGCTGGCCTGGTGATGCTGGGCAAGACGCGTGCTGCCGAGACGATGGAAGGCATCGATCGGGCGCTTGCGCAGTTCGTGCGCTCGGACGGCATGACGTTGCCGCAGGAAGCGATCGACAGGCTCGCGGACGCCATCGTTGCAATCGAGTACTACATGGAGACGTTGCAGGCGGGCCGGGCCGATCCCTGGTACATGCTCGACAACGCGGAAGTCTGCATCAAGTACCTGGCCGAAACACAGCTGGTGCCGCGTTCCGAAGCGCTGGCGGCGCCGGATCACGCCCATACCATCGTGATCGGGCCGTTGTCGCAGACTGTCGCTGTGCCGACCGAACACGAGCGCACAGCGGTGCTGGATCGGGCTTCGGCGGCTGCCGCGGCGGAGAAACTGGCATCGACTTCCGCATCGGCGGTCACCCAGGTGGTGCCGCCGCCGCCGATGGTGCAGCCGGCCGACGGCGAGATCGATCCGGAATTCCTCGAGCTGTTCATCGAGGAGGCCAAGGACGAGATCGCCAAGCTCAAGAAGCTGTTCCCGCTGTGGGACGAAAATCCGCAGGACCAGGATTCGCTGGTCAACATCCGCCGTTCCTTCCACACGCTCAAGGGCAGCGGCCGCATGGTCGGCGCGCAGCTCATCGGCGAGTTCGCCTGGTCGGTGGAGAATCTGCTCAACCGCGTCATCAACAAGACGCTGGAGCGCACACCCGACATGATGGCCGTGCTGCGCGAGGCAGTCGCGGCGGTACCGGAACTGGTCGAGCAGCTGGAGACCGGGCGTGCGCCGACCCGGGATGTGGCGCGGATCATGACGCAGGCCAATGCGATATCCGGCGTGCGTCCACAGGCACCGGCTGCAAAGCCAGCAGCATCGCAGCCTGTCGCGGCTTCTCCGCCAGCGCCGCCGGCTGCTGCGCCCGCACCGGAAATCGCTGCTGAAAAAAAAACATCGGCCGCGCCGATGGATCCCGCTCTTCACGAAATCTACGCCAAAGAAACCGCGGGTCATCTCGCCGCTATCCGTGAGTTCATTGCCGCCAGCGCGCTGGCAACCGAGCCCTACACGGTCACCGAGGCGCTGTACCGTTCGTGTCACACGCTCAGCGGCACGGCCAAGACCGCCGGTGCCCGCCAGGGCATCAAGATCGCCGAGCCGCTGAACCGCTACATACGCAAGCTCCACGACAACTCGGCCGGCCTGCCGGCCGCGGGACTGGAGGTGCTGAAGGATTCGGTGGCCGCGATCCAGCAGGTGGTCGAGCACATCAACGAGGACACCGGCTTTTTCCTGAACCACGCGCGCATCGTCGATCGCCTGAACGATCTCGAGCACACGTTGGACAGCGAGATCGCGCGTCTCGCCGAGACCATGGAAGTAACCGGCGACGTTTCCGGTGACGCGAATGCGGCCCGCGCGATGCAGTCACCGCACGCCTCCGAATCCGCGGAGCCGGCCACCGCCACTGCGGAACAGGATGGCGCACATGCCGACTCGGAGGCCATGACCCACGTGTTCGGCGCGCAGGAGTTCCCGAGCGTCAGGCCGCGCGAAGAGACCATCGAGGTCGTCGAGCTTGCCGACCTCGATGCCAGCGAGCTGGAAATGCTGGAGTGGAGCTACCAGAACTTCCCGGCGGAGGACTCCACGGTACGGCAACCGAAGGTGATCCCCGAAACCGACGCGGCGTCCGAGCTGGAGTCGGCCGAAGGGATCGTGGTCGAAGAAGCGCCATCTGCTGACGGCATCGTCGTCGAGGAAGAGGCGGTTGCCGAGGACGCGGCTGACGAAGGCATCGTGGTCGAGGACATCGAAGCGCTGGCCGCAACCAACCAGGTGCCGGTGCTGCTCTTGCAGGGCGACGAGCCGACCGAGGACGTCCTGATCGAGGCGGTCGAATCGCCTGCGACTGGTTCGGATCGCGACGACGCGGTCGAGAGCGCAATGTCGGTGACGTCTACGGCGCAGGAAGATCAGGCGGAGCAGGAATCCGCGGCCGAATTGGAATCGCTGCTGGAATCGGAGCCACTGGTACCGCAACCGCTGGAGCCGGAAGAGCCGGAGCCGGAATCGGAAGCGGAAGCGCAGCTGGACACGTCAGTGCCGCCTGTCGCGGATTCGGAACCGCGCGACATTTCACCAGAGCCTGTCACCACATCGGTGCCTGAAACGGCAACGCCCGGGGAGCCGCGTTCACCAGACACTGGTGCGTTGGCATCGGTCGCGGGCAGCGCTCCCGTGCCGGGTGAGGAGGACGCCGACGACGACTTCGATCCCGATGTCGCCGCAATCTTCACTGAGGAAGCCTCGGAGCTGCTGGAAACGGCAGACGGTGCCTTGTCCTCCTGGGCCCGTGATCGCAGCAACAATGCGCTGGTATTCGAACTGAAGCGCGCCTTGCACACGCTGAAGGGCGGCGCTCGCATGGCCGGCATTCGCGCGATGGGAGACTTGAGCCACGAGCTCGAATCGCTCATGGAGCGGGTCGAGGCCGGCCAGGTGGCCGCCGAGCAGCCCGTCTTCGACGGCTTGCAGGCCAGTCTGGATGCCTTGCATCGCATGCGAGATACGGTGGCGAATGGTGGCCGGTGCGCGCGTCCTCACGAGCTGATCTCACGTATTCGCGTGCTTGCCGGACATGAAGAGCCGGCAACGTCGCTGTCGACCACGCCTGTATCAACTGTAACCGCTGCGCCGGTACTGACTCCGCTTCATGAAGTGCCGGATGCGCGTGCGGACACGTCGTCGACAGACATCGTGCCGACGCTGACCGAGCATTTCGAAAGCGAAGCGGGTGCGGAGCCGGTCGAGTCTGCTGAAGCAGCCGATGCGATCGAAGATGCCGAGATCGAAGTCGAGTTCGGTGCCGACGAACTCGGCGCCGCCGCGCCGCGGTCGTCGGTTCGTGTCGAGGAATTCTCCGATTCCGGCATGGGCGCGCGAGCCACAACGCTCGATGTCGCATCGCTGTCGCCTGAGTTGCCGCCTGATCCGGCAGCGGCGCCCGAGCCCGAGTTCGCACACGCGCCGGCGCTGCCGCCTGGCCGCGAGCCGCAGATTCAGGAACGGCAAGAGTTCGCGCGTGTCGACGCGGAACTGCTCGACAACCTGCTGAACAACGCTGGCGAAGTCAGCATTTTCCGCTCGCGCCTGGAACAGCAGGTGGGTTCGATCGAGTTCAACCTCGCCGAGCTGGGACGCACCGTCACCCGCCTGAAGGAACAGCTGCGCAAGCTGGAGCTCGAGACCGAAGCCCAGATCCTGCACCGTCATCAGGAAGAGCACCCGAACCGCGCCGACTTCGATCCGCTGGAGCTGGACCGTTATTCCACCATCCAGCAGCTGACCCGCGCCTTCGCCGAATCGGTGAGCGACGTCGGCAGCATCGAGGGTCTGCTCGAGAATCTCACGCGTGAAGGCCAGAACCTGCTGTTGCAACAGGCGCGAGTCGTCACTGAATTGCAGAACGGCTTGATGCGTACCCGCATGGTTCCGTTCCAGCGCCACGTGCAGCGCCTGAGCCGCTTGGTACGACAGGTTGCCGCCGATACCGGCAAGCGCGCCGAGCTGGTCGTGGTCGGTGCTTCCGGCGAGCTGGACCGTCAGGTGCTCGATCGCATGCTGCCGCCGTTCGAGCACATGCTGCGCAACTCCATCGTGCACGGCATCGAGTCGCCGGAGGAACGCCGCGACAAGGGCAAGCCGGAGGGCGGCACCATCCGCGTCGGCCTGCATCGTGAAGGCGCGGAAATGGTCATCGTGCTGGAAGACGACGGTCGCGGCATCGACGTCAATGCGGTGCGCGAGCGTGCCCGGTCGCGCGGCCTGGTGAAGCCCGGCCGTGAGCTGACGGACGAAGAAGCGCTGCAGTTGATTCTCGAACCCGGCTTCAGCACGGCAAGCACGGTCACGCAGCACGCCGGCCGCGGTGTCGGCATGGACGTGGTGGTCAACGAGATCAAGAAGCTGGGCGGCGCGCTGTTCACCGAATCGCAGCCGGGGCAGGGCGTGAAGTTCACGATTCGCCTGCCGTTCACGCTGGCGATCACGCAAGCGCTGATCGTGCGTACGGGCGAGGAGCTGTATGCGTTGCCGCTGCCTTCAGTCGAAGGCGTCGCGCGTGTGCCGCGCTCCGAGGTTCAGAAGCATCTCGCCGAGGAAACGCCGACGTTCAACTATGGCGGGCAGGTCTATCGTTTCCAGCACCTGGGTGCGTTCGTCGGCGGCGGTCCGTCGGTGCTGCCCGAAGGCGACGTCTCGGTGCCGCTGATCCTGATCCGTGCCGGCGAGCATTCCACGGCCATCGTGCCGGATGAGCTGGTCGGCAGCCGCGAGATGGTGGTGAAGTCGGTCGGCCCGCAGATCTCGACGATTCGCGGCATTTCCGGCGCGACCATTCTCGGCGACGGCCGCATCGTCATCATTCTCGACATGGGCGCGCTGGTGCGCTCGGAATGGCGCGATCGTTCGCAGCTCGAGGCGGGGCCGAAGCAGGACCGCCGTACGTTCGCGCTGGTGGTCGACGATTCGATCACGGTGCGTCGCGTGACGCAGCGACTGCTGGAGCGCAACGGGATGCGGGTGATGACGGCGAAGGACGGCGTCGACGCGCTCTCGATCCTGCAGGAGCACGTTCCGGACGTGATCCTGCTCGATATCGAAATGCCGCGCATGGATGGTTACGAGCTGGCGACACACGTGCGCGCCGATACGCGTCTGGCCGATATTCCGATCGTCATGGTCACCTCGCGCGTCGGTGAGAAGCACCGCGCCCGTGCCATCGAGATCGGCGTCAACGACTACCTCGGCAAGCCCTACCAGGAAAATCAGCTGCTGGATGCGATCGAGCCGCTGGTCGAGGCGCGCCGGCAGGGGGCATCATCGCGATGAACTCCGAACTCGCCCACGAGCTGTACAGCCTGCTCATCCCGCTCGGCCAGGAGCGGTTGATCGTGCCGCGCGCCTGCGTGGCCGAGGTGATCACGTGGCAGGCGCCGGAAAAGATGGACGGCACGCCGCCCTGGTACCTGGGCACGATTCAATGGAACGGCCGGGAAGTGCCGGTGATTTCCTTCGAGGCCGCCTGCGGCCAGGCGTTTCCGCCACCCGGTACGCGCACGCGCATCGTGATCTTCATCGCGCTGGGCAGCCACATCACCGGCGGTTACTTCGGCCTGATTACGCAAGGATTCCCGCAGCTGGTGCGCGTCAATGGCGACGTGGTGAAGCCGGATCCGAGCCGCAGCTTCTCCGATGAGGGACCGGTGCTGTGCCAGGTACGCATGCTGAACGAATCGCCGCTGATCCCGGACTTCGAGTGGCTGGAGCGGATGATCAGCGAGGAGACCCGGGCAGCATAAGCGTGTCCCTCGTCATGCCCGCGCAGGCGGGCATCCAGTGTGCTTCCTTGCGAGATGGATTCCCGCTTGCGCGGGAATGACGGACATACGGCGATCCAACGTCGGTGGAAGGGGAGTCGTTGCGCCGGCTTGTGCTTCTACTGCAAATCTCCCCATCGCGCCTGTAGCACCGACAAGGCCACTACAGCGGCCGTCTCCGTCCGCAGCACGCGCGGGCCGAGACGGACGGGCGTGAAGCCGGCCTTCTGCGCCGCGGAGACTTCATCGTCATCGAGCCCGCCTTCCGGGCCGATCAGCAGCTCGACCTGTAACGGGAGGCTGGCGATGCCGGTCAATGAAGCGGGTGCGGCAGGATCCAGGACCAATCGCATGCCCTCATTGCGCACGTTCGCAAAGTAGTCGCGCAGAGTGACCGGTGCGGCGACGGTCGGAACGCGGGAACGTCCACACTGTTCGCAGGCGCCGATCACGATGCCGTGCCAATGGGCCTGTTTCTTCGCGGCCTGCTTTTCATCGAGGCGTACGACGCTGCGTGCGGTCAGTACAGGTGCAATGGATGTCACGCCGAGCTCGGTTGCCTTCTGCAATGCCCAGTCCATGCGTTCGCTGCGCGAGACGCCTTGCACGAGGGTGATACTGATGGGCGACTCGGCGGTGCCGGCGCTGTGCTGGCGTAGATGGACCATCACCTTGTCGCCCTGGACTGCGACGATCTCGGCCTGGTAGTCGCTGCCGCTGCCATCGAAGACCACCAGCGGTGCGCCCTCGCGCATGCGTAGCACGCGGGCGACGTGATTGGCGCCAGCGGCCGAAAGGGGAATCGTCGTGCCGTTCTGCAGCGGGCCTTCGCAAAATATCCGGTTCAGCCTCATGTCCCCTCGGGCGCCTGCCAGCGTGATCTTGGGGACGGATTGTAACGAAGGCCGCTGGACCTCGTGGGCTGCACCGGCTCCCGCCTGGCGTCGTTCGTTGCAAGTGTGTCTGCGCTGCTGCGAATGCCGCGTCTCGCGTAACATAGCGCCTCGTTCAAAGGAGCTGCGACCGATCCTTCGCCATGCCGCAAGCACTCGGGCCGATAGACACTGAAAGCGGGTTGCTGCGCACGGCGCGGCAGGTCCCTTCGCCCAATTGCGACGACCGGCCGGCGGGTGTCGCGCCGGACCTGATCGTGGTTCACGGCATCAGCCTGCCGCCCGAGCAATTTGGCGGACCCTGGATCGATCGGCTGTTCACCAACACGCTGCCGGCCGGCCATCATCCGTACTTTGCCGATATCGCGACCCGCAAGGTGTCTTCGCATCTGCTGATCCGTCGCGATGGCGAGGTCGTTCAATACGTGCCGTTCCAGCGCCGCGCCTGGCATGCGGGAGTTTCCAGCTATCGTGGCCGCGAGAAGTGCAACGATTTTTCGATCGGCATCGAGCTCGAAGGGGCGGACGAGATCGCGTACGAGCCGGCGCAATATCGGGCGCTGAGCGCGACGATTCTGCAGCTCTGCGCGGCCTATCCCTCGCTGTCGCTCGAACGCATTGCCGGTCACAGCGATATCGCACCGGGCCGCAAGACGGATCCGGGACCTGCATTTGATTGGGTGCGGCTGCGGGCGCTGCTTCAATTCGGCGCGCAGCTGTCAGTCCGGTAGTCCCGATGAGTGCATTTGTGATGGGCGATCCGGCAGACCGGGCGTGTAAGTCTTTTCCTGACTGCGGTGATCGGTTGGGCCCGGCGACGTGCAGGCGCTCCACATTCCTTGCCGGCGCGTTGCTCGCATGCCTGTTTCTCGCGGCGTCATTCAAAGCAGCTGCTGGCGAGTCGCCGGAGGTATCCCAATCAAGTGACGAGCAACGTGCGCAACGAATCGTCAGCCTCGCACCGAATCTCACCGAGCTCATGTTCGCTGCCGGCGCCGGTGATCGCATCGTCGGCACGCCGCAGTACAGCGACTATCCAGCAGCGGCGCGCTCGATTCCCCGCATCGGCGACGCATTTCGCTTCGATTTCGAGCGTGTGCTCGCACTGCGGCCTGATGTAGTGCTGGCGTGGGAGCCCGGTACGCCGATTGCGGTGGTCGAGCGCCTGAAAGCACTGAAGCTGCGCGTCGTTACGATTGCCACCTGGCATATCGCAGATATCCCACGAGCCGTGCGCGAGCTCGGGAGGATCGCCGGCACGACGAGCCAGGCTGCGCGAGCCGCTGCCGCATTCGAAAGCGACATCGCTGCTTTACGCGGCGAATACGGCGGCCGCGCACCGGTCAGTGTTTTCCTCCAGGTCAACGACCAGCCGCTGTACACCGTGAACGGCAAGCAGATCATGAGCGAGATCCTCGGCCTGTGCGGTGGCCGCAACGTGTTCGGCGATCTGAACGATCTGGCGCCGCAGGTGGGTGTCGAGGCCGTGCTTGCCGCCGATCCGCAGGTCATCGTCTCGACGGGAAACCCTGATTCCGCGGCGTTCAAGCAGTGGCAACACTGGCCGCGGCTCAAGGCGGTGAGTGCCGGCAATCTGTTCACTCTGCCGCCCGACGATCTGGCGCGTTCGACGACTCGTGTGGCGGCCGGCGCGGCGGCAATGTGTCGCACTCTTGAGACGGCGCGACAACATTTGGGCCTGTCGAATTAGAATCGCGCACCCCCGCGTGGCCGCTGGCCCGCAGCGGCCGCTCAAGACAAGAAACGCGATATCCAATGACCCGATCCTCTGCCGCGCTGATCACGTTGCTCGCCTATGGCGCGGTGGTGCTTGCGATTGCCGTGTGGGGCACGCGGCGCACGCACAGCGCGAACGACTTTCTCCTGAGCAGCCGTCGCCTCGGTCCTTGGCTGGTGGCATTGAGCTACACGGCCAATGCATCTCCCGCCTGGCTGCTGTTCGCGATCGCAGGCGCGGCGTTTGCGTGGGGATTGTCGGCGGTGTGGATCTGGGTTGCCGTGATCTGCGGCTATGCGCTCAATCTTTTCTATCTCGCGCCGCGCCTGCGATTGCTTTCGAGCGCGCAGGGCAGCATCACGCTCGTTCAGGTGTTGAGCGCCGGCACCGGCGATCGCTTGCAGTCGCTGATCGTGCGCTCCGGCACTGTGATCATTGTGATTGCCGTGCTGCTGGAGATCGGTGCGGTGCTGTACACGGCGTCCAGCGTATTCGCGACTGGCTTCGGATTCGATGTCACCACGACCAGCATCACGGCCATGGTGGCGATCGTGGCCGCCACGTTTGCCGGCGGCTACTGGTCGACCAGCCTGGCGGACGCGGTGCACATCGGCATCCTGCTTGCGGCAGCGATCTTCGTGCCGCTGTTTGCGCTGGCGATCAGCGGCGATCTGGAGCAGCTCCGGATCGGCTTTGCCGCGCTCGGGCCCGCCACGACCGATTGGTTCGGCGGTCGCAGCGGCGTGGTGGCAATCGCCTTCGTCATCGGCGTTGCCGCATTCGGTTTCGAATTGCCCGGGCAGCCTCACGCCATCACACGCTTCATGGCGGCGCGTGATGAAGCGACGTTGGGTGTCGCGCGCTGGATCGCCATCGGGTGTATTTCGATACTGCTCGCCGCAATGCTGTTGTGCGGCTGGTGCGCCAGTGTGCTGTATGCAGGACTGGAAACGCCGGCGCAGGCGTTGTTCGTTCTGGTCGAACGGATGCTGCCACCCACGTTGTCGGCGATCATCGTTGCCCTGCTGGTCTGCGTCCTGCTTGCGGGGATCGCGAATCGATTGCTGGTGCTTGCTGCGAACTTTTCGGCGGACATGAAGCGAGCGAGCGCTTCGCTGTCGTTCGAATGGGCACGCGTGGTGCTGGTGCTGTGCGCGATCGTGGCGCTGTGTTTCTCTCTTTACGCCAGCCGTAATCTGCTCGACCAGGCGATGTTTGCGTTCTCGATCCTCGGTGCGTCCTTTGGTCCGTTGCTGCTGGTCCGGGTTGCCGGCAAGCGTGTGCGGCCCGGCTCGACGCTGGGCGCGATGTGGGCGGGCTTCGTTCTGACCTGGCTGTTTCATATCCTGCCCGACGCGCCGGGAGATTTTCTCGAGCGCGTGCTGCCGTTCGTGGCATCGCTTGGTATTGCGCTGACGGGCGGCGAGCGTCGCAGGAACCCCGACCGCGCGGACCGCTCGCAGGAGACGGTGCACGATCGGGTGCCGATCTGAGCGCAATGGATCGGGCGAGAATTTGCCATACGGCCGGAGTTTCCGCGCAACGCGGGCGGACCGCGCCTAAGGTTCACGGCAGCGAATCGATTCGGGCAGGTGATCACCAGGACGCACAGTCGGGAAGGTGAACAGCAGATGGCGAGATCCAGGAAGCAAAGTTCGCGCCGGCAAGCAAAACGCCAACTCGGCTCGCGTACCACAAAGAAGACGCGGTCGACCGCTGCGTCGAAGAAACAAAGCAAGAATAAGAGCACACGCCGTGCGGAGTCGCCGCAATCCCAGCCCGTCGATGCGAGCCTCGCTGCAAGGATTCTCGCCGCTGTCAGGCGTATTCCGCGCGGCAAGGTCTGCACCTATGGCAATGTCGCCGACGTAGCCGGTCTGCCGCGCCGCGCGCGGCTCGTCGGTACTGTGCTTCGGCAAACTCCCGCCTCTCGCGACCTGCCCTGGTTTCGTGTCATCAACGCCGGCGGCCGCATCTCCTTTCCCGTAGGCAGCGACGCCTACGCGCGCCAGCGCAGGAAACTCGAAGCAGAAGGCATCCCGTTTCTCGGCGGCCGCGTGGATCTGAAGAAATACGGCTGGCCCGCGTTGGAAGAAACGCTGGACGAGCTGTTGTGGAAGTTGCCGTAGAGCAGCGCGCCTAGTCTCACCGCCCAGGCGGACCTGCGAGCTGCCAACAAGATTCCAGATCTCGCGTTGACATGATTTTCGCTTTTAGGCGAAGATGGCATCGCCATGGAAATCAGGCACTACGTGACCACGGATGGGGTCGATCCGTTCCAGGACTGGCTTGACGATCTGGATGACGTCAGGACGCGTGTCGCCGTGCTACGGCGGGTCGATCGTCTCGCGGGCAACCATTTCGGAGATCGGAAGTTTTGTCGGGACGGGGTCTGGGAGTTACGGATCGACCTTGGGCCGGGCTATCGCATCTACTACGTCATGGTGCACAAGAGCGAAGTCCTGCTGTTGTGCGCAGGATCGAAGCGCACGCAAGTGTCCGATATCAAAGCCGCCGTGCGTTTATGGCGGGACTATCAGCAGAGGCAGGCATGATTCGCAAGAGAGCAAAGCAGCCCGTATCGCGCAGTCATGAGGACGCGACGGTCGAAAGTTTCCGAAAGAACCCGGCCTTCGCCGCCGAGTATCTCGATGCGGTACTGGAGAATGGTGACCAGGAAGAACTGATGCTGGCGTTGCGTAGACTTTCCGAGGCATTCGGCGGCGTGCAGAAGCTGGCAACCAGCGCCAAGCTCAATCCGACGACGCTGTACCGAACGCTGTCACCGCGCGGCAATCCCGAGCTCAGAAGCATGAATGCGCTGCTGAAGGCGATGGGGATGCGGCTATCGGTACAACCGCTGAGAAAGACAGGAGGTTCGAAGGTAGCCTAGGGCATCGTGAGCGGAGGACGCAGACGAACAGCATGGATCTCGCGCCAAACATGCCTGGACGATTCCTCGACGTCGTCCTGTCTGCGCTGAATCGACTTGCCCGGCATCGGGTATGCTTGTCGCTTCCTCACTGACGCACTCGGGGAGACAAGAATGAAGAACTCGATTCTCGCGATCGCTGCAGTAGCCGCTGTCCTGTCCGCTCCCGTTGACGCGCAAACAGCTCCGTATCAGGTGAAGGCGCGGGAAATTTATGCGCGCATCGTTTCCTTCCGCACCGCCGAGGGACAGAACCAGACGGCGGCAATGGCGGCGTATCTGCAGGACGTACTGAAGGCCGGTGGCGTGCCGGCCGCCGACATGACGACGGTCGAAGCTGCTGGCGCAACGGCAATGATCGTGCGTGTGCCCGGACAGAAATCCGGCCGGCCGATTCTGTTCTCTGCCCACATGGATGTCGTCGATGCACGCCCGGAGGAATGGGAGCGCGATCCGTTCACGCTGATCGAAGAGAACGGCAATTTCTACGGACGCGGCACCATGGACAACAAGGCTGGCGTCGCCGCGCTGGTCTCGACCATCCTGCGCCTGAAGTCGGAACAGATGCGGCCGGCGCGTGAGCTCGTCTTTGCCTTCGTGGGCGACGAAGAGACCGGGATGGAGACGACCGCGGCCATTGCCGCCCATCCCTGGGTCAAGAATGCGAAATTCGCAATCAACACGGACGCCGGCGGCGGTGTTCTCGACGAGAGCGGCAAGCCGCTCATCTACCTGGTCCAGGGCGCCGAGAAGACGTTCGCCACCTTCGACGCGACGGTCCACAACCCTGGCGGCCACAGCTCGCGCCCGCGCGCCGACAATGCGATCTACCAGCTGGCGACGCGCTCGAGAAGGTCGAGGCGTATCGATTCCCGGTGATGGCCAACAGTCTGACGCGCGCCTATCTCGGTGCAGTGGGCAAGGCGCAAACGGGCCCGCTCGGTGAAGCGCTGCGCAAGTTCGCCGCCGACCCGAACGATGCCGCTGCTGCCGATGCGCTGGCGCAATCGCCCGAGTTCGCTGGCACTACGCGCACGACCTGCGTCGCCACCATGCTGGAGGCGGGCCATGCCGAGAACGCATTGCCGCAGACCGCAAAGGCGACGATCAATTGCCGCATCTTCCCGGATGTCGCGGTGGAAACCGTGCGCCAGGCACTGGTGACGGCGATTGCAGATCCGAAGGTGGAAGTGACGACGCGCGACAAGCCGCAGGCCAGCCCGGTATCGGAGATGCGGCCGGACGTGACGGCGGCGATCACACGGGCCGTGCATGAAAACTACAAGGGCGTGCCGATCGTTCCTTACCTCGAATCGGGCGGCACCGACGGCAAGGTCTATCGCGCTGCTGGCATCCCGACCTTCGCCAGTTCCGGCCTGTTCAGCAAGCCCAGCGAAATGTTTGCACACGGGCTCAACGAGCGCCTGCCGGTCGTCTCTTTCTATCAGGGCCTCGATCACATCTACCGGCTGGCCGTCGAGCTGGGTGGCGCCCGCCGCGGTCGCTGACGGACAGCGATCGGGCTGCGGTGCACCGCACGCCGCACGTCCGCAGCCGCCAGGTCCTGGCGGCTCGTCTGTCGCTGCAACAGTCTGTGAACGGGCCATGGAGGGCCCGCAATCTCCCCAAATGCCCCGATCGATCTGATCCACCTATTCGGGCCCAACGTAGGGGGGCTTCAGCCTTCGTCTGATGCCTGTGCGGCGCGGCACGGATCGATACTGCGATCGTCCTATCGCACCAGAGGCATATCCGGGGACTGTCGAGTTCCCGGGATCGAAGAGGGGGAATGCGCCATGAACCGACCTGTCAGCGAACGCTTGATGACACTGGAGGAGGCTCTGCGGCTGTCGCAGCTGAGCCCCGATCCCAAGAGAAAGTTCGAACGCCCCAGCATCTGGGCGTGGCAGACCGTGGCGCGCGCCATGGCGCAGACCGTTTCAGACGAACAGATCGACAGCATGTGCCGGCGCCGCAGGAAGCCGGGGTGAGGCGGCGTCGGTGCATGCACTATCGGTTGTGCCGTAGCTCGATCAACGAGCGGACAAACGCCCGGTAGTCTTGAAGATTGGCGGCGGCCGCAGTCGTTGCGGCATGATGCACGCTTTCGGCCACCACAGGGTCTTCCATGCGCCGCCTGCTGCCTGCGATCTGCATCGCATTCGGTCTTGTCAGCGTCGCCCCGTCGTATGCAGCCGCGCCGCCCGCGCCTCCCAAAGTCCTGCCTGCTCCGCCGCGACATGAAGGCGAGGGTCCCTATTCGCAGCTGATCCTGCGCAACGTCACCGTGATCAACGGCACCGGCGCACCGGCGTTTGGGCCCGCCGATGTGGTCATCGAGAACAATCGCATCGTGCAGGTGATGTCGGTCGGTGCGCCCGGCGGGGCCAAGGAAGATCCCAGGCGGCCGAAGCTGGCTGCCGGTGGCAGGGAAATGGACCTGCGCGGGCACTACGTGATGCCGGGCCTGATCGACATGCACGGCCATATCGGCGGCGAAGAGCAGGGCGTTCCGGCCGAGTACGCATACAAGTTGTGGATGGGACACGGCATCACCACCATCCGCGAACCCGGCTGCGGCAACGGCATCGAGTGGTGCGTGAGCGAGACCAAGCGCAGCGCCGCCAACGAAATCACCGCACCGCGCATCTTCCCTTATGTCTTCTTCACGCCGGAGGTGCCGATCACCGACCCGGAGCAGGGTCGTCGCTGGGTTCGCGAGATGAAAGCGAAGGGCGCCGTGGGCATGAAGTGTTTCGGCTATCGCCCCGAAGTACTCGCGGCGGTATTCGACGAGCTGAAGAAGCAGGGCATGCGCAGCGCCTGCCACCATGCCCAACTCGATGTCACCCGGGTCAACGTGCTGACCACCGCGCGCTGGGGTCTGACTTCGATGGAACACTGGTACGGCCTGCCCGAAGCGCTGTTCGACGACCGTACCGTGCAGGACTATCCGGCGGCCTACAACTACAACAACGAGCAGGACCGGTTCGGTCAGGCGGGCCGCCTGTGGAAACAGGCCGCGGTGCGCGGCAGCGAGAAGTACGAGTCCGTCATCAAGGAGCTGCTGGCGCTCGATTTCACGCTCGACCCGACGTTCACGATCTATCTGGCCTCGCGTGACCTGATGCGGGCGCGCCGAGCGGAGTGGCACGACGAGTACACGCTCACGTCGCTGTGGAATTTCTATACGCCGAACCGCGACAACCACGGCAGCTTCTTCTTCGACTGGGGCACCGAGGAGGAAGTCGCCTGGCGCGAGAACTATCGGCCGTGGATGGCTTTCGTGAACGACTACAAGAATCGCGGCGGCCGGGTCACGGTGGGCTCCGACTCGGGCTTCATCTATCAACTCTATGGGTTCGGCACCATCCAGGAACTCGAGCTGCTGCGCGAGGCGGGCTTCCATCCGCTCGAAGTGATTCGCTCGGCTACGCTCTACGGCGCGCAGGCGCTCGGCGCGGCCGATCGCATCGGCTCGCTGGAGCCGGGCAAGCTCGCCGATCTGGCGGTGCTCGAGGAGAACCCGCTCGCCAATCTCAAGGTGCTGTACGGCACCGGCCATATCCGCCTCGGCGAGGACGGCAAGGCGCATCGGGTCGGCGGCGTCAGATACACCATCAAGGACGGGATCGTGTACGACGCGAAGCGGCTGCTGGCCGATGTTCGCGCCATGGTGGCGGAGGACAAGCGCGCCAAGGGTGTGACGACGCTGGTTCAGCCGTAGCCATCCCGGTTGCCTGGCGATTGGCGGGCACGCGTTAACCCGATTCCCGCCGGGCCGTCGTTCATTGGTCAAACAGCGCGTCGTGCGGCTGTCCGGAGAGACCAATGAGAAGCCTAGTCCGCGGATGTTCCGTTCTGACCGTGACGGCGCTGGTGGTTGCGTGCGCTGCGCAACGCGACGGTGACAGGGAAGCGGCGCAGAAGACGGATGCGACGGTCGACAAGACTGCGGTCCCGGCGGCCCCTCCACCGGCGCCGCGTCTGGAAGTGCCGCCCATGCCGGTGGAACAGCAGGTGGAGTCGCGAGACCTGAACGAGGTCGCTGTCATGGCGCCCGCGACAGCCGTTCGACAGACGACGAAGACGCGCTATGCCCAAATGGCCGGGAACGCGTCAGTCGCTGCCTCGGCCACGCTCTGCTGCGTGCCGCCGGTCTATCGGCAGCCGGCGAACACCGAGCAGTACGAGCATCTGAACGACAATCCGGTGCATCTGGCGACCGAGCAGCCGGTCTCGACCTTCTCCATCGACGTCGATACCGGCGCCTACGCCAACGTCCGGCGCTTCCTGAACGATGGACAGCTGCCGCCGCAGGATGCGGTGCGCGTCGAGGAGATGATCAACTACTTCGACTACCAGTACGCGCCGCCGAGCAGCCGCGAGACGCCGTTTCGCGTAGCCACCGAGCTGGCCCCGGCGCCCTGGAATCAGGATGCGCTGCTGCTCAAGATCGGCATCAAGGGCTTCGAGATGGCGGCCAGCGAGCGGCCGCCGGCCAACCTGGTGTTCCTGATCGATGTGTCCGGGTCCATGCAGTCGCCCGACAAGCTGCCGCTGCTGAAGAATGCGTTCCGGCTGCTTGCCGATCAGTTGACGGCGCGCGATCGTGTTTCGATGGTGGTCTACGCCGGCAGCTCGGGCGTGGTGCTCGAGCCGACCGCCGGCGACCAGAAGCACAAGATCCGCGAAGCCATCGACCGATTGGAAGCTGGCGGCTCGACCAACGGCGCCGAAGGCATCGAGCGCGCCTACCAGTTGGCCAAGGTGGCGCACATCGCCAAGGGTATCAATCGCGTGGTGCTGGCGACGGATGGCGACTTCAACGTCGGTGTAGTGAATTTCGAGGCGCTGGTCGACATGGCCGAACGTCAGCGTGCCTCGGGTATTGCGTTGACCACGCTGGGCTTCGGTACCGGCAACTACAACGACAAGCTGCTGGAACGGCTGGCCGATGCGGGCGACGGCAACTATTCCTATGTCGATTCGCTTTCCGAGGCGCGCAAGGTGCTGGTGTCCGAGCTGTCCTCGACCCTGGTCACCATCGCCAAGGACGTGAAGATCCAGGTCGAGTTCAATCCGGCGCAGGTGCTGGAGTACCGGCTGATCGGCTACGAGAACCGGATGCTGGCGCGCGAGGATTTCAACAACGACAAGGTCGATGCGGGCGAGATCGGCGCGGGCCATCGCATCACGGCCCTCTATGAGGTCGTGCCGGTTGGCGCCAAGGGCCGGGTCGATCCGCTGCGCTACGGCGCGCTCGATACGTCGTCGGCTGTGGCACGCAGCGACGAACTGGCGAATGTCCGGCTGCGATACAAGAAGCCGGGTTCGGATAGCAGTCAGTTGCTTGAATACCCGATCGCCAGGCGGTCGCTGGTGGCTGCCGACAGGGCCTCGCCGGATCTGCGGTTCGCCGCCAGCGTTGCTGCCTTCGGCCAGCTGTTGCGCGGTGGCAAGTATCTCGGGACGTTCGGCTATGACGACGTGGCCGCGCTGGCGCGAAGCGGATTGAGTACGGACGACGAGGGCTACCGGCGCGAATTCGTCTCGCTGGTGAAACTCGCGCAGACGCTGGCGCCGCAGGACTCCGGCGAGAAGGTGGGACAGGTTGGGCGATGAACGGTCCGGCTGCCGGCCCATGCCAGTTGGACGGCGGAGTGCATCGGGGGCAGAGGGTGTGCCGGGCGTTTTCAATGCTTGCTGCGAGGCCGCGGCAGCTGCCGACGGCAGTGCCGCGAGGCCTCGGACTCAAGTACCCTTGCCGGTATGGAATCGTCGCAACAGGGTGAGGCAATGGCCGCGAGCGTAGCGGTGGACATTGCCGTCCCTGAGTCTGAGCCCAAAGCGGCGGCGCCGGTGCCCGCCGCGGTGGCGGAAACGGATGCCGCCCTGATGCTGCGCTATCGCGAGGGCGATGCACGGGCGTTCGAAGTGCTTTACGAGCGTCACAAGGGTGCGTTGTACCGTTACCTGCTGCGCATGTGCCGTCATCAGGAAATGGCCAACGATCTGTTCCAGGAGGTATGGAGCAAGGTGATTGCCAGCCGTGAGCGCTATGAGGCGCGCGCGCAGTTCAACACTTTCCTATTCCGCATCGCGCACAACTGTGCGATCGATCATTTCCGGCGCGCCGGTCGCCAGCATGCCGGTCGTACCGACGACGTAACGGAGCTGGAGGATCAGCTGGCGGGCGCGGAATCGGAGCGTCCGGAAGCGCAGCTGTCCGAACAGCAGGTGCGCGACTCGTTCCAGCAGGCGCTGCTGCAGCTGCCGCCGGAACAGCGCGATGTGTTCGTGCTTTATGAAGAGACCGGATTGAGCCTGGAGGAAATCGGGAACATCACCGGCGTGGCGATGGAGACGGCGAAGAGCCGTCTGCGTTACGCGCTGAACAAGTTACGGGCGGCCTTGCAGCAGCATCGGCCGGACCGGGAGCAGGTGGAGTCGTGAGCGAGCCGATCGACGACAAGGCGTTCGACGAGTATCTGAGCGGTCGCTCGCCGATCTCGCAGCGCTATCGCGCGCTGGCCGACGACGCGCAGGAGACCGTTCCACCGGAGCTGGATCGGCGCATCCTGGCGCAGGCTCGCGATGCCGTTGCACAGGTAGAAACTGCCCCGGCGGATGATCTGGCGCGGCTGCGTACGAAGCGCCGGCGTCTCATGCAGTGGAGCGTGCCGGCCGCATTGGCGGCATCCGCGGTGCTGGTCATATCGATCGTCATCCGAAGCGGTGTGCAGCATGAAGTGCGCGCAGTGAGTGAGCGCCCAATCGCGGCGCCTGCGGCCGCAGCGCCTCCTGCGCCGCCGCCACCACCAGCGATGGCCAAGCAGCAGTCCACCGGTGCAAGCGCACAAGACGGCGTCGTCTTGATCGCACCGCCCCAGAATGCAGCGACGGAGTTCTCGCCCTTGGCGCCGCCGCCTGCGGCTGCGGCGAAGGAAGCACCAAGAGCCAGGCGGATGGCGTCACCGCCTGCTCCGGCACCGCTGAAGGAAGCATCGAAGTCCGGGCAGGAGTCAGCGCCAGCAGAGGCGGCGGCAGGTGTGAACCGCGTTCACGTGCCGAGTGAGCGTACGGCGCGATACGAGCCGACCGCTGCGAGCCCACGCGTCGAGCGTGAGCATGACGATCTTTCGAAAGTGACGGTGACGTCGGCGAACCGGCAGTCGTCGATGGCTGCCGATGGCGGCGCATTCAGTGCGCCAGCACCAAGTGCCGTCGAACAATTGCCGCGCCCGGATGAGCAGCCCGGATCCGCCGGTCTGCACGACGATCCTGAGCGCTGGCTCGAGCACATTCGCGAGCTGCGCAAGAACGGCAAGCAGGTCGAGGCCGACAGCGACTGGAAGGAATTCCGTGCGCGCTATCCCGATTATCCCGTGGCCGACACGGATACGGCCGCAAGCAAGCCCGACAGCAAACCTTGAGCTGAGCTTGCGAACGTGTGAACGCTGCGGCGTTCACTGCTTCGATGGTCTTCGATGCTCTCTTCGCGGCAGCAGGTGCTGTCAGGCGGCGGTCTGCCGATCCTCGGTGGCTGCCGCGGCAATGCGCGGCAGATACAGCCGCACCGTCGTGCCCTGGCCTGGCTCGCTCTCGATGCGCAGGAAGCCGCCGGCACGCGCGATGATCTGATTGACGATGGCGAGCCCCAGGCCGGTGCCGTTCTTGCCCTTGGTGGTGAAGAAGGGCTTCAAGATGTGCTCGCGCGTTGCGGCGTCCATGCCGGTGCCGGTGTCGGCCACCTCGATGCAGGCGAACGTGGCCCGCTCGCCGTCTTTCTCCATGTCGATGTCGGCCGCGCCGATGGTCAGCTCGCCGCCGTCGGGCATGGCGTCGCGGGCATTCACCACCAGATTGAGCAACGTACGCTCCAGCTGCGACGCGTCCATGAAGACACGGCTCACAGGTTGCTCGAAATCGAAGTGCAGCCGGATGCGATTGCCGAGCAACATGCGCAACATGTTGCCGAGCGAGTCGACGGTGGCGCGCACATCCATGACGCGCGGCGAAATCGGCGTGTCCTTGCCGAAGCTCAGTACTTCCTGCGTGAGGCCGCTGCCGCGTTGCAGAACCTCGATGATGCGCTGTGAGTAGCGGTCCGCATCCGGGTGCAGCCCTGGAACGCGGCGTATGAGTTCCGCATAGCCCATGGCGGCGCTGAGAATGCTGCGGAAATCATGCGCGATGTCGGCAGCCATACGGCCGACTGCTTCCATGCGATGCAGCTCCATCAGGTGCTGTTCGTACGCGCGTAGCGCTGTCTGCGCATGGGCATGCTCGTGCTCCTGGTAAAGCCGGGCGATGTTGTCGGCTACCGCGCTGGCGAAATCGGATTCGGCGCCGCTCCAGGTGCGCGGCGGACCGACATGCTCATGACATACGACACCGACCACACGCCCCTCGATGTAGATGGGCGCATCGAGCATCGAAGTGATGCCCAACGGCTGCAGATACGATTCGTTCAGTCCCTGGGTGAATACCGAGGTCCGGGCATCGCCGGCCGGCACCGTGCGGCGCTGGTAGATGGCGTCGAAATACTCGGGAAAATCCAGGGCCCGCAGCACCGCGCCCTGGAAGACTTCGGCGCTCGAGTGTTGCAGCAGATAGCGACATCGCAGGGCACGGCCCTGGTCGACTGCCACCCACACGCCGACCCGGTCGACCTGCAGGGCATTGGCCGCTACCTGTGCGAGCTGCATCCACAATTCGCGCAGCGGGGTGCCGGTACTGGCGTTCAGGCGGGCCAGTTGCAGCCGCGCCTGCTCGAACAGCCGGGTCGGCTCACTGATCGGTCCCTGGGGGCTCTGCGACTGCTTGGCTGCCATGCGGGGTACCTCCCTTACATGCAGGGGCACTGTACCCCCGGCTGGAAGGTCGGGCCAGCGCTTCTGGCTGCAAGCTGAAGCGATCGGCTGTCAAGGCAGCATTTCGTGCCGGCCTGCCGTTAGAATCGCGCCCACTTCCTGTTGCAAGCGTTACGAGAGTCGAGCCCGTGATGGAACGTTCGATCGAAAAAATGTTGTTCGCCAGCCGCTGGATCCTGGCGCCGGTCTACCTGGGGATGTCGCTGGCGCTGCTGGCGCTGGGCATCAAATTCTTCATGGAGGTGTACCACCTCATGCACACCCTGGTCGAAGTGACCGAGGCCGACCTGGTGCTGCGGCTGCTGGCGCTGATCGACCTGGTGCTGGTGGGCAGCCTGATCGTGATGGTGATGTTCTCCGGGTACGAGAATTTCGTCTCCAAGATCGACGTCAAGGACGGCGGCGATTCGCTGGGCTGGCTGGGCAAGCTGGACGCCAGCAGCCTGAAGCTCAAGGTGGCCGCGTCGATCGTCGCCATCTCCTCCATCCACCTGCTGCGCGCCTTCATGGGCATCAGCGGCACCAGTCCGGTCGATAACGACAAGCTCATGTGGTACGTGATCATCCACCTCACCTTCGTGGTGTCGGCGGTGATGATGGGCGTGCTGGACAAGATGTCGTTCGCCAGCCATCGCGACGAGCACTGATTCAAGGCAGGCCGCGCCATGATCTATTCGCTGGGCGAGCGCCGCATCGAAACCTGCGGCGATGAATATTACGTCGCACCCAGCGCCGATGTGATCGGCAGCGTGCGGCTGGGACGCTGGGCCAGCGTGTGGTTCGGCACCGTGATCCGCGGCGACGACGACTGGATCGAGCTGGGTGACGGCGTCAACGTGCAGGATGGCTGCGTGCTGCACACCGATGCGGGGGTGCCGATGGTGCTGGCGCCGAATTGCAGCGTCGGTCACAAGGCGTTCCTGCACTCCTGCACGGTTGGCGAGCATTCGCTGATCGCCAACGGCGCCATGCTGCTCGACGGTGTGAAGGTCGGCAGGTTCAGCATCGTGGCCGCCGGTGCGTTCGTGCCGCCGCGCAAGACGATACCCGATGGCGTGGTGGTGATGGGCTCGCCCGCCAAGGTGGTGCGCGAGATCACGGAGAAGGATCGGGAGCTGCTGATTCGCACCGCTGCGCACTATCAGGAAAACGCGAAGAAATTCCGGCAGCAGTTGCGGCAGGAAAGCTGAGGCTTCGCGCGACCCGGCGCATCGAAGCGGCGACGGCCGGAGAACCGGCCGTCATTGATATGGCGCAGACCGCAGCGGCGGCTCAGCTCGCCGACACTTTCTGCGGCGGTTCGACGCCTTCCGGGAAAAATTCCAGCGACACCGAATTCAGGCAATGCCGCTGCCGCGTGGGCGGTGGGCCGTCGTTGAAGACATGGCCGAGGTGCGCATCGCAGCGGCGGCAGCGGATCTCGGTGCGCAGCATGCCGTGGGTGCGGTCCACCAGCTCGACGATGTGTGCCGGGTCGAGCGGCTGGTAGAAGCTCGGCCAGCCGGTGCCCGATTCGAACTTGGCATGGGCGCGATACAGCGGTAGACCGCACAGCCGGCAGGCGTACAGAACGCTTTCCTTGTTGTTGAGCAACGTGCCGCAGAACGGCCGCTCCGTGCCCTGGTGCAGGATGACGTGACGTTCTTCGGGGGTGAGCGCCGCTGCGTACCTGGCGCGCTCCGCGTCGCTGAGTGGCCGCAAATCGTAGCCGCTCGCTGAAGTCGTTGGGGTCGTGCTCGTGGTCATGATCGAGATCCGGGACTACCTACCCTCCGCCCGCAGCCGGCTGTGCCGGTAGCCGTAGAAACCGTACACCGAGAAGCCGAGCAACGACCAGATCACCAGCCGCCACCAGGTATCCGCAGGCAGGAAGTACGTCATACCACCACAGATCAGCGCACCGAGCACGCACGTGACCGGCGCGAACGGCACGCGGAACGGTCGTGGCGCATCCGGCTTGGTGTAACGCAGGACCAGCACGCCGATGCACACCACCGTGAACGCCAGCAGGATGCCGATCGAGATCAGTTCGCCCAGCACGTTCAGCGGGAACAGGCCGGCGAAGAACGCGGCGCCCACCACGGTGACGACGGTGGCCACGTGCGGCGTGCGGTACTTCGGATGCACCTTGCGCATGGCCGGCGGCACCAGGCCGTCGTCGGCCATCGCCAGCAGGATGCGCGGCTGGCCGAGCAGCGACATCAGGATCACCGAAGTCATGCCGGCGATCGCGCCGAGCTTGACCAGCGAGCCCAGCCAGGAGAGCTCCTGGTGCGCATCGAGTGCGACTGCAACCGGCGCAGCCGCGCCCAGTTGCGGATACGGCACCATGCCCGTCATGACCAGCGCCATGCCGATGTACAGCGCCGAAGAAATCACCAGTGTCGCCATGATGCCCAGCGGCAGGTCGCGTTGCGGATTGCGCGCTTCGCGTGCCGTGGTCGAGGCGGCATCGAAACCGATGTAGGAGAAAAAGATGATGCCCGCGCCCTGCAGTACGCCGCTCCAGCCGAAGTGGCCGAAGGTGCCGTTGTTGGGCGGGATGTAGGGTTGCCAGTTGGCGGTGTCGATGAACGAGATTCCGGCGAAGATGAATATCAGGATGACCGCGACCTTGATGATCACCATGATGGTGTTGGCGCGGGAGGACTCGCGCACGCCGACATACAGGATCCAGCCCATCCCCAGGATGATGAGTACTGCAGGCAGGTTGATGATGGCGCCGGTCGCGGCGAGATGACCGCTGGGGCCCTTGCCGAAGGGCGCGTTGGTGAGCACCTGCGGGAACGTGATCCCCCAGTCGCCGAGAATGTTGACGACGTACTCCGACCATCCGACCGCGACCGCGGAAGCGGACATCATGTATTCGAGCGACAGGTTCCAGCCGATGATCCAGGCCACTGCCTCGCCGAGCGTGGCGTAGGCATAGGTGTAGGCGCTGCCGGAGACCGGGATCATGGCGGCGAACTCGGCGTAGCAGATCGCGGCGAAGGCCGAGCCGATGGCGGCGATCAACAACGAAAGCGTCAACGCCGGGCCGGCGTGCTCGGCGGCCACCGTGCCGGTGAGGATGAAAATGCCGGTGCCGATGGTCGAGCCCAGTCCTACGGCGGTCAGCGCGCCGACGCCCAGTACCCGGTTGAGCTGCGGGCCGGCCTGCAGGTCCTTGACGATGGCATCGACGGTACGCACGGCGAACAGGCGGCGTAGAAGCGTGGACATGAGGTTTGAGGCCCCTTTTGTGGTTCTGGTGTCGGACGGCGGCACGTGCGCCCAAGGCTACAGGCGGCAGACGCTGATGAACAGATCAGCGTTTTGCCCGATGGCGCGCCCTGTGGCCGGCGCGGCTAAAGCCTTATCATCGGCAGCGTGATGCAAACGGACGATTCCGCCCCGGGCGAGATGCCGCCCATTTCCACTCCCATCGCCAACAGCTACTGGGTTCTGCCCGGACGTCTGCTCGCGGGCGAGTATCCTGGCTCGATCTCGCGTGCGGAAGCGCTCGATCGTATACAGAAGCTGCAACAGGCCGGCGTCGACAGCTTCATCGATCTGACGGAAGAGGGCGAGATGCCGCCGTACGATCCGTTCCTGTCGCGTGAGGCGCCGCGCCCGGTGGAGCATCGGCGTGTGCCAATCACCGATCACACCGTGCCGCAATCATCCCAGGTGATGACCGATATTCTGGATGCGATCGATGCGCAGCTGGCCGCGGGGCGCTGCGTGTACGTGCATTGCCGCGCCGGCATAGGTCGAACCGGAACTGCGATCGCGTGCTACCTGATTCGCAGCGGACGTACTCCCGAGGCCGCGCTCGATCATCTTCAGCTCCTGTGGCAGAGCTGCGCGCGCAGCCGTTCCTGGCCGACGACCCCCGAGACGCAGGAGCAGCACGATTTCGTGCTCCAGTGGAGTGAGCCGACGCGCGTGGCCGACGTCACTCTGCTCGATCGCTATCGGGGCGCGCTTCTCGGGATGGCCGTCGGCGATGCGCTCGGTGGCCTGGTTGCGGCGGGGCAGGTCGAGCCGCAGCAGCTGTTGCAACCGCAATCGCTTGCTGGCGTTGCACTCCCGGTCGGTGCGGATACGGCGTCCACCCTGGCCGTGGCCGAAAGCCTGCTGGCACACGAGGGTCATGACTCCGACGATCAGATGCATCGCTACATGCATCGTTTCGGCGGCGACGCCATGAATGCAATCTCGGCAGAGTTCAAGCGCGCACTGGGCGCCTGGAAATGGTCGCGCAAGGCCACCGGCGGCACGCACGATCCGAAGAATCTCGACCCGCATTCGCTGGCGCGCACCCTCGCTGTTGCCTTGTATCGACGCACGGAGCCGGCCGTCGCCATCGATCTGGCAGCGGAAGTGTCGCGGCCAACGCATCAGTCGCCGGTGGTGCTGGACGTCTGCCGGCTGTGGACGGCGCTGCTGATCGATGCGCTGTCGGGAGTCGAGAAGGTCGATCTGCTCAGCCTGCAACGTGGTGAAGCGATGTCCAGGGTGCGCGGCCGGACGCTCCGCAAGGAACTCGATGGACTGCTGGAACAGCGTTGGCTGCCGATGTCGCGCCAAGGTGGCGATGCGCTGTCGCTTTGCGCGCGCGCATTGCTGGTTTTTTCGGAGACGCAGGATTTTGCGGACGGCATGCTCGAAGCGGTCGCCAGCAAATCTGCTCCGGCAACCGCAGGTGCGCTCTACGGTGCGCTTGCCGGTGCGCACTACGGCGTGAACGCGATTCCCGCGCATTGGCAGGTTGAATCTCATGAAAGGGAGTCGATGCAGCAGCTGGTGCACCGACTCGCAGAATGAGCCCTCACGATGGCGATGCGCTCGAAACAGAAAAAATCAGCACGCAGTACGCCGGCACGGCGTAGCCGCTCCGTCAAACGTCGCGAGCCATCGTGGGTGCATCTGAGTGACGAGGAGTTGCTGAACAAGCGGTTCTGCGACCTGCGGTTGTCGCTGCGCAATACCATGGTGGAGCGGCACTGGCGTGACGTGCAGAACGATCTGAACCGCCGCGGCATCCGCTTCCGGCCGCATCTGTGGCTGTCCGAAGAATGGTTCTCGCCCGACGGTGTGCCCGGCATCGCCGTGCCGTTCTACATGGCGCATCCACGGTTGATGCGGTTGGAACGGCATTTCATGGGCGAAGTGGAGGGCGGCAACGCGAACTGGCTGACGCGCATCCTGCGCCACGAGGCGGGCCATGCGCTCGACAATGCGTTTCGCCTGCGTCGTCGCAAGGAATGGCGGCGCACCTTCGGCAATCCTTCGAGTCCATATCCGGATGTCTATCGGCCGCGCCCGGCCAGTCTCGACTATGTACTGCATCTCGGGCACTGGTACGCGCAGAGCCATCCGACCGAGGACTTCGCCGAGACGTTCGCCGTGTGGCTGCAGCCGCGGGCCCGCTGGCGTCGCGACTATCATGACTGGCCGGCGCTGAAGAAGCTGGAGTACGTCGATTCGTTGATGCAACAGCTGCAGAACGTGCCTGCTGCGGTCGCCAATCGCGATCTGATCGAGCCCTTGAGCGAGGATACGCGCACGCTCGGCGAGCACTATCGGCAGAAGCTCACCCGCTATGAGCTGGATAGCGCCGAGGCCTACGATCTGCGTCTGAAACGCATCTTCGGCAAGCACAGCCGGCGGCGTCGCCATCTGCGTGCCGCCACCTTCGTGCGCAAGGTGCGTCCGCAGCTGGAACGATTGTTGATCCGGCGCTCGCGTTTGCACCCGTATCTCGTGCACCATGTGCTGCGTACTGTCATACAACGTTGCCGGGAGCTCGATCTGGTTCTTGATACATCACAACGCGAAGCCAAGCGCGCCGTGCTCGGCGTGGTCGAGCGCATCCTGATGGACATGCTGCGTGGCGACCGCGAGCGGTATGCACTATGAGAAGGGCCACATGAAGCCACTACGCGTACTGGTATTGATGCATGAAAGCCTGGTGCCCCCCGCGAGCCTGAAGGGTTATACCGACGCAGAGATCGACGAGTTCCAGACCGAGCTCGATGTGACCAGCGAGCTGGAAGACGCCGGCCACACGGTGCGGGCGCTGGGCATGGGCGACAATCTTTCGGATCTGCGCAGCGCGATCACCGATTGGAAGCCCGACATCGCGTTCAACCTGCTGGAGGAGTTCCAGGGCATCGTGACCTACGATCAGTACGTGGTCGCATTCCTGGAGCTGATGAAGCAGCCGTACACCGGCTGCAATCCGCGCGGCATGATGATTTCGCGCGACAAAGTGCTGTCGAAGCAGATCCTCGCCTACCACCGCATCCCGACGCCGGGTTTCGTCGTGTTCCGCAAGGGTCAGCGCTATCGCTTGCCGAGCCGGCTGAAATTCCCGCTGTTCGTCAAATCCACCACCGAGGACGCCTCGCTCGGCATTGCGCAGGCTTCGGTGGTGACCGATCCGGAGAAGCTCAGAGAGCGCGTCGAGTTCATCCATACCCAGATCAACTCGGACGCACTGGTGGAGGAATATATCGAGGGCCGGGAATTGTACGTCGGTGTCATGGGCAACGAACGGTTGCGCACGTTCCCGGTGTGGGAGATGGATTTCGGCACGCTGCCCGAGGTGATGGCCGGCATCGCCACGCGCAAGGTGAAATGGGATCGTCGCTATCAGGAGAAGCACGGTATCAGCACCAGCGCCGCGGCGTCGCTGCCGGATGGTGTGCCGGCGTACCTCGACAAGCTCTCCAAACGCATCTATCGCGCGCTGCACATGAGCGGATATGCGCGCATGGATTTCCGCATGCGTCCGGACGGCAGCGTGTTCGTGCTCGAAGCCAACGCCAATCCGAACATCAGCGACTACGAGGATTTTTCCGAATCGGCCAAGTCCACCGGCATCACCTACGCTACGCTGCTCGAGCAGATCATTCGCCTGGGCCGCAACTACCAGGCGGCCTGGCGCATCGACGAGGCCTGAAGTCCCGCGGGTGCTGTCCCGCTTGCCCCAAACTTGCGGCGGACAGGTGCGGCCCTACTAGAATCGACGCAGCGCCCGCCCGTGCGGGCCTGACGAGAAGGGTCCGACATGGTTGCTGCTCACTCACCGGCTGCTCGCGCTAATACCGTTCTGTTCGCGTTGTGGGCGCTTTTCTGGGTGGCCATGATCGCCGTAGGCTTTCAGGACGCGCTGCGCAATCCGCTCGTGCGCTGGTGGGAGCCGCTGCTGTGGGAGAGCAGTTCCGCCTTCGTTGCGACTTTGTGGTTCCTGCTCCAGCGTCGCGCCGACGCGGCCTACGCACAGTATCTGGATCGTCCCTGGCTCTGGTTCACGCATCACGCCAAATGGCTGCTGCTGCTGATCCCGAGCTTCATCGTGTCGACCTATCTGCTTCGTCACGGGTTGTATCGCCTGCTCGGAGAAGAGTATCGACACGAGCCGTGGAGCTTCATCATCGCTTACGAATCGGTGAAGCTCACTTTGTTCGTCAGTCTCTGGCTCGGCATCATCTTCGGCTTCAATTCGTTCGCGCAGTGGCGTTCTCAGCGCGAAGACCTGCTGGCTGCGCAGAAGGCGCTGGCGGAATCGCAGCTGTTGCAGTTGCAGGGACAGCTGCGGCCGCATTTCCTGTTCAATGCGCTCAACACCATTTCCTCGTTGATGCACGTCGATCCCATGCGGGCGGATCGGCTGCTGGCACGGCTCGGCGACCTGCTGCGCATGAGTCTGGTGGCCAGCAACAAGGAGCTGACGACACTTCGTGAGGAGCTGCGCATGCTGGAGCTTTACGCGCAGATCATGGGGGAGCGGTTCACGGGGCGCGTGACGTTGGCCTGGAACATCGATGCAGCGATGCTGGGGGCTGCTGTGCCGACGCTGTTGCTGCAGCCGCTGCTCGAGAACGCGTTCAAGCACGGGGTGGAGCTGGCGCAGGATGCGGCGTTGATTCGCATCGAGGCTCGCCAGCAGAACGAGGCGCTGGAATTGGTGGTCGCCAACAGCAGCACGACGCAGGTCCGGCCAGAATCGACCGGCATCGGGCTGAGGAACTGTCGCGAGCGCCTGCGATTGTTGTATGGCGAATGCGCCACGCTCGAGTTGGCCCAGGAGCCGACGGAAGTCGTGGTCCGGGTACGTCTGCCGTATCGTGAGTACGCGCCATGATTCGTACGCTCATCGTCGATGACGAACCGCCGGCGAGGGACAAGTTGCGTCGTTGGCTCGGCGAGCATGAGGACGTGGAGATCGTCGGCGAGGCCGCCGACGGCTTGCAGGCGGCTGCGGCTATCGATTCGCTGCAGCCCGATGTCGTCTATCTCGATATCCAGATGCCTGGACTCAACGGCCTGGAAGTCGCGGCGCAACTGGAGCTGCAGCATGCGCCGTTGATCGTGTTCGTCACTGCGTTCGACGAGCATGCCGTCAAGGCATTCGACCTGAGCGCGGTGGATTATTTGCTGAAGCCGTACGACCGGGATCGACTATTGCGGACCCTGGCGCGCGTTCGCGAACGACTTGGAAGCGCTGCACACTCCACAGCGGTGCATGTCGCTCGCGAGCGGGTTGGCGCGAGCGATCGGCTGCTCGTGCCGCGCGGCGAACGACTGGAGCCGATTGAAAGCAACTCAATCCATTGGCTGGAAGCGGACGACAACTACGTGCACGTGTGGACGGGAGAGCGGAGCTACCTGCTGCGGCGCTCTCTTCAGGATCTATTGGTGCAGTTGGGCGAGCAGCGCTTCGTCCGCATCCACAAGTCTGCCGCGGTCAATCTGGCCGAGATCCAGTCGCTCACGCCGCTGTTCAAAGGCGACTACGAACTGCAGCTGCGCAGCGGCCAGACGCTGCGGCTCAGCCGGCGCTACCGGGATGCATTGTTCTCACGCATGGGGCGCTAAGCTCCGCTTGCCTCGCCCAGAGTCCCGTTGACCCCACTGTTGCGGCGGCCGCCGCCGTGACGGCGCATGTTGCCGCCGTCATTCGAACAGGAGGTCCCCGATGAATACATCGATCGATTTCGCGGGTGGGCGCTACGACTTCCTCGACTGGTTGCGCGTGCTGGCCATCTTCATCCTGCTCTTCTTCCACACCGGCATGCTGTTCGTCGGCTGGGACTGGCATATCCAGAACAGCGAGACCCTGCCGGCGCTGGTTCTGCCGATGGGTATCGCGCATCGCTTGCGCATGCCGCTATTGTTCGTCATCGCGGGTGCCGGCTTGTGGTTTTCGCTCGGTCGGCGCGGCGGTCTCGAAGTCGTGCGCGAACGTAGTGTTCGACTGCTGTTGCCGCTGGTGGCGGGCATGTTCCTGATCGTGCCGCCGCAGGTCTGGTACGAGCGCCTGTTCCGCGGGCAGTGGCAGGGCAGCTACATCGACTTCCTATTGCATCGCGTGCTGCAGTTCCAACCCTATCCACAGGGTGATTTCAGCTGGCATCACTTGTGGTTCATTGCCTATCTCTATGTGTATGTGCTGCTGTTCATGCCGGCACTGGTGGCGTGGCGTCGCCGCACGCCGTCGTTGCGGCCTGGCGCTTGGCTGCTGCTGGGGGCTTTGCCGCTCGGAATCAACGAAGCGTTGCTCAAGCCGCATTTCCCGGAAACGCACGCGCTGATCGGCGACTGGTACATCTTCAATCACTACTTGTTGTTGACGTTGTACGGCTTCGTGCTGGCCTCCATGCCCGGTAGTTGGGACTGGCTGGCGCGCTGGCGACATCGCCTGCTGGGTGTCGCTGTTGCCGTCTTCGTGCTGACGCTGGGTGCGATCGACGTCGGGCTGATCCATCGGGGCACGTCAGCGGATTCGCTCAGCGCCAACCTTTTCACCTGGTGCTGGGTGTTGGTGTTCCTGGCTTATGGCCGCCAGCACCTGTCTTTCTGCAATGGATTGCTGCGCTGGGCGCGCGAGGCTTCGTATCCGGTCTACATCCTGCACCAGACGGTGATCGTCGTCATCGGCTACTACGTGGTGCAGATGTCGTGGGGACCGTGGGCCAAGTATGCCGTCGTGCTGGCTGCGACGATGGCGATCTGCGCAGTCTCGTACGAGACGATCGTGCGGCGCTTTACGCTGACTCGCGTTCTGTTCGGTTTGAAGCCACTGACCGGCAAGGCGAGGATCGTGGCAAGCGGCTCGACGCCGGATGCGTCGAGCGCGTAATGACTGCTGCTGCTGCTGGGAATTCAGGCCCCTTCCTCCACTCGGCGGGGGAAGGGGCGCTTGCTCTGCTGCGTATGTGTTTTTCCGAGCCGGATTACTCTTTCCCGGCGCCGGTCCACTGATCGAGCCACTTCAGCACTTCGTGGTGCCACTGCACGCTGTTGGCCGGCTTGAGCACCCAGTGGTTCTCGTTCGGGAAGAACAGCAGACGGCTGGGGATGCCGCGGCGCTGCAGCGCCGTGAAGGTCGAGATGCCCTGAGTATCGGGCACGCGGAAATCCTGTTCGCCCTGGATCACCAGCATGGGCTTGGACCACTGGGTGACATGATTGGCCGGGTTGAACTTCTCGTAGTTCTCCGGCACTTCGTACACCGGACCACCGTGCTCCCACTCGTCGAACCAGAGCTCTTCGGTGGAATAGCCCATGGCGCGGCTGTCGAAGATGCCGTCGTGGTTCACCAGGCACTTGAACGGCTCGTTCCAGTTGCCGGCGATCCAGTTGATCATGTAGCCGCCATAGCTGGCGCCCAGGGCGCAGGTGCGGTCCGCGTCCAGCCACGGATATTTTTCCAGCGCCGCCGCCAGGCCCTTCTGCAGGTCCACCAGCGGCTTGCCGCCCCAGTCCTGCGAGATCGAGTCGGTGAACGCCTGGCCGTAGCCGGGCGAGCCGTGGAAATCGACGAACACGGCGGCGTAGCCGGCGCCGGCGTAGGTCTGCGGATTCCAGCGATAGCTCCAGGCGTTCGCAAACGACGCCTGCGGACCGCCGTGAATGATGAAGGCCACGGGATAGCGGCGTTGTGGATCGAAGTTCACCGGCTTCACGATGTAGGCGTATACCGTTTCGTCGTTCGCGCCGGTGAAGCGGAACTGTTCGGCATCGCCGAGCGCGACTTCCGTCAGCTTCTGCGCATTCATGCGCGGCAGCTCGCGCAGATCGCCGCCCTTGGTGGTGAGCGCATAGAGCTCGGCCGGCGACTTGAGCGAGTTCAGTGCGAACACGATCTCACGCTCGCCGACGCTGAAGCTGTCGACGTGTCCCGGACCGGTGAGCAGGGTGGGCTTGCCGCTCTTGACCTCCACCGACCACAACGGATGCTGGCCGAGATGGTCGGTGGTGGCATAGATGGTGCGGCCGTCGGCCGAGAACGCCATCGAATCCACCGAGCGGTCCCACGACTGCGTCAGCGCGCGCCGCTCGCCGCTTTTCGTGTCCATGACCACGATGTGGAAGCGATCGGCCTCGAAGCCGGGCCGCTCCATCGCGCGCCAGGCGAGCTGCTTGCCGTCCGCGGAGAAGATCGGCTGCGTGTCCCAGGCCGGATTGTCGGCGGTGAGATTGCGCGGCTCGCCGCCGTCGACGCTGACTTCGTACAGATCGAAGTTGGTCGACCAGGGTTCGGATTTGCCCTTGATGCGCGTGCTGAAGACCAGCCGGCTGCTGTCGGGCGAGAAGGTGTATTCACTGGCGTCGCCGAAGGGCTTGGATGGCACGTCCGCGTCCAGCGACTTGCTGATCGCCACCGGCTCGCCCTGCACCGCGCCGTTCTCCAGAGTCAGCACGAACAGCTGCGAGATGCGGCCGTCGCTCCAGGTGTCCCAGTGACGGATGAACAGCCGGTCGTACACCGCACCGGTGTGCTTGAGCTTGGCGTTCGCGCTCAACCGGTCGGCGGTGCAGGCGAAGTCGGCGCAGTCCGGAAAGACATCGACCGTGACGGCGAGCTTGCTGGAGTTGGGTGCGAGCTTGAAGCTGCCGACATCGAGCGGCAGCCGGGTCACCGGTTCGGCTTCGCCGCCGCCGGCCTGCAGGCGCCACACTTGGCTCGAACCTCCGCGGCTGGAGAGGAAGTACAGCGTGCGGCCGTCCGCCGACCATTGCGGGCTGCCGTCGTTCTCGGGGTCCGAGGTGAGTCGCTGCGGCTGCGCGCCCTTGGTGGCGAGATCGAGCGACCAGATGTCGGTGCGTCCGCGATTGGCGTCCATGTCCGTCTCGCGCACGGTGAACGCAACGGTCTTGCCGTCGGGCGAGAGCACCGGCTCGGACACGCGCTGCAGCCGCACCAGGTCTTCGACCGAGAACGGATGCCTGGCCTGATTGCTCGCGCCGGGAGCGTTCGGATTGTTCTGAGCGACGCCCGGATGGGCGGTGAAGGCGAGCAGGACGCCAGCGAGGATGGGGCAGTGCTGCAGACGAGGCATGTTCACTCCGGCAGGACGCGGCAAGACGCGAAGGGCCGCAAGTATCCTATCTTTGCCCGGCCGTCGTCACCCCGTCACTTGCGCTCGCCGAACATCGCGAAAGCACTTGTATACCCGTGCAGATAGGTGGCGTTCTGCACCGGCCCGATCTCGCCGTTGCAGAAGAAGCCGCCGATGGGCACGTCCGCGACCACGCGCCGGAACGCATTGCTGTCGTGGTCAGCCTGGCCATATAGACCGATACCGCGGCCGGCGCAGGAGAACAGCAGCGCGCCGGAAGAGGCCGGCGCTACGGCGCCAGCGCGATACTGACTCAGGGCCCGTTCCAGGTCGTAAGCGGAGGTGGAGGCATCGCGCAGGTGAAACTGCACGACACTGTTATTCGGCACGTGCGCGTTCACCCACAGCGCGCCGCTTTGCGGATCCATTCCCAGGATGTTGCGGATCAGGAAGTCGCCCGGCACATATTGATTGGCATCCGCACGCATCGCCATGCCGAGGAACAGCGACTGGCCGAACAGCTCGCGCTCCGCTGGCGTCAATTGTTCGAACAGCAAGGCCAGCACCTCGCGCGGCGGACGACCATCCAGCTCGCGAATGAGATTTTCATGCGCCAGGGTGACGAACATCGGATCACCCACCGGCCGGCAGCCTTGCGCCACGACGGTATCGATCTTGACGTTGCCGGTGAGCGCCAGCGCGATGGCGCCGGTGCGATGCACTTCATCGCCGAGATACAACACCGAGCCGCCGGCCTGGCGCGCGCCGCTGGCGAGCCCGCCCACTTTGGCCGCGTTCGGATAGACGCGATCCAGGCCTCGCACGAAGGTCTCGGTTTCGAAGGTGAAGGGATCGGCGAGAATCAGGAACCCGGGATCCTGGGTCGCGGTCATGTGCATGGTGTCTTCCCAGACACGCGTCTCGGCGTACACCGGCGGAATCTGCGCGGCATCCAGGTGCACGCCTTTCAGACGCACACCGGGTAGTACCGCGCCGGTGAGCGAAATGGAGGGGCGGTCCTCGACTTCGCGGCCGCCGCCGATCACGCCGGCTGCGCAGCAGCCGAACAGCAGGCTGCCGTCGAACTCGCGCTGCAACAGTCGGGGCAGCTCATCGAAGTGCGCAGCGTGCTGCGCACTGATGAAAGCGATCAGCAGGTCGGGTTCCTGCTTGCCGAGATCCGCGAACAGTTTTCCGGCCGCTCGAGTCACCGCCGCTGGCAGCGGGCTCTCAGTGTCGATGGCCGACGCCCAGCGCATGTCGATGTCCCTGCGAGCTTCGAGAGCCCGGAATTCTAGCGACGCCTCGTGCTGCTGTCGTTGCGCGTTGTACGGGTGGGCCGTGTCAGCGGCGGCTGACGTTACGCGGCGATTTCGTCGTGCGCTTCCCTCAGCCATTCGAGCATCGGCGGATCGGCGAGCACATGCTCCACATAAGCACTCGAGACCGATGAGAGTTGCGGCTGATAAGTGTTGAAGCGCAGCACCACCGGTGCGTACATCGCGTCGGCAATGCTGAAGCTGCCGAACAGCCACGGACCATTCGCAGCATGTTTGGAGCGGCAGCCCTGCCAGAGCTGATCGACGCGTGCCACGTCCTTGGCCCCTTCCACGGGCAACGGCGCGTGAACATTCTTTGCTGCTGCCTTCATCGGCCAGTTCTGACGCAGTCCTGCGAAGCCGGAATGCATCTCGGCGCTGATCGAGCGCGCGTGCGCACGTTGCGCAGCATCGCTCGGCCAGCCGCGCCCGCCGGCTTTCTCGTTCACATACTCGAGGATGGCGAGCGAATCCCAGACGTGTACGTCGCCGTCGATCAGCACCGGCACGCGTGCGGTGGGCGAGTAGCGGCTCACCGCCTCCTTGAACTCCGGCGTGTCGAGCTTGAGCTTGATCTCCCGGAAGGGCAGGTCCAGGTGCCTGAGCGCGAGCCAGGGACGCAACGACCAGCTGGAAAGATTCTTGTCGCCGATGACCAGGGTGAGCATAGGGAGGGGGAGGCGAGCTGAAAGAGGGCGCTCAGAATAGCTCCTTTCGGCGCAACTGCGCATGCCTCGGTCCGGGGTTTTCCTTACACTTGTCGCTCCTGAAGCCCCGCCGTCGTCCCAGCCATGACCGACTACCGCCTTTCGACGCTCGCCATCCGTGCCGGCCAGGTCCGCACGCCCGAGGGAGAGCACGCCGAGCCCATCTTCACCACGTCGAGTTACGTGTTCGGCAGTGCCGCCGACGCGGCGGCGCGATTCGCGGAGAAAGAGAAGGGCAACATCTACTCCCGCTTCACCAATCCCACGGTGCGCTGCTTCGAGGAACGGCTCGCGGCGCTGGAGGGCGCGGCCTCGTGCGTGGCCACCAGCTCGGGAATGGCTGCCATCCTGGCAACCTGCATGGCCCTGCTGAAGGCCGGCGACCACATCGTCTGCTCGGAAAGCGTGTTCGGCTCCACCATCGCGCTGCTCAACCGCTACCTGGTGAAGTTCGGCGTCGAGGTCAGCTATGTGCCGCAGGACGACAACGCAGCCTGGCGCAACGCGATCAAGCCGAACACCCGGCTGTTCTTCCTGGAGACCCCCTCGAATCCACTGTCGGCCATTGCCGATATCCGGGCTATCGCCGACATCGCCCACGAGCGCGGTGTGCTGCTCGTGGTCGACAATTGTTTCTGTACGCCGGCCTTGCAGAAACCGTTCGCGCTGGGCGCCGACCTGGTGATTCATTCCGCGACCAAGTTTCTCGACGGCCAGGGGCGCTGCGTCGGCGGCGCGGTGCTCGGCGATCCGCATCGGGTCGGCACCGACGTGTTCGGTTTCCTGCGTACGGCCGGTCCGAGCATGAGCCCGTTCAACGCCTGGGTGTTCCTCAAGGGGTTGGAGACGCTGGAGCTGCGCATGAAGGCGCATTCGGCAGCCGCGCTGGAGCTGGCGCGCTGGTTGGAACGTCGGCCAGGCGTACGCAAGGTGCACTACGCCGGGCTCGAGTCGCATCCCCAGCACACGTTGGCACGGCGTCAGCAGTCGGGCTTCGGCGGCATCCTTGCCTTCGAAGTGGAGCACGCACGCACCGGCGCATGGGCCTTCATCGATGCCACGCAGCTGATGTCGATCACCGCCAATCTCGGCGACGTGAAGACCACCATCACTCATCCGGCCAGCACCACGCATTCGCGCATCACGGCCGAAGAGCGCGAGCGCGCCGGTATTGCCGAGGGGCTGCTGCGCATTTCGGTGGGGCTGGAAGATATAGAGGATCTCAGGGCCGACCTGGAACGCGGCCTGGCTGCCGTCAACGTCCTGCGATGAAGACTATCCACGCCATCTGCTTCGACCTGGACAACACGCTCTGGGACGTGTGGCCGGTGATCCGCCGTGCAGAGCAGGCCATGTACGATTTTTTGGCACTGCATTATCCGCAGGCCGTGGCTTCGATGAGCATCGAGGCGATGCGCGATAGCCGCGCCCGCGTGGCGTTGGATTATCCACACATGGCGCACGACTTCTCGTTCCTGCGCCGGCAGGCGTTGCGCGAACAGGCCAATGCCTGCGGCTGTCCGGAAACGATGGCGGAAGAGGCCTTCGAAGTATTCCTGCACGCCCGCAACCAGGTCGAATTGTATGCAGAGGTGCGGCCCGCCTTGCAGCTGTTGGGCGCCAGATACCGCCTGTTCACCGCCAGTAACGGCAACGCCGACCTGGGCCGAATCGGTATCGGACACTTCTTCGAGCGCACCGTGGCGGCGCGCGAGGTGGGGGTGCTGAAGCCCGATGCGGCCATCTTCCATAAGGTGATCGAGGGCACCGGCCTGGCGCCGGCCGAGGTGCTGTTCGTGGGCGACGACCCGGAACTGGACGTGGAAGGCGCACGCCGCGTGGGCATGCAGCCGGTCTGGATGGACCGCGATGGAGTGGCCTGGCCGCCTGGCCTTGCGCCGCCGCCGCATACCATCAGGAGTCTGAATGAGCTGGTCGATCTGCTCGGTTGTGGGGCGTCGCCGCCGGCCGCGCGTTCTCTTGCAGAGCACTAGTCTGCCTGCCGGAACTGGTGTCGATGCAACGCGTTCGTCACCTCTTGTATGCCGTAAATTCAATGGCCTGCGGCCAATTGCCTTGATTCTTTGATTGGCGTAGATTTCGCGCCGTTCGTTGCCTTTGCCCGCTTTTTCTCTGGCTTGGCCAGCCGGGTCATTGAAGACCCATTTGTTTCGGCCAACTTCTGAAAAATCCGACGAGACCGCGAACGTTAGGCCTGGGACCACAACCGCAAATGCTGACCGTTAGAGGACATTGGCATGGCGGAGGCGGAGCCCGTTTGTAACCAGGCCTCGCAGTGCTCGTTAGCCATGACGGCGGTGCGCGCTCGAGGCTTTTTTCAGAGAGAGTTTGTTACTTTTATGACGAAAATCTACGTTGGCAATCTGCCATTTTCCGCAACCGAGAACGACGTCCGCGCGCTGTTCGAAGCGCACGGCGCGGTGCAGTCCGTGGCGCTGATCAACGACCGCGAAACGGGCCGTCCCCGTGGCTTCGGCTTCGTCGAGATGTCGAGCGCCGATGCCCAGCGCGCCATCCAGTCCCTGAACGGCAAGGACATGGGTGGTCGTCCGCTGCGCATCAACGAAGCGCAGGAACGCCAGGGCGGTGGCGGCGGCGGTGGCCGTGGTCCGCGCGGCGGCGGTGGTGGCGGTCGCTGGTAACAGCGCCTACTGCAACTGGCAGCAGATGAAGGCCCCGCGGTGCGCAAGCACCGCGGGGTTTTCTTTTTGGAGTGTCGCTGCGTCGCTGCGGCAGCGGCATCGGTTGGACCTGCGTCACACTTCGCATGCTTTCACGCAGCGGCTTCGGGCAATTGCCTCGTCAAGCCGCGCGTGTCGTCGCCGACATAGAGCCGAACCCTCAGGGCGTATGCCCGCGTGGAGAACGACAAGTGAAGATCCGAGTCATCGCCGCATTGATCGCGGGCCTGAATCTCTGCCGTGTCGCCGATGCTGCGCCGGCGGCGGATGAGCTTGCCGAAATCCGCACGCAACTGCAGGGGCTGACTCAGCGTGTCGAGCGGCTGGAGCAGGACAACGCCGCGCTGCGAGCGCAGAACGAAGCGCTGCGGGCATCGAGTTCTTCCAAGGCTGCTGCCGCGGCACCGGCTGTTGCACCGGCGACTGATGTTGCTGCTGCAACCCCGTCGACCCAGCGGCCATCCGCTGAATGGACCGACCGGATCACGGCTCGCGGGGATCTGCGCTATCGATGGGAGCGCACGACTGACGCCGCGCTCAATCGCTCCAGCCACGACGATGCACGCTATCGTGATCGCATCCGCGCACGTCTGGGCTTCGATGCGAGAGTCACCGATAACCTGAGCGCCACTGTGCTGGTGGCGACGGGCGGTGACGACCCGCGCTCCGCGAACCAGACTCTCGGCGGTGCCAACTCGCGCAAGGCCATCGGTTTCGACCTGGCCTATTTCGACTGGAAGTACGCCAGCTGGGGCAGTCTGCTCGGCGGCAAGATGAAGTATCCATTCGCGCGTCCGGGTCAGAGCCTGTTCTACGACTCCGACGTGAATCCCGAAGGCGTGGCGCTCGGTTTCAATCGCGGCATCTGGTTCGGCAGCAGCTACAGCTTCTGGGTCGAGGAGCGGGCGACGGCCGCGGACACCATGGTCTACGGTGGCCAGGTCGGCGCGCGGTTGCCGTTGGGCGATGCGAGCCTGATGCTGGCCGTGCAGTATTCGGATCTGTCGCATGGCCAGGGCTTCCAGCCGTATTACAACCGGCTGTCCAACGGCAACTCCACCGACGACGGCACGCCCAGTGGCCGGCTCCTGTACGACTTCAACGTGATCGAGCTTGCTGCTGAGTTCGATACGCGCATCGCGTCGTTGCCGCTGCAACTCTGGGCCAACGTGGCGCAGAACCAGGATCCGTCGGATCTCAACCTGGCGTGGGGCGCTGGCTTCATGCTTGGCAAGGCGTCCGCGGCGCATAGCTGGGAGGTGGGCGCGGGCTACCAGTCGATCGAGAAGGATGCGCTGTTCGGGCAGTTCCTCGAATCCGATTTCGCCGACGGCCGCACCGATGCCCACGGCTGGGTGCTGCGCACCGGTTACGCGCCGGTCAGGAACCTGACCCTCAATGCGCTGTACTACAACACGCAAAGACAGATGGACGTGGGTACGCCTGTGAACGGCGAGCGCGTGCAGCTGGATTTCAATCTGAAGTTCTGACGACGGGCCGTCGCTGGATGCTGGCAACGGCACTGCACGGCGCTGGCGCAAGAGCGAATCAGATCCTCCCCTAGGAATGCAGCAACTCGTTTGCTGGCAACTGCCATTGGCGGCTGCCAGCGCGATGCGTTTTGTGCTTCGCGACGTGCTTCACGGACCGTGAGGAACCCGTGCGGGTATTTCAGGATTAAGAATATCGACGACGCGAGGAGCGCGTGCAGGCACACGGACTGCGCCGGGATCGGCAAGGGCCTGGATCGACGTGGCTTGTCATGGGCAGCGAGGTGCGTTGCGATGGAGGCGGTGAAGCCGGCTGAATCTCTTCTCGCCGTGACCAATCTGCGCGAGTTCTTTCACGACTCGATGCAGGCGGCGCTGCGCCAGCAGCAGGTCGCGGTCGACGACCACACCGAGCATTACGTGGTCAACCTGCTCACCACCTTCGCCCGTTCGGACGAGCTGTACGAGCGCACTCCCGAAGGCATGCGCTTGCGCCCCCTGGCGCACATGCTGGCCGAGGCTTCCGAAGCGAGGACGCCGCAGCAGCGCGATCAGGTGCTGCGCCGCCTCGGCGACGTGTCCTTGTTCATCGCCGGATTCTTCGCGCAGAGCTTTGCGCGCAAGCTCGTTGATATCGACTATCACATCGCGATGGGCGGCCGTGCCTACGGCACGTTGGCCGACAGCATGCGCAACACGGCGCGCGGCCAGGCCTTCGCCGTGGTCTTCATGGAGCTGGCGCAGAAGTTCCAGCGCCTGGTGGACGTGCTGAACGACGTGGCCGAGATGTCGTACACGCACACCGACAAGGACATCCTGCGGCAGTACGAGATCTGGCTGAAAACCGGCAGTCCGCGCGCCTACAACATCCTGCGCCGGCTGGGAGTCGAGCCCGTTCCAGCGACCGGACGTAACGAGCACTGAATGATCCTGCACCGCATGCAGATGCTGCTGTCGCATCTCTACGATGCGCCGGTGGCGCATGACGTCGAGGATTACCTGGTCTGCGATCGCAAGCAGTTCGCCGCGCTCACCGGCGATACGGCGCCGCCCGCGGCCGACGAACAGGTGGTCCTAGTGCAGGACCAGGACGAAGTCCGCATCGGCCTGTATGTGGACCGCGAGGTGCTCGACCGGCTGGAGCAGCACGATCCGCTGGATTCGCTCGATGGCGACAACCTGCGCGACTACTGCACGGCGCTGGAGGGCGTCAGTCATTTTCACTATCTCATGTGGAGCCTGGCGCGTAGCCGTAACGTGTCGTTGATGGAGCTCGAGTTGCAGGCCGACGTCGACAAGTACGCGAGCGCGCTGACACTGCTCACGCGTCAGCGCAACGGAGAGTTTCCGGCGGCGCTGCACACGCAGCTGTTTCATCGTGTCGGATATCTGCCAGAGCTCAGCCAGGAATGCCGGCGGCGCTACGAGGAAGCCAATCGGCACGCGGCCCGTTTCTGTCGCCAGCTGGAAGAGAAATTCCTGCGCTGCCGCTGCTCACGTCCGGAAGCCTGGCTGGCAGAGCTGCGACGGTTCTTCCGTTGCGGCTATCAGGAGAAGATGCGGGAGGTCACGCGGTAGGAGAGACGTCAATCCTCTTCCGGCGGCTTCTCGTTGAGCTTCTTGCGAGTCTCGATCCACTTCGAGAATTCGCGCAGATCACGCTTCGGCTTCCATTCCTTCTTGGCGAGCACGCCGCTTTCGTAGGGGTTGTAGCCCACGCGCAGTCCCTTGGGGTTGTTGCGGATCGGGGCGTTGACGGGAGGATCCTCGTCCATCACGGACAGGCCGGGATGGTGGAGCGCCGCGCTGCGCAGGCGCTCGCCGGTATCGCCGTCCTCGTTCAGGCGCTCGTTGCCCCACTCGAACAGGGCGTTGCCGCGATCGTCGAAGGCAATCTTGCCCGGCTTCTCGGCTTTGGCCGGCTTCTCGCTGGGCGTGCTGCCGACCCGGCGGGGGCGCAGCCGCAGGCCCAGTTTCTTCAGCTCGTCTTTCAATTCGTCACCGTGGAGGTCGTTTCCGCCAGTGGCGGCCATCATGAAAATTCCACGGGCCGCATTGTAGAAAAAAACGGGCGGCCGGCGTTGTGTGCGAATTCACGTGCCGGCGTCATCTTTGTTGGCTCGCAAGCGTGGGCTGCGTCACATCCTGTGATCGAAGCTGCGGCCGTTCCTGGGACGTTCCGCGCGTCCAGGTTGGAAGGTTTGACGTAACGTCACTCGATCAGCCGGAAGCGCGATAACGCGCAGCCGCGCGGAAAATCGCCGCCAGTGATTTACCGTCGCGCAACTCACCGCTCACGGCCATGCGCAGCACTTCATCGAGCGGTTTCCAATGGACTTCCAGCACCTCGTGCGCCTCGTTCTTCGACTCCACCATGCGCAGGCCGGTGGCGAGGAACAGGTGCACGATCTCGGTGAACACGCCCGGCGAGCTGAGCACGTCGCCGAGGCTCTCCCAGTTCGCGGCCAGGGCGCCGGCTTCTTCCTCCAGTTCGCGTTGCGCTGTCTGCAACGGCGGCTCGCGATTGTCGATCTTGCCGGCCGGCAGTTCCCACACCCAGCCGTTGGCCGCGTGCCGGAACTGCCGCAGCAGGCAGACCTGCCGCTGCTCGTCGATGGCCACCACCGCCGCGCCGCCCGGGTGATGAATGATCTCCAGGTCGGCGACGTTGCCGTTGGGCAGCTGCACCGTCTCGACATTCACCTGGATGACGCGGCCGCCGAACACCGGCTTCACGGACAGCGTGGTCATCGATGCTCCACGTCCACTTCATCCACCGTCGCCTGGCCGGACCAGCGCCGGTACAGGTGCGACCACGACATGCCGACCGCCAGAATCAGCGCCAGCACCACCAGCGCGATCCAGGTGATCGCGTGAGTGTCCGACAGCGTGATCCAGCCCCACGAAACGATCAGCCACACCAGCGCGGCGAACAGCGCAAACGCCAGCAGCATGCCGAGCAGACCGATGGACTTGAGCGTGGCACCGAGAAACACGAACCAGCCGATGAGCAGCAGGATGCCGCACACCGCCTCGACCGGCGAGACCTGCGGAAAGTCCTTGGCGACCATGTGCACGTAGGAATAGCCGCTGGGATTGAAAGTCAGCAGCACCAGCGCCAGCGCGAACAGCACTCTCAGCAGAAAGCCACTGAAACTCAGCTGTTCGTTCACGGGTGCTCCAACGGTGTGTGAATGTGCGGAAAGACCGAAGTATCCGCGAGGAGCTTGCCGCTGAGAAGTCTTTGAGGGGACGCAGGCCGGGTTCGTCACTCCGGAGAATCGGCCCGGGACGGGGCATCACGCCCCGTCCGCATTCTCGTCACTTGGTCGTATAGCCGCCGTTGACCAGGATCGTCTGGCCCGTCATCCACCAGCCTTCGGAGACCATCATTCGCACCCACGGCACGATGTCCTCGATGTCCGTGAGGCCGGTCTTCGAGAGTCTCGACAGCGCTGCCGCGCTCTTGTGATAGGCCTGCGCGTCGGCGCCTTCCTGGCCGTAGAAGAAAGGAGTGTCCATCGGCCCCGGTCCGATCGCGTTCACCGAGATGCCGCGTTCGCCGAACTCCTTGGCGGCGGCGCGGGTGAAATGCTCGACCGGTGCCTTGGTGCCTGCATAGCTTGCGTAGAAGGGCGTAAAGGCGCCGAGCAGCGAAGTGACGAGCGTCAGGATCTTGCCGTGGTCATTGACGTGCCGTCCTGCTTCCTGGAGGAAGAAAAACGCCGCCTTGGCATTGATCGCGCTCATGTCGTCATATTCCGCCTCGCTGATTTCGAGCAGCGGCTTCTTCAGCACCTTGCCGACGGTGTTGATGGCGATGTCGGGACGGCCGACGGCGGCGACCGCGGCGGTGAAGAGCTGTGCCATCGCAGCCGCCGAGGTGAGATCGCCCTGGAAGGCGACCGCCTCGCTGCCGGCGGCTTTCACCGCGGCGACGGTCGCGTCGGCATCCGCCTTCGTTGCCGCGCTGTTGTAGTGAATGGCGATCGCCTTTGCACCGTGTGCCGCAAGATCGCGGGCGATCAGGCCGCCGAGATTCTTGGCACCACCGGCGATGAGCACGGTCTTGCCCTTGATGGAATGATCGGTCATGGATCGAGTCTCCTTGGAGCGATGCGGGCAGCAGGGACTGCTCGCCGGAGGCTCAATCTACCGTCTCGCTATTTCGGATAAAGCAAGCCATTCTGACATCATATGTCGGGCAATCCGAACAATAGGCGAGGCTCGTCGTGGACCGCATCGATCTCTTCCGCATCTTCACCCGGGTTGTCGAGGTCGCCAGCTTTACCCGCGCGGCCAACAGCCTGGGTTTGCCGCGCTCCTCCGTTTCGACCGCCGTTGCGGAACTGGAAGGTCGCGTCAGTGCGCGGCTGCTCCATCGAACGACGCGCAGAGTCGTGCCGACGCAGGATGGCACCGTCTTCTACGAACGCTGCCTGCGCGTCATCGCCGATGTCGAGGAAACCGAAAGCCTGTTCCGCGAGGACGAGGCGAAGCCCTCGGGCAAGTTGCGTGTCGACGTGCCGGGGCGGATCGGGCGAATCATCGTTGCGCCCGCGCTGCCGGACTTTCTGGACGAGTATCCGGACATCGATATCACGCTCGGGGTCACCGACCGCGCGGTCGATCTGGTCGAAGAGAGCGTGGACTGCGTTCTGCGCGTCGGTTCTCTGAGCGATTCCGGCCTGATTGCGCGGACCATCGGCACGCTGTCGCTCATCAACGTCGCCAGCCGCGATTACCTCGCCCGGCACGGCACGCCGCAAACACCCGCTGATCTGGGCGGCCACTGGGCCGTGAACTATGCCTCGCCTTCAACCGGCCGCGTCGAGCCGTGGGAATGGGTGGAAGATGGCCATCTGCGCGCCCGGCCAGTTTCCGGTCGCGTGACGGTCAACAGTGCGGAAGCCTACATCGCCTGCTGTCTCGCGGGCCTCGGGCTCATCCAGATTCCGGCCTATGACGTGCGCCAGCATCTTGATGCGGGAGAACTGGTGGAGGTCCTGCCCGGGCATCGTGCCGAGCCGATGCCAATGACGCTGCTCTATCCGCATCGCCAGCACCTGTCCCGCCGCGTGAGGGTTTTTGCCGACTGGCTGGAAGCGCTGCTGCAGCAGAAGGTAATGTCGTAGTCGACGCGCCTCTGCGCGTTGCAAGGAACGATCTCAGCCCCGCGGCGCCGCCTGGTCGTCCGCGGATTCCTCGTCTTCGACCAGGTCCGGATCGCCGGCGTCCTCGTCGTCCTTGCCGGCCGCGCCGGCCTTCGAGGTCGCGGTACCGATGCGATAGGCGGCGAAGCCCGGCAGCACCACCTGGTTCAGCGCCATGCCGAGCACGCGACCGCTGATCGGGGCGTAGATCCGGTACTGCTGGTTGGTCAGCGGATCGGTGACCACGCCGAGCAGCTCGCCCTCGCTGACCCGCTCGCCGAGCGCGACATCCGAGAACAGGATGCCGCCGTTGTCGACACGGACCCACTTGGAGGCGTAGTACACCGGCTCCGGATCGCCCCAGTAGCGGCGCTGCTTGGTCATGCCGAGCGCATACAGCAATGTCTCGACTGCTTTGGCGCCATGCTCGACCTGTTCGGGCTGCACGCGCATCGGCTCGCCCATTTCGAAGGTGACCGATGGGATGCCGGCGTCGTTCGCCGCGCGGCGCAGCGTGCCGCGGTCGCCGACGCTGTGCAGGACTACGGTTGCGCCGAAGGCCTGTGTCATGCGCGTGACCTGCGGCGAGCGCAGATCCGCGCGAACCTGCGGCAGGTTGGTGCGGTTGAGCGAGCCGGTATGCAGGTCGATCAGCGCCGAGCAATGGCGGATCACTTCGTTGAACAGCGAATGCGCCATGCGCGTGGCCGAGCTGCCGCGGGGATTGCCCGGAAAGTAACGGTTCAGGTCGCGCCGGTCCGGCAGGTAGCGGGTGCCGCGATAGAAGCCCTGCAGATTGACGATGGGGACGCCGATGATGGCGCCGTTCAGCTCCTCCACGTCGATGTCGTCCAGCACCCGCCGGGCGACCTCGATGCCATTGAGCTCATCGCCATGGATGGCCGCGGTCAGGCACAGCACCGGCCCCGGGCCGCTGCCGTTCAGCACCAGCACCGGTACCGGCACGGCGAAGCCTTCGAGGGCCATGCCGCCGGTCCAGGTGAGGCGCTTGCGCGTGCCCGGCGGTACTTCGGCGCCGAGCAGCCGCAGCTTGCCCTTGGGCTTGAGGGCGGAACCGCCGGATGCGACGGGCTTGGAGGCCGGCGGCGGGGGTGTCTGCGCCAGGACCGGCAGGCTCAGGCAAAGGGCCAGCAGCCCGGACAAGAGAGTTCGGCTCGTCTTCATGGAAAGCGACGGGGCGCGACGAGACGAAAATTTCCGACAAGCATCCACGTTCCTCTGGGAGCAGCGTGCGCTGCGCCCGCGAAGATAGAGGAATTGGCTTCGAGCGGCTACTTGCGCCCGCGGCGGCGGGCGCTGACGACTATATGCGAGCGGCGGCCTGCCGCAAGCAGGCGCGCGGAGGCTGTGCGCCGGCGCCAGGGCCAGCGCACAAGCCGCAACCGAGGGCGATTACCAGCGGCTGTTCTGGCGCGGCGGACGAGGCTCGCGCTCGCGCGCCTCGTTCACACGCAGTGGGCGGCTGCCCATCTGGAATCCATTCATCTGCTGGATGGCCTTCTGCGCATCCGACGGCGCCATGTCGACAAAGCCGAAGCCGCGCGGCCGGCCGGTCTCGCGGTCGTTCACCAGCTTCACGGACTGCACCGCGCCGTGTTGCTCGAACAATTGACGCACATCGTTTTCGGTGGCGCTGAAAGGAAGATTTCCAACGTAGATCGTCGTCATCGATGTTTCACTCGGTTCCCCTGACAGAAAATGCAGCTGCCGCTCGTCCCGCTGCTCCACGAGGCAAGCAAAGCGGACATTCGAGGAGACAAGCTGCGCCTGGTCGTTCGCACTGAACTGATTTTCTTGTATGCGGGAAAGCAGGCCTGAAGAAGGATTCCCCAGTGTACGGATGTGGTCGCCTGTTTCTTGATTTCAGCGTAAATGCGTTGTTTTGCCGACCGCGGCCGATACTACGTCACGGTTTTTGGGGTTGCAACGGCGTGCTGCGGTCCGGGAGCCGCGGGATTTCCAGGCCTTTTTGCAAGCGCAACCCGATCCGGTGCGCTGCCGGGGTGTATGCAGTCGCTACCGCAGCCGGCCACGGTCCTGGCCCGTGGCGGCGGTTTTCAGCCCTGCGAACCGCGTTCCGGGCGGGCGCGGTCGATCCAGTGCTCGAAATTCCGCAGGTTTCCCAGGTCGGTGTCGTCGTCGTTCCAGAAACGCAGCCAGTCTTCCAGCTGCGGCGGCTCGTCCTGCCAGTCGCGCCCGGCGGCCGCGGCGCTGGCATTGGCCGCGAAGGCCGAGCGGTGGCGCAGGCGATCGTAGAGGTTGGTCAGCGGGTCCATGAGTGCTCTCCGGGTGTCCGGGAGCATCATGGAGCGCGCCGATGAAGGGTATGTGACGTCGGCGCTACAGATTTGTAACGGAAGGTGGCGTTGAGTCGGCAACGAGCGCCCCGGCCAGCGGCGGCTTCCTGCGCAGCAGGGCGCTACATGACGTCGCCGGGCTCAGTCCTGCTCCAGGTACGTATAGCCGTTCAGTTCCCACTCGTAGAAGCGGCGCAGCGCCTGGCTTTCGGCCAGGGTCAGCCGGCCTTCGCGGGCGGCGCGTTCGCAGTCGCGGGCGAACTGCGGGAACAGCCGGTCGATGTCGTACTGCATGTAGCGAAGCACTTCCCCGGCGGTGTCG
>Ga0182738_1000528_pt1 | contig 53027 bp, 38 predicted proteins | sample eDN5th30CBELigMG_FD_128876 | JGI IMG/M metagenome (GOLD analysis project Ga0182738, IMG submission 128876) | Enriched Miracle-Growth compost microbial communities from Emeryville, California, USA - eDNA 5th pass 30_C BE-Lig MG (version 2)... ... | reverse complement strand
AGGCCATCATTCATCACTTTCTTTGCTGCTGCTCCCATTGATTGTTTATCATACCTCTTGGACAAATCATTAAACTTGTGCTTGAAATAATAGAAACATTCATTTATCATCAGCATATCCTTCAAAACAATTCTAGCACCAGGATCAGGATCAGCAATGAATCCTTCAACAATCTTTCTACAATTCTCTTGATCATCTTGGTCTAATTGTGTTTTTCCGCCATCACCCTTTAAGAAAGCAATTTCAGCCTTTAATTCTTCATTTTCTTTCTTCAACTTCTGAATAATCAATGCTGGATCAACAGCTTCATTCTTCAAGAGAGAATTCTTAATTAAAGCGACTCTTTGAGCGAATCTACATGTCGATATACTCTCATCAATATCATCCTTCTCAGCACTGATAGTGGCAACCATTCTTGTTTTACTGTTACCACCCAAAGAATCTTTCAAAACTTTCGTCATTAACGAATTTCTGTAAGGAATATGAATATTCTCTCCATTAGCTCTCTTATTCAAGCAAATAATAACGTGCTCCAAATAATGCAGAGACAAGTTGATATATTTTGCTTCTGTCAATAAAAGGCCTTCGACTTCAGTCTTTCCCACTCTTTCTGAACCAGACAGATCCACCAAATATAATCTAGCAATTGTCTTTTTGCCGTCAGAATGAGCCTTTTCTCCTTCAATCTGAATAATGAAAATACAGTGCGATCTTGTTGATGCATCATTCTTTGGAGTCTCACTCACGACTCTGTTGGTATCTCCAATAAATAACAGATTCAATGCTTGTTCTTCTGTTTCTGCTTTATGCACTGATAATCCACTCAATACCAACGTCTAGGAAAGGAGTTATTTTCTCAATTGAAATTATTCAAAAATACTTCATCATCACGTTCTCTGGGAATAACTTTGGGAAGATCAGACAAATTTTTGGTTGTATGGTTTTCATCCAATAGATCGTAGCCATCATCATTATAAATTTCAATATAAGACACACTGATTTTGTAAAATGTGTCGGTTCGTTTTTTGGTTTCGCTGAAAATGTATGACAGAGTTCTTGGAATCATACCTCTGTCAACGTATCGCTCAGCACCACCAGTCATTGTGTATGTTTTACCTGAACCTGTTTGACCATAAGCAAACACAGTACCATTATATCCTTCAAGAGCAGAATCAACAACCTGAAAATCCATGAAAAACTATCACAAAAAATCGGTTTACGTCCTTGGCAACATTGTCAAAAATGTCCTGTTGCTTTGCTTCCATTCCAAAGATATTGTCAAACATAAAAGTGTGGTTTTCTTTTTGATTATTCACATAACCTTGGCTTGAATCCTTGGGAACATGAATATCAATCTTTTTATCTTCAGGACGAAGGTCTAATTTCATCTTTAGCCATATAACTCATTTCCTAATGTTACTCAATCCATTAAAAGGCCTTTTGGTTGGTCTGACTCTCAAGAAAATCTCAATAGCAGCATTCTTCGACATGATCTACAATTTATTGATTTTTTAAAAGTTTTGGGCTAACTGTTTTAAATTTATAAAATGTGATAATTCATTCAGATTATACTGTTATGTGAAAGTTATCCCGTTGAAACAAACCAAATTCTTCAATTTTTTTTGAAAGTCTAACTCTTGTAAAGATTTTTATTCAAATTTATTTTTCGAGAAAAAAATTTGTAAGACTTTTTTCAAGATAGTCTTGAAAGAGTTTATATTTTTTCTTGTTTTCATTTGATTTGATAATTTCGATTGATCAGTCAGTCAGAATTTTTAGAACAGAATTTATTTAATAATTTCTCGCAGAAATAATCAATATGCATTCATTAAACGAAACTGGAGCGCATCTTTCTTTCTTTGAAGACACTCACATCTATTGGGAAAAACAGGAATTATGGCGTCTCTGTGGTTTACATTCAATAAACTCTATCATGCAAGGTCCCTACTTCAATGAAGTGATCTATTTTGGACAGAACTGACTTACTTATTTTCACCTTCTAGGTGGAACTTTCTGAAATTGCTCATGAATTGGACAAAAAGGAAAAGAAACTAATGGAGGAGCTTGGTACAGAAACAATAGATTTCCTCCAATACATGGCAGTAAATATTTTGACGAGGTCACATTAATAAAAAAAAATCCTAGCAAGATTCATTCAACGTTTCGGAGGATGGGAATTTTTCAGTACAAGTTCTTGAAGAAGCTCTTGCAAAGAAAAACATAAAAATGACTCTTATTAGCACCAAAAAAGAAATTTCTTCTCTTTATAAACTCTTTTCGTAAAATTTTTGTATCAAATTAAACTTCTAAAGTTTTACAGTGAAGAAACTGCAATGATTTGTAATAGTGGCATGCATTGGTTTGCTCTCAGAAAAATCAATAAAACCTGGTATGATCTCAATTCCACAAACAACTTTCCCGAAATTATGAATGAGAGCAGAATCATGTAATGAGAACAAATTTTCACACGTTTGTTTGACTTTAAACACAGAGAATTCCTTGAAATGTGTGTGAATTTCGAGTATATGCTGTATGCTGTTCGAGGAAATTTCCCAGAACATACGTTCAAAGAGATGAAAGGTAAAACAGATAGTAAAAGACAATTTTGGCTCAAAGAAAGTCACATCAAAGAATTAAGTATATTTTGGATTTGAAAATCATATTGACTAACTCTAATCTGTAGATGAAAAAGGCCCAGGTTCTGGACAGTCACAGCCACAACCACAATCACAGTCAAATGAATCTTCTTCAAATCCTCAGCACGTCCCAACTGGAGCTGCAGCTACTCACAACCTCGAAAAAAGTTTTAACATTATCAAAAATCCCTCCTCATTAAGATAGACCTTCCTACTCCTCTGAGTACCAATAAATTTGAAATGAAACTTGATGAAAATGTGGATAATATGGTTATCAATTTTCGTCTTCCAAATGCTCAATTAATTTACCATGTTTTCCCTCGTTCATGGTTTTTAGAAGTAACCTCTTCATTCCTCAATAAATTCACTCACCCCTCACTAGGACTTATATGAATATATCAATTATAAAACCAATAATAATCTGAAAGGTCGATTCCAAATTATCACAAATTATCCAGACTTTATGGTACTGCCACCAACTAAAATAATGATTAGCAAAACTGCACTTACTGCTGGTCAAACCTTGTTTATTAGAACTCTCTAAATTATTTTTCCTACTTTCAAATCTATAATGTAATATTAATAATTTCGTTCATATCAATTGAAACAAATGTTATGTTGTTTTATATTGGAGGGTAATGGATTTCCCAATGTTCATTTTCAGTAATAAATTATTCAACTGTTTCATCTTTCATAATTAAAAGTTGTTTTACCTTGAGACGATGATTATATAAAAAACCATTTCATACAATAGAGATAAAAAATATTCTTGGATCAGTACAGAAATTCATTAATTAATTTATTTAGATTGAGACTCAGGTAAGATTTTCTCCATATATTTCAAGAATCTTTCTCCATAATACATTGGTTTTTGGACTGAAATATCCAAATTAGGGTTAAAAGACTTGAGTTTCTTGAAAAACACTTCTGATTTTTTTCTCAGGTTGAACTGAATTAAATAATCAATAATGCCGATATGATAATATTTATCTTCCTTTGTTGACTTGAAGGCCACATATGATTCACCTGATTTTCCTGTTGAAACTCTCTTTGACGCTTCCTCTTCCTGACTTTTTCCTCCATTTGACAACTCAAACTTTTTCCTATTGATAACGTACACAGCCAAAGAATAGTCCACCAATCCCTGAGAGCTCAAAAATCTAATGTCGCTTTGGAGCTGTTTATACAATTCCTTGCTGCCACCAGCGTCCATATGGATAGTTTGTTCAAATCTGTCAAAGTCCAAATCTTTCAAAACGCCCAAATGTTTAAGCTCGGCCATTGTAACACTTGGGTCTTTTACTACTATTCTTCCCACTGTTGAACCCTTGACATCATACTTTCTATCAACACAATCAGAAGGATATCCGTTAATATTTCTCATGAGAATCAAATTATATCTCTCTGGTGGCTCGGCTACTTCAAAGGTGAACACTCCATAAATTTTGGCAATGATAGAATTAGGGTTCAGTTTCAGGTACTTTGCGTAACCTGGAAGAATCTCCTTGAAAACATCAAGCTCAGCCTCTCCAATAGTTTTTATAATGAAGCGATTGTCATCAGAAAAGAAGAAAAATTCTCCACTTTTTCCGCCTCCGTTAATACCAGACTTTAAAATTCTGCTAAAGTTCTGTTTCAGGTCCAGTGATTTTCTTATTCCTCTTCCGATATCATCAAGCTCAATAATCTCTTCGAATAATCTTGGAGCATAAGCAATCAATGTTCCCTTGGCCAGACTGTAATGCTTCTCTTTGATTTCTTCGAAAAGTTCAGGCACTTGATTTGTCAAAGTGTCCTCTTGGACAAAAAGAGTACGACGGTTCTTTGATTCTTTAATGTAGTCTTCATTTGGATCATTTTCATCGGGAGAAAATTTCAAAGGTTCCAATTCAATCATTTTATTCATTTTCTTCACATGCCAGAAGTAGTGGATTCCAGACAACAAAGAATACAAAACTTCAACTCTTCGACTTTGTCTGAATTGATTAACAAGTGAAGATCTTTGAACACTCAACTCAAATTCTTTTATACTAGCACGTTTCAAAGGGTCTTCTAAATTATTGCTTTGGTTTTGAACATCCTTGTCGTTTCTTCTGAAAAGCTTAGTGAAAAAGACTCTCATATTTGGATCGCTAAGCCTTGCAATATTCAACACAAGTGGAGTGATTCCTGTGCTGATTTCAGTCAGAATCTTCATTGTGTTCAAATGGGAAGCAAGCGTAGTATCAACAGCATTATTGACAATATCTTGCACCAAAATACTGGTGATTGTATCTATTATTCCTCTTGCAATGTACAAAATGCTGATAGCAATGAGATATCTCAGAATAAATCTCACAAACTGCGCTCTCACATCGCTCACTTTCTCATTTTCTGGTACATAACTTTTTGTCAAAATAGCCATCCAATAAATAAACGCCAATAAAATTCCATTTGTTAAGATTGTTGTCACATACCCTGGAGATGTCTTCAAAACACAAATACCAAATATACTCCTTCCCAGATATCCTTGAGCCAGAATATACCACACAAAGAGCCCCGTAATAACCATTGAACCGATGTGGTAAACCAATTTTGGAATACCGCCGCCTTTCAAAGAAGTCTTGAGCACAGATCGATAATAAACAAAGAAAGCCAAGTGATAGCAGCGGGTCAGTCCGATAGCAACCATATTTATGGCACTAGAAGCAGTGCAAACAGAGCCACTAGCATCAGTGACTGTATCCTTATTGGTATAAGTCAGAGTAGCAAATATTCTTCCAGCAGCATAAAGAATATCAGCAATGGAAATTGCAAACAGAATATCGCCTGGTTTATCACGGAGTTCTTGTGTTGTGAAAAAGCCATAAACCAAGAATAAAGAAAAGAGAATTGATATCACGCATAAGGTTATTGTTAAAACAGGATCTGGCTCGGTTAAATCACAAGCACAAAGTGAGCAATCATAATATCCGTTTACAACACAAGTAGAAGCAGTAGAAGCGCTTGTTGTCTCCAAGTATCGAAAGCTTTCGGCACTGACACTTGCGAGCATCAAGATCAGGATGCAGAGGGATGTTTTGATGAAACTCAATCGTTGAAGCATTCCTTGTTGTATTCCTCAGGCCTTAATTTGCCTTAATTTCAGAAAAGTTAAATAAGATTAATTGTTACATCTTTGTATAAAGAATTAGTCTAATATTTCATTCATATAAGTTATCTTGTTGTATTTTACTCTATCTAATGAAAAAAAAAATTTAAGCAATTTTTTTATAAAATTTCATATGCCTTTAATAAAACCACACAAGTAAATAATAAGCAGCCAACTCAAAACAAAGTATTACTATCAATTGATAAAAAGTTAGATGGTATTATTCTTTAAAAATATACAAAAATATAAAGGTAGGTAGAGGTTATATTAATGACATCCTTTTAATTCTGTCTTACTCTTACTTTATTATTTATTCAAAAATATTTAAATCCCTTCTTAATCAGTTGTGGGAGGCATATTTCCTTCTCTTTCCATCAAAATTCTCTCCAAGTTTTGTGAATTCTCACCTTCAATTTCAACTTCAACTTGACAACTATAGAAAGAATGTTGTGTGTTGGAGTTCTGATTTAAATTGAGCCTTGATTGGCCAAACTTTAATTGAGTTTGAATAACCTTTCTTCCACCAACTGAACTGTGATTTGATGTTTCTCTGATTTCTTCTTCAAACACCTCTGATTTTTTATCGGATTCACCTTCATTTTGAGAATTGTTAGTTGGAAGGGTAACTTGTTTAGCTTTCTTTTCAGTTTCTCTCTTTTCCTTTTCAGCCTTTAATCTCTCAACTTCCTTCTCATGCTTTTCTTCCAAAATCTTATTATATTCTTCTTCAGTTCCCTGGATATTTTTTAGATTTTTTCATAACAATATTTTACATATTTTAAGAAGAATTCTTTTTGAATGATCCATCTAGATTTGTTTTCACCAGAAATCTTTTCTTTCTTGACATGCTCAGCAGCTTCTAATTCAGAGATCTTTCTTTCAATTGAATTCTTTGAACATGTTGGGAACCTATTGATGGATTGTTAACAATTATTTCTCCCAAAACTCAACTTTATATTGATCTTTTTGACTGTGTCAGGTTTATTGAATTCACCATGAAGAGAGAACAAGAGTTCTCTTACAATCTCATCATCATTTATAGCTTCAGGGTTTAATTTAGCTTTTCCTGTTCCTTGTAAGTTCTCTTTTCCTCTCTTTGGTCTGATTGGGTATTCTACAAGTGATATATATGAGTAAATAATTTCACTAAAGTATCACATACCATCGTCAATCAATTTAATAATGGTGAAGTCTTGTAAATATTCATCTAATTGAGCATCTTTTCCGACTTCATAATCATTCAAGGCCAAAGACAACATTTTGGGTTTATTTTTGAAATCAACATCTTCCTTAAACATTTTTATACTTTGTCTCATTTCTAATCTTTCTTTCTCATCTCCTTCATTATCTGAATCGTTAGCAACTTCTTCTGCCGACACATAGCCATCTGGCACAATGAAATCTTCTTCTTCTCCTTCGTCAAGATCTGATTCATTATCTGATGGATGATCTTCATCAATATTTTCGGCGTTCTATGATGGAAGAGTTAATAATTTTTTTCCAAAAAATTTGTTTTTATTACGTATTCTTGCATTTCATCTTCAGAATCCATTTCATAGTTAATTAAAGTTTCATCTTTATACAAGGGATCTCTTCCGGCAATCTTTGTACTGATAGTATCCCAGCGACCTTTGATTCTTTTGTAAGAATCATGAATCGAGATAAACACTTTTCGCACTTCTTTTTGAGTATTCAAATGATGATTATGTCTTTTAGCGGCTTCCAAAAGATCTTCAGTACTGTAGCTGACAACATCAGAACCACCAAACAACTTATCAAATTCAGCTGCTCTGCAATCATCCCATTCAGACCTCACGCCGAGACTTCCAAGGCACTTGAAACGGCTGGTTTGTTCAACAACAATTTCCTTCTTCTTTTCAATCTTTGGTTCTTCAGCTTGAACTGGCTTCTTGGTGAAGAAACTCATCAAGTTCTTTTGGTTATTATCCTTCTTTTCAACTTCCTTTTTCACTGGAGTTTTTGTGCCTTTCTTGGCTTCTTCAGAAACTGGAGCATCAGCAACAGGAACTTCTGCAGGAGATTTGTTTGGAGTTTGAGCAGCATTTTTATTGGCAGAAGTTTTGGTAACAGAGACCTTAGTCTTGCTTGGGGTGACGGCATCTTTGTTAACAGTGTTTTTTGCAGAAGAAAGTTTCAACTTTTTCATGCTTCCAACAGCCTCTTCAATTTCTGCAACTTCATTCGCAGGAGGTTCATCAAGATTTTTATGCTTTCTTTTATTTGCTTTGGGAGGTTTTTCAGCATAATCTGGCTTCTTACTTTGAATCACATCGTCATATTTTGTCTTAAGTGCCCACACCTTTGGCATATCTCCTGCATTCTTTATCTACAAATGAAGGTAAATAAAACTTCTCTGAGAACCAAATCTTACTTTTTGGATGCCTTTGATCAGTTTGTCGAGAGCAGTCAAGGCTTTAGTTTTCCATTTTCTTTGTTCTTTGACAACTTTGACTTGTTCTTTGATGGTAATTTCATCAAGCAAATCATTTCTCTTGATCTCCCAAACGGAATAGTCATTGGTATTCATCATAAAGTCGTCCAAATAATTAATTTTCAGATCAAGATATGCCTTGAGATTTGCGTGGTTACAGATCAAGTCCATATAAAATGTTTCAGCCAATCCACCAAAATGTGTTGTCATTGAATCAATATATTCCTTGCACTTCTTTGCAAGTTCCGCCTGAGACCCATGGCTTTTTCAAAAGTTATTATCCTCTCTTCTTTAATACAATTACCTGCTTTCGACTTTTTCAGCCAGGAGCCTGATCAGAATCTCCTTATTAGCTTCTGATCCAGCATCAGCTTCAACTTTGCCAAGTAATTCAACTATTCTCTCTTGTGAAAGTGGCTTGATAACAAATGCTGGAAGTCCTTCTCCCAATAACTTTTTCATCTCTTCTTTAAATTCTGGCAACTTTTGATTCTGGAAAAATGTCACCTACAATTTGAACATGTTAATCTTCAACATTCACAAAGAATCATCATTACTTCAACAGATTCAGAAGCAGCAGCAACAGGAGCAACTCCTTGCCCACTACCGGTAGGTTCTTCTTCTACTTCCATTGTGTCAGCGGGTTTCTCGTTTTGGTTGTCAGCGTCTTCAAGATAGACTTGATCGTCAAGTTGTTGGGGTTCGAGGTTAGTAAAAACAGGTTCTTCGGTTTGGATTTCCATAGTTGATATTTAAGCAAAAAGCAAAAAGTTTTGTATTTAATAAGTTGAGTGCCTATTTTTTCAAAAATGCCCTTGTAGATTTAATTTCGAATACTGTTCGCGCAAAAAAAAGCGAGGATTCGACATTATACTAATAAATTTTAATTTTTCGTTTCCAACTTTCTTTCAAAGATTTTAAATGAGCACTAATAGTACTTTTCCTGCTGATGCCAACCTTGGAGAAGTACCTCCTTTTTCCTTCTTTTCATCCCTCTTAGTTCCTATAGGATGCCAGTGGACTTAAAGATAAATATACTTCTCTTAAAAAGAAGTACATCTCCTTATTAAAAGTGATTCTCCTTTCTATGTTTGTTTTTCATTAACTCCATATTAGGATCATAGTAAAGTTATTAAAGAATATGAAAAATGCAATCAAGAACTTGTTGATGTTAACAATGAAAAAAAGTATAGAATATTTTGGGCTTGCTTCTAACCAATTCTCAGGTTTTTACGCAATAAAATCGAAGAACTTTTGAAATCCAAAGGATTAACTATCCAAGATATTATCAAGGATGACCAAGCTTAATTGTCATGTCTCTACCTCGATGTTTTACTTTTTTATGAATAATACGTAATACAGTAGGAGTTTATATTGTTTTATCATTTTAATTTCATTTTGAAAAAGAAAAAAATCACTTTCAAAGTCCAAACAAAATAAATAATTTTGTTTGCTTTTTAAATAATATTTTTCTGTGTTCAACCAAGTATCTTAGCCTTTGAGAAATTGTTTTCAAATGAGGGTTTAGTAACTATACAGCAACAATATATATTATTGATATCAAATGATATATAAAGGCACACAACCTACAAAGCAAATCTCAACTCTATATGTTTGAGTTTGGGCCTTTCCCAAAATAAAAACTTATTTACAAAAATATTTTAGCAAGTTCAATATAATAGTTCATAACCATACTTTTTAAAGGTCTATTCAAACAAAAAATCCCTTTAAACACATCAAACCAAGCCGCTTAGAAATCAGAGTCCAATCTGAAAACTCTGTCTTCTTTGCTGGAAGTAACACCGGCCTTTTGGTATTCACCGACCTTCTTTTCAAAGAAGTTGGTCTTTCCTTGGATAGAGATCATGTCCATCCAGTCGAAGGGGTTGGTGGCGTTGTAATATTTAGCATATCCAAGGGCAAAGAGAAGTCTGTCAGCAACGAATTCAATGTATTGCTTCATCAACTATTCAAATATTTAGATAAAATATTAAACTATTAACGCTTACTTCACTGTTCATTCCGATGAGTTCGACGGGGAGAGCTTCAGAAACGAATTCCTTTTCGATTGATACTGCTTCAGTAATAATCTCGTAAACTCTGCTTTGATCAAGCTTATTCTTAAGCATGCTATACAACAAGCAAGCAAAGTCGCAATGTAAACCTTCATCTCTGGAAATAAGCTCGTTGGAGAAAGTGAGGCCAGGCATGAGGGATCTCTTCTTGAGCCAGAAGATAGAACAGAAACTACCAGAAAAGAATATTCCTTCAACGGCAGCGAAACCGACTAATCTTTCGGCAAAACTGTCAGAGGAGTTGATCCATCTCATGGCCCAAGAAGCCTTCTTGTGGATGACGGGAACGTTTTGGATAGCCTTGAAAAGGAACTCCTTTTCATTATTATCCTTGATGTAAGTGTCGATCAAGAGGGAGTAGGTCTCGGCATGGATGTTTTCCATAGCGATTTGGAAACCGTAGAAGCATCTGGCTTCGGGGATTTGGATTTCAGTGCAGAACTTTTCAGCGAGGTTTTCGAGAACAATACCATCACTGGCAGCAAAGAAGGCCAAAACGTACTTGATAAAGTGCTTTTCGTCCTTGTTGAGTCTTTCCCAGTCCTTCAAGTCGGCAAAAAGGTCGATTTCTTCGGCAGTCCAGAAAGAAGCCATTTGTTGCTTGTACATCTCCCAGACCTTGTGGTGCTTAATGGGGAAAAGGACAAATCTATCGGGGTTTTCTTGGAGGATGGGCTCAATTTCGGCATCGGCCTTTTCAGCATGAGCAGTTTCGGTGTCGTGCTTCTTCAAAAGAGGAGTGAGACTGAGTTGGTTGGCCTTCATGTCAGTGAAGTCAGTGGGAATAAAGACTTTGGATTGGGAGTTGATGTTAGAGGTGCTGTTTTGAGAAAGGGATTCCATTGGATGATAGAGTTTTGTAGGTTTAGTGTTGAGATTGTTAAAAAACAAGATACTGATTATATTGAAATATGAATAAAATCACAAGGCTTTATATTCGAAAATTGCGGAGAATTCAAAATTGAAAAAACGTTCCGTTAAAAATTTAATATGAAAAATTATGAAAATTTCAATTTTGTCGAGATATCCGATGTTTAAAAATCGGTGAATCGGAATTAAGATACCAGTCCAAAGCTCAAATCATTGGTTTAATCTTGGCAAATCCGGATTCTTGATTCTGCGTGCCAATTTTATAATCTGCGGATTTTCAGAAATAAGTTTTATTAGTCCAAAAATGCAAACGCGTTCAAAAAAGATGACAAAAACCGATCTTAGTTCTGACCAAAAAAGATATCAGAATACTCATAAAACTTTGTCTTGACCTTGTGTTCAGTTGAAACAACTAGGGGTTGGGATCTGAAAACAACAACATTCCTCTTTTTCGACTTTTCTTTTCTTGGAAAATCGAATTTTTTAAAGACTTTTCTTTCAAATAGGATATTATTAAATTTCTAACCGGAGTAAAATACTAGCCTTCTAATAAGAATGTGCCTCAGATATCACCTCTAACCTACATAAAGTTGTTAGGATCTATCTAATGGTGAAAACGAGTGAAAATGTGATTGACAGTTTATCAAAAATAAATCTACGTAAAAATTTAAATGAAAAACCTCCAAGTTAATTTCGTGAATTTTTTCAAAAATATCGGCGTACAAAACTTTCAAGTTGACTGATTATTATATATCACATCTTCCCACCTAAATCTATCATGTTCCTCTCTAAACAATGCCATTCCTGAAAACAAACCCCTTTGTCCCTGAAAAATTACTTTCAACCCTTCTTTCATTAACGGATATAATAAAACGAATAAATAACTGTATAAAATACAACCAAAGTTTCTATATTTTATATACACACATAAAAAAAACATTCTATAAGGGAAACCAACGTTTCTCTCCGGCCTAGTCGAAATATTGCATGTAGACCATAATCTTTTCTTTATCTAAACCTTTTTCTTTCACCTCTTTCGCTTCTTTTTCCACTTTTCTTTTGGAGTGGATTGAGCTCTGAATTTGTGATTTATAATTGTCGATTGGTTTCCTTGGCTCAATTTTCTTGCTTACTCTTGACAAAGCTGCTGTTTCGAAGCTCTTCTTACTGCTCTGAGGACTCAAATTCTTTGCGAATTCCTCTTCTTCGATTCGAATTCCAAAGTGTAAACTATCTAAAAACAATTAGTTGGCCTTACTTGGATTTACAAAATCCCATACTATTTAAATGAACTAGATTCTTCTTTTTTGAACTGCCGCTCTTTGTACTTTCAGCTAGACTCATCATCTTTAAACTGCTCTTCAATCCTTCTGATTGCATCTTATTCTTACTTTCTCGATCTGTACTCACATATCTAACAAATTTCCACGTCTATTTTCAAAATAAAGAAATACCCGGACTCTCTCATTTTTGGCTGTTCTTGTTTTGGCTGCGAATATCCAGCAATGGTCGATTCTTCAGTCTTTTCAATTCTTGGAGTATCAAAATAAAGATCCTTATAAATTGGATCTAATGGGTTCTGCTTATTCGACCTATGGCTTCTTGTGCTCTCAATTGTTTGCTTTGGATGATGGCTATCTTTTTTAATCTGCAATGACTGCTTCACTGATGATGGCTGTGATTGTTCTCGAGATTTTCTCTTTGAATCAACGTGACTTGTGTTGTTTTCTCTTAAAGTCTCCCTGATAGCTTCTTCGTCATTACGAACACTTCCTTGAACTTCTTGTTCAATCTCCCGAATCTCATTCTTGAGCTGAGAAATTTGCTTATCCAAATCTTCATGTTGCTCTTTCTGAATAGGATCATGATCATCCTCCAGCTCGTCATCATCTCTTGATCTATCAAATGCAGTTTGATTTGTTCTTCTTTTGCTGCTAAGATCAGTAGATAATTTCTTGCTTTTGGTAGAAAGAAAGGCAGAAATGTGCTGGTCCTTATATGGCATGTAGACCATGGGGAGACTGCTATGGGGTTGACTCACTGGTGTCCTCTTATTGGGATTCGTTAAAGCTTTGAGTTTCTCTCGAGCACGTGCTGGTGGCTTTCCTCCCCTAATCATGTAGACTTAGTTATGATTTCAACCAGTAGAGGGTATACCCTTGTCGTAAATCCCCGAGTTCAGGTAGAGTTATTCTAGTTTTCTGAGCACTTATAGTGTCAACAGAATCATGTGTGGTATTTTTTTCTGTATGTAACCTGATAAGATTGCTCCCCTTTGGCTTTGTAGCACTGTTATTGATGTAAATACCCTTCACACTCTGCGTTCTTTTTGATTCAGTTTGTAACATTATATCGCTCTTTCCTATTTTTGAAAGTCAGTCTTATTGTCCAATCATAAAATCGACGTACGGCCTTGACTGAATCCTCTAGCTTTATTCTCTGTCAAAACTCTCGAAATATATTCATCTCTTCTTTCTGCTCTATTCTCAACAGCCTAATTAGATTTATGAGAATTTGTTTCCCTCCCCAACTCTCTCCACCTTTTTCTTTTCCATAAGACTTTGGACTCCTTTTTGAAGACTGTGAGTTAATGAGTGATCTGTGCCAAGTTCCCGACTTGCCAATTCAAAGCCTTCTGTCAAAGCTTTAAGACTATTCCCAAATTCCTTGGCATGTTCAAGTTCAGTTCCATAATTAAAGTATCCCATAATCATTGTTGTGATGATATTCTTGTATTTTTCTGAAGCCATTGACCTTGCTTCTTCTGATTTATCAGAAGCCATTTCCAACATACATGCATTTTTTTCTGACTTCAATAAATCAAGAGCAATTCTTGCATGTTTTATTGCTTCCTTATGCTGAGTTAACGAAGAGAATATTGCGCAAATATTCAAATGAGTGCTTGCAATATTCATTTTATCGTGTAATGTGTACACTTCTATTTCGAGAGCTTTTTTCAAGTATGAAAGCGAAACCTTCAACTTATTGGTCCTATTATGGGATTGATAAGACAATATACTCGGTTTATTTATACCTTTTGTAATAGCATCCAAGGTTGTTTAATGTTATACCAATAAGTCTATACATCACTTCATTCCTCGTATGTTTATACTCATCAAAAAGAACCTTTTCAGCTTTTCTTAAAAGATCCAAACTTATCTTCAAATCATCTGGGATTGAGATCAATATTTTCAGGAAAGATAATTATTGATACCCTCTCTGAGTTGTTTCATGGCTTCTTTATTACATTCAAGAACAAATGCTTCAACCTTGAAAAAAATTAAAAATCATCTAAAGCAGGACGAGGGTACTTTTGCAAGGTCTTTATCTGGGTCACCTTGAATGGTAAAATCTTCAAGAGCATCGAGCAGATTCATTGGAAATGATAATTAAAGAGTCCTTTCTTGATAATAAAACTGAATAGTGAAACTTTTATTGTATTAGTAAAATCTAGGGGATCTTCAACGGAATTGTCAAGCCGAGTTATTTATTATTTTCTCCTTGAATTTTGGGAGATAAAACCTTTTATGCTCATTTTTTAGTTCTTTTTTCGCCTTGTCTTATCCTTCTGGATCATTTTCCGAGAATTATGATAAACCAAAGTCTTTTTTAGAAAGTTCATGACAAAAATCTTTGAGAAAGAAAAAAATAGAAAGGTCAGTGCCTTTCATCACCAAGAGAACCTTTTGAGTGTTGTTCTTTCGACATTCCCCTGTTTTACTAAAAAATAGAAGAATGCCTTAACTTTTTTCGGTTTATAAATTTTTCAATCAACCAAGATACTTTACCTTTTCAACAAAATATTTTTTAAAACAGCTGGAATTCATTTCGAATCTCACATCAGTTTAGAAAAGTTTTATCACTACTTAGAATGAAAACTAGTAACTTTGAGCTTAATTTTTTCCTTTTAAGAAAAACCCCATCTGAGGATCTTAAAAACTATTTCATCCTTGAAAAACACTACGAAATAAATCAACGAAAAAGGATGTTGCAGTCTAGATAAAGCCTTCTCTAAAACTCAAAAAACTAACAAAATTGGTAATTAGACAATTTATCAACCCTCGTGAGAGGAAAAATCGAACTCAAGGAATTTTATCCTGTGGACCAGATCTCTATCCTTATCATATCCCAAAAAAATCATCACCATAAGCAAACAGTCAAAAGGACTCATTAGAATTGTACCATGAAGATTTTTTTTTCAAGTTCAGTTTTTTTCAAAAGAATGAACTGGTCAGAGAATTTTTTTTCAATTTTTTTTTATTTTGGAAAATAAAAACTGCTCAAGAGAAAAAATATGTTTCCTCACTCAACCTCTTTTTGAAAAAATCCTCTACTTCAAAAAAGGCATGACAAAGTTATTCTTTTCTCATCAGGATTCAAAATTTTCAAATCATATCCTATGATCATATGTTCCCCAATAGATTCATCCAAAATCCGTATCTTGATCGTATCTTTGGGGGACGAAAAAACTCTTGAAGGAAGATTCAGGTCGAAATTTACTTTTGAATTTAAATACAAATATGGATTTGAATTCATATTCAAATATCTTCTTCGTCCTCGAAGCTACTCAGAAAATCATTCTGCTTTCCAAAGTCGATGCACTAATAATAAATATTTGTTTCATCACCACAAAATTTATGGCAAAATCATTTTCTCCTCATTTCTCTTCTTCCTCCAAAACTCTTCATAGGTCTTCACTTTTAATTTGATTAAAGGCCGAAATTCGCGAAAATTCTTTGCTCTTTCAGCCTTCTTGAACCACTTCCTTCCTTTACAATCTCATTCTGGTTCAATTCAAAAGATACGCAAACTTTTAAATATCAGTCTCACATTAAGATATGTGTGTTTATTTATCTTCTAGACGATCACAAATATATAATTAAATAATTAACTCAACGAAAGCAGAGATTTACAACAATTCAAGGGTCTCTTTTTGCGGCATTTTGCCTCTTCAAGGTAAAAACTCCTTCCCCTTTTTTCCACACCATGAAGAAGATTGCAGCGCGTGCTTTGAACTACATGAAACAAGCTGTTTTTCTGATCCTTTCTTTTTTTTACTCATCTCTGAGCAAAAATATTAACTTGTTGATAGAAACATCAAAACCTTTGAGACTCATCCATTGAACTTTCAAAATCATCCTTGCTGAACAATCAAAATACATCACAAAAAATAAACAAACACTGTTTTGCTGAAATTTTATACAATTTTTTGTCTTTACAATGTATTTTATCTATCTACATCCACACAGTACATTGATTTGAGTAACATATGATTCTCACATGGCTTCGAAAGCCAACCCCAAAAAATTCTCCTTTCTTTGAAATTCGTTATTCTAGCATTTTCTAAAGAAATATGTATCTCTTAAATAGCGCAAATTATTCTGTGAAGAAAAAACTTTCTCATTCATTCACTCACCCATTGTAAAATCATAAAAGTCTTAATAGGTGCAACTGCCTTGAAGAGACAAGAATGTATTGAGAATTTTCAATATTGTAAAGGAGTAAAATCCAATATTTGTATTTTTAATATCTTGATCGTCAAGATATTTATTCAAAAATTATCTTGCATCCTCGAGATTCTGTCTTCTCTTTCCCTGAAAATCTTTGTCAATATTATTGCTTGAAATTTTTTATCAATTCTTTTGTTCAAGATTTTCACATTACCCACAGTAAAAGAATTCACTCAAGAGCCTTCTTTTCCAATTCTTGGACTTTCGTAAAATAATGATTTGAGTCCGAAAGAAGCTCCTTCTCAATGAAATCTTTTAAAAGGAAAGGAATTTGGAAATAGAATTGTCTTTATTTTCTTCTCTCATCTAAAGATTATTTCTGATCAAGAGTGAAAAATTTTATATTGAAATGTTGAAATTTTTTAAGAAAGGGTTCAAGAGATTAATTTAGAGAGTGAAAAAAAAAAAGAAAAATATTTTTGATTTTAATTTTCAGGAATTTAATTTTCAAACTTTTTTCTTTCTCAAGAAATTCATGAATTCATCTCTTTTTTATTTTAATCAAAAGGAAATAAAAATTTAGTTGTTATTTCAAATTGTCATATTTATTTTGATAATTAAAATATTTTTTTCTTGCATTTTTAAATTTTTTTCAAATGACAAACTCAAAACCCAAATAACAAGCTCTGACTAATTCCATGAAAAGAAAATAAACTCAAATGTTTTTAATCCATCCACAACCGAGTTCTTTCTAGAATTCATGTCTTTCGCCATAGAGAGCTTGTATTTAGCTGTTTCTTTTTCTGTCATTGCTTTTAAGGACACTTCTCGCCATATCAATATTTTTTTAGTTTTTATTTGAAAGAGTTGACTTGTTCAGAGAAGATTGACAAAACTTTCAAGCTTCCAAACAATAAAAAAATCCTGCGTTTTGGTTATCCCAAAGGATGATCCCATTTATCGTGAAACTCAGACTTTCAGCTTTGGAAATCTCTCTGAATAGTGTCTACTCAAATAACTCCACAAGTGTTAGAATTAAAAATCCTATTATTAAATGGAAAAGATTTTGATATTTTAAAACTTTTTTTTCCACGATTAATGAATGAATTCAAATATTGACTTCTCATATTTAAATCAATATGATCTCACATATTTCTGATTGTTTTTAATCTCGAACCTTTTTCAATTCAGTTGACTGATGTCGAACCTCTGAAGAAAAGACGAAACTTTTAATTGAATTCATAAGATCGTTCAGAAAATATTTTGGAATCAAACAAAATATATCATTTTCCCATTTATTTGAGTTAAGGAAGAGACTTCTTGAATCTTAAGTGTAAACATTTTGCATAGGAACAGAAAAGAAATTTTGAGATCATTTTAAATGTCATCAAATATTGACAGACTACACAAAATACAGTTTTTTTATTCACAAAAATTCAGGAGTACCATTGATATAAACACGTTATAAAAAATTTTAAAATCTTAATAACATAATTCGAGCTGATCATACTTTTTGCTGAAGGTTTCGAGACTGTCCTTCATAGCTTCAAAATAAAGCTTGAGAAGCTCATAGAAACTTTTGGACTTCAGGTCCTTGTACTTCTCAGCAATCTTTCTCGGCTTACAATTTATGATGCTTGCCTAAGAGATTTAGCCTCAATTTCGATAATCTAAAGTACATTAGCGTTCTGAAAAACTCCTGGATGGAAAGGAACTTCAAAAACTTTCACATTCTCTAAAGAAGATTTGAGAACATATTTAAAGTAGCACTACTATTTTCATCTTCAGCAGGTTCCGTTTCCCAAATTTCAAGACTCACAATCCTCCAGTCCAATCTTTTTAGCCATTTCCAGTCATAATCAGCCTGCGCAGGCCAGCCTTTGCACCAAAACCACCATGTTCCAAAAAGACGAGCCTGAGAGTGAACTTCAGAGTCATCACCTAAAATTTTATTCAAAAAACTCATCAAACAATTCTTCTCAATATTCTCGCTGAAAAATCCAATAAAACACAAGAGAAAATACGGAGAAATAGGTTCAGTACGTTTGAATTTTTCTATTGAAATAGAATCCAGTTTTTTATCGAAATCGTTCAGCTCTTGTTTCATTGCTTGTATATAAAGCTGGAGAAGCTCTGATAAACTTTTCTTCATAAGGGTCTGATAGAGAATAGAATTTTTTTTGGGTCTCAGGTCCCATATCTTTCCCTAGTTAGAAAGTAGTTTTGTTGATGTTTCTTGAATAAATACCTCATTGTCTTGAAACACTCCACGATGAAGAGGAACTGCAAAGACCTTTCGTCTCTCTAAATCGAAATGTTCAATAGATTCTTTATGAAAAGCTAAATTTACTTTCGAATTCATGATCTGGCTCGTCCCACTTCTCCAATTTGACCTCTTTTAAGGATCGTCTTTCAAGCTCTGCGCTAAAATCATAATTTGGAGGTGGCCAGTCAGCTGTGAAGAACCACCAATTTCTAACAAGCATCTCACCAGTCGGTATATATCCTTCAAACTTTTTGAGATCTATTCATAATTATGATAGAGGTTGCTTCAGATGAGAAATAAAACCTAAAGAATATTATCAATAATCATCACTTCAGATCAATAAACCTTTTGTTTTTTCTCCATTTTCAGAAGCTTTTATCACTTCACATCTCTCCTCAGGCTTTGATAGCTCTTTTGGTCTCTCATCTTCTCCACCTTCCCCATTCTCTTTTTGAGAATTATTAGTGTTGTCATAATTTATCAAATCCGAGAGAGGCGTACAAAACCACTGAGGTTCAGCAAACATCTGTCCATAAAAGTACTTTTTTTCTAGTCCATTTGGATCTATGCATTATCATGGTAAAGTCTTTTTGGGTAAGTAATAACAACCTAAAGAATATTGTTATTAATTATCACAACAGATCAGTAAACCTTTTGCTTTCCATGTGTTTTTCTCGAGAGTTTCGGAAGCTCTTCCCACATGAATCTTGTCATGATTCATCAAATCAGGGAGATCATTGCTAAAATCTTCCTTCAATGGAGTTATTCCAAAATGGAAGAATTCGATCTTCTCTGATGAAGAGTTCGTTCCAAATGTTTCCTTCTCTAAAGTTATTAAAGAAAACTGTTCAATACACTTGTACTTTTTTTGGAGTGGACATGAAGACAATTTGGCCTCTCATTGGCCATCTGCTCCCGACATCTCTACAGAAAGGTAAAGAATTTCAGAAAATTCCTCTATACCTCTATTGAACAAATAGAACCCATATAATAGTTTCAAAATTTTACAATTTGTTAATTAAATTATAAAAAAAAATTCTGAGCAGAGGTCAAAAGTAGAAAGTATCCTTGGATTGAATCATAAAAGGAGAGATTTTCTTTTCAAAAAATTGGAGTTTTTAAAGTGGAGTTTTTCCGCAAGATTTTTCATTGCTCTGAACAATATGAGCCATTTATGTTGAAGAGCAAACAAATATGAAGAAACTTTATTCATTTTCAAGGCGTCTATGTATTTCTCTAGGGCTCAAGATCTCATATGTTGTTTCCTATTCCTTTCTCCTGGTGACTTCTGCTTATTTTCAATGATGCAAGTTAAGGTAAGATTTAATCGATAATTTCTACAATAATTTCGTTCTTTTTGCAGTGAGATGAATTTCACTTGAATTTTTCAGGAAACACGCTAATAATATCGTTTAATTATTTAAACAAGAACTTATTTCTCTCACACATCCATCTTCTCTTGGTAAAATGGAAGAAGAAGAAGAAAAGATTCCCACTACTACTCACCCAATAATGAATGAGGATAGCAATGATGTACCTGATGATGGGCTTGAACCTGAGCTTGATTACTTTATGTTTTCTGAAGAAGATATTGAGATTTTTATTCAACAGTCACTCCGCACTCTCCAACCTTCCGATCCTGTCATTGAGTCGGAGATACAGAATGAAGAAACACATGCCAAGATAATGACTCAACATGCGAGTTTTGTTCAGAAAGTTTAAAAAAAAAATAAATCAAGAATTGAAAGGATTTAATCCTATGGGAGCTCCAAGACATGGATTTTCGGAAATAGAAGTCGAGTTTATCTTTCACTGCATCCTCCTCATGATCGTATCTATTCCGCTGTCAGACTTTGTTGAATGTCATGGGAGTTTGGGTCTTACATATGGGGAAAGTCTCCCATTCAAGAAGAAGACAGGTCGAATTGCAAAATATAGTGTTGACACAGCTCTTCAGATGTGGCTAACACAGACAAAGTATATTACGATGCTGATTTTCGAAATGAAGAAGAGTATCATCAAGTCAAAAGATGTCCAAGATGGAGAGAAGGAAATCTTTAAGTATACAAAAATAATCACAAATTCCTGCAAGTTAGACGTCTTTTATGCATTTCTCATTGGGATTGACTCATACTACATTACAAGTATGAGAACGGATGCTTCTACAAAAGTCAAAGAAGAGAAGTGGGCTTTCCGCTCACTTTAAATGAAGTTACGGCTTCGAAAAGTTTACAAGTTTTAATTCGGGATCTCCTCATGGTGCTCTGGGCCTCATTTGAAAAAATATTATTGGAAAAGATATAGATTTTGAATGAAAAAGTAGCGATGTGAAAGATGGTAGTTCAAAAAAAATTATTCTTTCCTCATTTATTTACTGTGTTGAACCTTGATAAATTCTTTTTGGTTTGAACTGTTTTTAACAAATCTTATGTATATACTGCTTTGTTATATTGATAATAATCTGGAAATAAAACAACTTTAATTTTCGTTCCTCGAAAAAGCTTTCCAAATCCTTTTAAAAACTTTGTAGAGTTCAAGAAAGATGTGCTGAGAGTCAAGATGTCTGATTTCCGATTTCTATGAAGTGGAGGAATAATTGAACCAAAAAGAGAATACAGTTCTAATGAGAAGAAATATTTTATCTTGAGTCAAAATGGAAAGAAATTAGTTGAGAAGTGTAAAATAGTTTACCCGCTCATATTCTTCAGCAGAATACTATAATCTATCAAACAATCAAAAATTCAATTAAAATAAATTTGTTTAGATTTTTTTCCCCATCTATTCTACATTTTTCGTTTCAAATGAACATCCAAATCGATAAAAATGAAATGACTCTCCTTGTTCTTGTACCATTATTCATCTTCTTCCACCTAATATTCCCTGAGGATTTCTTAAACTCTCAAAACTACATTAAAAGTCTCGTCACACTTGAATCTGAAGCCAATCTTTCATTGGAAGACCTGCCTGAGGAAATCCAGTTTTGCAGAGATTTAATTCTGAATGGAGATTTTGAGACTGCTGTTGGATTTATGGACATCTTTACCAAAGACGAAAATTTCCCTTATAATCAATGTGTCTATACGATCAAAAAGCAACAATTTCTTGAGTTAGTCGAGAATAATGACGAAGTAATTCAAATCATCGAGAGTATTGAGTCAAAATGATATACTAGAATGAAGTGAATACTTTGAGACAGTTGAGTATGGAAATAGAAGAATTGGTTTCAAAAGAAAAACATCAAGAACTTTGCAATTTTTTAAAACTGACCAAAGTCTCAGATCATCCAGATTATGCAAATTGGGACATATACAAAGTAAATGAGTTCATCACACTCAATCTAACCAAGAATAGGGAAGAATGGGATGCTTTATTGAGATCAAGCAACATTTGAAAAGAACAGTAAACAATACACTCAAATCAGGATTTAATAATTTCAAAAGCTGTTTTCTAATAATCAAACCGAAAAAGACAAAATCCCCAAAAATTCTCTTTTCAAACTCATTTCTGCTCTTATTGTTCAACTCTTCAAACATAGCAAAGAGGATATCTCGCATATATTGAATAAAGACCAAGAATATTTTTCTCTCAGCAATCCTGCTTTCTTTAATCTCATTGAAAAAACTATTTCAAACTGGAAATTCTCTCTTGTGTCTAATAAAGCAGATGCTGATTCATATAAAAGCTTGTCCAAGAGTATAGATTTTAGGAAAAATGCATCTGCAATCCAAGACTTCAAAAACTTTGGAATGCAATCTGTCAATTTTGAAAATCTTCGATTCCAGCAAACCCAACAAACTGGTCCTAATAAACCTTTAAATACTTCACATTCATCCCCTCAATACCAATCTCAATCTCAATATCAAGAAGGTATTCGGTTATTTCTCTAAACATCCCCTTATCTTCTTCGAAAGAGAATAAACAACAATTATATCAACAAGTTACTGACCTCTCCAACAATAGATCCGCAGCTAAAAACATTGCTTCAAATAACCCAAGCCTCATAAAAACACAGCCAGTCCAAATTGATAATAAAAGCCTTCATGTTCCTAATGAAACGCCTTCTGGCTTAAAGCAATCAAATGCATCAAGAGTTCATGATTTAACTACATCACATGCAAAAGAAAACCTTGGGAAATCAGAATATGGTGCGAAAAGTTCTTATTTAGAAACATATAAATATGATGTAACACTGAGAAATTGATGATTATTCTCTAACGTTCACCCAAGATGTTTTCAACAATGGAAGAGATTGGACAAATTCAGGATATTCAACCGATCAGAACTGCATGCTTTTCTCCAGATGGTGAGAAATTTGCAGTTGGTACAAATTCTAAAGCCTTGAAAATCTACAATATGCAATCACTCTTCTCGACAAAAGTATAAATTGACAATCAATCTCTTGACTAACGAAATATCATAGGAAAGTGATGAAGACAGACAAATAGAACAGATTTTTGAAAAGAATAATCATCATTTTGGTTCAATCTACTCGGTTGATTGGTCCAACACAGGAAGATATATTGCCACAGGATCAAATGATAAACTCATCAAGGTCATCTCAGTCCCTAACTTCAAAACTGATGTGAGAATTCGTTCTCTTTAACCTTTTATGATTTTTGTTTAGAAAGAACTTATGGAATTAAAACTTTCAGGCCATAAAGGTATTGTCAGAAGCATTGCTTTCACATTAGATGACACTCGTCTTTTAAGTGCATCAACAGGTATTCAAGAAGAAGTTTTCGCCAAATAATATTCCCAAGATTGTACTGTGAAGGTTTGGGATGTCCAACAAGGTGAAGAAATCAGAACTCTTCAAGGACATAATAATGCCGTTTATTGCTTACAGGTTTGATTTATTGGTTATTTTCCCTCTCAAACAAATTATTAGGTGAGTGGAAATGGAAATTGTTGCATCAGTGTTGGAATGGACAAGAGCTTAAAGCTTTGGGATTTGAGATCATATGAGTGCAGTATTTCAATTCCAACTACCAAATATGCGGAAATGAACTACGTCTCATTAAAAGAAAATACTAAAAATTACTCTTCAGTTCGTCATCTTGAAAAAACTTCCACATTCAATATGGTAAAACTTTTAGCCATTTCCCATCGAAATAAATTGAAAAGGGTTCAAGTGGAAATATTTTGGCTGCTGTTGCGCATATTGATGGTCTTGTTACTCTTTGGTAAAAATTTTTTATTGGAGAGAATTATATAATTTTTTCAAGGGACATTCAAACAAGAAAAGTAATTGATGAAGTAGAATTGCATGAAGCTGACTGCAGGTTCGATTTTCATTCAACTTTCCTTCTTTAATTTTCCCAATTTAGAAGCGTTGAATTTGATGCATCATCAGGATTAATTGCTTCAACTTCTTTTGATACAACGATAGCAATTTATGACTTGAACAAAAAGACAGTCGTCAATAGAATTCAAAATCATGCTGATCGTGTCGTCTTAGCAAAATGGCATCCTTTCTATCCAGTTGTTTTATCTACAAGTGCTGATTCTACTGCAAGACTCTTTGCTCCTCAAAAATTTATTGAAAACTTTAAATAAACAATTTGTAAAATACTCCTTCCCTCTCTCTCAAATTCATCTGAATATTTGTAAAAATAGTTTTGATCGATAAGTAAAAGTTTTATCATAAAAAACTCTTCTCCCTTTTCTCATTTTGAAATGCAGTAAGGATAAAAATTTCAAATTTGATTGATCAAATAAACTAAACTTTGATTTGAAAATTCATAATTGATAAATTGAATACAAATTGAATCAAAAGTTGGGTAAGGAAGTAAGTCAGTCAAAGCTTGGTGTGCCTCTCGTAATCTTGAAAGAAAATAAGTTTCAGGTATTTCAAAAAAAGAAGAAAAACTATCATACCTCAATTGGAGTAATCTGATCAATAAGTAGTTTTGAAAATTCAATAAATTAATTTCAGATTTTAATTTTTAAAAAAACAAATTAAACAAAGAATTTTTAATTCAATTGACAATTATTTTTCCTCTGAATTTAATTTAATTCAATTCAAAAATTATTCTCATTCTTTTAAATCAAATTAATTAAATTTTTTTTCATGTTAAATAATTTTGATTTTATTTCTCGCAGACCAACTTATCTTTTAAAGAAATTTTTTTTTATCATGTAATCAAAGGTCAAATAAAGGTTGGACAAACAAATGATTTATCTGAGTTTTATGAATCTCTTTTAAACAAAATTTTTTTGTTACTTCAGAAGAAAAATCAATTTTAGCTCAAGCTAAAAATTTAATGGGCAAAAACCCTCAAAGAAATTGCCCCAACCTTCCAAAAATTAAAACTCAATTTTACCCCAGTAATCTCCTTGATTCCCCGAGTTTCCATTTCTCAAAACTCAAAAAATTTTTTTGGTTCATTTCTTTTCGTCTTACACAATTTTTCAAAAATAATTCTCCAAACAAAAAAAATTATCCATTTTTGAAGAAAGAAGTTGAGATATCTGAATGAAAACCCATTTCATCTTTCCAATTGTTCAAGAGGAAAGTTTCCTTTCTGAAAAAAACCCTCCGAAAATTTTTTTATGAATTTAACTTTTTTTTTGACAGACAAAAAAATTTTCTGACTTCTTAAATTCTCTTTCTTCTAAGGCTACTACCTAAAAGTATTACCGTAGTTATCCAATTTTTATTCTCTATAACAAATTCTAAGTCATAAAGATTCTTTATGCAATATTTACGATAATGCCACAAGCTTCACAAATGGATTTACTTTATGCAATAAGGTCCAAATCATTCACAAAGTAAGACTGAGCTGTTGCAATATCATTAGCTTTCCATTGTATTTAACTCCAGTATTTAGATTCTCTTTGTTCGGGAGGAGCCAAATCTTTAATGCTCTTGAGGACGCTTCTCTTCTTTTCTTCAGAGAACAAGCTAGGTAAGTGGTAAGCGGCAACCAAGTTCAAGGCAACGAAGGGCAAGAATCCATTGAAAAGCCCTCTGACGCTTTCTCTTCTGATAACCAAGTTGAACAAGTTGGTGGCTTCTTCAGCAGGCAAGTAAGAAAGAGGGGATCCGGCAATTTGGAGTCTAGTTTTAAGAGTCAAGAGACCGTAACTGCTCAACCAAAGAGGGAAAGTGAGGTAGACGAGGTTGCTATCGGAAGAAAGTCCCCAGATGTTCAAGGCGAAGAACAAGTTGTAGATGAGCTTTAAATCAACACCTCTGTAGAAGTGTCCGAGGCCGTTCTTTTGGACGACTTGAGTGACAAGGTCGAAACTATGCTTAAATTGCCTATTAACATCTGCATAGTGCAAGGTTCTGAGGGTGTCAAGAGGATACAAAGCCAATTCAAATAATGAGCTGTAGAAAATGTATTTGGTGGGGCTGTCTCTGGCGTAGAGCAAAGCGTGATAGTGGACTCCGACAAAGTGGAACAAGTTGAGCAAGTTTCCTCTGAAAGAACCCAAGAGACCGTGGCTTCTGATGGCATTGAGGGCACCAATATCATTGTTGGGGATTTGGAAACGGGCCTTCAAGAAACCTTGAGCTTGACGGACATTATACCATCTTTCAGCGAAGGCGAGGAGAGTGAAACGGTATTTATTATCCCAAAGAGTGTTGACCAAGCTGGGTTCTTCATAAAAACGTTCCCATTCGGCTTTGTACTTATCGTTAACTTTGTATCTTTCGTTAGCAATCCATTTAGTATGCCAGTCTCCGGGAAATTCGGTGAGATCCTTGAATCTCTGATCAGTGGTAAGCTCACCCCAGAGGTCCAAAACTGGCTTAAAATAAGGGAATATATAGTTCATATGAGCTTGAAATTATTAATCAAATTAATACTTAGTTCTTATTAGAATATTTTAATAATTAAATGGAGCAAATTCACACAAAGATTTTTAGTGAAGATACTTGATGCATGAGAATACATTTCAAATTTACTCCCCCAAGTGATGCTCAATTTTTCCCACTCACAAGTGAAGAAAAAAAATTTCTTGTCAATTTTAAAAAATCCTTTTTCATGATATTTTGAGTCCAAAAAGACAAAGAATTAAATTTTTTATTTTCACAAAAAAATAGTTGCAAAGATTTATTGAGAGGTATTGCTTGAGGGACTTCTTTTGAAAAATTTCACTCACCTTCCTAATTATTTTTCTTGTTGTTCGTAAAAAGCAATTTTTAAGATTTTCATAATTTTATCTTTAAAAAAACATCAATATCCAAAATTTGGGATTCTCTATAACTATTACAGAAAGAAATCCCGTGAGTAATTTAAAATCTCAAGCCAAATACATCCCATAAGCAAATAAAATTTCCCTCTGATAATTTGAAGGAAGCAAAATTTAGACATCTTTCTCATCTCTTTTTCAAAGATGAAAGCGAGTATATTTTAAGGACCAACGAACAGAATTTTATTCAAATATATTTTCTAAATCGAAGTAAAAGCATGAAAACGATTTATTTTTAGAAATTCAGAGGGGGTTCATCATTCTCACAATCATGCCCATAGACCATCCCGATCTTGTAAATTCCTGTAGTCATTTTTATCTATAAAACAGCAAAGAAAAAACTCAATTTTATTTTTCTGTCATTTTTTTTTTGTAAGGCAGTGCCTTACCTCGACGCATCGTATACTGGATGCTCAGTTTTATACGATTTTATATACTGTTCGAAATATATTGCTATTTCTTCAATAGATACTTTACTAATCAATCTAACGATATCTTATCCATAATGTATATTTACATAATTTTCTGTCATTTTGATCTCCATTTCAAAACTCTTTTCTTTCAAGGAGGATTTTTTAACAAAATTAAAAATGAATCTCATCTCACAAGGTCTGAACCAAGGATATTTGATTCTCTCTCCTTTAGTAATTTCCCATCAGAAATAAAACTCATTTTTTTTTAAATCCAAATTCTAGCCATCAAATTAAATAGACCAGATCGCGTTTAGATGGGAGCTGAAAAAAAACATGAAATTTATTTCTAGATAATTACTTTTCCTTCATCAAAAACTGAATTTCACTATTGTATACCCGCTCATAGTGAAGTAATTTCTTTTTCTTTTCTCCCTCACATATTTTTCTCTTGAAAATATTTCTCAAAAAATTTGGCCAGAATTATTTTCTCAAGATGCCTGAAAACAAGTATGAACGAACGACTGCTAATTTACACCTCTTCTGAATCGAAAACTCTCAAGTTCCTTGAGAAATTTAGCAGAACTTCGAACTTTTGGAAACTAAAAGTAAAGGCTTGCCACAAGTAAACAAAACTAAATTAATTTCCATTTTCTAGCTTCCTAAATGCCTTTTTTTAATCAGTTGAAATACTTGTTGATACTTGGAAAATACAAAATACAATTTGCAAATAAAAGTGCAGTTTCACAAAGTTCGAGACTATTTCATAATTTTCTCTCCAACAGAAACCTCGAACAAAATTTCCGTTTTCTCGAAATGGTCAACCCTAGAAAAACCTCTTTCTGAAAAAATTCTCAATCATTGTTTCGATATCAAACCAAAATTTCTCTATCTCACACTTTTTGTCAATTCACTTTTGATGAGAAGTTTCAGAATGATTAGGAGTTATTCACAAGAATTAAAGAACTCTCATTTACTGTTGACTAAATAACTCCTTTCATTCTTTCATTTATTTTTAACGACTCATTGCATTCCTTGAATAAAATTTTCAAGACCCTTAAAGTGTTGTTCGATGAAGTTAAAAAAATACCAGAAGTGGTCTGAAATAAAGGAAATTTCAACGTCTTAGATTCTTTCAGGCTGCAAGTTATTCTGTGGTTTTATGCAAATTTTTATTTTATTCCCTTGAATTCTATGTAAAAGTCAGATTTTTTGCCCATTGGAGTGCTTTAAAATCATGAAGTCTCATCTTTGATTTTATTCAGATAGAGAAAATAATTGTCTCTCCAAAGGATGTATCAATATGAAAATTAATTTTTTCTTTCTATTTTTTTCTGAGGAAATTAAATTAATTTATTGCTTTTTTCTCATAATTCGGATGAATCAACAAATAATTTTTTTTTTTAATTTTTGAATTAATTTCTTCAAATAAAATCTTGATTATTAATTTTGAAATTATTTTAATTGATCTATTATTTTTCTAAATCTTTTTTTTGAAATTCAATCCTTCAAAATACCCATTTGACCTCATATTTTCTCTATGACAAACTTTTTGAGCCATAATATGCATTAACTATAGAAGATAATAGTGTGATAAGCTTGTAACAGATTTCTCTGTCCTATCTCTTTCTATAGCCAACTTCACATAAAAGGCTTTGAAAAAGTTGTATAGTTTTCATTTTGAGGAAAACTAACTTTGAAATATAACTAAAAACGATGCTCTTTTTTGGAATAAAGTTTTGAAATTATTTCGGAACACCAAGTCCCCAGGTTACAATAATGGATGCTCTTTCGATTTTTCAATTTTTAATTATACTCACCTAAATTTTTGCAAAGAAAAGAATTACCTTTTGCTAATTCACACAAGTTAAATCAAACTAATTCAAAAACATTGTATCAAAACAATTGATCAAATCCTTCCGATAAAATGGCCAAAAATTCAAAAAGTTTGTCAAAAAATAACAAGTAGCTGTGATTTTAAATCTTTGAAAATAGAAATTCATTATTTAATATTTTTCTGTCCACGTTGAAAATAATCAATAGAGAGATATCAAATTTCTCTTCCCTTTTCTGTTCCTTGCTCTTTTCCTCTTTAACAATTTTTGGAGCTTTAAAACTCATTACTAAATCAATATTTCTAAAACATCAGATTCTGACACTAAATTATTTAAAAATAATAATTGTTTGGTTTCTTATAAAATACAGAAGATTGAATTCATTCTCGGTATGACTTGAAAAGTGAAATATTTAAACCAATTTAAAAGTATTCTTTCTCTCAGATGACACAAAGTTTTTTCAAAAAAAAAATTAAAACTCCTATATATGGAAGTAGTTTAATCCGAAAAACTAGATAAAGAACTTAATTTCACTTCTATTCAAGGAATCAAGGAGGCAAATCACGCAATAACCCTCTAAAAAGAAATTATTGAACTCTTCATCTAATTTTATATATCTTTTCCAATCTCGAAATAATAGAGAAAAACCCTTACCAATAGGGCTCAATAAGTTTTGCTTATCTAAATCTTGTTAAAATTAGTCATAGGAAATCAAGAGCTTATTTAGTCCTGCCAAGCGTATTCTAGCTTTCTTTTTGTGAAACAGTTTCCTTTATTAATCCAATAAACTATGCCAAACTTGAGGTTTCCTATTCAAAAAGAAAAATCTTGATTCTTTTAGATCATACTTGTTTCGTGAGAACCCTCCCAATCAAGAAAAAAGCTCAAACAAATACCAAAAACTTCTACTAAAAAAAAGTCATGTGTTTTTAATTATTTTAAGACGAGGCTTATAAACTGATCAAAAAGTTTAAATAAAATTTATTATCGCAACTTCTTTAATTTTTTATCAAGTCACCCGAACATTAGCAATGAGATCAATTAATTGTTGTGAAAAAAAAAGCGTTTGTCAAACAATTCCGTTTCCAAAACACTTAGCACAATTAAAAAATTGGCTTTTCAAGATTATCCTAGCCGTCCTCTCTCGTCTTGGTAAAAATCTTTCTGCGAATGAAAGGGCTTCCACTCTTAAAACTAATTGTCAGAAGTATAAACTGGCAATTATTAAACAGGAAACCTCATGGCATAACACAAAAGTAGAGAGTTTTCAAAAGAGAAAGTCCTCCTGATACCACGAAGTTTGATTGAAGAGTTTCAAAAAATTGCTTTCCAGTTTTCAAATGTTTCAGTGTGGATTTATGAGGTTTGGACAAAAACTATTCAAATCATTCAAATCGTTCGGATGCTGACTTGAGCGGAAAAAACTATTTTAGAACTTTCTAATTTAAAAAATTACTTGCCAAAAAAAATTAGCAGCATCAATCAGATTCTGTTTGGATAACATTCTGAATTGATTGCTAGCTCCATTCTCTCCAAACATACTTTTTTATATCTCAAAGTTAGATAATAATAGAACGCATTAAATTCTTTTCTAAAATTTTAAACTATTCATTGAGAAAATCAAGCTAACTCTTTCTCTGCTGACTTGACTTCACCTCACCTCGTTATGCTCACCTTCTTTTTCCCCAACCTCAAAGATTTTTTCAATTTTCGCTGGGCAGAAAAATATAAAACGGAACCAAACTAAATTTGTTAATTTGAAACAAAGAAAATCCCTTTCATCGTCATCATCACCTCATAAAATATAACTAATCTCAACAGAATTCGTTAAAATATTCAGAAGAAGAACAAGGTTAACTAATATTTTTGAATATGGAGAGAAAAAAGAAGGAATCCTCTCTCGTATTTTATTGAACCAGATCTCGAATGTTCAAAAAGTTAAAGGTTTATTATGATAGCATGGCTGGAACCTGCAGCCCCCTTGTTTCCTTCGATTTTTCCCGATAATAAATTTCTCATTGAAATTAGAAATCAGAAATTGTCATATTTTCGCATGATTTAAAATAAAAAAAATCTTTCGGCAGCTTTTCATAGAAAAATCATGTGAAGCACAATCAATCATCATCCAAACAAACCCAACTTAAAATTTCGACCCAAATCGGAAATTAAAAAGATATCCCATTGTCACGAAATATTTGATTTTTTTATCAAATCTACTTTTAGAAAGAATGATCACCAAAATGCCCAAAAAGTTTGGCACCTTTGGTACGGTGAGAAAGCTATGGTCGAAACTTCTCATGAAATTGGCAAATTAATTTCAAAGGTGAATGGGAATACTAAAATTAAGTTTTTTTTTTAATCAGATGAGCAGAGTTTTATTATTTAATGTAATTTTGCCTTTCTAATCTAATCAACGTACTTTATACAAGGCCTCGAAGTCTATTAATTAACAATCAAACAATTAAACTCAACTTTATTTTTTCACATCCAAGCATCTTCTCGACCTTTAACCCCTTATCACCTCGTAAACACCTAAATACACCTAAAAACTCGTCCAAAAGAGCCTTATTTATTTTTTAAGCGTCCTATTTCCTGCTGTCTTCATAAGAATTATTACCGAGATTAGGATTAAGGTTAATATATCTTATATTAAATAAAAATGCAAAGTGAGTACAAAGAGATCACCAAAGATATCGCAAAGCAGTTAGGTGGTTATAAGTTCTTTGGCCTGTTCGACCAAGTCACCAAAACGCATTTACCCCTCAAACATCTCAACGTAAACGCCAAAATTCAGGACTACATTGCCGAAATTACATATACTCAGACATACAACAACCCATTTGAAGTTCGACTCGAAACTGACTATTTCTTCCCAATCTCTAGCGGCGCTTGTTTCAATAGCTTTCAAGCCAAATTTGGAAATACCACAATTCAGGGTCTTGTCAAAGAAAAAGAAGAGGCAAGACAAACTTATGAACACCATAAAGAACAGGGCGACCTCGTCGCTTACGCAGAAATCACTGAAGAAAGCGACAGTGTCATGTGTGTTAAAATCGGAAACATCCCTCCAGGCGCAGAAATCGAGATCACCTTGAGCTACATCGAACGCGTTGAAATCTCCCTAAATAAGTTCTGGAGGCTCACTCTTTATTCGTCCCTTGTACCTGCAACCCACCACCTCCTCGGCAGCCAGCCCAATGGCGTCAAAATCAACAACAACAGCCGCGAACTCAGTACCCAAGACGATCTTTTAGCAAATACACTCCCAACATTCGTCAAAGACCTCAGCTCTGGCCCGCCTGGCATAAAATGGACTGTCAACGTCAATATCGACTCTAGATCTCCCATCACCTTCCTCAAATCCTCCTCCCATGAGGTAGAAATCGTCCGTTCCGAAATGAGTGGAGTTTATTCCGCCAAGGTCAGCCTTGCTCCTTCAAAAAATTACACTCTCAACAAGGATTTTGTTCTCCTTTACTGCACAGATTCAATCAACAGACCCAGCTATTTATTGAGCCCTTATGAACAAGGCTATTGTACCTTGATCAACTTTTTTCCTCAGCTCAGCTACTTAACTCTTGATGACGCTTTCACGGCCTCTTTGGAAGGAAAAAATCCACTGGAAGGGTTTGCTTCTCGTGCTCAAAATGAGTTTCTATTTGTTATTGATACTAGTCAATCTATGGAGGGCTCAAGAATTACCCTTGCAATCAAAACTATCAAGAGATTTCTTAAACTTCTTCCTGACGAGTCATATTTCAATATTTTAAGCATGGGTGAAACCTTTAACGTTTTTGTCGAGAAAAGCGTAAAAAAATCCAAGGACTCTATCAATGAAGCCATGAATCATCTTAACCAAATTTCTGTGAACACTGGTGAGGCTCGCATTGAAAAAGTGTTGGAATTTATTGCAGACTCTCAACAAATTAAGGATCATTCTAGAATAGCATTTGTCTTGAGCGCTGGCAAGGTTGATATGCAGACAAGTCAAGTTACACAATATATTAAAAATAAGTTTTACAAAACCAGACTCTTTGGCGTCGGCATCGGAGATGGTAGCACCACAGATTTCATCAAAAAAGCCTCCATTGAAGGTTATGGCTCTCATGAAGTCATCAGAACCTCCCAAGAAATCAGAGAAAAAGTCACTCATTTGTTACATGTTTCAACTGCCCCTTATTTCACTGATTTTGAGCTCAAAGTCGAAAATGAAAGTCTCTTTTCATACATCGTACCTCTTCCAAAAACTTTAGGCTGCATTGCTCCAAATGAGCTGGTCGAATTCTTTGTCATTTTTAATAAAAAATTTCAAGAAGCAAAATCAACTTTCTTCACTCTCAGATTTTATAATGGTTTAAACCACCGCTTTGAAGAATACAGGGAGAGAATCAGCATTGATCACGCTGATCCCTCTGAACCTGTCGTCAAATTAGGAATTCAGAAATTCTGTGACAGTCTTGTCAAGAAAAAAGAAATGTACGAAGCTATGCAAAGTGATACAGGAAACGCATTCAAAGATGATGTTACTAAAAAACTTATTGCAACCTCCATCAAATACGGAATTCTCACCAACTATACAGCCTTCGTCTGCGTTGTCAAGGAGGGTGACGATATCATCAGACAAATCCCATCACAAAAGATGACTGTTCTCGCTGAACAAATTTCAGACGCCATGGATGGTCAATCTTCAGTTCGCAGCTATGAAGGACCTCACCTGTCTGCCAGAACAATTAAACGCATGTTGACTGAAGAAGAACAACACCAAATGAAAATCAGATTCCAGACTAAGGATTTATATGGTTACATTGATATTATTAAGCAGCCTACCATCCAAGAAAGACTTAGATCTTCCAGATACGGCGACTATATTGACGAGCCAGAAATGTCTGCCTCTGCCAACTTTGAAGAGGGTGCTAACGGAGATAAACCAATTGATTCTATTACCACAATTAATCTGGATATTATTGACAAGATTGAAGAAGACGAAAGAATGGAGAGAGAAAGGGAGAGAAACCTCAGAAAGAATAACCATGCTAAGCTTGATTCCGATTTGAACATAGATGAATTGGCATCAAGACTTCCCGTCTTGACCATTCCACAAAGTTCAGTCAGAACCCAACCAGATGGAAATGATAAATATAACACCAACATGTACTTGAAATCAGAAGGTTACGAAACCAAGGGCGATGAACCAACTCACCGTGAGCTTCTTGCCTCAGCAAGAGATTCCAGAAAGAAAGGCGGGCTCTTCTCGCCAAGAACTGGCAACAGATCAATCTCAGAAATGTTCTCTAATATGGGCTTATTTACATGCTTATCTCCTAGAGGAAGAAGAGAGGCAGAGAAAACAGTCACAAAAACTGACACAATTACGAGCGAAATCAATTCTAAAGTGGAAATTGTCTCCAAACTCACCAAATTACAAAAGAAGAACGGATCATGGGAAGCTAACAGAAGCTTGGCAAAAACATTGGGCTACAACTATAAAGATCTTCTCGAGAAACTTCCAGAATCACTCAGACTTTCCAAAGACAGAGAGAAGATTTGGCTCACTATTCTGGTTCTTGCTTGGGTCAATTACCATTACAACTCAGTCACTTGGTGGCCAAGCTCTGGTTCAGCTATCGAATGGCTCAAAGGAAAAGGCCAAGATTTTCAAAAGAACTATGCTTTTGCTAAAACTGCTCTAGGATTCTAACCAACCTACCAATATCACCCATAATCACTCACTTCTTTCAAATCAAATTTCCGCAAAAACACGAGAATAAGTTATTGATTCGTAACTATATTTAAAAAATAATTAACTATAAAATGATTGCGCATGACTTGCCATACAAATGCAATCCATTTTTTTTTCTTTGATAGGGTCTTTCTCAAAGATTAATAAATATAAATTTTGACCTTTTATGTGAATTATATAATTATTCAATTTGGCAAACACTATGTATGATTAGATTGTTTTTTATAAACTTATTTCAAATTACCAAAACCAAAAAATTCCCTTTGCCATTTTCGTGCTCTAAATGTAGAAAGTTTTTTTTTCTTCGTCAGATTAGAATAGTTTCTTATCTACATCAAACGCATATTTTCTTTTTCCATCAATCAATTTCTTTCTTCAAATTACTTTTGTTTCTCTTGAAAATTTTGCTTGTTTATGTATGAGTTTTTCTCAGAGAACAGAGTGAGATTGCAAATGAGAATGCGATAAATTAAAGAATTCAAAAAAAATCTGATCAAGAGAATATTTTCTCATTCTCTCGATTCAAGAGTTGGATTCTAATTGAGAAAAAACTACCTCCTTTTTTATAAAATATTTTGAACTGAGAGTTATTTATTTCTAATTATAGTGGTTTTTATTTTCTGTTCACCGTCTAAAATTACATTTTTGCAATTTTTCCTTGTGAAGGATGAGATAGCAAATTTTCAAATCAGCTCACACTCAAAATGGACAAACTAAGCCAAATCACTCTATGGTTTCTCACAGATAAAAATTTCGAAACGAAAAAAGTAAACCACCACGCTAATTAATTTTTGCATCTCACAATGACTGAGTTAGTCGCATTAAAAATAATATAGCATGATAATTTTCAAGGTTAGCGATTGGTTAAAGCAATGAATGCGAACAACCAGTAGCCTTTTCCGCCTGGGAATTTGGAACTCAATAAAAGAAAGAAGTAACGCGAGGTTTTTTAATAATCTCTGATGCAATCTAAACGTTTTAAAGACAAGTCCAATTTTTTAAATAAAAGTCATTTGTTGTTAAGTTGAATAAATAATTAAATAAAAAAAGGCAACATTATTATTTCTGAAAAGTTTTCCTTTATCCCTCTACCCCGCTCAGAGATAAAAAGAACAAATGGATGTACAAAATCAACGAATCAAGGCTGCACAACTGTATAAATTTTTTGGACTCTATAACCAGTCAACGAGAGTGCCAATCCCACTGAAGAAAATTCAGGTCAACACAAAAATAGAAGATTACATCGCTGAAACGACATATTCTCAAGTTTATCAAAATGAACATGATACAGTCTTGGAAACTGAATATTTTTTTCCCATCTCAAGTGAAGCATGCTTTCACAACTTTAGAGTTAAATTTGGCTCGGTAATTATCGAAGGAGATGTAAAGGAAAAAGAACAGGCTAGAAAACAGTATGATGAGCATAAAGAAAAGGGCGATCTTGTCGCTTATGCTGAAATTACTGAAGAAAGTTATAGTGTGATGTGTGTCAAAATTGGAAATATCCCACCACAATCCGAAATCGAAATCACCTTTGCGTACATTGAAAGAGTCCAAATCACTTTAAATAAATTCTGGCAATTCATTCTGTCATCAAGCATTATCCCACATCACAACTCCTCAGAGAATAAATCGTTAGCTAACTATCCCATCTATGCTAAAGAGGCAACTTCAGATTTTGATATTGTCAAATGGGATGTTGCAATAGCTATAAGCTCTAGATCTCCTATCACCTTCCTCAAGTCCCCCTCCCATGAAATCAACGTCCAAAATGCTCATGAAGGGGGAGTCTTTTCTGCTAAAATTGCCCTCGAAAATTCCAATAAATATGCTCCCACAAAAGATCTCGTCATCTTATACTCAACTGAATCTGTCAATAAACCAAGCTATCTTTTATCTCCATATGAACAAGGATATTGCACTTTGATTAACTTTTTCCCACAAATCGGGTACCTAACTTTTGATGATGCTTACTTGGCGTCTCTAGAAGGTCGAAATATAAATGAAGGATTCATCAATAAATCAGACAATGAGTTCATATTTGTTATTGATCGAAGCGAAGAAATGAGGCCTGCCCAAGTTCGATATGCTAAACAATGTCTTCAAATCTTTCTCAAAGAAATTCCTCGTGATTGTTATTTCAATGTTATCAAACTTGATAAACCAAATGAGCCTTTCTTCCGAGAAAGCGTCCTCACTTCAAAAGAAAACAAAGAGGAAATCCTCAAAAACCTCGATCACCTTTTCGACGAAACTGGAGATTCAAAAATTCAAGCTGCATTCGAGTATATTGGTGAGCTTCCAAACTTGAAAGATCACCCAAGAGTCGTTATATTTTTAACAAGAGGTGTGGTCAGAGAGCCGCTCGTCCAAATAAATCAAGTTATAAAAAATAAACTCTACAAAACAAGAGTTTTTATGCTTGGACTCGGGGACTCAAGCCTGACAGATTTCATTATTAAAGCTTCTCTTGAAGGATATGGATCTCATGAAGTTGTGAGAAATGAAGAAGAAATTCCAGAAAAAGTCAAACATGTTCTCAAAAGCGTTACAGCTCCTTATTTTACTGACTTTGAGTTGAAAATCGAAAATGAAAGCTTATTCTCATATATTATCCCTCTTCCCAAAAGCATTGGATGCATAACGCCCAACGAACTTGTTGAATTCTTTGTTATTTTCAACAAGAAATTTGAACAAGCCAAAGAAACCTCCTTCACACTGAAATTCTACAATAGCTTCAATCAGAGAGTTGAAGAGTTTTCTGAAAAAATAAATATTGAATTTGCTGAGCCCTCAGAATCTGTTGTCAAATTAGGTATTTCCAAATTCTGTGACAGTTTGGAGAAGAAGAAGGAAGTTTATGCAGCCCTCAGCAGTGATATTGGAGAAGCTTTTGAAAGAGATATCAACCAGAAACTGGTTGCCACCTCCGTCAAATACAAAATTCTCACAAGTCAAACAGCATTCATTTGCAAAGTTAAAGAGGGTGATGACATTATCAAACAAATTCCTACTCAAAAAATCACTGTCTCAAAAACATCAATTGCAGTACAACCAAGCCAAGTTGCCCCTCCTTGTCAAGATGAAGAGGCCGATCGCAGTAGAGAACATTTGACAGATGAACAATACCAAATGAGGAAACCCTTGGGAGTCTCTAAAGAAGATGATGATGTATATGTCAAAGAAAATATGTTGGATAGTTTGATTCGAACTATCCCCTCGAAACACTATGATATCGGTTCACAACCCTTGTACGAGGAACGTGGCACTGAGGAGCTGAAAGAACAACGTAGAGAGGCTGCCGAAGAAAAAGTCCAAAAATTGGAAGAAATAGAGAGAAAACCGCGTTCACGTCAAGTGATTATAGATGAGGACCATGATGCTAGTCCAAGGCCTGTTGTTGATAAAGGAGAAGGAAAGATTCCAACATTTGGCGGTAAACCTGGTAAAGAAGTCAGCTCAAGTCCAAAAGTTAGTGTAGATTTAACTGAAGAATTGACGACACCAAGAAGCGATCTAAACCTGGGTCTTGGAGGCACACCCAGAAAGGAAGTGATGTCGCCTGTAGAAAAATTCAAATATAACCAAGGTATTAAAAAAACAGGATCTCAGAAATTCGTGCCACCACGAACAGCTTCTCCTTTCCGTCAAAATAGTTTTGAAAATGCTCGTACTAAAATGAAAACTGCAGCAAGTATTCCGAAAGATTTTGAATTTGGTTTCTCTGAGTCTGCTTTGGATAAACTTTTCAAACTACAAGCTCCTGAAGGTTACTGGGAGCCTGTTGTGTCACTCAGTGATATCCTTGGTCAGACCATTCCAAATTTGTTGAAACAGATGCCGGCTGAATTGGAATCTCTTGATGAAAAGACTGAGGTTTGGCTCACCATCATCATTTTGGCTTGGATTAATCTCAAATGTCCCCAAGAATCAGAATCAGAAAAATGGAAAAATAATTTCCAAAAAGCCGCAAAATGGCTTCAACGAAAAGGCCTTGATTATAAAGCTTTCAATTCATCTACTTTAACTCTCTTCAAATTATAAATCAATATGTCCCATGTCCTCTTCTTTTGTATCAATAACATTAATTAGTACCATTCATTTAACATATACTCATAATTATCAAAATTCAATTCTTTTCAGAGACTTAGATTAGAGAGAGGGATGAGAAAATATTGTTTATTTTATTAGAAAAACCATTAATTTTTAATGGCTAGAGTCATATAATCTTTTGAGATTTTTCTTTCTCAATTTATGACAATAACAATGAAAATAATGACAATGTTTGGTAGGTATATGTATTTTTTACGATCTAATAAATAAACTTTCAATAAGGAGGAGTTTCTTAGTTGGCGGTGATAACTTTAAGGACGTTGGATTGTTCAGGGTCTTCTTCCTTAATACCTTGGAGAACAACAACCATATCTCCAGAGTTACAAAGTCCGTTGTTTTTAGCATGCTTAATAGCATATTCAATCAATGCTTCCATACCTAAAATTGGAATGTGAGATTGAAAATCAATCTTTTCAAAATACCTTGGAAGGAAGGAACTCTCAAAGCGGTAACACCTCTGGTGACAGTCAATCCCTTGATGGTGTGTTCTTCAGTACTACAAAAAATTTATTCGTTGTCTCCCAATTTTCTCGTACCTGACAGCGAGAATGTGAGCTCTGGGGCCGTATTTAGCGACGTATCTGGCAACGCTACCAGTTTCAGTCATGGCAACAATAACCTTAGAGTTGATTTCATAACTGATTTGGACGGCAGCAGCAGCAACAGCTTCTTCATGAGTGGTGTTTGTGATCTTTTCCTTCATTTCTCTGTAAGCTTGACGATAGTTGTAGACAGTTTCAGCTTCAACGCAAATCTATTTTGAAAAATTATTTCTTCAATCACATGAGGAGAATTCATACATTGGCCATGATTTCAACAGCGTTAAGAGGATATTCACCGTTGGCGGTTTCTCCGGAAAGCATGACAGCATCGGAACCATCCAAAACGGCATTGGCGATATCGGAGGCTTCAGCTCTAGTAGGTCTGGGGTTCTTGATGATGGATTCCATCATTTGGGTGGCGGTGATGACGGGCTTACCAGCTTGGTTGGCCTTCTTGATCATCCACTTTTGAGCAATGAAAACCTTTTCGACGGGGATTTCCATGCCGAGATCACCTCTGGCAACCATGATACCGTCAGCAACCTTCAAGATTTCTTCGTAGTTTTCAAGACCTTCTTGGTTTTCGATCTTGGCAATGATCTTGACGTGGGAACCCTTGGGGCCGAGCAAATCTCTAATATATTCAATATCGGACGCCTTTCTGATGAAAGAAGCAGCGATCATGTCAATACCCTTCTTAAGACCGAATTCAAGGATATCATCCTCATCCTTTTCAGTGATAGTGGGTAAATCAACGATAATACCGGGAAGATTCATGTTCTTCTTTTCTCCGAGCTTGGCGTTGTTCAAAACTTCAGTCTTAACACCGTCAGCGAGGATTTCAGTGACTTTAGCGACGATAGAACCATCAGCAATAAGAATCTTGGATCCAACCTTCACAGAACTATTTAATATTAGTTTCCTTCAAGTCTTTTTGCTCAATCTTACTTGGGGAGAGACTTGTAAGAGCAAGCAATTTTGCTGGAGTCTCCTTCGAAGGCGTAGTCGGTGGCTAGAATAGAAGTTTTAGTCTTTATTATTCCCGTCTAATATACTAATTTCCAAAGTTTGACCCTTCACCAAATCAATGGCCTTGTGGTCCTTCAAGAGACCAGTTCTGATTTCGGGACCCTTGGTGTCGAGCATAATGGCGCATTGGAGGTCTCTTCTTCTCTTGAAGGCTTCTCTGAGTCTGCCCACAGTTTCGCCATGGACCTTAAGACTATCAACTCATGTTCATAATTTTAATGTTACGGTATGGTCTCCGTGGGAGAAGTTGAGTCTGGCAACAGTCATACCTCTTTCGAGCATGCCAACGAGAGTGTCGACTTCCCAGCAGGCAGGTCTAAAAAACAAATTTAGAAACTCAAAACAAAAACTTCACGGACCCAATGGTGCAGACGATCTTGCTCTTTCTGTGGGTGTGGTCAGATTGAGAAAGGATGTGTTCAAGGGAGAACAAGTCAAAGAAGTCACCTTTATCAACTTTGGGGATCATGTGTCGTTTTTAAGAATATTAGAAAATTGATATAATTAAATGTTTTTATTAATTAACTGTGACCTTAAGCTGAAGAATCGAATTTATCCAAAGATATTAATTCAGTCCTTGCCAAATACTTTTTTCTGCAAATCATCATTCGCACTTAAAATTTTTTTCAATGCGATAAACAAATATACAAGAAACAATTCACAATCCACAGGCCACGGGCGATTTTCAAGTCCTCCGAATAAACTTACCAAAGTATTAACCGTACCTTTAAAAATGTCTTTTTCAAAGAATACCACTCCACCGTACAAATAATAACCTAATTTCAGACAACTTAATTTGATTGGTTGGTTGTTTTATCGGTTCACTCACTATCAGGCAAATTCTCCGATTAGAAAGAAAATATCATTTGTCTTGCCTTGTCTTGCAACCAAAAATAATAATTGAATCTTTAAAAAATTGTGTTCAAGTCCAAGCCCAAGGGATGGAAACTCAATCCATCTCAAGGCTCCTCTTTCAACAAAAGAATTTCCATTACTCAAAATGGTGGATGTGGACCAGTAAAATCATAAGTTTTTTTTTCCAACTTCACAACTTCTACAACTTCCAAAATTGTTTTATTATAAGAATTTTATCATCTTTCAACTCCAAGTGTTGTTCGCAAGAATTTCCTTGAAAATAGTTTCCGAGTTTTTCAAAAACAAGAAGCATTCGATTTGATAAACCTAAGCAAGCAAACATTTGATTTTCAAGGTATTTTTTTTTCACAAAGAGAAAACACTTCAAAAGAATTGAGCATAAAAAAATAATTTTTCCTTTTTTTTAATTTCACTAACAAATCTATTTAAAATCCAAACTTTCAGTATGTCAACAACAGGATGTAAAACTTTTCTTCTCACATGTAGTTTATTATCACCTAGTGAACGCCAGAAACCCTTACGGTAACCCAGCTAAAACCACCCAAGCTAAAAAACCCCTCAAAAACCCCTTTGCAAATATTAATGTTCGCCAAGATGATTTAGATAGTGATTTCCAGCAACTTGAATTCTCCTCTAGAAACGATAATCAAGGGAGACTTCAAAGTCCTTTCCAAACCAAAGCCCAAGAGAATAGCAGTTCGAGCCAACAAGCATTTTTTGGCCAATCTACCAACGAAAGCAGAAAACAGCCTTTTGAAAGCAAAAATACAGGAAGCGGAGTTGTTCGTCGCAATAGCAATACAGAACAAAGAGATCAAGGAAGTATGAATGTGTCAAATATTTATCCCGGCCAGAATCAACCAATGAACGGCCCCCACTCCCAAGAACCATATTACGCCAACAATTCTTTTGTCAACTCCCTCTCAACAATCAACAACTTTTTCGGTGCAAACCAACAGAAGCCTGACCAACAATCTGCACAACCTTACGGCGAAGACAATGAACCACCACTCTTGGAAGGTAAACTTTCTCAAACAGTTTTTTTTTCCTCTACACGTGTTTTTTAAAATTCTGATGTTATTCCAGAATTTTTTCTCGAATATCGATTCCCTCCTTCCTTGAAAAATTGTATAATTGCATGTTTGAGTCTCATCAACGCTCAATATTCCTTTGCATTTCAAATTCTTAATGTTTTCTAGATCTTGGTGTTGATATTGATTTGATTAAACAAAGAACTCTTGCAGTACTCAAATTCAAAGAACTTGATGAAAAATTCGCTAAAGATGCTGATATGTCTGGGCCTCTTTTAATTGCCTTGGCTTTCGGAAGTTTGCTTTTAATGGTAACAAATATATAAAGTTCGAACAATAACTTGGTTTGTAGAATAGAAAAGTTCATTTTGGTTATATTTATGGTTTTGGTGTCATTGGCACAATTTGTATCTATCTGATCATGAATCTCCTCAGTCAAGTACCAAATTTTTTCAATTCTAATCTAATTTCTTTTTCAAGCATTCCCGGGCAAAATTGTATAATACCATGAGTATTTTGGGTTATTGCTTAATCCCCATCACTCTTCTCTCTGCAATCAATATTGTCTTAAATTTAGTGTAAGACTTGCAGATTTCGCAAAAAGTTTTTTTAACATTTTTCTCATAGGAGTTGGTATGGATTCATTATTTGCCTTGCCGCAATCGTTTGGTCAACTGTTGCAGCAACCAAATTCTTCAGAGTGGTAAGATTTTCGAATTAAAGTCAAAAGTAATTTATTTCTCGAATAGTTATTGAATCTTGACGCCCAAAAGTACCTTGTTGGATACCCCATCTTCTTGTTCTATTTAGTTTTTGTCCTCATTACCATCTTTTAATATAATATAAATATGTATCTTTATATTATCAATTCAGTTCAATTTGTTTGTCTATCTATATATTTATGTCATCAATCAAAATGTACTCTTTATTAGATAAATAAACTCTTGAAAATTAAATACTGGGAATCTTTCTCTCTTTTTCACTCAAAGTTTATATCATACATAAGATTCATATCTAGTATTCATGGGATACAAAAAATTTTCCACTACTTTTTAGTTTTCTTTCTAGCAGCTTTGGCGACATCGTCATTCGAGTTGGAACCCCTTTTTTGAGCATTTTTCTTTCTATTATTTTGAATATTTTGGAAGGTTTCTTCATCGATATCGTATTCACTTCCATCTCCACCTCCACCGCCGAATTTTTGTAAAAGACTTTCAAAGAGGCCTCCTTGTCTTTTTTCGAATTTAGCCAAAATACTTTGAGATAATAGTTTATATTCCTCTTCTTGTTGTTTTGCGACTTCCTCACTTTCATCAGGAAGAAGTTTGACGTTGCTTTTTGTCTTGTCAAAGTTGGCATATTTCTTAATCTCTTTGTTCTTGATCTTTTCTTCGAGCATCGCCACAAATCTTGGAATATCTTCATTTTCGCTCAAAATTATACTCTCCAACATTAATGTGAGATCTCCTTTATTACTTTATATCAAGTTAATTTCCTCAAAATGTCGATTAAAATCTTACTCCAAGTAGTAATCGACAACATCTTTAGTTTCTTCTTCAGAAAAACGATATTTCTTCGAAAAGCTTTCAATATCTTCTTTCTCAATTTTTGGATACATGCTTCTATAGTAATTATAGGCTTCAGTGAACTGAGCAAGATCATCAATATCTTCAACTTGTCCTGGGGGGAAAAATTATTCAAACATGCTTGCTTTCCATAAATCACAAACCTGTTTTATCATAGAGGCTTCTTTTTTCAGGATCAATCAAAATTTTGTAAGCTTCACCCAACTTTTGGAAATTCTTGGTTGCTTCAGGATCATTATTATTCTTGTCAGGATGAAGTTTCAAAGCAAGAGATTTATATGATTTTTTCTTCAACACATTAGACCAAAATTTCTCAAAATCATGAATACAATTTCTTCAACTGTCGCAGTTTTTGGCACATTCAAAAGATCATAAAGGGAAGGGGCATCGTTTTCTTGTTCAATTTCATCCTCTTTCACTTCTTCAAAATCATCAACCTTTGGTGCTTTCCCCTTAGCATTTTTCTTTGTTCCTTTTCCTTTATCTCTACTCATTTTAAATTGTCCGCGCTTGTTAACAAATGTTTTATTAAAAAGTCAATTGGAACGGAAAACAAATACTTTGGTCATCAGAACCCCTAATTTGCCAGGTTTGTTTGTTACCCGAAATTAATTTGAGAGAGAAGGATAATTTTATAACAGAATAGAGCCATTCAAAAACATGAAATAGTAAAAATGAATTGGATATGATGTGATATATGGAGGAATAAATTATAATTTTTACCCAAAAAAATGATAATGAACCTCTCGTTATCAGTATGTAAATCGCTCAAAGAAAATATATTTTTTTATTATCTACAAATTATAAGTAAAGGTTCATTCTCCATCATTCAATTCCCTTTATTGTTGTTGGGCGGCAGCCTCAGCTTGGAATCTTTGTAAGAAATCCCACTTTCTCATCAAATCTGTAATAGTATTTTGAACTTGGTCGTTGGATTGAGTCAACAGCTTCAATTCTTCAAGGTTAACGTTCTTAATTTGGACACTCAATTCGTTCAATTTCTCCATATGAGCGATTTGTTCCTTGAGTCTTTCATTATCAGCTTCAAGCTTGGGAATAAGTTTCTCCATATGGTCTATATCTTTTTCAACGGGCTCGAGTTTTCCAGCCAACTCCTTCTCTTCCAAAGTCAGAGCTTCCAAGTTGTTCTTTAATGTTATCAAGTTCTCCTTGTTTTCTTTCAATTCCTTGTCAAGACCAAGATTTTCTTGTTCCAATGAAAGGATATCTTGTTGAACTCCCATCTTGTTTTGAGTCATTTCTCTGATACTTTCTTCCTTTTCTTGTTGTCTTTGCTTAACAATAGTCTTTTCGTTTCTGACTTCGCCGATTTCCTTTTCAAGTTCCTTCTTTTCCTTCTCTTCTTTGGCTTCAACCTTCTTTTTAATTTCAACTTCGTTCATTCTGTTTTGTTCATCAATCCAGAATTTAACTTGAGTGATCTTGTTCATCAAGTCTCTCTTCAATTGGGCCTCCATTTCTCTTTCCTTGGATCGAGAATCCAAAAACATTTCCATTTCCTTCACCTTAGCCATGGCAATATTGAATTCTTTGTCACATCTCAAAATCTTGGATTGCAAGTCCATATTCTCATTGTCAAGCATAGTAATCTCAGGGTTAAAGGTGGCAGCAGCTCTCTTCTTTTCAACTTCGTTTTGAAGATTGACAATCCAGTCATCCTTAGCCTTCAAGTCTTCCTTGGTCTTTTGTCTCTTGTTCTTCAAAACTTCTTCCTTGTGTTGAACGAGAATTGCTTCACGCTCCAAGTCTCTGGTCATTCTCAAGTTTTGGTCGTTCTTCTCCTTCAACTGGGCTTGTTGAGCCTTATAGTCTCTTTCAGCCTGAACTCTTCTGTGTCTTTCGTTCAAATATCCCATTCTCAATTCCTTCATTTGCACAGAAAACTCCTTTTCCTTCTTCTCGAGGGCTTCAATAATTGTCTTTAAGGTGGCACTGTTTCTTTCATATTGGTTTTTCAAGTCAGCAGTTTGCTTCATTTCAGCCATTCTGCTTTCGTTAATCTCATCAATCTTGTTCTCGGCCTGCTTCTTATTGTGGTTGTATTGATTCTTCAAAGCCAGAATGTTCTCATTAAGAGGAACACCGTCATTAAAGAACTTGTCAATTTGACTCACGCTTTGCTTTTGTTCGAGCTCCTTTTCTTTCAAAAGCTTCAACTCGAGTTCCATGTAGGCAATCTGTTGTTGAAGGTTTCCGATATATTCATCTTCAATATTTTCGTTAGCTTGATTTTGCATGTTTTTCAGCTGCTTGGAAAATTCATTTGATGATTGAGGTCCCTTCACTCTTGAACTGGAGGACATAAAATTGTTGCCAGTATTGCCATTGCTTGTTCTAGTTGAAACCTTGGATGGAGAATATCCCTTCAACTGAGAATTCATCTGGGAAGGAGACTGAAACTTGGAAGTATTTCTCTGAGACATGCTCTGACAGTTAGATATTTTAGATTTTTTATATATATCAATAAAAAATTATTCATGCATAAATACATCAATTCCTTAAACAGTTTCGCAAATTTACATTTAACTAGACATTTTTTACATCCCTTCTGTTAAATTAATCCCTCAACTGAAATCAATCATCTTGGGAATCTATCTTCTATCTCATCAAGTGTAATTAATTCGAAATTATTTCTCCACTTTTAAATTCACCAAGTCAATAATTTCTTTAAGGAATAAAAGACCATAGAAATTCTGTGAAAAACTTTTTTCCTTTGAATTTTCATTTTTCAACATATTTTTGTCTCAACTTTGAAAGAACTATTTTCTAAAGTGTTTCTCATATAGAGAATCTTATTCTAAAGACAAATTTAATAAAAAATATCTATTATGCTAGATTTGTACGTGTCAGAACAAATAATAAGTAAAAAGGATATACAAGCTCTTATTAAATTTAATAAATTTGTTATCTATTATTTTTAGCAAAACATCATAGTAAATCAAGGTTATGCTATCTCGTGTCACCATTTTATGTATGGCTCTTTGCCTATGCGCAGTCACTCTTGTGAACTCAAAAGTACCAATATTTTTCAATTAGCCTCTCAATCGTCTGAATTTAGGAAATCAGAGGTTTGAGTGCTTACAAAAACGATCTTGAAAGCAGCTTCGCCTCAGACTCCCTTCAACGTAAGCATACTTTTTGATGACAAATCTGAATCGTGATATAGACTTTTCTGACTTTTACCACAAAGTCCAAAATTTGGTCGAGAATGGAAAAGAAAGTGCTGAAAGACTCGTATCTAAGGATTTGGTACCAAAATATCCACGCTTTATCTCAAAGATTTAGGTCTGCAAATACTTGAAAAAAATTAACTACCAAAGAGCTGCCAACGCTGGACTTGGATCTCAATTTATTTACTTGTATGTTGCCTTCGGATGCCCAGCTCAAGACCTCTCTACTGTAAACTCTAAATCGAATACCCAATCTGATATTTTCCCCTTAGGACTTTAGCGCTATCCTTAAATCCGCTCAAAGAGGAGAAAAGGTTGATGACATCATTAGTGCTTTGCATATGGCTCAACACAATAAGGAACACCACGGCACTGAAATTAAAGAAGCCTGCTCCAAAGTTTTTGACCTTTTGAAGGATGATGGTACCGCCAGAGCATACAAAAGATCTGGAGAATATAACCTCACAAATACCGCTAAAGTTTTGGATGCCATTCATCGTTGCCAAAATCTCGGAGTTCTTGCTGCCAATGTGACCAAGAATAAATTAAGAAGCACTTTCTCTAGCATTGTCGAACACGGCAAATCTTTGGGACATGTATGCTAAAAAGTTTTTTCATCTTATTGAACAACAATTTTAGGGAATTAAAGCTTTCGCTGAAGGAAACTTCTTTGACACTACCTCCAGAATCACTCATCTTATCCATAGACTTAGCCCCGAAACCATCAAGAGCCAAGATCTTGCTCCCTTCCTCAGTTACCTTAAAGGTCACAGAGAAGCCTTAGACGCCCCTGAAAGACACCACTGGTTCCACAGAGCTGCTGGTACTTTCAAGGAAGTTCCCGTTGTTGACTTGCAAACCAAGTCTCTCACTAAAGGCAAAGAATTGGTTCTTAGAGCCAAGATCACTAACCTTTTGGGTGAAGAACTCTCCGACAGCAACTTGAAGCTTAAGGGATCCCTTTATGGTGTTGATGAAAAGGATCAAACTGTTGCAATTGCAAGCGGCATAAATTTCGAAAGAAAGGGCAACGTCTTTGAGGCTAAATTGAAGGATCGCGATTTGGCCAAGCCTGATCATTACCAACTCAGATTAACTGTCTCCAGTGGATCATCCAACTACGAAGTAACTAAATGATTGAGATTGAGAAAAGTCTAAAATTAAATGTATAGTATGTTGAAGATCTCGTTGTTAGAGGTGAACTCGTTGTTAGCTCTGTTCAATTTGGAGTTACCAAGACCCCAGATAGAGGTAATGCCCGTCTTGATCAGTAAATATAAATTTTTTCATTTCCCATAATTTCCATTATAGTCAAGTTAAAGTTGGTGAAACTTTCAGAGGAGCTTTGGAAGCCAATCAAGGAAATTATATCCATGTTGAAATTAAAGTCGCAAGCGGATCACCTAAGCCTGGCTTCATTGGTGCTAGACTTGTCAACAAAAACTCCAACAAGCCCACCACCGGAACTGTCCCCGCCAAATTAGATAGGGATAGCAATGAATATAGAACTATCATCGATCTTGGTGATCCCGTAATTTTCTCGAGGAGGTTCAAAATTAACAAACTTATTCTTTAGGAACATATTCTTCCTTATAATGGAAAATATGAACTTGAAGCCATTATTTCTGGTGAATATATTGGTGAAACTACCAGATGGTATGTCGTTCCCCCAATAACGAGAATAATAATTTTAATAGGACTTTGGCCAATTTGGACATCACCTTCATTAAGCCTAGCGATAAGCCTCCTGCATCTGATGCTGATATTCAACTCTTGCCTGAAATCCACCATCAATTCCCTGGCGCTAGAAGAAAGCCCGCTTTTGTGGTATCTCATTGGTTCTGTAAAATTTTCTAACAGCACTCTCCCATTAGATCACTGCTTTCTTCTCTGCTGCATCTGTTGTTGCTTTCGTTGTTTTCTTGGTCATTCTTTTCAAAATCGGTGTCAACTTTAACAACTTACCAAACAGCTTCTCTGGCAAAATCTCCTCATTGATCTTCTTGGTAATGTCGAACCTCATTTCAATATTCTAACCTCTTCTTAGGGATTGATTTTGGCCTTACTTGGTACTCTCGTTATGTTCTGGCTCAAGATTAATATTTTCCAATGTTTATTGGCTCTCACCATCCTTTGTAAGAAAACCTTTGTGAAAAATTGAGTCTAATTTTGTTCTCTAGCTGTTCCTACTATTATCGTTGGAGCTAAGGCCCTTAGCAATATCAATCTCCAAGAATCCAAAAGCAACTAGATTTTTGAATAATTAAAATCTTTTGGAAGAAATATGCTCCCATAATTCCACATATATAAAAAGATGTATTTATATATTGCCTACTTTCTTGTTTGCAATATAGATAAAATTCACATAACATAACAAATTTCCTTAGCATTAAAATCACAGAATATAAGGATTTCCAATTCTCATTTCGGGATTATTTCCAACTTTTCTGATTTAGAATGAATTTCAATATTTTTTGGATGAAATCGTAAAGATTCTGATTATCAATCCCAGGAGTGTCTTCAGAAATGATAGATTATAAAATTTCAATATCAATTCGGGTAAAAGTCTTTGAAGATGAAGTTTCCGAAGTGTATGGAGATCCGAGGAAAAGGCCTTGAACATGGATAAAGTGCTCTCGTCTTGGTTGTTTTTCAGAATGAATTTGTCTCATGCTGTTCATCATCTCTCAAAAACCAAACTCATCCAAATTTTGATCTCTAAAGAAAAGTGAGAAAAAAAAAACTCACTTCTCTAAGAACATGAATTTTGAGAAAATTTTTACTCTAAGAACCACTCTTGGATTGAAGAGTTTGACATTTCAAAAATCCTTTTCGGAAAGACTCTGAATTCTAACGATCATGGCTTATTTCAATTGGGTGGCTTTCGAAGAGAAAATCTAGATTTCGTAATTTACTTTGAAGACACTTTCTATTTTTGACCTCCGCTCAGAAAACTTCTAATTAAAAGATTATAAAAATTGAAGCCTTGATGGGTTCTTATTCTTCGAAAGAGGTAGATATTTTTTGGAACTCCTTACATCTCTGTAGATACCTCCAAGACCTACGATTTACCAGAGACCAGATAATTTTGATCTCCAATTCAGAAAAACTCCAAGCTTGATTCATACAAACAAAAAGCCATATAACAACGTTATTTTTAAGGCGAACAAATCTCTTCGAATGAGTCCTCAAGCACCGAATATCGTTCCAGACGTCCGACTTGAAAAAAGAGGTAAATACACATTTTCTGATGATTATTGACATTACTCTTTAGGTTTTTTTTATTTAGTTAAAGAGGGATGATTAATTAATGTGAATAGATTCAGGTGGACAAGAACAGAATTTCTGTGGTCATATGCAAGTTGACGCTTCGTGGTTTGGCGCACTCTCTGATTTTATGAGTCGAAGCACAACAAATAACTCACAAAAGTCTGATGCGCAAAATAAGAATAATCACGAGTTCGATCTTGTGCCAGCAGAGAAGGGTGAAGTGGTGGAGGAGGAGGAGGAGAAGAAGGTTGCGCCAAGAGAGGAAGCTGCAGTGGAAGAGGAGGCTCGACTTGAAGAAAAAGGTTCATTGACACTTCGTGATCATTATTAACAATGTTCTTTAGGTTTTGATTATTTAAAGAGGATTGGCCCATTATTGTTAATAGATTCAAACGGAGAAAAAAGTGATCCACCTCCTGGGAAAATGTTTGGACAAACATGGTGGTTCTATACACGCGATTGGCCTCCTCCAGAACATGACTATACTGTACAACTGAAAAACGAGAGCTTAAGAAGAGTTGAATTAAAGGATTGGGAGAAAGTGCAAGATCTTGATTCACAAAGTAAGATGAAATTTTATGAAGAATATGTTTAATTTTTTCCTATAGAAATGCGAAAAGTCTTTGCAGTCCCTTTGCATCGTGGATTGTTCCAAGACAGTCAGGTATCGATATTTTGGATCCTCTGAATAAAGTTGCTTTGCTTACTAGGGGACAATTTGGGATCTGAGACCAAGAAATAACTGTAATACTTATAAAGCTCTCATGGAGAAAAGCTTATCAGAGCTTCTCAGGCTGTACCTCAGCACTGTAGAAGCTGAGCTTCAGGATGAAATGGAGAAACTAAATGGCATCTTAAAAGAAGCTCAAGGTACTGAATCCCTTTATCTATCTTTCCTTCGACTTTTATTCTATTTCCAAGAATATTCAAGACAATCCTTTTATAGCCTCTACTGAGAAAAAAAATAACACCTCTAAATCTCAATCCCAACCTTGTCTTCTTCAAACATGGTGGTTTTCGTGTTCAGGTTGGCCTCCTGCAGATATTGATGATTCTCAGGGAAAGCTGAAAAGGTTAAGATGGCGAGTAGTGAGCCTCAATGAATGGGAAACTGCGCCTCTTGAGGATCAAAATGGTAGTCTCTGACTAATTGCATTTCAAAATCTTTTTAGGGTTTATGAAAGTTTTTGAAGCTCCTTTACATCCTCGAATATTTCAGACTGGAAACGTATTTGAAATCATCAAATTAAAACGCTAAACTCTTTAGGCAAGTTACTTAAATTGTAAACCAATAAAAATCGCTGATCAGTGCGAACTGAGCTCCAAGAGTTTCTATGAGCTTCTTCAACTTTATTTCGAAGGTATAGAAGACAATATTAAGATATTTAGGGAAGAGCATGCTCAGCTCTTAGTCTGATTAATTCATTCGAAGAGTATTCATGATATGCAACTTTTAAATTTCCATAAAGTTTCCATATAAAGTCACTATAAATGATACTACAAGAATTTCCATTCTCACATAACTGCGTATCATGTTTTTTATAGTCCAATATCGATACAAACTTTAAAATTAACAAAAAATTTCAAAGCAAAAATTTTTCTAAGAATAAATCCTCTTTCTCATTTCTTTTCGTTCACAGGTTGAAAATAAAAGAGGTTTTTCCTCCAACTGAAATTCATCTTTCAAAATATCCAAGAGCAATTTTACTTGTCGGTAAAAGACTTCGTATTTTCTTTTGAGGCTCGCTTAAAACAAGACAAACTTACAAATTAATAAGAAAGTTAGGAGGCTTGAGGTGAATAGAGAACTGGACATCCGTTTGAATAAAAATATTGTCTCCGAAATTTTGGAAATTTTGGAAATTAAAGCATTTTTTCCCCGAGTTTCTCTTATTGGCTAAGATTTCGTATAATAGATATCTGCTTTATTGGCAACAAGGGAGAGTTTTCAATTTGCGGTGATTTTTCCAAGAAAATCAAGTAAAGTGGGATTACTGGGGAAAACTCTTCTTCATTTTTATTCGATATCTGCTAAAATATCCTCTTTACTATGCTTGGAAAGCTTGACAATCCGAGCAAAAAGAGTTTCGAAAAGAGAATCCTTTGGATTCTTTAATCTTCTCCAATTTGATTTTGAGTTGATTTTTGTTAACTTTTTTTTTCAAATATTTCTTGATCTCAACGAAGCATCTGATTCTCCCCCATACAAAAGCAGAGTGAATGTGATGGAGGATTTGATTTTGTATATGTCCTGATTTGCATAATCTCGTTGATCTGAAATTTAAAAAAAAAAAAAAAAAATTTTTTTTTTTTTTTTTTTTTT
>Ga0182738_1000527_pt1 | contig 53121 bp, 54 predicted proteins | sample eDN5th30CBELigMG_FD_128876 | JGI IMG/M metagenome (GOLD analysis project Ga0182738, IMG submission 128876) | Enriched Miracle-Growth compost microbial communities from Emeryville, California, USA - eDNA 5th pass 30_C BE-Lig MG (version 2)... ... | reverse complement strand
TTTTTCAGAAATTTAAATAAACAGAATATTTCTTGTAAACATGAAAAGAACTGTTCCTAAATCATTGATAATTCTCAAAGGAATCATCATCACCATTATCAAAGAGTTCCTTCTCGAGAATATTTTCTCTTTAATCTACAGAAATCTACAAATCTCCAAAAAAATTCAAAGCAAAAATCTACGGAAAATTTTTCTCACTTACTGAGACCTCTAGAGCCATTACCTTTCTTGCAATTTCTTTCTCAATCCTCCTTTTCAAAGCAGGGATATTTTTTCCCCATTGCATTGAGAGAAACTCTTTTCTTTTTTCTGTTTATTTTTTCTCAAACCTTCTCATGGATTAAAAATATGTGAGATACAAAGCTCCTCTCCCTTTGATTCTTGCGAAGTTTTTCATTTGAATTGTTAAAATTTTCCTTTTCTTTTGGCAAAAAACCTTTTTAAATATAATATTTAAAATTGATGACCTTGAAGGAGTTTCTTTTGATTTTCCCTGAATCTGAAACCGACTGGGGAATATTTTTATCATCCAAGAGTTATTGCGGATCTCTCTAAAATTTGCAACTTCGAAATAGTTCAAAAAACTGTTGAACAAAATCAAGATAGTTTGATGATTGATTCAGTTTCAAATGGTCGTCTTCTAAAAAATCAAGTTGCTCGTTGGAAAGTCTTAGAGAAAAGTTTTCCATTATGGGAATAAATAGTCTTTAAATTTTTGATTACAGAAATTTTCCAATATTTTTAAGCCCTCGCTCTTAATCCCGCTATTTCGCTTGGATTTAAACAGCCCAAGGTCCCTCTAGGTTAAATCCTATTGGCTAAAAAATATCACTATTTCACCAACGAACTTAAATTAGATCAAATCAACAAGAGCTCTCTCAAAACTAAATCCCACAGCTCACAAACCAGCACTCCTCCAATAACTAAAAATTCACCTTATTTCACATTTTTTCAAGAGGGTCCTCGAAAAAAAAGTCTATTGATCTTAAAAATCTCACTATTTTAGATTTGATCATAACCTTCTAAATAAAATATCCTGACTTTTTCTTATTTCAATCAATCTGACGAGACATAATTTGGGTCAGGTTAATTCACAAAAACCTTCTCGGTAATAGAGGTATTCATATCTATGCAGTTCGGAAATTGAAGATTCGTCACTTTAGAAGCTACTAAAAAAGGATATCACCATTAGCAAGTGGAGATATACAAGTGTCTCTTCTATGTTTCTTCTTTTCTATTCTATTTTCAATACCAGCTTCCGTAAATCCATTTATAAGAGTTCTTGTTGAGACCTGCTTTAAATTTCAACTTATACTAAAGAAGAAGTTGTTATTTCTATCGTGGAATATGCCAACAAAAAATTTTCATCAAATGGAAGATAATCAATCAACAATAATATAAATTCAGGTGAGCAGGGGCACGGTCCTTGGGGCAGGATCGGCTGTGGCCATATCCCCACCTGTGGGCCCAGACCGACGACAAGTTGCCCATCCCCCATCCAGATTTTAATCCGAGTGTTTGGCCCTATAATGAGTGGATTGAATCTCCCAAAAGCATTCATTACACAAATTTTCAAATTTCACTCCACAAAAACAAGGCGAGTGTGGTTTAGGTGCTCTTTTCCCACACGCCTGGCACAATCCAGTTGCACTCTTCTCCTTTTCTATTCTTTGCTGTTGTTGCATGACTTGTCTTTGTCTTTCCTGAGCTTCTCGTATCTTGCGCCTTTCATACTCTTCTTCTTTTCTTCTTGAACGAGCTTCTTCTTCCTCTCTCTGTCGTCTTCTTTCCCTTTCTAGTCTTCTTTGTTCCTCAGCTGCTTGTTCACTAGCTTTTCTTCGCTCTTCTTTCTCTTGAGCCTCTAAATTTTTACTCTCATTCTTCTTTTCTTGAATTCGTTGCTTTTGTTCCTCAATCTCTTTCTTTTTTTCGTTTAGCCGATTCTCAAGCTCTCGACATATAGAACAAAGCCCATTTATGAGGGTCTCATGCACAACACGGCCACAATTAGTACAGTGATCTTCACGGTCTACCTCTGACTTCTTCGGTGCTTCCTTTTCTTTATTCCGATCTGCTGATCCTTTACAGTCCATGCATACGATGAACTTACAACTAGGACATTCAAAATAACTAGTCGCATAGGGATTTAGCATTCTTTTGCATATATTGCATTTGTATCTTTCGGTCCAATCCAACTTACTTGGGCCCTTCACGTACTGCAGTTGTCGCGAACAATGCATGCAGTTATCTGACCTATATGAGCCCAGTAATGTCCCCGGCGAGCAAAAATCGTTTCCCATGGCAAACTAAAATCAGTAATTATATGCGTTGAAGAAAATCTGTTCCAAATTCATCCAACTTAAAAGTTTAATTTCTCATGGGGTGCACCGCCTCTGGTATCAAAGGGCCCAAGAGCACAGCACCAATCAAGATGGGTTGCAAAGGATCTAACGATGGAGAAGAGTACATGAGAAATTAACAGCGAATTCCAACACATTGGTATTGCCAAATTAGACAATGTAAACCTTTCTTCATAACCCCGTATTAATCTTCTAGTTCTTCAACGATGCTCACACACTCCTCGAAAATGCTGAGAACATTAGAAGCCGTATCGAAAATTCCAAGAAACGTGGAGCTGAAATAGCAGAGACGCGGCAGTTGAAGGAACTCAAATACATTGATACAGTGCTCAAGACTATCGCTGAGGGTCCCGGACAATTGAAGGAAATCGTCGAAAAACTCACCTCTATCGTCGAAAAGGCTCCTGATTTAGTCAAGGAAGGCCAAAGTGAGATCCAAAATTCCTGTTTGGAACTCAGGAGAAAGTAAATCTTGTACTATTTAGTTGACAAAATCTTCTAGGGCTATGGCTCTTGCTAGACTCGGAAAGAATGCTGCTAAGCTACCCAAGGAGCTCACAAAGTGCAAGAATCTCCAAGAAGTCTTGGTTATTGCAAAGAATGATATGAAGGAGTTGACTCCCAAGCTTAAGCTCAAACAAACTGATGAAGTCCTTAGATCACTGGGCCTAGAGCCCCGAGGGCAGAGCCAAAAAGGACAAGTGACGAGATATGTGAATTTGGAAGGAACAATAGCTGATCTAGAACTTGAGAGGAGGAAGCTGGAAAATCTCAACAATCAAATTTCGAAGGATATATCAAGGGCGATGCGATCTCTGAAAGGGAAGAGGAAATCAATAGAGAATGATGATATTAAAGCTGAACATTTTTGTGCATTATTTAGAGTTTTTGCAGAAGATGGAGAACCAATAATAACTCGATCGCAATTGTTAAAAATGAAAAGGGCAGCCAAATCGCTTTTTGAAAATGCAGATGTAGATTACATGTTTAATAAATTTGAGGAGGGAAAAATGAATGATGGAATGTCGTTCCAGGATTTTCTAGAAGGCATGAAAAAATTTTCAACGCGGAAGGAGAATTTTCTTCTGCTTTGGATGAAGATACAGAAGCCAGAGAGAAAGTATTCTTTTTCCTTCCAGAAAGTTTTAAATAGGGCCAAGAAGATGAGGAAGAATGGTATGCAAGGACGCTCCAAGATGGCATGAAAAAAATACAAAGTAGAATCAAAGACTTGAAAACTATAATATCCAATAAAGAAGAAAAATTTGAGGCTACGCTAGATGCCGAACACAACAAAGGTTGAGGAACAAAGGAGCTTCAATGGTAGAGAAATTTTTTACAGAAAAAGAGCAAGAGAAAGCAACAACAAAACAGGTAGAACTTAGAAAAAAAGAACTGGAAGAAATGAGCCAGATAAAGCTGGAAAGCAATCTTGGAAAAGAATTGTTAAAACTTGAAGCTCTACAAAAAACGTTAACAGCTGGTGAGGAAGAAATCGAGGAAGCAGTGAAGAAATTAAAAGAAACAATTGCTTCACTCAATATGATTCATGAAAGATATATATGTGATGGCTGCGGAATGAAACCAATAATCGGAATTCGATATCACTGCTCCAGTTGTCCCGGTTTCGATTTTTGCGAAAATTGCAAAAATGAAATCAATCATCCCCACCCCTTTCGTATAGAGAAAAAAAAAAAACTACTACTTCTTGGCACATTAGACCAGTCAAATGTATTCAAGGACATACGTTATCTAAAGTCAATGACCTTTGCGCTGCGCATAATGGAAATTCTTATAACTCTAATAAATATGTTTGCAATACCTGTGGTACTACTTTAGACTGTAGACACGCACCCAGTTATCATTGTGTCTCCTGCAATTTCGACTTATGCACTTCTTGCTATCAGACTCAACAGAAAATCATTAACTGCTGTGATAATGACCATCCATTATTTAACGTGAGCGACCTATATGCATTCCATAGTTATACATCCTATAAGGATAAACGCTATGCGTGCAATCTCTGCCGATTCGAATATTCTGCCCAAGATCACTCATCATTGCATTGCCCCAAATGCAAATTAGACATGTGCCCACCCTGTGCGGAAAGTAGCCACCTCGTTTGTAGGAAAGGCCACAGACTTCACAAAGTATCAAATCTAAGGTTTGTTGGCGTTCCCTCAAACACTTATACATGTGATGCATGTGGAAAACGAGGGATATTGGCATCAACAGCTCCAACTCATCGTTGTCAGGATTGCGATTATGATTTATGTGATAATTGTTCTAAGCCCATTGATCTTATTTGTAAAAAGGGGCACCGTCTCCACAAAACTTTCGATCTCAGCAAGACTGACCCAGGCTATTCTACTAATATTTATTATTGTAATGGCTGTGAAGCCAGGTGTCTTGATGCTACAAAGGTTCCATCTTATCATTGTGCACCTTGCCATTTCGATCTTTTCCCCCGCCTGTGTTTCAAACCACTAAATACCGAAAGGAAGAACAACAGTAATCGGTAGTTCATTATTCAAGATTTCCTAAAATGAAGCATCCCTTTGTTATGTGATCAAGTTAAAGCACAGCTTAAGGAGGACATGTTTAAGATTCTTTTGATTGTTGCTTTATTGCAAAGTCTATATTATTTATCTTTTTATATAAAAAAATTGTTGCAATACAAGGATTTGATCATAAAATTTAGAGCTGCTAATTGTCCTTTTATAGGATCGCTCAAACGATTGAAGGATTCTCCAAGTTAGTAGCCCTTCCACTTTTAGACTTTCCCTCGCTGAGGTTATTACTAGAGTCTGAACTATGAATTGTCCTAAATAGATCCACTCTTCCATCTTAATTTACTATCTTCATTTAACAAAAATCTTTAGCTTATAAGACACTTTCTCCCGAGTTGATAAATTTTAAAAGAATGTAAGAGTCTAAACTCTAAAATGTCTCCTCCATTAAATGTACTATCTAGATTTAATCAGATAGCTGAGGGATACGCTTCCCTGCTTTAATTAATTTTGAAAGAGAGCATTTTTATGAAACAGAGCCCCTCCGAAAGGAAAAAAAAGAAATTATTTCCAACATTGGGAATATAAACGAGAGATATATTTCGAAACATAATAAATTAAATTCTAAGATTTAAGATTTGAAATATGAAATATGAAAAGATATACGTTCTTTATGAATAGCAGAAATAGCAAAGGGCAATTGAATTTTTTAAAAAAGACACTTGCAGGATAAGGGTCCTATCAAAGACAAGAATAACCAAGTTTCTAGTGGTTACATTCGATCTTTTAAGACTAGTTACTTGAAGAATCCTTGGAAGAAAAAGAGGCAACAGCAAGAATCTCTCGTAAATGTATAAACTAATCTCAGTCTATAAAGTACCCGACTTGAGAACAAGTCCGATTCGAGACGATAACTTTGAATTTTTCGTGCAACAATAAAAACGAAAAAGCCCAAATTTTTCTTTAGAATTTCTCAAATTAGTTTGAAATTATTTAATAGATTGCTTATCGTAAGCGAATTCACTTCTTCAGTCTTTACAAAAATAAATTTTGTCATCTTTTCAAAAATTCTTGACCCAACATTCATGTTTTTGTTCTTGAGAGAGTTTCTTTGAATAGAAAGCATCTTTCTTACAAATATGACATTCATAAAAATATCGCCATCAGATTCATAAATAAATGAAGAATTACTTACTTCTGTTTTGAATCAGTAGATTGAGCAGGACTAAAAAGATCTAATAAAGAACGTGATATTAAGAATGAACTAGAAAGTTTCTTCATAGATGAGATATTTTCGTTGCTCCTTTGGTTGAACAAGTCATCCTTCAAATATTTAAATTTTAAATTTATGAATATTCCTTACGATATATCTCTTGAAATAGTCAGAGAATATGCAATGAAAGAAGATTAAATGATCTGTGAAGGAATTTTTATCTTGGAATTATTTTTACTCTTATGAAGTGTTTACTTATGTGATGTATCTTCTTTAAAACATCATACAATTCAAAGAACATACATACCGTCATTTATCTAATTATCAGCTATCCCAAAAATAATTTTTTTCCCCCCTACTTGACGAAGTTAAAGGTGCATTGTAGATGATTAGATACGTAAAATTCTTTAAATCTTCAAAGACGTAGATTAGAGACGCAAAAAATAAAAATAAAAATAACGTCGATTTTGGGGGGTGTTCTGCATTTTTTATGAAACTAGAAATTTTTTAGAAAATTGTAAAATCCAAATCTCTCTGTCAAAATCCACATATCAATTCAATTGTCTGCAGAAATTTATTGATTTTTGAACTCAAAGGCGTTATGTTGTGTCATTCTTCGAACTCCACATTTCTCATTTGAGGAAAGAGGACCATCAAACGTGAAAGAATGCCAAAAGTTAGAGAAAATCTTTTTAAAAAGGCTTGTTTCAATATGTTTTCAAGAAGAACATATCCTAAAGATTTTTTTCTAATTAAAAACTTGAAATCAAGAGATTTCGGTTGAATCGAGTTTTTTTATTGAAGAGTTTATCAATATTGATACGTTCCGCAGTTGAGCAGAAAAAAGAATCTCTAAAAAATTTAGTGAATGCCTTTCAAGAATGAAAATTATGGATCTTTCCAAAAGAAAGACATCTTTATGAGGGGTTTAGCGTTCTCCAAAGTTAAAATTACTCTGAAGATTGGGTGAGAGGAATTTTCATACTTTAAAAATATTTTGTATGCAGTCTTGAGGGTTAATTAGAAACCTCTCTATATCTTCAGTCAGAAAGATTTTTTTTTATGTCTTTCGCTGATATTAAAGAAACGTGGCCGAAAATTAGATCGGCTGATAATTAGATGAATGACGGTAACAAAGTAAGCATTCATAAGAGAGACCAATAAATTTTGTAGTGACTGATATCAGGGGACGAAGATCTAGCCACAGTTTATATTTTCTCCTGTATGTTCTTATCTGCTATACGTCTCGTTCTACATACTGATACTCTAAATTTAAATTTAAAAGCTAGATCACATTGATATTCAAAAGATTGATTACAAAAGAGGCAGATTTTGGTTTTTTCAGCATAATAATTGCAACAAGAACGTTCACATGATCTTCGCATTTAATATTGTGACTTTCTATGAAGCATACTGTTAAACTTCTCTTTATTAAAATTTTTTTTTTTTGCAGTTTCCTGAATCCCAGCTGAAAATTGCCAAAGATAATCATAAATCTTGGTCAAAACTTAATTGAGTAATTTTTGGACAATTCTTCTTTTTGCCATCAGGACATCATCTATTTTTCAGCATCACAAATACTTAATTTAATCCCAGTTATTTTTCCTTTTTTTCATTCGAGTCGAACTGACAGAATTTTTAAGGGCCAGAATTTCAAGCCTGACGCCAAAAAGTCAAATGCAGTTTTTTTGAAGAGGTTGTGCTTTTTTTTTTGTAAAAGCTGAAAAGTCAAATTGGCTTAAAAATCATCTCAGTCTCAACTCTTTCCCGAAAAAATTGGATAAAATTCAGATACGAAATTAAGAAATTTAAAGTTCTCTCCAATATTTTCCTTTGAAAAAGTTAAGATTCCATTGGAACTTGGCAAAAGGGTTTTTGTTGGAAAGAGAATTGAAATAGTTGATATTTAAACATATCTTCAACCAAACAACCAACATATAAAATTATTAAAAAAATAATATCAATAAGATACAAAAATTAATCTTGTTCATTTTTGATAGGTTTGATTCTCGAAATTGTACCATAAGCAATGGGCCTATCATGGTTATTAGGAAGAAATTTAATTTTGCAAAGGATACATTTGCTCGTCATCACCCAAAAAGAATCTTCCAAGCTTTGGAAGTACGGTGAATTTTTCGCAGTATATAGGATCTCCATTCTTTAAGGCAATATGCACAATCCCTTTTGACCAAGCTTTCAGGAAGTTAGTTTTCTTGAAAGTGTTTTCTTTCTCATCATATTCATCTTGAACTGATGTAATCCAGGCTTCTTGGACCATGTTATTTAAATGAATTGTAAACTCCGATCCAGTCGTTAATATCGATTTATTCTTAGGGAATTCTAAAGTTATAATTTCGCATTCAATTTCGGAACACATAGTGGGCAGATCAGACGACAAGCCAACAATATTTTCTTTTAAAATGGAGCTCCTTCCTGGGTCCTTGGTTTCTATTGTAATCTAGTATAAGATTATTTCTTCAAAAGATCTGGAAAAAAACTTTACTTTGACAGCTTCCCCAGGCTTGGCTAAAGATAGAGATTTCTCCCAATCATCATGTATCTCTCTGATAATCACTTTCGAGAAATTTGGTATGATCATCATCTCCTGACCTACAATTTTTCGAATTTCAATGTTTTATTGATTTTCCAAATCTTACCTTGTCTTAAGATTCCACTTTGGACTTCTCCAATGAGTTTAGTTTTTTCTTCTTCTTTGAATTTATCAGAGACTCCAACTCGAGTTGGTTCAGATAGATTTCCAGTCGAGATCGGTAATTGGCCCAATAATTTCAAGAAAGTTGGACCTTTATACCATGAACCTGAAGGATGAGCAATGCCTGCCATAATGTTTTCTTTTGAGAGTGCAGAGACAGGAATCCAATCCGCGCGATTTTGGTCAAATCGGAGTTTTTTCAAGAATTTGGTAATTCCATCCTTTATCTCTTGGTATCTTTCTTGAGCCCAGCAAACAGTTTGATGGTCCATCTTATTAACAATGACCACCAATCTTGAAATCCCTACAACTGCAGCAATTTTCAAACATTGCTTTGTCCATCCTCCTGGGCCAAACCCTTTATAATCAGCTTTTCTCTAATGACTTTAAATTATGTTACCTGCTTCAAACTCTCCCATTGAAGCTGGAACGACTACGCAGAGTGTTTCAAGATGTTGGCTTACTTTTAAAAGATAATGAAAGTTATGATGTCTTGTCCCAATAAAAGTATTTAAGATATTGAATTCTTTCTCTGGGGTTTTTAGGCGAATACTTGGCATTTCTGGAGATTGTTCAGTCAGACATTGGACCCAGAGTTTATTTGAATATGGAAACTCCTTTTTTGCCTCCACTAACTTTTCTGTATCAATTGCCCTTGTTAAAAGGAACAAATCCTGACAAATTGTTGATGTTCCACTATCAACATTTCCAATAAATGCAATTCGACATGATGTATTTTCTTGAGTTGAAGTTTGGAGTTCCTTCTCATTGTCTATGGGTTCTATTTTTCTTTCTTCAGTGGCTTGTGAGTCCTGAGGTTGTTGTTGCATCTTCTTCTTATACAGATAATTATGCTGGAGTTATCAATGATCTTGAGTGGAGAAATATTTTATAAGATAAGATTAAATAACATTTGAAATTCTGATAGGAAAGATACAATCTGGAACACAACAGTAGATGAACATTTATCTGTTTTTGATCACAGAATGCAGCGATATTTTGTTGATGAATTTATCAAGAAGTCTATTTGATTTCTAGCTTCAAAATTGGAAAGTCTTTATGTTTAGGAAGTGATTCTTTTTACTTGTAACGAGGAGATTTTGGGTCATTTAAATTTGCTGTATTCGTTCTAAATATATCATATTTTATTTAATTTGGTATTCAATATGAAGTCTGTGATGTTGAGCATCCATGAAAAAAAAAAATCTGTCAAATTTTCAATGTTGATTCCCCTTGAAACGTCTTTGTCTTGATATTTATCTCAAAACTAATCAGCCTAGAGAATTCTCTATCAAATTAAAGATTATTTGGGTTGAGCTCAGTCAACTACAATATTACTCTTAATGGACTGAGTTTGCTACATGGTTCAGAATTCTAAACTTTGAAAGTTCAAGCTTTTTGATAAATCCCGAAAACCTTCAAATCAATTTTTGGAAAACTCACCCATGAACTCTTTTTGTATTAAGAAAAATTCTTATGACAGTAGTTATTCATTCATACTTGATGATGTATAAAGTGAAATTAAATCAATATTTTGAGAGCATAGTTCTTGAAAGAAAATTTTTTAGATCTTTTTTCCTTTAATTTTTTTTGTTAGAGCTCAAGATCTTACGAATTTTGTTCGGCTTTCTCGATTTGTTCCCTCTTTCTAGATTTCCTGATCTTGAGAATCTTTCCCAAAAACCTGAAAAAAGTTTTGATACATATTTCTCCAGATAAAAAAAAATCGAAGAAAAAAGTTCAAGAAAGAAAAACTCCAAAAAATTTTATTTTCAAGAATTCTGCCCTTGAAAGAGATTTTTCAGGTCCCTTAATCGCCCATAAGGCTTGAAGAAAGAAAAATATCATATACAGCGATTTTCCAATGGTTTTAGACTTTGAGTCAAAATCTCATAATTCAAAATGTTTTTTTTTGGTTTTGGACAAATGTTAATTTTCCCCAAAAAAAATTTTCTTCAAACAATAATCAGATAATTCTAAATCGAAAGCTTAGTATTAAAACTTTAAAAAAAGAAGGTTAATTTCCCGAAGATTTGGTGAAAGAATAATTTTGATTCAGAAAAAATTCTTCTTTTTATTTTTTTTGTTTGCTTGAAAAAAAGGCCTTTCTGAAATTTTGTCGAAAGTAAAAAAAGTTTGAGTCAGAACTTCATTAAAATTTGAGCTTTAGATAATATTTTGCTAAACTTAAGGGACTATTCGACTTAAGAAAATCACTGGTCACATAAAATTTGAGAAATACAAAAAAAGGATATTTGCGCCTTGCAAAAATTTTTTCAAGATTTTCAGGATTTTTAGAGTTTTAAATCTCAAACCCTGTTTTTTCGGGAAAATCTCAAAAAATTTTTAAAGATTTTTTTTTTTTTAAAGTTCAATGAGGAAAGACTTTAAAAATCCAGAACACGGAGCAAAATCTGGAAGATTCGAATACTGGTCCTGTGGAAAGAAAAATTTTTAAAGTCATTTCTTTAGATTAATTATTCCTGGATATGTTTCGCTTTTTCTGTCTCATCTTCTCTCCAGAATGCCGCATGATTCTTTTTTTAATTCTCGAGATTCAAACACCCAAAGAAAGTATTTTTTCTTCCATATTTTTCCTCTCAAAAAAGTTTTCCTTTAAAATAAATTTCTTTCGCTTTTAAACTTGACTCTCTTGATTTTTATCCCATCCCCTTCAAGTTGAAAAGTCTATCCTTTTTCTGTTACGACAAACCCCGCTTCGTCAATCAATCTTATTACTTTTATCAGTATAAATTTCCTAAAATCCATAGTGTTCGAAATATTCAGAAAACTACAGTATTTGGATAATTCTGATTGAGACTGATTTACAAGTGGCTTTAGCTATAAATTCGAAATCTGTTTAGATCATTGAATCATTAAAATTTTTAATTCTTATAAAAACAGCTGCACCTACTCAAGCATGGAGCAACAAAAAGCCTTGACTTTCAAAGAAAAATACACTCTCGAACAGAGAATTGCCGAGTCCAAATCTAAGAGGGAAGCCAACCCTAGACTTTATCCTGTTGTTGTCGAAAAACACCATAGATCCAAGCTTCCTGATTTGGAAAAAGCAAAGTAATTGAACTTCTTGACTTAGCTCATATATTTCTAGATTCCTTGTCTCTGGAGACCTCAAGTTCTACGAATTCCAAGCTAGCATCAAGAATAAATTGAAGTTAGCCGACAAAGAAGCTCTCTATTTCTTTACTGCCGCTAAAAAGATTGACGGTCCAAGTAAATAACTCGAACCAATTTATTCTCTAACACTAGTTTAGATGCTATCATGAGTGAAATTTATGACAAGAATAAGGATGAAGATGGATTCCTTTACTTGACCTTCGCAGAATTGGAAACCTTTGGAGGAAGCAAATAGATTTGGTGAATTTACCAAAAAATTTTTTTTCAACTTGAAAACGGCTGCTCACCTCCAAACAAGCTTATCTCTACCAATTGTATGTAGCTCACAACATTGCCTGATAAATTGTATTCTCATATAACCTATTATTACTATCTAAATGATTTAACAAAGTTTATCATAAAAAAATTAATGAAAATGTTTCGTTTAAATAATTGTTTGATCTTCATCTAAGAAGCTCAATTTTCCTCGCATTGTGAATCAATTTCTTTTTGGATCCTGTGTGATTTTCTCATTTCATGAAAAAAAGGTCCCAACAGTCAATTTCTTTTTCTCTTTCATAAATAACTTCCTAAATTCAAAAAGTCTCCAAATTAATGTACTGATCATCGTGCACTTGACAACTCTTGACAACATCTTAAACTCCTCAGTCGTTTTTATTTGAAAGAAAAATCTATTAAATTTTCTCTAAGACAAAACTTTAAGCATGCAATTTCATAAATTTAGTTGAATTTATTATTGAAATCCTTCAAACAGACATTATAGGAGCATGGAGAATAAAAATATCAACACCAATGGGACTGACGGAAAGCCACCTGTTGTTGAACCTACTTCACCAACCAAGGTTCAGCAATTAAAGGAGAAAGAAAAGCCAGATAAAGGGGGCGACAGCGACAGCGAAAGACTAGAGATGATCGTAATCCTTATTCGTTTCTTCGTTTTGCCAAATTTGTTTCAAAGAAAGAACTGAATGGTCTTAAAGAAAAAGACATGCAAAATCCAGACCGAGTCGAGTGTATAGAAATGGTTTTGGAAGACCTTGGAAAAATGGGAGTCATCGCTAGATTTAAAAATCTGAAAACTTTAACTCTGATTAACCAAAACATCAAAGTCATTGAGGTAAGATCATCTTAACCTCTCAGTAATTTTGTTTAAGGGCCTTGATGACTTGTTTTTCCTTGAGTCACTTTGGCTGAATGAAAACCGTATAGGTCAGATTGATGGTCTATCAAATTGCAAATCACTTCGCAGTCTCTACCTCTCGAATAATGAAATAACGAAACTGGAAGGACTTGATAGTTTATCAGAACTCGAGATCTTTTGGATATGCGAGAACCAAATCAGCGTCTTGGAAAATTTAGATGGCTTGAGCAGTCTGAGACAATTTTGGATTTCTGGCAATCAGATTGAACATATAAAAAACAGTCTTGATAAACTCAGCAGCTTAAACGACCTGAATTTGTCTGGGAATAAGATTTGCAGCTTTAAAGAAATCCTCAACTTGACCCGCTTACCAAAGCTTGAAATTTTATCATTTTACGATCCTCATTACGGAGACAATCCTATTTGCCTCCTTGGAAATTACCAGGTATCTTGGAATAGTGACTTTCAAAATCTCAATTTTTCCTCCTATAGACTTTTGTTCTGTATCATTTGTCCAATATTACACAACTTGATACTCTCTGGGTTTCTGAAAATGCTAGAAATCTAGCTGAAACCACCTTCATGAAGAAGAAAATGTATTATAACATGAAAATCAAAACTATCCTTCGATGCTTTTCTTCGGTGTTCCATCTCATGAAGAGAGCCAAAAATGTCAAACTTGATCTCACGTATACAGACATCGAAATCGCTGAACAAAGAAAAGCTGAACTTATCCAATCTGGAAAGGCCAAGACTGAACCTGAAATGGCAGATCTTGAAAAGTATTTGAAGGACCGAGTCAATGAACTTCAATACACTGAGGATTTACACAAGAGTCTCAAAAGACAATTGTACGGCAATTCTAAACAATATATACATAAACTCATGGCTGAACTTGACACAGGAGGCAATATTAGGTATGAATTAAAATCCCTCTTTTTTCTCAACTTCTAAAAGATTGGAAGAAGGAACGAAAACAGATAAATGGTATATATCTTGTATAGACTTGTTGAAAAGCCGATTCCACCCTGAAGAAATGGCTGAGTTCAACATTACAGACATTGAAGTGAAGAGAATAGTTCGTATCCACAACAGATTCCTCAAAAACAAGTTTGAAGATAGACTTGAGTCTCTTGTGGATGTTTCAAATAGCAGTTACAAAAAAGCTGTCGAATATCTTTTCTACGGAGTTGATCCAAAGGCTCCTCAGGAGATATTTAGAATTATCGAAGAAGGTTATAGAGGACCTCAGGTATTTTTTCATCGCGAAATCTTCCTTATTTCCATAAATAGGAATGTCAAAATGTTGGGATCTGCCCCTTTACCCCCTTAGTGAATAGCATCCTCGCTGCCGACCTGCCGAGAATAAGATCTGTTTTGAGTAATAATAAAACCAAAGAAAAATACAAACAAAGTCCCTACTTGTCTTCCAAAGTCCTTGGAGACCTCAAACTCATCCCTTCGGGGCATTTCCTCATCTGCAAAGTTTTGATACTCAAAGGAAAATATGATTCGATAAATCCCAATTTCGATTTGAATTTATCTCCGACTGAAAACTTCTACCAAAAACCTTTAGATCCAAAATCATATACAAATGAGACAAGCATATTCAGACTCAAGGAAGGGGATAATAAACATAAACTCTGGTTTGTTCTCGATGGAGCATTGGTCCAACCAGAATTCCTTGTTGAATTTGATTATGTCCAAAAAATGCCATTCTACAAAAACAACTTTAGCGACTTTGGAGACTTTTTAGGTTTTTGAAAATTTTTTGTCTTTTCTTAACTTTACCCAGGGTTTATTGAAGGAGACGAGTTCCTGACTCCGAATAACATGGGCGAGAATAGAGATAATTTGGATTCATTATATACGATTTACAATGAAAAGATCCAAACACATGAATTCCAAATTGCACCAAGTATAAAATTTTCTATCATTCCGATCTCTGATCTCTTGAAGCTCCAAATATGAACGAAAACTTTGAAAATCTCATTTACGATATCCAAAGATCAGATATCCCTCATATTAAGGCTGGCTTGATCAACTATCTCAAATTTGCTACTGCGCGCTCTCCTATGTCATTGAGAATAGAAGCAGAAATAACAGGACCTCAAAAAGAAGAAGTTGAGATTCTTAACGATACTGTGAGCTTTTGTCCCTTCCAGATATTGTTCAATTACCTCCTAAATAGATCGCAAGTCAAGGAAAAGATCCAGCAGAAATTAATGATATTATTTATCCATTAAGAGGAATCAAGTCAATTGAAGGGTTTGAAAAGTTTAAAAACCTTCAGCATCTCGATCTATCTTTCAATAACCTGACAAAGATCTCCTGTTTAGAAAAGTGCTTAGAACTTAAAACTCTTGATGTTAGCCACAATATGTTGTGTGAGGTTGAGGGGCTTCATACCTTGAACAAACTCACTACCATTTACTTGCATAATAACCAAATCCCCAAGATTGATGACATCTATGCTCTCAAATTCAATGCCAATTTAAGAGAACTTTCAATTCGAGGAAATCTCCTCAGCTTTATCAAAGGATTCAAAACTCAACTCTTCCAACTCTTGCCAAATCTGACAGTCTTAGATGGACAAAAAATAAAGTAATTCTATTGAAATTGAGTCTGTTATATTTAAATTCAAAAATCTAGTGAAAAAGACAAACAAGAAACCACAGAGCAAAGTGCAATTTTGAATGATGAGTTAATCATTGAGTCAAGCAAAATGCAAGCTCAAGCAAACAATCCATCCTTACTCAAGGGTGTTACTACATGTAAGATTTTTCCCGATGGAGCAAAATTTTTACAAATTTTTTTAGCACATGAATGGAAAGCCCAGATTGAAGTCCTGAATTTGAGTCATTTGAAAATTAAAAAAATCAGCTCCTTGAATGGCATGATTAATCTTCAACAGGCCAACTTCAGCCACAATCTCATTGAAAAAATTGAAAATCTTGATTGCTGCTCCAATATTGAAGAACTTAATCTTGAGAAAAATAAAATCACCAAAATTGAAGGATTGGATAACCTCTTCTATCTCAAAAAGCTTGAGCTTGGAAAAAATAAAATCTCTGTCATTGAAAATCTCAGTCACTTGGAGAGTCTCAACCAACTCTCTCTTGAAGATAACCAAATTGAAACTATTTCAGGCTTCCCTAATTTCAAGAATTTAATGGAGTTGTATATTGGGAATAACTATATTGAAAATGTCAAAGAAATTAAGCATCTCAGTGAACTTCCAAAATTAATTATCCTTGATATCACTGGAAACCCTTTTACAAAGGAAACCAATTACAGAATATTTATATTATTTTACATGAAGAAGCTCAAGGTGCTTGATGGTATTTCAATTGAAGCCTCAGAAGCACAATTAGCCCGTGAAACATTCACTGGCAGACTCTCAGATGAAGTTTTGGAAACAAGACTCGGTGGTGTTTCGGCTACTGAAGTCAGAGCTCTTGATCTAAGCAATTGCAAACTTAGAGATTTTGATGACATGTTTACTGGGCAGAAATTCCCTCATCTCCGAGAACTGAATCTTGGAAACAATCTTTTCCAATCCCTCAGATGCATTGGAAATATTCCACACCTCAGACTTCTCAACATGACTGGAAATAAAATTGAATCTCTCATCATTCCCAATACCAACATCCTTGAAAATAAAAGAGGACTCAATGGATTACAAGTAAGATAAAATAAAATTCTGCCAAGCTAACTTCAAAATAGAATCTTGAAGCACTTGATTTGAGCTTTAATCAACTCAGAGATTTCAATGGATTACAGTTTTCTCAATTAAAGGAGCTGAGAATTCTCAAAGCAAATAACAATGAAATTACAAAAATTGAATATTTGGATAACCTCCTGCAACTTAAGGAACTCAATGTGAACAATAACAAAATCAGACAATTTGAACCGTATCATTCATCTCAAGTGTTTGTTCTGAATAATATTTTTAGAAACTCTTTCTCACCAATGAATTCGATTAAATGCTTAAAGATTAACGACAATGGTCTCAGAAACTTTGCAAATATCCAGCGCCTCTACAAAATGCAGCATCTTTTTGCCAACTCCAATAGAATCAATGATTTCCCTGATATTGATAAATTGCTTGAGTTACCAAATTTGAAAGAGCTTGAGTTGAACGGTAATCCTCTCTGCAGAAGACCTGGCTATAGACAAATCCTCTTGAAAAAGCTCACTCCACTCTTATACTTAGATGGAAAAGTTTGATTTCTTTTCTCTCGAGATTTAGCTAATCTATTCAAAAGGAGATCTTGCAAGACGAGAGAGAAAGAACTGATCAAAATTATCAGGACACCAAAGTTAATCAACCAATGATTTATGTGCAATCTCAAATGCCTCAATCAAAGGTAAAGCCTAAATTTATTGATCTCTCCATTAACATCAACGGCTAGGTCCCAGTTAAAATGACTTCAGTCAACTTTGGGACAGTATTCAGTAACATCAGAGGAATGCCAGATGGTTCCAAAAAATAATCTCATCGATTCGGTTTTATATTTTGTTTCTATATCAAATACTTCTTTTTTGCTCAAAAATAAATTTGACTCCTACAATCGTTTTTAAACTTTTCTCGAGGATATATTTTACTAGTTTAAAGGGTTGAAAGGATGGAATCTAAAAAATTAGTTTTAAGGATAACCGCGAAACTCATTGCACCTCCTAAATTTAGGTGTTTTAGTAAAAAATGAGAATTACCTATTTTCTGCAACTCACACTGCTGCTGCTGTGCTTGAGATAAAATGAAACATATTTGAGATCATCTGAGAATAAAAGCAGTTAAATTTTCCATTTCAGGAAAATATTAGTCCTTTTGCTCGCTTGCTTGCATAATAAATTTGATAGATTATATCAGGTTCAGAAAATATAACTTTCTCCAATTTTGCTAATTAAAAATTCTTGATGTGGAATCTCGTCTCCTCCAACAAACTCTGCTCAGACCGCTTCACCACTCTTGTATTCTATCTTGACTTGAGCACTTCTCACCACCCACTTTTAGAGCCATAGAAAGCATCTTAGCAATATCGCTAATGTCAAATCTTCTATTAATAACAAATCTCCAGAGATCCCCACCTTCTTGAAGAGCAGAGCTAAACAGGAAAAAATGAAAGAAAGTAACTTTTTTTGCCTTTGAAAGAGTCTTTCAATCTTTCTTAGCAAGAGATGCCGTCATCCAATATGAAAACAGAGTTCTCCTGGATAAAATGATGGAGATTGAAAAAAAGAAAACTGATCTCAACCCTTCAATGATCGCAAAGAAACATTTCTATCCTACAAAAAGTCTCAACACCACCAAAAGAGTCAGAGAGCTCAAAAAAGTCAACACTGAAAACAAGGTAAAATATTGTTTCAAATCATGAGGGATGGGGAAACAAACTCAATCATTTACGTTAAAACTTCTCATAGGATCTTCTGAAGAGACTCCAGTCAGCCCGTTCCATGTATAGTATTAACAAGTGGATTGATGACGATCAAAAAAATAATGAATATAAACGCCTTATCAGCCAAAATGGAAGTAAACAAGTGAAATTTTATATTCTTTACTCACTAACATAGGACGTGCTAAACATTCTGATTTCTCCCTGTTATCTCGCAAACTTTCAGGCACTTTATCCACTTTCCCAAATATTAACAGCACAAATGGCTTCCAATCAACAAACGGATTCCACTCAGCTAATATGCACTTTGAGTTCGAATAGTTATGAGAACAAATCATCAAAAAGTGTTTTTTCATTATTTCATGTTTTAATGTAAGCTCCTTATCATATTGTATAAATCATATTCAAAGAAGATTGTAACGTACTATTTAGTATTTTTTCTCACCTTACCCTCGCATATTAAGAAGTTCTTTCCCTTCTTTCCTCTTGAGTGTGTTTTGTCAATGTTAAATAAAAGCATGCCATCTCACATGCCATATTCTACAGAATTTTTAATTTCGTTAATTCACTGTAAAAATTCCAACGTACAAATAAAAATGGATAATAATCAAGGTCCGAAGCGCAACACTCGACCTTCAGTTTATCTATTAGATAAAAACACATACTACTATTACTGCTTCCTTTACCAGAATCAAAACCATATGCTGGTCAGGGTTTCATCATTCTTCAAGTACAAGTTGTATAAATGGTTTCGCCTGACAGATACACATCTTCTTCTCTTTTCAAGCAAGTCCTCCACTACCCCCAAATCTTCAGTTTCTTTTGATAAGATCTCCTTTCAAGACGCTTCTCCGATCTTGAAGGGATATCAGGTCTGCATCAAGCTTTCAATTCAAAACCAGGCTCAGTATTATCTGCACTTTAACAACGAAAATGAAAGACATTTCTTTGTTCGCTTTTTGAAAAATGACAAAAAGTTTCTCAATCTGCTGCCAATTGAAAGCTCTCACAATCTGAAACAATCAAATCCTTTTGATCATGTCAAAATCGAGCCGCCAAGTAGTGAGCTCAAGCCAGATCCAGTCTTTTACAACTTTGAAACCCTTTGCTTGGTTAAGCCAGAAAGCTTTTTCTCTGAAGAGGATATTCCTCATGAAATGGCACAAGAAGGCTTTGTAAGCCATGAAAATATTAGAAGCTATCACGAAAACTATCAGAAACCTAAAATAGCTTTCCTCAACCTCAGGTCTGATGACCGTTTTCAAAATAAAAATGGCTCACAAAATCTCTCTGAGCATGAGTGCATGAGTTATGACGGTTATTTCATCAGATTACCTCAACTAAAAGAAAAACACAGCTTTGGAAGTCTCTCCGAAAGAAGCATTCGCCACCTTGCCTCCAATCTTTCAACTCCCAATTCAACTCAAAAACTAAAGAGCTTCGAAGCTCGCAATGGCATCAAACCAATTCAAAAACAAGAACTCATTCCGAGAATAGCTATTCGATCCTTCACAGCGGATACTGAACGTCTCTTTGAGTTTCAGGGGAATCTCAACAAACTGAGCGCCCGAATCTCAATTGCTGAAGAAGAGGACCACAGGCTTTCAATTTACAGTAAAAAGATCGAGGGCCCTCATGTCGACTCTAAAGTCATCAGTCCTGTCTCAAATACAGACCCAAATGATGAAAAAGAACTTGACCACAGTACTTTCCACGTTCTTAAAACAAGCCAAACCAAGAAGAGACATCTAAGCACGGACAATACTCCTCGTGTCATGAAAAACTTGGATCGTTTCTATTCAATCAGGAAAAGCTTGAGAAAAGCCGGAATGACTAAGGCTAAAAGCTATTTCTCAAGTTTCCCATATATTGCTCCAACTCAAGATTTTGAGGCTCAACTGAAGGCAGCGCAAGACCTCGAAGAAGCGATTTTTGTTATTCACAAACTTATGTGGAATTATGAACTTGAAGAAGCAAGAAAGTGTATAAATGTTTTTCTCGATCATGATGTTTTATTTGAAATATTGATGGTCGAAAACGAAATTCTCAACATTGCTACCACAGGCGCTAAAAGTCAAATCAAAAAGATCCTTGATATGCTTCAAGCCATCCACAATAAGGTGAGTTCAACCAACTTTACTGTCAAGGATGACCCTGAAAAATATTTTTGCAATGAATTGAATAAAGCCGAAGTTTGCATCTATCGTGGTGCATTACACTTCTTTCTGGGAAACAAGTTCCAGCTCTTTCGAACCATAGCAGAAGGTTGGCGCTGTTTTAAACGGCTCGAAGCTCTCCTCGAAAAAACAATTACTAAAGAAACCTTGAGTCAAAGAAGCTTGCATCGTTTCCACTTTGGCTTGGGGAGTTTTCACCTGATCCTCTCTTTAATTCCTCCGGGAATTCTTAAATTAATGAAATTCTTTGGTCTGGTCGATTCGAATAAAGAAAAAGGCATACAGTTACTCCATCTTTGCAGAACTGAACAAGACATTCGCTCAAATTATGCCATCATCATTTTGACTCTTTATACCATAGAATTTGAACTCAATCTTGAAAAAGCTTGTGAAATCATGATCCCAAGTCTTGAAAGCTTTCCAGGGTGCCCTCTCTTCTTTTGGCTGGCCTCAATTATTAGTTGGAAATATGCACAGGTACAAACTCTTCTTTATTGATCTCATCTCCTTTATAGCCAACTGATGCTTACTTCTTAATTAAAACAGCTTTGCTGAGACTTGGCTCATCTGCAGAACACGCAGTTTATTTAAAGTACGAACTCGCTTGGTTTTATTTCCTCGATATGAAATGGGACCTCTCTCTTGCCATCTTTAAAAAAATTGTTTGCGGAGCCTTGCCCCAGCAATTCTTTAATCATCAAATTCATGATGTTTCGCTTCTTGTCAAAACATTAAAACTATCTTTTAATGTTGATTTCAAAAAGTTTAATGAAGGCCTCAACAGTCTCAATGATGATCAAATTTCAATTCTCCCATATTTATCCCACATTGCAGTCAAAATTGCTGCATGCCATTTTAATCTAGGAAATTTCGAACTGGCGATCAAATGGCTCTTGTCTTCCGTCATCATCTTCAAAAATTACTCATTCTTCAAAAGCAAACAAGAAGAAGATTTTTCAAAACTTGCCATCAAGTTTCTTGGCAGGTGTTCCATGAACATGCTTGTCTATGAAGTCATTTACTTCATGAAGTACATGCCCAAACTCTCTGATAATTATATCATGCAAATCATTGAAAGAGTTGAGGAATATCAAGCCTCCTTAACTCTAGATGAAGAGCAATTAGACTCATATCTCAAAACAAATTCCAAAGAAGATCCTCTTATCATCGAGTTTCTAAGCACCATTCTAATTAAAGTCGTCAGCTATTGCCTCTTGGGTGATACTGACATTGCTTGTGGAGTATTTAAAGCCAATCAAAAATACTTTTCTCTGCTTTCAGAAGAATATGCTTACATCATCTCTCACACCGAGTATTGGGCTAGCAGAGCTCTCATTTCTGAGAATAATCCGCTTGAAGCAAAAGCTATGCTCAAAGCCCTTCTTAAAAAAAAGAAGGGAGAATTCAGTTTAAATTCTCGTGTCAGAAAAATCCTCTCTGAACTCTAAAAAAACTAACAAAACTAAGAAATTTATTTATATGTCTTCAAGTATGTCTGTAAACGATAAATATTTTTTTCCCTCTGTATTTTAATAAAGTTTTTCCCCTTTTTCCCACTCCTGAATTGAAAAACCGATTCTTCCCAGAAGAGAGACTTAATCTATATTTTATTGTAGGTTTAAACTAGAAATGAGTTTGGCAGAGCTTAACAAATTTCACTTTCAGTCACCAAAGCTTGGCAGCAGTCAAACGAAATCGATTAGTAGGAGCCGTCAAAATATTTTTTCTTCCAGCAAGCAGTTGACAGAGACTCAGCAAGATGGATTGTCGTCACTCAATCATATTGGAATTGGATATTCTGAAAATGGTCTCAAAGTCAAAATCGAAATTCCTCAAGATAGTCCCAGCAGTCTTGACAGTTACTCGAATCGCCAAGAGATCTTTAGTAAAATTACAGACTCGATCAATCAATTTGAAGAAGAGGAAGATGAAGACATCATGAATCGTCTCACTGATATCATCGAAAAAAGACAATCCTGCGCGCAAAAACCAAAAACTCTCACATCTGAGATTGAGAGAAGTCGTGAAATTGAAGTTTCTCCTATAGTTCAAAGAAATATTGATTTGGTAAAGAGGATCAGCAAATTCAGAGATTTCAAGGGCATAAAATCAAGTTCCAAGGAAGTCAAATTTGAAAGCCTCCTTAAAGAGTTCAAGAGGGTCAAAACATTCATCAAAATCCATGACATCATTAAAGATGTTTCTGAAACTGTTCAAACGGGATCAGACTCTCATCTGAGACAATCAAGTTTCAAAAAACAAGCATCGGCCAAGCAAGTTCTTAACCTCACAAAGCATGCCGGCACATATACTGATAACAAGTTCGGGAATGAACTCAACTCCTCTCCTGAAGGCGATAGTTCACCTCCAGTTTCCAAAAGAAAGAGTTCATTTAGGCTTGAACCCAAATTAAAACCTATTGAGGGTAGCGAAGGGATCGAACTAATTGACATGAAAGAAATGTACGAGCAACTCAAAGAGAACATTATCAAGCAAATCGGTATTGATGCTTTCCGGACTATTGAAACTGCACTCGGAAATCCAAAAAAGCAAAAAGAGGTTCAAAACAAGGTCAGGGCAGAGGTTAAGAGGCTTAGGGAACTCAAGGAAAAATTAAGGAATTTTGATGTCTTCCATTCACTGATTGACTATCTGACCGAGGATATCAACCCCAAATTTGATGGAGTCACTGATGTCGAGGGTGGACGGGTCTCCCCATTTTATGAAATGCTTGAAGGGCAACTCAAACATGAAAAGCCAGAAACAGAAACTTCGGCGAGCCAAACTGACTTCAAAGATGATGAAAAAACTAAAATTGCTCAAGAGCTCCATCAGAAAATGCATCTACGAGCATTGCTCTTAAAACAAGAAATGGCCAGAAAAAAAGAATTGGCAAAATCCAATACTCTCATCAAAGAAGTTAATCAAAATTTGATCGACTATGTTGATGATGACAGACAACTAAAAATGGCAAACTACTTAAGTGCATATAAGGAACGTAGCAACAAAGTTATCAAAATGCTCAAAAGAAAAACCATCAAACTTGGGCGAGGAAACTCTAAAATTGAAAAGGCTCACGTCGAAGATACCAAAGCAAAGCTTCAAAATATCATTGAACAACCCCTGGAAAGCCTCATTACTCTCAAAACAGGAACTCCTGATCTCCCTCCTCTCTCACAACCTTCTGAAGATGATTCCAATAAACGCAATTTTAAGCGCAGGTTGCAAATGAGCTCGACTCATATGTATAGCACTCGAACCACAAAGGTCTCAATGTTTTCTCCTCAATATAAACTTCTTCAAGAGCCAGATTCTGCTTCTGCAGTTTTCCAAAATAATGTCATTTCCAATCGGAAGCACTACTTCTCCCATCGGAAATTAATGAAAAGTACTCTCCCTGATAACTCAAGTGACGGAAGTTCTATTTATCCCTCATCCTCCCGAAAAACCCAATTCTTTGGAACTCAAGTGAAAAATAAAACTCACCACCTTTCATTTGGAAAGTCGATAGATGGAATTCAAGGCATGCTAACCGATTTATCGATGACGAATCGTGAATTCAAAACTCAACTCAATACATCCAAGGAAGAAATTGGAAAATTTTACAAATCAAAAATTGGCTCCATGCAAAAATCTGATGTCCCAGAATCCTTAAAAATTCAGGTTCAAGTCAGTAATGCCAAAAATAATTCTGCAAAAATCATGCGAATCACCAAAAAAGTCCTTCAAGACATATATGATACCTAACTTTATTATCGGATTTAAAAATTATCCTGTTCAATCATTATTAATAAACTATTTTTCATGTTTTGTTTTGTACTATATTAATGAAAACAGAACTTTTTTTTAACAAAAAATTTCTCATTTTGAAAAAATAGAGAAAATAGTCATAATTCTGATTATATAAGCATTTCGCTGAACTTGATAAAAAAATTTTATGATTAAGTAAAAAAAAGGAGTTACAATCAACTCTTAAGAAATCCACGCTTTATAAATAAAATTTGTCCCAAGTAGTTTTTGCTTTATAAGAGTTTGAGCATCATGTCCTTAAATTCTTTATAAGAAATCTAATTAGAATTAAGTTCTCTAATCTCAAAAAATTCATTACTTTGTCATCACCATTTTGATCAACTTCGTGAATGAGATCACTCCAGACTTTTTCATCAACTTCTGTGTTGTTACCAGGATTAAAGACTTCTTTGAGCTCATCTGCTGTCAAATATCCATTTCCATCCTTGAAACAGTATTTTAGTTTTCATTTCATAAGAAAAATATCCTACTTTATCAAACAGCTTGAAAACAGCTTCAAGTCTCTCTTTTGACAACAATTTTTGTCTATTCATTGTTGCCATCACAAACTCTGTGTAATCAATGGCCCCGGAATTGTTATTATCAACTGCATTCAGAATTGCCTCAACTTCAATTTCTGCATTCTCCAATCCCAATATTTTCTGATAACCTGTAATCAATTCTTCTCTAGACAATTTTCCATCACCATTTAAATCTAATAATTGGAAAGTCGTCAAAAGCTGGCTCTTCTCTTCTCTTGTTGCAAGATAACTCACAAGGAAGATCCAAGTAGCATCTTGTAATTTTCTGCCAGCCTTTAATTAAGAAGTTAGCAATCACAGTAGAATTCTTTCAAGGTACTCTAAATTGTTTCAGATTCATCAAGGTTGAAACTGTTAAAGGCTTGTCATAGCTTGCTTCGCCAAGGACCAGCTTGAACCAAGGATCATTTAGAGCCTGTTCAGCGCTGTATCGATGGTTTGGATCATATTCCATCATCCTTTTAATGAATTTGATCGCTTCTGGTGAAATACCCGACCATTCAGCTTGATTGAACTCATATTTTCCACTCAAAACTTTGTCAACGATAATTTTGTCATTATCACCATTGAAGGGAGGATATCCACAAAGTAGGATGTAGAGAATCACTCCGCATGACCAAATATCACACTTTTCAGTGTACTTTCTTTTTAACACTTCAGGGGCAATATAATATGGCTTTTGAAATGGTTAAAATCGCTCAAGAATTAGCAACTTACTGTTCCAAACTTTTGGTTCATTTTTGAATTGGGAGTATAGGCTTTAGAAGTTCCGAAATCAATAATCTTCAACTGGGCATCATCTCTCTTGGACTCATAAAGAATATTCTCTGGCTTCAGATCGCTATAATATTTATTGGATTAAAACTCTCAAAGCTTCTCCTTCTTACCGATGAACGATGTTGTTTTGGTGACAATAATTGACTGCAGACAAAATTTGTTTCATTGCCTGAGCAGCTTCCTTTTCACTGAAACTCTTCATTTCCGTGATTTTGTCAAACAACTCGCCTCCATTATAAAACTCAGACACAATGTAAAAGGCCTTGTCATCTTGATAAAACTCCATAATCTTCATGATATTTGGGTGATCCTTTTCGAGATCAGTTTTCAAAAACATTGATAAAATTACAAGTCCTCGGAGAATATTCACTTCATTGATCAGTCTGTCGTGATCCTCCTTATCTGAAGCATCCTTGTAAATAATTTTGACTGCTCTTAAAACGTTTGTCTTTTTATGCAGAGCTCTTCTCACTTCTCCATAAGCTCCTATTGAGAATGGCTAAACCAGAGTTCTGCAGAGTCTCTATTTACCTTTTCCGATTGCGGGAGCCAGCAAACTATATTCCTTACTGATGTTTCCGCTCTTTTCTCGAATAAAGTCCAAATGAGTGATCTTAAAGTCCTTCAAAGAACTAATTTCTAATCATCAAGCATTAAATATAATGCTAAAATCTCAAGCTTTACCTCTCGCAGCTGGAGATTTTCCATCATTGCTTGTCTGACTTTTCAAGTTGATTTCATTAGTTCCTGTTGTAGTGTTGGCTTTGAGTGTCGCATTGCCTGGAGCCTGTTTGGATACACCGCATCCCATTTCTCGTATATGATTAAAAGAAGTTTTTTATTTTAAATAGGTTGTAATCTCAGTGAATTCCATTGGGCAATTCAATAAACTTCATTAAAATTAAATGGTGATATTTTCTTTAAAAAATAATTTTTAAAGAGAACAGAGACGAAAAAAAATCCCAAATATTCAAAGAATGCCATAATCGAACCCAATTATTTCTGGAGCTGTTAAGTCAGCTGATGTACCATCTAACATCTCATCAAGGGCATTTTTAAGAAAATAGAAAATCGCCGCCTTCAACTTTCTCGCGCTCAAACCAAGTTTTTTTTCCAAATCTAATTATCAAAGAAAAAAGATATTTTTCATCAGTGCTTTAATTAAATTCCGCCATCCACGTTTTAATATGGTCTCTTTTTTTTATTGTTCAGTCCATCATCTAATCAAATTCTCGCTACTCTTTTTTTCTTCAATCAGAACTTCTGATCCTCAGCATTTCCTCTTTGAAAGTATTCCTTTGATAAAATTGATACTACATTTAGGCATCCTTAACCGACTCTTTTCGTTTCCTAAAGATCTTTGCAAATTGTATTATTTGAATTGGCCACGATGGACTGAGTTCGATGGAAGGGTTTACTGATCCTTTGAATAGTCTTTTTCGCTTTAATTTATCAAGAAAAACATTAATCCTCTACTCGAGGAAAAACTTCAACAAATGAATCAAGGGGTTTTTTTATCGCAATGTTTTTTTCAAATACTCTCAAGTCTTTTTCCTCAAGAAATTTTTGATTTTGAAAAATTGAAAAGAAATAAATTTGATGAATTTCTCTTTTTCAAAAAAATTCTTTTGAAAAAAATTTCTCAGGAAAAATCCCATTGAAAAAGAAAGGTGAAGTTTATTCATGATCAAAAAATCTCCAAAACTCCTTTGACGGAGGAAAAAACTCATCTTGAGGATTTTTGAGTAATCAACAATTTCAAAGAAAAAACTGAAAAAAATAAAAAGGAGAATTTTTTTCTCTGTAAAATATTCATTCGAAAAATTTCCTTGGAGAAAATTCAAATGAGAGATTGGGAAAAAAATTTTCCAAAACATCTGACCTTCAAGGAATAAAACAAAGAAATTTCTGGCTTCTCTTCAAAAGAGGATAATATTCTCTCACATATTCGCTCACATATTTTCTCACGAAGCAAAAATGATAAACTAGATGATATTTTCAGAAAATAAAATCAGAATAAAAATTTCTGTTATTTACTTTTCAATTACTTACAAGGTCTTTCGATGGCCTTTCTTCTAACAAATCTTCTCAAGTATCGAAACAGTATTGCTGTCAATGTGTTGGATGATGATGAAGATTATGAAAGGCTCGCACAGAAAAGAGATTCTCTGAAACCAGAATTTTTTCGTCAATTATTAGATGAAGCTATTTATAAAACAGCTGCCATTGACCAAACTGATATTGGAGAGAAAGCGAATGGAGAAAGTACCAAGTTAACAGAGCTCAAGTATTTTCTCAAAGACACAAATATTTTTGATAGCAGACCTGAAGATCTCCAAAATCCAAGTTTAAATGGTAAAATTTTTTCGAGAACCATTATCAATAAGTATGAAATAGGAGAAAAATATATCAGCTATCAGTATAAAATTAGAGGATCCGTAAAATTGAAGCAGCAACTCAAAATTAATGACACTTTGACTGCAATTGTCGCTTTATTCGGATTATTTGTTGCAATTTTTGTGGTATTCAAGTTTCAAAAATGAATTGGGAATAAATTTTTCTCTCTTTAGAATGACGTGTATATCGACAATTCACGAGCCCTAAATGAAAAAACGTTCATATTAGAAACTGCAGTCAGTATTTCTACTCTCATCCTGGGTAAAATCATTTTCATGCTTAAATCAAAGAAAATTGTTAGCTGGATTTCTGTACAGACACTATAGTCTTCATTATGAAATTGAAAAGGTCGACTATGGATATTCTATAAGTAAAATCTCAATCAAATTCATCCATTCACTCCATAGAGTATTTTTGGCAGACAAAAAAACTCAAATGGTTTCTTCTGGAGCTGGCAATCAATATAATTCATTTACCTCCAAAAACCAATTTTGATTTCCAAATGAGTATTATGGATAAAGAAGTGACCTATAGCGCTCTTGATCTCATCTCAGTCTTCATGACTACAAGGTGAAAAATAAAACGCTCTCCGAAACTAAATTCTTCAATAGGATATATCTGTTATGCCGACTTTATGCTTTGTATTCACAATGGACAAAAGGAACTGCAGCCTATGCTTGCGAAATCAATGAATGTACTGCAAATACTCTTTTTGCAATAAAAGCTGGCTTCAAAGAAAACCCCTATTTCTATTTAACTTCCACTATGTTTCTTGGAACCTTAGTTTTTGGTCTCTGCGTCCGAACAGTTGAAAGGTTTGTATAAATTCCACAATAAAACTTAATAGTAGTTAGACCTTTTTATCATAATTTCCAGCCTGACAATGATGAACTCTATACTTCTCCAAAGTATCAAGACTTTAATTCTGTCTGGAACGTTTTTTGGCTTGTCTTTGTAACTATGGCTACCGTGGGATTTGGAGACTATTATCCAATTACAATTTTTGGAAGAATTATTATTGCTATTGCAGCACTTGCAGGAATCTTCAATACATCATTAGTCGTTTACACACTTGCTTTATCATCGTCCCTTGATGATTCAGAAACAAAAGCATTTGAAGTTATCCGAAAACTCAAGGAAAAAAATAACGTCAGAAATCGTGCAGCTGTTGTTATTACCAACTGTGTGAAAAAAATGGCATTGAAAAATATCCTCTCAAAATCTCAAAAAGAAGAAAAACTCGCAATAGCGAATCGATCTTTGGAAATCGCATTATTCAGATTTCGAACTGCTCAAGAGTAATTTTTTTCTTTGTTCAATTATTTATCCCTCTTTCCTTATAGTGCAAGAAAAGATACACAATTATCTGTTGATCAGCAATTAAAAGAGCTGATAGAAAATGTTAAACTTGATATTAAAACCATAAAAGCTGATCTTATTATCCTTGAGGAGATTGGAGAAAAATTAACAAGCATTGAAGATTATAATCTTCGAATTATTAGAAAATTAAATCAAGAATACTCCACTCTCTTGGTATTTTGTACCTCTTGCTTCATTTATTTCTAACTCCCTACTTAGTATATAAATAGACTCTTGGATGTTTTGAAAAAGACAAAGAGTTCAAAAATTAAAGATCAGTCAGTTGATAAAGAAGAAGCAAGCACGCCAAAAAATAATTCTCTTGTAAAACAAGAAAGAAGTCCCAAATCAAGCAACAATTATTACGAAACGAATTTGATTCGAAATATTAAAAAGGTTAATCTAAAAATCAAAACAAATTTTTCTGTTTACGATCAAACTCACTCCCTTCTGCATGATCAATCAAGGGTTCCTTTTCAGCCTTCAACTCCCCTGTAAAATCTTTTTACAACTTGTATTTTTATTACCATTATGCCTTTAAACAATAGAATGAATTCAAAAAAGAGGGTCGAAGTTTAGTTTAGTTTGAGTTTTAAAGGAATGAATTTTCTTATAAGTTTATAAAGGATTTTTTTTAATGTGAGTCCATTAGTGGTATAGATAAAATGTAAAGACTGAAGAGATCAATGCGGTGTATATATATATCATACTTTCTTATAGGCACTCAAGCATAGGGGTTAGAACAATTATTGGTCGTTTCCTTCTTCTTCACCTTCACCTTCCAATTCGGAACTCCACAAAGTCAAGTTGTCTCTGATCAATTGCATGATGGTGGTTGAGTCCTTGTATTCATCATCGTTCAATTCTTCGATTTTAGCGATGGCATCATCGAAAGCTTGCTTGGCAAGACTGCAAGCTTGGGTGGGATTGTTTAAGATTTCGTAGTAGAAGACGGAGAAGTTCAAAGCCAAGCCCAATCTAATGGGGTTAGTTTCCTTTAATTCGTTGGTGGCAATGCTGGTAGCTTCTTGGTAAGCAGAGAGACCGCCTTGGGAGATCTTAGATTGTTGTTCACCGGTGGAGCATTCAGCGAGGTATCTGTAGTAATCACCCTTCATCTTTAAGAAGAAGACCTTAGATTCGGGACTGGTGCAGTTCTTGAGGACGGCGTTGTCGATCAAGTTGAGAACATCGTTACAGAAATTGTCGAGTTCTTGCTTAACCTTTCTCTTAAATTCCTTAATGAGGTTTGTGTGACGGCCACCCTTGCTTTCTTCCTTTTGTTCGATAGCTTCGAGGGCTCTCCAGGCGGTTCTTCTGGAGCCGACGGAGTTTTTGTAAGCGACGGAAAGGAGGTTTCTTTCTTCGACGGACAAATCGTTTCCTTGTTGAACAACTTGTTTCATGTAGTTCAACATATCTTCGAAACGTTCAGTTTGTTCACTGACCTTAGCCATATAGACGAGTTCTTCTCTAGCGAGTGACATGATGCCAAACAAGTTTTTAAAATTTTTTGATTTGGTTTGAAATTATAAATTTTTATTTATTTTATGATCTCTAAATTTAAATAAATCAGAATCTTCTAGAATAGCCATAAGCTTATTTTTATATCTAAAAGTTAAATCCCCGCCCTTTCCGCATGGACATGCAGAATAGATCCACTTGATATCATTTTTCAATTTTTATTTGACCAAACTGAGCCCAGAACCCTCGTAACTTCTTTTTCAATATAAATTAATAAAAAAAGTACATGTGTTTTAATCAATACATCATCATTTTTCAAATTTTAAATTATTTAGTTCGGAATTCAAATATTATTTAATTAAACAAGCTTTAATTTAAACTATTTTGCCTTTGATTATTCATTGTAATTCCTCAACTCTGAAACGTTTAAATTCAAAAAAATCCATTCCCTTGTTTGAAAGTCAGCAAAACCAACTGCCTTTCTCATGTGATATCTTGAAATTGTGGCAAAATTCAAAACTATTACGGAAAACGCACTCTTTTCGAGTCCCTTGTCCAAAACATGCACCTTTTCACTTTGAATTGTTTTCCTAACTGAACCAAGTAATTTTTTAAATCTAAAATTTTCCATCTGACCCTCGCCACTCTCTTCTTCCGCGTTGGAAATTCTTTATTTCAAAGTTCAGACAAATACTGAGGAGACAACGAAACCATTTGTTGTTAATTCTTCTAGTTTTTTTTATTCTTCAACCACAAAAAAAAAATATTTCTCATCATAAGGAACAGACATTGAAGACAATACAATCAAGATTTTTTCAAAATCATTCTTCTGAAATTATTCTAAAACTTGGTTTGAATTTATAATTTAGACTAATCAGAAGAATGCCTTCCAGCACTTTATTTGACAAAAAAGCGGATAAGAAAATGGTCTCTCTCCTCTGAAATGAGCCCAGCTGAAGTTGGACTTTGCTGAGTTCAGAATAAAACGCTCAAAGATTTAAATAAAAAAATTGTTGAGATTTAAATTCTTTTGATTCAAAATCATTTATTTCAAAAATCAAAAAGATGTTCAAAATCAGAAACACTTTTTGAACACCAGATGAGGCTCCACATTGCCTCTCATGAGCCTAGAAATAAATCATAATATTACATTTGAGTTTCTGAAGATTGATATTTAGCTGGAAAACATTCAAATTTCAAAGGATTTACAATGAAAAGAAACAAGCTGAATTCGATTTTTATGAGATGGTTGAAAAAAGAAGCTCTTTCGCTTGCAGAAAGAAGTCACAATAACGTTTGACTTGAGAAACTCTTTTTTAGTCTATCAAATAACTGTTAGAAAAGACATTTTGAATTTGGATATATATTTAGAAAATTACCAGCAAAACTAATATACTTGAAGAAATCAGTAAATCAACGATTTCAACTAGTCTTGAGTAGTATTCACTCAGTAAATTGTATAGAAAAAAATTGTAAAGAATGAGGAATAAAATATCAGCGCACAGTACAACTCAAAGTGAATTTTTTTTCCATCTCATTTCTCTTGGAAATACTTGAGATCTCAAAATTCACATGAATTTCTTTCCTTGGACTCAGAGGTCGAAAAATAAACTATACTGTAAAATTTTGAGATCCTTTTAATTTGGCTTGAAAGATCTCAAATGAATTTATTTAATCTGGAATATGAGTTAATATTTCTTGTCTTTTCGGTAACCCGTTTCTTTTGTTTCTTTGAGATTTTTTTTGTTTGAGATGGAAATTCTTCTCAAAATTATTTCATCCTGATCATGGGGAAAAAGTTTCAAGAAATCTTTAAAACAACACTTGAGATTTTGCTAGAGTCTTCATATAATAGGTTTTTTTGGAAATTAAGATAATTGAGAGTGATTCAGACATATCTTCTTCATATTATTAAAGTTCTTCCTAAAAAAGTGAAACTTGGAGAAATATGAATATTTAGAATGAAGAAAAGTTGAGAATTCTCTCTTAATATCACTAAAAACATGTTTTTGGAGATAAAATTTCAGAAAAATTTCTTTTCCAGCAAAAAATGAAGAGAGAAGTTAAAAAAATTCAAAATTTTCCAAAATAATGTTTTTTTCATAAAATCTTTATAAATTCATTTTCGTCTTCAAAAGTTGGAAAAAGTATATTTAGGTTGAAAATCTATTTTTCTTCAAGTTATGTAAAGTTCCAGTGGTTATACCTCGACAAGTTAATATCTTCTTCATTCAGAGAACCAGTCTTGATCTTCTTCATACAACTGAATCCTCTCTCAATTTCTATTTCTGCATTCGTTGTGAGCAAAGCGGCATAAATTTCAACCAATTTCATTCTCACCTCAAATCGATGTTTCAAAAATTCTTCTGTCAAGAGAGAATGAAGGATATCACCTTCCATTTTTTGCATTCAACTCTTCAAATTTGCAAATTTTAAATTATTCCATTCCATCATCACAAGCTCTTGGTCTAAGAAAACCTTTTGAAAAATGAAATTCTGACTAGAAGTCTAAATAAATAAATCCTGAGGAAAATTCCTGATACTAAAAATTTGCAAAAAAGAATGAAATTTTTTTGAGGAAAAGTTTTTTATTAGAGGAAAGAATATTTTATTCACCAGCAATGATAATGAAAATGGTTACTTACTTAAATACAGACAGATACAGTTTACTTTTCTCCTTGCATAGTTTTAAGCAACATTTCACTTCTGCTTTTACCAGGCAATTGCTTCAAGAATGCTGGTCTTATTATTCTGTCATACAATAAATGGGATGTGAAAGCTGCGATGATGTGAGCAGAGATATATAAAAACAATAATTTGAAGTTCAAACCGCTGAAATTTGTGATTGATCTTGCGAGCATGGCTGAGAAGGCAACTGAAGGGTTGATCACGCCACCTGTCTTGTCTCCAAGAGCCATTGAAGCCAAGAAAACACAGGCTGAGACCAAAGATCCAACGATTGCTGGGTCATGAGCTTGTCTATACACATCACTGCAGAGAATTCCGACGACTGAGCACAACACCAAAGTGTAGATAAATTCGAGGATGAAAGCTTGAGTCAATGTGATGGAAGGACTTGGTTGAATTTCGACAAGCTTTGATGGGCCATGGATAATTGCAATCAAGACACCAGCTAAAATTCCTCCGACAACTTGGGCAAAAATGTACTTGAAAACCTTTTCTGGGTTCTTCAAGGAGGATCTCTCACTTCTTATTTGGTTCAAAGCAAGTGTGATTGTTACAGCCCCATTGAGATTTGCACCAGAAATCTTTGCTGCTGCCACAACAGCAACGAGGAAAGAAAGGGAAATAGCGAAAGCAGAAAAGACAAAGATATGTGCCAATTGGATAACTGCAAGAATAATGAAGGATCCAACTGCCTCCATGACATACATACCCCAAAGGCGATCGGCCAAAAGATTTTGCATCCTATTCGATAGTTATCTTTTAATTGAAAATTTGTTTAATTAAAATTAATATTCACTGAATTAAAGAGGATATAAAATTGAAATTCATAATCATATTACATAACATTAATAAAAAAACTAACGGATTAGTAATCAATGTTTCCGAGGACATCAAAGAAATATTTAATAACATTATGCATATCTTTTTCCTTCTCAAGCACTAGAAAAATGGCTGACTTCCTTTCATCTCAGATCCAAAATAATTCTATCTCTTTACCTCTCTCTCGTACCATTTATTTTTAGAATTTAAACGACTACTACTTTCCAAAAAATTCGAAAGCACCAGTTTTTATTCAATCAATTATTCAGCTAAACTTTTTTGCTTGAGACAATAATCCAGACATTTTGAAAAAAGAGAAAACTAGAAAGATATGAGTATAATCAAGACTTCAAATTTTTTGAGTCCGAGACCTGGTTTGAGCAGGAATCCTTCTGAACCTCCACCAAATCTTTTGGCCAGTGGAATTATGGAAAAGAAAGACAAAACTGATAAACCTCAAAATTCTCAAGCCAAGGGATATACTGAAAAAATCACTGCGCTAAAGTTCATCTTGTTTGTCATCTATGTGATCTCATTCTTACTGGTTATCAATATACATTTCAATTTTCCACAAAAGTTCAACATCAATACAGCAATTTATCAATTTTTTCTCAACCAGATTGAGGATTTTGATACCTATCCTGAGATTACGGTTGATAAAATGCGTTTCTATGATATCTCATCTGCAACCAACATTACTAGCTGGATTAAGCAGAATGTCATCAATGGGCTTTATTCAAATATTAATGGAGGTTTGATCACAGATAGCAATAAAGAGAATAAAATCATGTATCCTCCGATTACGCCGCTCAGAATCGTCCAAAAAAGAGCGAAAATCAAATACAAACCATCTAACGAAAATTTCCCAATGTCATGGGATCTAAATGCTCAATCCGACAATACAACAACCTATGGTTCAATTAATACAAACATCACTTATTCCGATTCAAATGGTATGAATTTATTGACTCCTGAAAAAAATCTAACCTCACCACTATAGACGGGTTTAATATTACGATACCAGTGTCAGTGCTTGAATTGGATGAAGCAGAACAAATGTTTGATAATGCAACGGAGAATGGATATTTTGATTCTCAGACACGTGATATAACTGTTGATTTCACTGTATTCGACACAAGACTTGAACTGGCAACTTATTTTCAAGCTGAGTTTCAATTTTCTCCTTCTGGAAGAATTGGCAAACTAAATCACGAAATTGTCTCCTTTCCAGTCAGGTTCTATACTGATACCAAGGGAAGAGCTACCATCTTCTTTCAAATTCTTTTTGTTGCTCTACTTTTCTACTACGCCTACAACGAGCTAAACAACGTCAAGAATCATATATCAAGCATGTTTTATGAAAGACTAAAAGCTGACCAAGGTCATGGGGCTGTCCAAAAAATACAACTTGAGGCTTCAAAGTGCAAAGATCGAGCCAAATTAACAATCAAAGGCATCGCAAACCATTTACTAGATCCTTGGCACTTCTTCAATACTCTTATTATTGTGTGTTCATCAGCGATCGTAATCATTTGGCTGACTATTGTCGCCAAAAACAGACTCTATCACCTCCTTCAAGCTTACCAATCCCCTACTGAAAACATCGACGTCATCTACAGCTCCAATGATGAGATGCAAACCTTAAAGAAGCAAACAGTCAGAGTCCTTCAGTTTGCAGCTATAAATATCCTCATAATGATGGTCAAATTCGTCCAATACCTCTCCTTCCTTAGTATGAGGATGAAGGCTCTCTCACAAATAATTGGAGAGATTACAGCTCAACTGACTTACTTCTTCATTGTATTAGGAGTGATTCTCGTGTCGTTTACTTATATGATCTACAATTTCTTTGGAGATTCAATTGAGGAATTCAAAAATCCTCTCAAAATCTTTCGATACTTGATAACTGGCCTCAACTTTGACTACAGTCAAATCGACAACATGTTCAAATTTGATCGAAATGCCACCATCATCTTCCACATCTTATTCATTTTAATTGTTATATTCATTCTCTCCAATCTGTTTTCCGTTTATGTGATTCGAGGTGTCGATGAATACATGAAGCAAAGAAGAATAGCACAAAAAGCAAGTCAAGATATCAAGAGAAACCCATTCAATTTCAGGCCTCATCCAGTTTGGAGATTCAAGAATTTCCTTACCCAAAAACTACCTCTTTTCCTCTACTCTCTCTCTTCAAAGGAAAAAGCCGTTCAAGAGCGGCAAAAAATTGATAAAGAAAACAAAAACCTTGAAAAGCAGCTCAAAAATCACAGGCATCTCCATTTTGATATTGATGTTGAAGACTCCACTCAATCCATGACCAAATTTGATCCTTTCTTCAATAACGAAGCCTCTATCCTCAAGCACAAGCAAAACCAAAAAGTCAAAGCGGTCAGAATCATCTGGTCAGTTGTTGCTGTCTGGATCAGCTTTGTATTTCTTCAAATTATAGCCACAAATCATCATAAAATCACAGAGGGCTCCAATATCAAATCCACTTTGAAATTCATGTTTGAACAAACAAATATCAAACAACAACGAGCAGATGGACAAGTTGGGAATTTCTCTTCAGATATTAGTATTTCTAATCTCAGAAATCCTCATGACATAGTGAACTGGGTCACTTCTCTGTTTGTCAATTATGCGAGCGAAAATTCTTACACACTCTCAGATAAAGGAGAATATGCGGGGTATTATGTTCAAGACACCAACTTTTTAATTAGCGACCAGTATCGACTCTCAATCCGAAAGAGAACTCTTGAACAAGTCGAATCAGATACTTACAATGGCTATTCAAACTTTGTGTTTACCGATATTTTTCAAGCTGATGCCAAAAACCCCAAAGGAGAATCCACTTCTCAAGTTCAAGGATCCAGTACAGGCACTTTATACAATTTTACAGAGTCAAGTGGATATCATAATGCCGGAGGTTATATCCTAACAAGCTCAATTGCAGATTTCTCAGATTTGTTTGCAAACATTAAGAGCGATCGATTTATCAACTCAACCATCAATTCCATCGTTATTGATTTCCCCTTATTGAATATCAACACAGAGGATGTCATTTACATAGCTCTCATATTCGAGCTTCAGGATGGATTCAATATCAAAACTACCATGTCAATTGATTATATTGGCTTAGCCTTTTACGATACAGCTGGTGGTGTCTTTATTGCTATCCTTGAAATCTTGACAATCTTGTGGTTCATTTTGTTTTCCCGGCAGCTTTACCGTCGTTTAAAAATAAGCAATGAGCACTATGATTTCTGGTACGCAACTCACATATTCCATCTCCCTCAGGTTGTCAAAGATCAAAGAGAAAAAAAGAACCCAGAGTATCTCAGAAAGTTTGCTTACGTTGTTGGTTTTTCAAATTTCCTCAACATCCTCATCTTGATCTGCTACTTCTTGTCTATGATTTTCTGGGTCAGAAATTTAATTGGAGTAACAATAATCAACAAAAATATCGATAAGTTCCACAACGATGATCCTGAAGCAGATAACGATCAACTCCTCTCGAGTATAACGACCTTGATACCTTGGTTTGATGCCTCAAAATTCCTTGAGAGTTTTGTTCTTTTCTTGACAACCATCAAACTTTTATACTACTATTCCAATTTCTCTCCATTTCAATTTTTAACTCTTACCATCAGAAAAAGTCTCGAATGGATTTGCTTCATGTTTATTATCTTGATTATTTACGTCATTGGCTTTGGATTGTTTATGCAAATGGTTAAAGGAAATCAGACTGAGACCTATAGTCAGTTTTTCCAATTGCTTGTTGAGCAAATGCAGGCTGTCAATATGATGATTGTCGGAGAAAAACAATTCATCTCTGAAAATTACGGAACCTTCATTACTCTTATTTTCTACATCCCCTGGGTCATGTTTGTGACTTATATTGTCGCTGGGATGTTTAATGGTATTGTCTATAACTCATATAGAGCTGCAATCAAACATCAACAAGAAATGGAGTTGTATAAAACAAATTTATCCATTCAAGATTTTTTCACCATAACTATCGAAAGACTCAAAAGGAAAAAATCCAAAGATACTCAACAGAAAACTGCTCACTTCGAAATCAATGACCAACTTCGCAATAAATTCAATTCTCAACAAGTAACTTGAATTTCTTTTTTCATCTCACCCCTCCCTAGGTGTTTAATGAGTTTGACAGGGCAATAAATTTAGCATATGATATTCGAGACCCAAAAACTTGGGCAGCAAATTGTATCAACATTATTAAAAGCGAAAATGAGCATAGGAAAAATATGAAAACTACTTCCAAAGAAATATTGAAAGCGAGCGTTGTTGATTTTGACCAAGAAAAACATACTCACAAAAAAATCATGAATGATAAAGAAAAATTATCTCATTTCGAACTGAGACTTCAATATTGGAATTATTTCAAATCTGGCAATGATATGCTTTTGCAACATATGCATTCACTGAACCAAGGCATCAATTTACTCGAAGAAAAAGTTAATGATCCTGAAACAAAAGCGCTTCAAAGAAATGCAGATAATAAAATCAATAAATATATTCTCGAATTAGAAGCTAAAATCTCCCAAAATCTCAGTGACATCCAAAACATGAAAAGAACCCTCGATCAATACCAATCCCAATCCTAATGTAACTATATATGACAAAGACATATTTATTCTATTTGTATTTCTAATTAAGAACATCTGTCCGCCAAATGAAAAAAAAAATATAAATTTAATTATTTCCCTCCTTTCCCTTTCCCATGGCAGAAAAAAGTCTCTATTTGACGCAGCAAATTATTTCCAAGTTGAGTGTCTTTTATGTTACAATAAACTCCCAAGAAGCAGCTTCAAAGCTGGCTTCAGTTTTGTTAGAGAAAAAGCTTATTGCATGTTGCAATATGATTGGGAATACTGCTAATCCTATCACAAGCATGTACACCTGGAAAGATAAGGTCGAAACTGATTCAGAAATCCTCATGATGATTAAATCAAGAACTGAATTGCTTCCTGAAATCGTTGACACTGTCAAAAAAAATCACCCCTATGAAGTTCCAGAAGTCATTGCTTTACCCATCATTGGTGGTAATCCAGAATATATTCAATGGGTTCTCGATAATACTAAAGAGCCTCAGTCTCAAGAATAGAAAAATAGGTCTCTTTCATAATACAAATAAAATAATCGTCATAGTAAATATCAAATCATATTTACAAGATAGAGAGTATTTTGCATAAAACATCTTGTTATTAAAAAAATATTTCATTTCAATTCAATTCAAACTTTTTTAAGAAAAGAAATTTCGCAACATTCCTTTGATTCCGCCTTGTGCTTCTTGCTGTTCTTCTTTTTCTCCTCCTCCTCTTGAACTTTTCGCTCCTGATTGATTCAATTTATTCTCTTCGATTCTCTTTTCATAGATATTTCGGCTTTGAGATTGAGACTCACCACCCAAGTTTAATTTTCCTTGACTCATCAGGTTTTTCTTGCCATTTTGAGACCTCAACATTTCTCCAAGTTTTGCCCACTGCTGATTTTTCTCCTTTCCATCCAGTGAAGGCATTCCTCGACTTTCTTTTGTCAATTCCTTTGGACCGCTTCCTGCTGTCTCCTGGAATGATCCCTTCTTTTGTAGTGTACTTGGCTTTTCATATATCAAATAATTATTATTCTTTTCAAAATTCTTCAAGTTTCCTCCACCTATGGGGATATGGAATTAGGGTTTTCTTTCAAATAAAATTCTCTTACCTCCTCTGATGGGTTTGATGACATGATTATCAGAAGTGACCATTTGATCTCTAAGCCATTGAGGAGTTTTACTATCAACTCCTCCTGCTTGAGTTCGTTCTTTCTTTTTGGGAACTAATTCTTGAGTAGGTTTGGGTCTAAAGTGTTTGAGAATCTCAAGTTCCGTTGAAAGTGTATTCAAATTGTTTTGTAACAACTGAATCTGTGATGTCTTGTCTTCTAACAAATCCTTTGTCTCATCATAGCTTTCTCTCAATTGGAATATCTCTTGACTCAACTATGGTGATTTGATTTGAGAAAAATACTTATCCAAAAATAATTTACTCTTTGTCTTTCTAAAGCAAGTTCTCTAACTTTGTTTTCAGCTTCATAAACTTTCTTTGGTAAATCCGTTCCAAGTATAATCCTGTGAAAATTGTCAAAAATTAAAATATTCTATGGGGTTACTTTTGCATTCTATCAGCTTGGTATTTCAGGTCAGAAATTTGTTTGCTTTTTTCTAACAATTCTTTATCTTGTTCTTTCTTTGTATTCTCAATCTCATTGATTTTATTCTCCTATTGAAAAAAAAATTAGAACCCCATCCAAAGGTGAATTTCCAAAATACCAGGAGTGATTTCAGTTTTGATATTCTATCATCGCTTTCTTTCAATTTTTCAGCATGTTGATTATTCAAGACTTCGATCTTGTGATTAAATCCTTCAACCTTCTTATCATAGATGACTTGATTCTTTTGACTCTATTCAAGAGATTAGGTTTCAAAATATTTCCACGGGTACTGTTTGTAAAAGCTCAGCGTTAATTTTGGATAACTTAGTTAAGGCTTTTCTTTGGATTGTAACAAGATTCTGAAGTTCAGAAATTTTGTTTTCATCGTTAGATAAGCCTTGAAGTCTTTGACAAAGTTCTTCTACACTTCCAAAAGAATCCATATCCAATCTGAAAGACTCCATCTCCCCCTCTGTTTGGTTTTCTTCCAATGTTCTCACTGGCTCAATCTCGTCTTCCAAACTCATAAATATTCCCTCAGTTTCATTCTATTGAGATATAAGAAAAATTCCTCTCAAAATGAATTATGTACATCGTTTAGTTGGTTAGATTTAGTGAGACTAACATTTTCACGTTTTGTGCTACTCACTTCAGAGTCTCTTAATAAAGCTTCAAGTAATGCTTCTGTATCTTTTGCAGCAGGAGATGCTTTTTCATTAGCTTTCAAATCTTTTTGAATCTCTTCAAGCATTTCAATTGTTTTTTGAATTGAGTTAACTAAAAAGGTCAGCTTTAAAACTTCCTCAAACCCCCTACTTATTAAATCTTCTTTATCTAATTGTTGCATTTGCTTAGCTTCTTCAGCTTCTTTGGATTCTTTGCTTGAAGTTGATGTTGGACTCTTTTCAACCAAATCCAGCATTCTCAAATTTTTGCTCACATACATAAAGTGTAAGTCAGATTTTAGTCGAGCAAGAGCTGTCAAGAATTTTTCCATCATTGCGCTCTTTTCTTGGTTCTCATTGCACACCTTATCAAACCTTTCTCTGAAATTCTCCAACGATTCAATATTTTTAGCGGTCAATTCATTCAATTGATGTTCATATAACATCACTTTTCCATTCAAATCATAAATCTCTTGATTTTTCGCTTTTATTTCATTTTCATATTCAGCTTTATATGCTCTGAGTTCTTGAAGCTCTTCAGTCATATTTGCAATTTGAATTTGTTGCTTCAAAACCTTGATTGATGCTGAGCTCTGTCCACCTGCTTGTGGTGAAACCTCTTTCGAACTCGGAATAACATTCTCCATGTTTTCAGTGGTTTCAACCGCCTCTTCTCCATCATCCTCTCTCTTAACTTCATCTTGAGTATTATTTTCATCTTCTGTAACTGCTGTCTCCCGATCTATGAAGGTAAAATTAAAATCTCATTTTAGTGAAACCTTTGGAAAGTGAGCTGAGGAAAGATAAATCAATGTTTTGGCCTTTAGCTAAAGCTTGGAGTTGCTTTTCAAGATTCTCAATAAGACCTTCTTGCTTCTTGATGGTCTTTTCAGCAGCATCTAATAACGCCATATACTCTTTTGCGCTTCTTTCGACGTTCATCACAACATTGTTCTTGATATTCTTTGCTCTATTACCGAATCTCAGAGTGGAAAGAGTTTCTTTGTCATTGTAACTGCACATAGATGCAGCTAAAATCAAACTTGTTTGCGAATTTCCACCCAATGATTCTTGCAAAAGTCTTGTCAGTTTGGAATCTCTGTATGGGACGTGAGTATTTTCCTTCTTTTCAGTCAGTGCATTGATAACCAAACCGAGGGCACTGAGAGATTTATTGATGTTCTTTGCTTCTTCAAGTTGCTGCCCAACGACGTTTGTTTTGGCAATTTTTTCAGAGCCCGCCAAATCCACAAAATATAATTTACCTTTAGCCCCAACGCGTTAAATTCAGAACTCATCAAAAAAGATTTACTATGCTTTGAAGCCTCTGTCGTTATGTTCTTTTGGATCAGATGCAAAATGAAAATACTGTGACTTCTTGAACTTCTCTCGTTCATTCTTGTCGCAGCAACTGTTCTGTTCTCTGAGCCCTTTTTGTGGACTTGTCTCATCTCCTCGGCGCTCGAAATGTAAACCTCAGTCACATCTTGCACAAATATGCCCTTGGTTTTGTCCTCCTTAATTTGCAAGTTCGTCTTCCTTGCTTTCAAAAATTACTGTTGAGCCCATTTTTTAATTTTACGATCAAGCAAATCATGCAGTTTCTCATTGTACAGTTCCAAAAAAGAAACCTTGACATTAAATTCAATCTCAGCACTCGAGTTTAATATCAGCTCAAACAAATGACCCATCATACGTGGGATAATGCCCTTCTTCTCCTCAGTATCAACAACTTCTGGACCCTTTACAAATTATTCTCTGAATTTCACACTGACCAAACCTCCATCGTAAATGTTTTACCACTTGATGTCTGTCCATATGCAAAAATTGTCCCGTTAAAACCGTCCATCAGCCCTATCATCCATAAAAATACCGCTTTCTCATCTTTTTACCTGTCAGTACCGGTTTGGCTACCTTATCATATACAATTGTTTGTGGAGTCTCGGGACCAAAGATATGATCAAATGTAAAATCATATGGTTTTTCTTCACCCGCAACCTCAAACCTTTCAACATAGAAAAATAGAAATATTGTACTTTAACTTTAATTGCAGTATCTGTGTAAGTAGTACAGCACTCGCCTCCGGTGGTAAGCTCTAATTTGTTCAAAGGCCTTAAACGGCAGGCTACTTTGATAGCAGTATTCTGAGCCTTCTTCATTTTTTCTCGCTGGATTGGTTAGATTAGTTATTATTAACTCACCTGCTTTTAACTAAACACTAAAGTTTAATCGCGCTAAACCGCTTAGAAATAAATTTGCATTCCATAACACTCTATTCCACTCTGAAACTTGTTTACTCATATCGTTATCGATTTTCATCTTCTGGGATATGATTTATTTCTTATGGTTTTCTTTTCTTTTTATTGTTTGACTATGATTTTTAGTTATAACTCAACGAATAGCACTTCCATATAGACAAAATTCTTTCAACCAAACCAACACCAAAATTGATACCGCTTTTTATCAAAAAAGGTATAAATCAAAACTCCTTATTTTTCCGCATAATCTTGGAAACCAAAACATCTCCAAAATAGCATCCATGATTTCCTAAAATCCTACCTCAACCTCAGAAGAAACTGACAAAATTTGATCATAAAACTCCTCCTCCTCCATTCCAACTGTTTTAATTCCTCTTTCTCAAATGGGAAATGGAAAAAATCTATATGATGAATTCTTCATACAAGACAGACACTTACAGAGAATCCAAAATCGCACCATAAATTCAGAATAACAGTTTTTCTGAGGGATTTTTTTTCCAAAGTTGACTTTTTATAAAGCGCTCATATTTCAAGAAAAATTGAACTCTTTGAAATCTTGAAAGCGGCGTATTTTTACATTTCAATCTTTTCATAATAAAATTTGGAAAAAATATGAAAATTATTTTTTCACTTTCACTTTCAGAAAATTATTTCTTTGATTAAAGTCGATAAAATTCCCTTTTCAGAGCTTTTCGAAACCTCATGATACTGCAGTTTTTTAATAGAAGTTTTCCCCCCTGAACTTCCCCTCTCCCAATTCAAAGTCAGGACAAAATATCAAATATCCCTCCCTGTTCAAAATCCAAACCAAATCTCTAATTCACAATATTCAAAAAGAGAGATATCGGATTTTATTAAGGTAGCGAGTGTATGATATTAAATTTATTGATTATAATCTAATATAGAGTTTTTCAGCGCTTTTATTTGTATGGGTGTAATCTACTGATATAATCTTTGGAAATAATTTTTATTGAATACGTAAACAAACAGAAATTAAAAAATTCAAAGCTTTTCTTTATAATGAACCAAAACGATTCAGATCATGAAAATGAAGGCGCTGCTTCCTTAGATCCAGGTTTCTCTGCTGCATTAGCAGGCTCTTTTAAGATGGATTATTTTACTGATACAAATTCAGCTGGCCTTAAAGGTACAAAAAAGGTTTTAATCTCGCCCTCTTACCCTCAAAGGCTCAGAAGAAGGCCAAGACAAAACGCCAAGGACACAAAGTATAACCAAAGATTCGAATACAAAGCTTGAAGGAATACTTGAAGGAAAAGGTGTTTTTGTCATGAATACACAACCAAATAGTGATAATTCAACAAAAAAAGAACTTCCTCCTGGTACTTAGATTTCTCTATGGGAATAATTGCTCATCTTTTGAAGTTGCAATTGGTAACGAGGAAGAAAATGATGAAGATAGTTCCCCAGAAATTAAAACAAGAGCAAGAAATGAAAGAGTTATATTTTCTCCCTCTAGTGCTCAAGTTTCAAACAGTCAAAAAAATTTCCCAAGAGCTAAAGATACCAGTATTCCTTCCCTCACTCTCCAATCAAACAAAATTATTTAGAATCCCAGAGTATATTAGAACGTAGAACAGCCTCCGATTTTGAAGCTCCAACCAGGACATTTTTAGAATCTGTCAGCGGAAGCATGATTTCTCCAAAAAACTCAAATTGTTCTCTTGATTCTCTTTCATTCTCTAATCATATTAGTGACTGCTTCTATCAGTATAACTTCAGAAAGTGTCACCTTTGTGGACAAATCTCAATGGACTGAAGATTTGACTTGCTATGTGTGTTCAAGAGCTTTTAGCAAAATGGATAGGATTTTTACTCATCATTGGTTCAATTTCTCTCTTCGAATAAAATGAATAATGATTTGACCTTAGCCGAGTCTGTGGAAGATCAGTTTGCGGAGACTGCAGCCTTAAAAAAATCAATAATGATAGAGCATGTGATGTTTGCTTCTACAAGACAAACTACAAAGCTCAAGAGGATTCCAGACAAGGAATGCTCCTTGATAGGATGAATAAAATCGAAGCTTATAAACAACAAATTATTGCAGCTGAACAAAAACTCGCTGAAATGAGTAAAAAGAAAAAAGAAATGGAAAGAACCATTTTGGAAGAACTTGAACAAAAAGCATCTGGTCTTCAAGTCCTTCAAGATGAAAAAGCCAAGAGACAAGAAGCTCTTCAAAGAAAAAAGAATGAAAATCAAACCTTAAAGGAGTCAGTCGAAGCTAACAGAAATTTCCTCAGAGAAAAAGAGGAAGAAACTCAAGAAATCAAAGAGGTTTTGAATATCATGTAATTTTGTTCAACTGACTTCTCTCATTCTCTATAAAATAGAAAACTTGAACTTGCTGAGAAAAAAGGAAATTTCTCATCCAAACAGGAAGAAGTTGATCGCCTTGCTTCCCAGAGAAATTATTACAGTCAATCAGTATTTTTGCATATTTTCTTAAATTATTAATATCCCATCAAGGTCTGTTCGACTGGTGAAGTTCAAAATAGTGACAGTTTTTATAGAGATGCTTATTACACCGGATCTTGCCATCCTAGTCTTCCTGGAAACGATAACAATTCCCCTCAAAATAAAAAGAGATAAATCCCTTGATCAATCAAGCCTTCGTTCATATTTGAATTGCTTTGTTTGACAGAGTTCTTTGTATGTCAAGAATATTTTCTGAAGACTAATTTTTAAACTAATCATGCTTGGTATATCACCTCACTAAATATCACAAACGGTATGCTTTCATATAGTCATCAGAAGAAATCTTAATAAGTTACATTCAATGTGTAAATTCTCTCTTTCCTATTATTATTAATCTGAAAATTTTCGAAAATCTTTTTCCAAGAGAGGAGATAGGTATTATTATCTGAAGATTAGTTAAAATTATAAATTAGAGGTAATAAGAGAAATGACCACTCCATCAAATCCAAACACAAACTCTACTCAAAATGCCGCTGGAAATCAGCCTGCTCCCCCAACTCCTAGCTTTGAAGTTCCCGAAGAAGTTCATAAAATGTATAAAGACACCACTGTCTTTATTCGTGACAAATTCTTCCCTCATTACAATCTTTACCAAGTAAATTGCCAGTTACATTCGTCTTTTAATTTCAGAGAGTCATGTTACAAGAGAAAGTAAAGTGCTATGAAGCCCACAGCCAACAACCTGATAATTACTTTAAATGCATCGATGGTATAGATGAGCTTTTGAGACTCAACTCAAATACTTTACTCCAAAAGTTCGGAGCTGTTGACGTACTTTCAAATCTCTCCAAAACAGTCCTAACCAACCTTCTTTATTTAGGTCACTGATAGATCTTGCCAAGATTCTTGCAAACAAAGTTTTGCTGACCACAGAGATCAATATGTTGAATGTATGAAAAAATGTGGCAAAAATATGAGAGAAGGTGCCGTCACTGTTTACAGCCAATTCTACGACCAAGTTCTCGGAAAGTATCCTGAATATAAGAAAATCAAAAAGTAATATTTACTACATCAGTCAAATCCATGTGAAAAATAACAAAGCTTTTTCTTATTATGTATTACCTTGCATTCATCTGCATTGCATTGCATAGAAATTCAATATGCATATCATCTCAAAATGAAAAAACTTTAACTAAAAACCTTTCAAATCATCTTGAGATTACCTGAAATTTTTAAAGGATATTTTCTCTGGGAAGAAAATAAAACTGTACTTAATTTAAAAGATCAGAAACTAAATCAATGCAATCCACATTCACTCATCTTATTAAACGTTCTCTTGACATCAAACAAACTACAGTCGGGGACCCTTTTGAAGTTCTTCCCGTCAAAAACTCCAAAAATGCCAAAAACTGCACTGAAATCCATCTTGCTGACAGAGGTCTCCAAGAATTGATCAATTTTGATAAATTCCCAAACCTTGAATGTTTATGGCTCAATAATAACAAAGTAAGCCTTGAATGTTTTAGCTCTATCTCATTGAAAAGCTTGAAAAAGTTGAAGGTTTGGACACAAATTTCCGTCTCAGAGAATTATACCTCCAAAATAACAAACTCAATACTCTTCAAGGCTCTCTTGTTAATTTGATCCATCTGAGAACATTGGATATGCATAATAATGAAATCAGAGATTTGGATAAAACTTTGACAACTCTCAAAGATTTTAAACAACTTTATCAACTTGGTTAGATTTTACCCAGTTTTATTATTTGTGCTCAACTTCCTTTTATAGATTTATCGGAAAATCCTGTTGCTGAAGAGCCAAACTACCGATTAAGAGTGATAATAGCTATCCCAAGCTTACATGTCCTTGATAGTCATGGTTACACACTTCCCCTGATGTCCTGGTCATTAACTCAATGATAGTTGTTACAACTGAAGAAAAAACAAAAGCTAAACTTTGGTATGATACTGAAGTTAAAGGAATTGAGCCTCCCAAAAAAGCAAAAAAAGCTGGAGCTTGGCAAGCTTCCCAATCGGAAAAAATTTTGGAGCAAGAAGCAAAAAATATCAAGCAAAAAACTATCCAGCAAAAAATCGATAAAGAAAATGTCGAAAAAAATGAAATCATCAATAGATTTAGTAAATGGCATAATGTTTCAAAAGCTCCAGTTCCTCAATATTTGGTTGAAAACAGAGCTAAACTAGAAGCTCTTCCAATCACAGAGTGGGAAAAGAACTATCTCATGCCATTGTTTAAAGCCTATGACAAAGACAAAAAAGGCACTTTAAAATATGCTGATGCACAGAATTTGTATAATGATCTCATTGATGACAAAGGTTGTATTGGAATGATTCCTCATGTTCCTTTGGAAGAAGTAAGACTTGAAATAAATATTTAACCTTTCTCAACTTCCATCATAGTTTTATGAAAAACTGAAATTGGCTCCAAACACTGTGATTGCATGGAATGATTTTCGAACGAGAATTAATGACTTGAAGTGGGGAAAAGCTGATCAACAAAAAACACAAGACAGAATTCAAAACTACTACAAAGAAGCAAATAAACTGATTCTCTCAGGTAAATCTGCTCAAGCACCTGAATTATTACACAAGGCAAGTCGCTTAGAAAATGCCCTTACCAAATAAATCATTTCATGTCGTAACTTTTATATCTTGAATGTAGCTATATTTTCTATCTATTTTTTTAATCCCTCTAATTCCAGTACCCAACACTCTTGATTGAATTTTCTAACTATAAATCAAAGATTTACGAGATTTATATTTTAATTTGAAACATTTCCGTTTCCCTGCAAACATAGCATTTCATGAAAGAGCCCCATTATCTCAAGCCTTTTTTCATTCTGCTGAGCTTTACCATCATCAGCAACTTTCTTGTGATTGCCCAAAGACCTGATAAAACACTTGGAATGAATAACAAACATACTTATGAAGCTCAACCATCGACTTTTATAAACCTTGAAGATTTGACGAATAGCCAAAGCCCTCTTGAAGTTACCTTGCATGAGTCTGGATCATGCTCCGTACAACAACCTTACCTTTCTCCTGAATCCTTTCATCAAGTCACTGGATCTCTTAAAAAAGGAGAAGAAGCTTTTCGCATTGGCGACATTTATTTTACGATAAAAGTTGACTCTCAAAATTCACAAATTTTCTTGTCTCAATTCCAAAGAAGTTCTCCTGAAAAAGATTTCCAGGCCGGAGCAAGCCAAGTCTTTCCTTACAAATCGCCAAATTCTGAATACCAGATTTTTTCTCACAAACGCTCTCAATCAATATCCATTTTTAACACCCAAACGGAACTGATTCTCCTGGATTTCTCAGATCTCACAAAAATCCAATTCCTCGGATCCTACTCCAATCAGAAGCAAACTATTGTTGATTTCACTCTCGTTCGAAATAAATTCTTATTTGTCTTGGAATCTGAAAAAATCACCGTCTCCCAGATGCCTTCTTTGGAAACATCAACCTCATACTCTTCTTATACTGCGCTAGACGGAACTGAAAAGGATTTCAAATCTCTCCAAAGCTGCGCTACATGCGATAATATCCTTTTTATTGCTGAAGGAAACTCAGTTTTCATGATTGATGGAACCCACAGCCTTCAAGAGCTCACTGCCATTAAAGAATTAACCATGAATAATCCTATTTTGCAACTTCAAGTTGTTGGCAGAAGTCTCGTTATCCTAACCTCAAAAGAAGTTATCGAGTATATTTTTGTGAAAGACTGCTTGGATGTCCGAGAAAATATTCGACTCTCGAGCTCAGTTATCGGACTTGGATCTTCAATCACAATTGAAAAGTTTTTTGCTGAACTCAGGGGCTCCTCTCCTGGAAACTATTTTTCTGTCACCAACAAGCTCTCCAGCGCCGTTTATATCTTCCAGACTGCCAATCAGAATAAAATAACAAACCTTTTCCCGTTCTATGTTTACAAACCACAAGAACAAAATATTGGGTCTACTGACCTCTATGAATCCTCTACTGATATTACTTCCCAGAATAATTTGGATATCTTGATTAGGCATGGAATAACTAAACTAAATATTGTGAGCTTCAAGAGATCTCCAATGGGATTATCATGCTCAAGCCTCCTCCCCCATACTGCTACTGCATCTGTAACTACTACATCAAGATTTTGTCAGAATACCATGTTTAATTACCCTCAGACCTCTTTATTCGATCCAACTCAATCTTGTGTGCATGAGTTTGCACTTGAGATCAACTATAAAACTTCAACTCGATACATTGTATGTGGTCTTGTAGCAGTTGCTGGATTCGCTAGTGTTTTTGTCTTTATGCTTCGTTTGTATAAAAGTAAAAACAAAGACGGATCTCAAGTCAAACATACAAAATTCCAAGATGAAAAAGAAAAGGATCTTGATACATCCAATAATAGAATCGATATATCGAGTCTCACAATTCCTTCCTCAACGACCGATCGGAATCAAAAGAAACCAAACTTTACACCAAACGCTGATCCTACCAAGAAAAAGAAAATCTATTCTAAAAAGAAAAATTTACAAATTAAAATTCCTGAAATCAAGGAATAAACTATCCTTGTTGTGTTGTGAATTCTAAGCATCATATATTTGCATACAATTTATGATCCTTTTTCTTCCTATAAGAAATCAATCAATCATTTATTTATTTATCAAAGATTTTCTCAACAAAAATTCGAACCTTTAGAAATTTATTTGGAAATAAAATTTGTCAACTGTATATTTCATGTCGCAGCATAAGAGTCTTGTGTTTTGTAAAAAAATCCCAAATTTGGAAACATATTGGCAATTCTTGGGGAATGATGGCCAATTGTTTTATGATTACCGACTCAACATTCTCACGTTTCGTCGAGGTCAACAATTCATTACAACCACTATTCAAAACAATATCCCCTTTCCTGACATTAAATATCAAATCGATATCAAGTATTTATTGATGATTTAGCTTAAGGATTGAAACCATTTCTAATAGGGAAGACGTCTATGCTCTAAGTTACTCGGCTGATAAAAAATATGTTGCAGTTCAACTTGACATCTCAACAATCGTATTTTGATTGATAATTTCCCTTTTATCTTATGATGAAAAAGTTGATTGTAAATTTGCACGATGGCAAACAACAGAAAATTCAGCTCAAAACCTGGGATATGAGAAGCATTCCCATTGTTTTATTTGATTGGTATTGGAAACCATCTGGCGGCTTTGATTTCTTTATTGTTGATCTCAATAATGTCAGACTCTACAAATTTGATCCTTCAAAATCCCAATTCAAAGAAATTGAAAAGCAATCTATTGACTGCTTTTATGCATGGTTCGAGGTATAGAAAGTTTTCTAATGTCAGGAATTAAATATTGTCCAAAGCCTAAATCTGAAGTTTTGCTCGTTTCAAGCACCTCTGGAGTTTTTGAAGCAATCTACTTAGATAGCTACCAAACTTCAAAGAAAATCTTCAAAGGACCGATATTTACTCTTGACTTAAGAATCGATGCTACTGATCCCCAAAGTAATACCATTTCATTGATTTTCAACAATAATATTATAGCTGTTCTTCCAACTTCAAATTCCAAAAAAATGAGAAATGATTTCTTCACCAAAAATTCTCTTCGAAATAGAAATATCTATCAGCTATGTGTCAATGAACAATATTTGGATGACCATCGACGCAAGATCATGTTTGTCTTCATGTACCTCTAATTTCTTTCCCAATTTCCTTACTCATCAAGGTACGCACTTCCAACTTTAATTCACATCAACATGAACCTTGGCAAAGTGTATATTTATTACATCACACCAGATAGAATTATCCCCTGTCATCCAATTCTAACAGTGCCTTGTGAAAGTAACAAGAATTTTGAGAATTTCATCATATAAACCATTTTAGGTGTATATTCGATGAATTTGGTTGATAATCTTTTGGTCCTCAATAATCTCACAGAGCATCTATCTCTGTTTTACGATATCAAAAACTCAAACCCAGTCCATACTGTTGGATCCCCTCAATCCATCTATGTCATGATGCAAAGTATTAATCAAATGGGGAATGGGATTGATTTAATTGTTCTCAAGATAAAATTGAAGAGAATAAAGAAGAAAGCAAAGAACCTCAACCTCAAATCACTTTTGATAAAGAAAATCCTGTTTGTAAGAAAATGCCCCCTACAACCCTCAAATTCTCTCCTAGATCTCCACTCCACGAAACCTATGGATTATTCTCTTTTGATTGATATAAATAAAAGACAGATTTTTACATATGAAATTGATGCTGAACAAGTCAGAACTCTGCTCAAGGATGAAGTAAATAAAAATCTATTGACTCTCCCTCAACTATTTCCTTTAGTTGGATATTTTATTCTTTTTGATCAGACGTGAAGGATGTAAAGAGAAAACGCTCAGCTACTTCAAAGACATGATTTCACGAAAAAGAGACATTATGAGTGTTTCTTATGTCTTTAATAAATTTTTGGAAGTGCTCAGAAAGGCAGAGGAGGAAAAATCACAAGGTCTTGATCTTATGGCTCAAATGTGTAGTGATGCCCTCAAAGATTCAAAGGTTCCTCCTCAAAAGTTGCCAGACACTCCTCCCAATACCTCAAATTCAAGGCTCACCATTTCCCTTGGAGGTTCTCATCGTGCAACTCAAGTTTTTGAGAGTTTAAAAACTTCAAACTCTTACAACATTGTCCAACAATCAGATATCCACTACAAAATATTTGCTCCTTTAGCTGAAGATAAAGTACGTTCTTTTTTGGGAAAAAAATCATTAAACATTCAATTCAAGGAATTTGATAAAGAATATCTCGCTAAACTTATCATGGAATATATCAGATTATCTGCAGGTAAATTGAGAAATCAAAATTTATGTCCGCTTAATTTTCCTGAGATAATGGAGTTCCTGTGATGAGCGAAACTCAATCAATCTTTATTCGATTGATCCTTCAAACAAAAGATTTTCCTCTTCTTCAGTCTCTCTTGCAATTCCACTGCTTAAAAGACAACATTGATCTTGCTGAAGTTCTGATGAAACTTGGAACCAAAGACAAAT